>ERZ1090861.350-NODE-350-length-29121-cov-10.940274_pt1 | contig 29121 bp, 18 predicted proteins | sample MGYA00478482_ERZ1090861 | MGnify/ENA primary metagenome ERZ1090861 (study PRJEB33644, sample SAMEA5815744) | chicken gut metagenome | biome: Chicken; feature: Gastrointestinal Tract; material: Caecum | place: Ireland | collected 2019-01-01 | study: A study of the... | reverse complement strand
AGACAAATGTTGTTTTATCATACAGTTATGTTGGAGGAATCATGAAAGACTATATTTTTTCAAATGACTTTTCCAGAAATCTGGACGCCATGATCTATACCTGCGGCTATGAAACCTGCGCTCCCTCCCACAGCTATGGTCCTGTAGTCCGCAGCGGCTATCTGATCCATTATATTTTAAAAGGAAAGGGAATCTATAAAACAGACGGACATATCTACCCGCTGAAAGAAGGTGACGCCTTTCTCATACGTCCCAATACACTGATCTACTATGAAGCAGATAAATATGATCCCTGGACATACACCTGGATCGGCTTCCAGGGAATTAAGATCGAAGAATATCTGAAGCGGACCTCACTTCTGGAGACTCCTTATTTTCACTACGGCAAAGACGACCGGGTCCGGCTCTGCCACGAAAAAATGTTTGAAGCTTATAAGCTTCCGGAAAACCGGGATCTGATGATGAACAGTATCCTTTATGAATATCTTTATCTCCTGGCCAGCAAGTTTCCCAGAAAGTATGTGCCCGCCAAGGAAAAAAAGATCTCCTATGTGGAAGAAGCCCTCCGGTATATTGAAAACAACTACGCCCACACCGTAAATATCCAGGTGATCGCCGATTATCTGAGTATTGAAAGAACTTATCTTTACCGGCTTTTCAAAGATATTACCGGTTCCTCCCCCCAGGAATATCTTCTGGACTACCGGATCCGCCGGGCCTGCAGCCTTCTGAAGGAAACGGACCTTCCCGTCAGCGATATCGCCAGATCCGTAGGCTACAATGACGCCCTGTATTTCTCCAGGCTGTTTAAGCAGAAGAAGGGACGGACCCCTACCCGCTACAGAAAGGAAAACCATTCTGATGAAATGTAAAATTTCTGTATAGTTTTTGATAAATGTTGACCTGTCTGTCTCTTTATATTATCATGGGGATAACTTAAAAACCTGACAAAAATCCCATGATGGAGGAGGTAAAATCTATGTTTAATTTCTTTTCCAGTTCCAGCAGTAAAGGACGATACCCCAATCCCAACCGTGGAGGTTCTCACTATCAAAGAGGAGGGTTTTTCAGAAATTTCGGCAGTTTTTCCAGCTCAGGAAGCGGACGGCGCCGTTATAATCAGAATCAGCAGCCCTACCCTAACCAGGGATATCCTCAGCAGTCTGTTGCTCAAGGTTCCTCTCAGGTGTGCCCAAACTGCGGCACGCAGGTTCCTGCCGGATCCAAATTTTGTCTCTCCTGCGGGGCAAAGATGAACACTGCCGTCTTCTGCACCAACTGCGGAAAACCGGTTCCTCCAGGCTCTAAATTCTGTCCCCAGTGCGGCAGCCCTGTGAATCAGTGATCTGTTTGAAAAAGGCCGGGGAATACACAATAAAAAAGCGGCTGGGCCAGGGCCGGTACGGAATCTGCTATCTGGCAGAAGACGATCAGGACCGGCCTGTGGTCCTGAAATATTTCCGGCCGTCTACTCGAAAAAAACACGGAGATTTTATCCAGTGGGAGGCTGTGATCCTTTCCGGACTCTCCCATCCTTCGATTCCTCAATTTCTGGGGGTGGTCAATAACCATCGGGGATACTTTTTTGTTCTGGAATATATGAAGGGAGATTCCCTGAAAACTCTTCTCTTTCAAAAGCGCAAAGAGTTTTCTGCCGAAGAGATTTTTCAGATCGGCGAGCAGCTTCTGGAAATCCTTCTCTATATTCACAGCCGCAGCGTCATACATGGAGACATCAGTATTTCTAATGTTCTCTATGACGGCCTCCGGGTCTCTCTTATAGATTTCGGTCTTGCCTCCTATACCGGTCAGGAAGGACTAAAGAAAGATCTTGACTACGCCTGTTTTGGAAATCTCCTTCTGTATCTCCTCTATTCCGGCTACCATGGTCCCCAAAAAGGAGCCTGGTACGAAGAACTGCCTCTAAGCCAGGAGCAGAAAGATTTCCTGAAAAGACTTTTGGGACTGAAGGATAACTTTACCGATACAGAAATAGTAAAAAAAGAGTTTTACAGAAATTTTGGCCCATAAAATTTTCATGTTATAAAACAGCTATGCCTCCGGCGGATAAACCTCTGCCTGTATGCATAGCTGTTTCTTTTTAACCGATCTTAAATGCCTGTCTATTCTGTCCGCAGAGCTGTCACCGGATCGCTCTTAGCCGCCTTCTTAGAAGGAATCAGTCCTCCGATCAGAGTCAGGATCACGCTAAGCAGGATCAGGATCAGCGCCGGCGCCAGCTGAAGCACCGCATTGATATCATTGGTGCCTGCCAGATGATGAATCAGGGCGTTACCCGGTATCAGCAGCAATAAAGTGATGATAATCCCCAGAAGTCCTGCGCACAGACCGATGATAAAGGTCTCTGCATTAAATACCTGGGAAATGTTTCCCTTGGAAGCACCGATAGCCCGGAGAATACCGATTTCCTTCTTCCTCTCCAGCACACTGATGTAGGTGATAACGCCGATCATGATCGAAGATACCACCAGGGAGATCGCTACAAAAGCAATCAGCACATAACTGATGATGTCAATGATATCAGTCACAGAAGACATCAGGGTTCCCACCACATCTGTGTAGGTAATCACCTGTTCGTCTTTTCCTGCTGCTTCCATACGGCTATTATAATTATCCAGAATATCCACCACATATTCTTTGCTCTCAAAGTCTTTCGGATAGATGGCAATACCGCTTGGCACAGCGAAGTCCACATAGCCCAGATTTCTCAGATTTCCTTCGTAAGTAGCGTCCTGCGTAGAATTCATGGACATAAAAAGCTCTGCCATTTCCTCTCCGTCCATATTGATCTGGAATGCATTGGAAAATGCCTCTGCATCAATGTTCATGGCGGACTGAAGATTTTCTCCGATCTGAGCAATGGCCTGGGTCATAGCGGTTTCCATGGCGCTGCTGATTTGTCCCATCATCTGCTCCATAGCAGAAGATATCTGGCTCTGGAGTGCCTGTGCCAGCGTACCGGAGTAGGAAGCCATAAGCTGCTGCATACAACTCTCCATGGACTGGGAGATCTGATCCCGGAGACTTCCGGTATCGATCATGGAAGACAGCCCCTGGGTCAGCCTTGACTGGGCGTCCTCTGTATTCAGGTATTCCAGAAAATAATCGTCTATCTGTGCCGGATCCGGAAGGCTGTTGGCTGCGGCATAGCTTTGATAGCCTGCTGCCAGGTTTCCTGCCAGATTTTCCAATTGTTCCTGGGTCACCCAGACCTCTCCATTGGTCTGGAAAATTTCCGTTCCCCATCTGCCCAGAATTTCCTGAGCTTCCGGAGTCTGGAGATACTCCAGAAGATAGTCGTCAAACAGCGACGGATCGATCTGACCGCTTTCATCGGTCAGTCCGTTCTGGGCCGCATATGTCTGGAAGCTGGTCAGCACTTCTCCAAACATCTGCCGGATCTGTTCCGATGAGACTGTTACGGTACCATTCTGGGCCATGATCTCTTTCACACTGTCACAGAGAGTTGTCCTGGCTTCTTCTGTCTGCAGGTATTCCAGGAAATACTCTCCCAGCCGGGAATAATCTGCCTGGGGATTTCCCTGGGCATAGGCCTGATATCCCTCCAGCAGTCCCGAAATCATGGTCTGCATATCTTCTGAGGTCACCTGGATGTTCAGGCTGCCCATCAGGTCTCCCAGATTCATTTCCGGCATCTGAGGCAGGTCCAGAGAGATGCTCCCCAGATCCAGCATACCGGAAAGATCCAAAGTCCCGGGATCAATCCCCTCCATTCCTGAAAAATCAAAGGAGTCGGAAAGCCCCTGGGTCATAGTGCCTTCATCAAACTGGAAGGCATTCTGCAGAGCACTTTCATCTATGGTCACCAGAGAATCCATGTTAAAGTCTGACTGGCTGCTCTCCTCCCCAAATGTCTCATTTGTAAAAACATTTACCGTATGATCTGCCAGCTGTTTCTGTACAATCTCCTTGGTCTCTGCCTCCTGGACTACATGTTCCGTTAGAGCAGAAGTATAGCCGATACCTGTGGTGAGAAGAGCGCCGCTTACATCCTCCCTTGGCTGTACGATCCCCACGATCTTCAGGTCTTCTCCCTGGTCCACCAGATCATTCATATATTCTTTATCATCAGTCTTATCTCTCCAGACCTGATACTGGTCATCATATTCATAATAGTCTGCGCTGTTTACCAGTTTAAAAGTAATTCCCAGGATATCCTCATATGTATAGGTTCCCATGTCTTCCGGAACTTCCACATTTTCTTCATTGATGAACTGGCGGATCATGTCGTCCAGCTCCACAGAATCCCGCAGCCCCATGGTATACAGCATAAAGTCGCTGATACTTCCCCCGGAAGTAAGCACCAGCACACATTCATTATAGTTCTTGGGCCAGCGTCCCGCCTTTACATCATACTGGTCTATATACAAATTGGTATTTTCCGGCATCTCGTAAAACACATCTGTACTCATCATGGAGGACATCATACTGCTGGAACTGCTGGATGATCCGAATCCCAGCGATTCAAAAGAGCTGTCCGGATTAACCTGCCGTACATCCTCCTCTTCCTGAAGATAGATCTGAGGAACCACATCATAGGAATATTCAACCGCATTGGTATACTCCTCAATGCCGCTGTCCCCGCTGTCCAGATATTTTTTGAGAGACTCCAGGTCATTGGAATCCATGGTAGAAAACATATCCGTGACCATATTGATGACGTTGATATCTCCAGACTCTTTTGCTTCCTCCCCTCCGGCCGTGTCCCCGGAAAGCATGGAAGAGAAATCTACTCCCGTACTTTGGATCTCCAGAGGGTATTCCGACAAAGTTTCTTCTTCTACATTCTGGATGTAGTCGTTGACTCCTGTAGACAAAGCCAGGATCAGAGAAATACCGATGATCCCGATAGACCCTGCAAAAGAGGTCAGAAGGGTCCTGGCCTTCTTTGTCCGCAGATTGTTGAAGCTCAAAGACAAAGCCGTCAGAAATGACATGGAAGATTTCCCCATATTTTTATGCTGAGGAGGCTCCTCCGTCTCCTGATCCAATAGAAACGGATCTGTGTCTGAGCGGATCTTTCCGTCTCTTAAATTTACGATCCTGGTGGCATATTCCTGGGCCAGTTCCGGATTGTGAGTGACCATGACTACCAGCCGGTCCCTTGCCACCTCTCTTAAAAGATCCATCACCTGAACGCTGGTATCGCTGTCCAAAGCTCCGGTAGGCTCGTCGGCCAGCAGGATATCCGGGTCATTGACCAGCGCCCGGGCAATGGCCACCCTCTGCATCTGTCCTCCGGACATCTGGTTTGGCTTTTTGTGAAGCTGTTCTCCAAGGCCTACTTCTTCCAGCGCTTTAATGGCTCTCTTCCGTCTCTCCGCTTTTCCTATACCGGAAATAGTCAACGCCAGTTCTACATTAGCCAGAACCGTCTGGTGCGGGATCAGGTTATAACTCTGAAAAACAAATCCGATAGTATGATTCCTGTAGGAATCCCAGTCCCGGTCTTTATATTTTTTGGTAGAAATACCGTTAATGATCAGATCCCCGCTGTCATATCGATCCAGGCCTCCGATAATATTCAACAGTGTGGTCTTTCCTGAACCGCTGGGGCCCAGGATTGCCACAAATTCATTATCTCTCAGGTTCAGGCTCACATCGTCTAAGGCTTTCTGCACCAGCTTTCCGGTCCGGTATTCCTTGCAAACATGTTGAATCTGCAGCATTTGCTATACGTCCTTTCTTTATCAAATCAAACTCTTTTGGAAAACAAAGCAGGGCCGCCTGCTTCAGATCCCTTCCCCCTTGATCTGGTCCAAAAGAAAGCACAATAAAATGCTACTACAATTAAAAGGAAAATACAACGGTTAATCTTTTTCTCTTCTCTTACTATTTTCTCTTTTCATAATCCTTCAGAGCCTGTACTGCCTGTGGCGCCATAGGAATCAGCGCCGTCATATTAAAAATTGTCATCAGACCCACTCCAAAATCTCCCAGATCCCAGACAAACGTATAGGCCGCCAATCCTCCCACAAACAGCATGACAAGGGCCAGGATCTTATACATCGTCTGTGAAATCCAGTTATCTCCGAAAAGGTAGGCAATATTAGGTCTTGCGTAAAAAAGAATACCTATAAAGGTGGAAAAACTGAAAAGCCAGAGGATGACCGCAATAAACACACCTCCCAGGCTTCCCAGATGGTAGTTCATAGCCGTCTGAAGCAGATCCATGCCTTCCAGGCCGACGGTCATGCTTTCCGGGGTCAGCAGCATGATCATAGCCGTACAGCTGCAGATGACCAATGTATCGATAAATACCCCCAGAGCCTGAAGAAGTCCCTCTTTGGCAGGATGGCTGATATCTGCAGCGGCGGCTGCACAAGGGGCCGAGCCGGAGCCTGCTTCATTAGAGAAGAGTCCTCTCTTTGCCCCGTTCATGATCACAGCACCAATCCCTCCTGCCGCTGCCTGGCGAAAGCCAAAGGCCTCTGCAAAGATCCTTTGAAAAACTCCCGGAAGAGCCTCCAGATTTGTCAGAATAATAAAGAACGTGACCAAAAGGTAACATACCGCCATGACCGGCACCATAATGTCCAGTACCCGGATGGTGGCGTGTTTCCTCAGGACGATCACCGCCGCCAGAGTCACCAGAAAGATCGTCGTAAAAAGCGGCGGTATCTGAAAAGCATTCTCAAAGGCAGAGGACACAGAGTTTCCGATCACCTGGCTGATCCCGCACCAGCAAACCAGGCCGGACAATGCGAATAGACAAGCCAATAAAGACTTTTTCTTCCCTTTTCTGTTCTTTCTGAAAAAGTGGTGGATATAATAGGCAGGGCCGCCCCGGTATCCTCCGTAAAGGGGATCTTTTTCCTTGTAAAGCTGGGCAAGGGTAGCCTCTGCAAAAGCGGTGGAAGAACCCAGCAGGGCGATGAGCCACATCCAGAACACAGCCCCCGCTCCTCCTGCAGAAATGGCGGCCACCACCCCTACCAGATTTCCCATCCCAACTCTGGTAGCTGTAGATACGATCAGTGCCTGGACACCGGAAATCGCCCCTTTGGGTCCCTCGCTTTTCTTCTCCGTAACTACCCGGATCATATCCGGGAACATCCGGAAGGGTAGAAATCTGGTCCGGATAGTAAAGTAAATCCCTGAAGGGATCAAAATCAGCACCAAAAGAGAAATCCCCAGAGAACTGCCTCCCGGCAGGGGTATGGTGATAAAGTCTCCCCATAAAATATCAAATACAGCATAAAAAATCCTCATGAAGCCGCTGACTGCTTCCTGAAAAAAATCCATCATTGATCCATATCCTCACGATCTGTAATATTTCCTTGTGGAGTCAGTAGTTTTAGTATATAGTAAGAATGTAAATCTGTAAAATTAATAGTTATAATACTATAGATCGAAAAAATCGATATTGAATTTTTATTAATATAGAAATGCAGAGGGAGAAAAAGTATGGATACCAAGAATTTAACTACCTTTATCTATGTGGCGGAACTGCGCAGCTTCACAAAAGCCGCAGATCGTCTGGGATTTTCCCAGTCTACGGTCTCCTTTCAGATCAAACAGCTGGAAACCGAACTGAGCTGTCAGCTTTTTGAACGGATCAATCATACTGTCCATCTCACAGAAAAAGGCCGGGAAGTCCTGGAATACGCTCATCAGATCAATCGGATGACCCGGGAACTGAAAGACAGCATGAAAGAAGAAGCTTCCTCCGGATATATCCGTCTGGCCATGGCAGACTCCCTGTGCACCTCTCTTTTGTCCAGGGATTTTCTCCATTTCCGGAAGCTTTATCCCAATATCTCCCTGAAGATCATTGCCGCAGGGACTGAAGAAATGTTCCGTTTGATGAACCACAATGAAGCGGACGCTATCCTGACACTGGACAATCACATCTACAATACAGAGTACCGGATCCTCCGGGAAGAGAAGGTCCGCACCTTTTTTGTGGCCGGAGCCGGTGCCAGGATTGCCTCTGCTTCTTCTCTTTCCATAGAAGAACTGCTCCTCCAGCCCTTTATCCTGACAGAGAAAGGCATGAGCTACCGGCGGCTGCTGGAGGAAAGACTGGCAGAACTTTCCCTGGAAATCCAGCCAATCCTGGAAATCGGAAGTACAGAGCTGATCTGCTCCCTGACGGAACAAGGAGCCGGTATCTCCTTTCTTCCGGAATATGTCATAAAGGACAGAGTAAAGGCCGGAACACTGGTCTGTCTGCCAGTGTCCGGCCTGGAAATCCATGTATGGAAACAGCTTCTGTATCATCGGAATAAATGGGTGTCTCCTCAGATGGAGACGGTGTTGAAGTATTGTGTGAGCAGGGAGTTTAAATAAAGGATTTCATAGGATTTTGGAAAACTTTCCGTCGATCATATCCTTCTCTTTCTCAGGATTTCTCCTGTTCCGCTTTTTTCTCTTTCAGTTCCTCCTGCATCTCCCGGTACATATCCATTAAAGCGTTTCCAACTGCCATAGGACAGCAGGCCCCTTTGCTGGTATCTCCTCTGGTGACTTTTCTTGCCGTATAGGAAGGGCAGGAACCGCTGGAATTCAGCTGGTCCACAATAGTCTCAATACGGATCCCCCCTCTTGCAGAGATGGAGATCATCCTGGAAAGGCCTACCATAAAGTTATTACAGCCTCCTGTGGAGCCTTTGCTGAGATAGGTCTCTAAAAGTGCGCCTGTATGGGGATCAAAGAGGGCGATACAGTGAAGACTGCCGCAGCCGGTGATCAGTTTCCGCTTCTTGCCGATCACATCATCGCTGACCAGAAGGATTTCTCCTCTTTTCAATCCCTCTCCGGGAGTCACTTCTTTCTCCTCTTCTTTCATCTCAGTATTCAGGATACCTACTCTCCTGCAGCCGTCCCGGAAGATAGTGATCCCTTTCAGTCCTTTTTCATAGGCATAGAGGTACAGGTCCTGGGTCTCCTCCTTGGTGAAGCTGTTTGGCACATTTACCGTAGAGCTGATGGAAGCGTCGATATGCTCCTGCCATGCAGCCTGCATGTTGATCCTCTGACGGTAATCCAGAGTCATAGCCGTAACAAAATACTCCGGCAGGTCCTTATCATCCTCTATGTTGTACTCTTTCATATAGTTTTCCACAATCTTGGTATAAACCTTATAATATACATCCGTGCCGTGGAGAGATTCCGTCTTGCGCATGTAATAATTGGCGTAGATAGGTTCGATCCCGCCGGAGATTCCCAGCATGGTGGAAAGAGTCCCTGTGGGGGCTATGGTCAGAAGCTGAGAGTTTCTCAGCCCGTATTTTTTCACCAGTTCCCTGGTCTGCTCTGTGGTATTTGCCTGGAAATAAGGAGTTTCCATTACCTGCCCGATATTACACATAGGATAAGGCCCTTCTTCTTTTGCCAGAAGGGCCGAGGCTGCAATAGCCGTATCCGCCATGGCAAATCCGATCCTGTCGCACATAGCTACGGCTTCCTCTTCTCCATAGGTAAGCCCCAGCTTGATCAGAGCATCTGCCAGTCCCATAATCCCCAGACCGATCTGCCGCCACTGCCGGACACTTTCTCTCTGTTCTTCCAGAGGGTGGAGTGGCAGTCCCTCATCCAGAACTTCATTTAAAGCCTTTACCGACGCCTTTACACAGGCTTTCAGTCCGTCAAAATCAAACGAAGAATGTTCAGAAAAAGGATCCCGGACAAAAGCAGAAAGGTTAATACTTCCCAAAAGACAGCTGCCCCCTGCAGGCAGAGGTTCCTCTGCACAGGGATTCACTCCGGCATAAGTAAATGCATCCGTATTGCTCAGAAGGCTCCAGCCGGTGATCCGGTCCCAGAACAGAGCCCCGGGCTCAGCATAATCCCAGTTTGTATCTGTGATCTTCCGAAACAGCTCTCTTGCCTTTACCTTTTTCTCAATGACTTCCCCCGTAGTCTCTCTGGTATAGTGGAGGGTATACTCCTGATCATTTTTCACTGCTTCCATAAAATCTTTATGGATACGCAGAGATATATTTGCCTTTGTCACCTTCTCCAGATCTGTCTTCAGCTCTATAAAATCCGGTACATCCGGATGAGAGCAGTCCAGGGAGATCATCAGCGCTCCCCTTCTGCCGTTCTGTCCGATCAGGCCTGTAACCATAGAATACAGTTCCATAAAAGACACAGAGCCGGTAGTCTCTTTGGCCGCATTGTTGATCCTGGCACCTTTGGGAGCAAGTCCGGAAATATCAATGCCGCAGCCCCCTCCATAGCTGTAAGTCCTGGCCAGCTTTTTCGCACAGTCAAAGATACTTTCTATGTTGTCCTCCGGCGGGGATATCACGTAGCAGTTGGAGTACGTCACTTTCCGCCCTTCTTTGTACAACCCTCTGTTAGACAGGATCCTTCCGCCGTAAAGGAACTTTTTCTCCCGGATATGCCCGGCCATTTCCTCGTTTCCACCGGTAACTCTATGAATCCATTCTTCAAAACTTTCCCCCTGATTCTGGTATTTTCTTGTCCAGATATCCATTCCGAGCTGGTTCTCTTCCCCCAGCCATTCCTTTTCTGTCATGTTACACCTCCACAATATTTTGTATGCAAATCTAATATTAGCACAATATCTAGATATTTACAACAATCAAATGCAAGATCTTGTGTTTTTCAGAAAAATAGGGACAGTGAAAAACAAGTTTCACCGTCCCTGTTGCACACATAATCGAAGAAAATCTTTTTCAACCCTTCTGGATCTCCCGGATCAGATTTACCATCTCGATGGCTCCCTGGGCGCACTCGGATCCTTTATTCCCTGCCTTGGATCCGGCCCGCTCAATGGCCTGCTCAATGTTTTCTGTGGTAAGCACCCCGAACATCACGGGAATACCGCTTTTTAAAGATACAGAGGCGATCCCTTTGGAAACCTCATTGCACACATAATCATAGTGGCTGGTGCTTCCTCTGATCACAGCTCCCAGGCAGATCACTGCATCGTATTTGCCGCTTTCCGCCATCTTAGAAGCAATGAGAGGAATTTCAAATGCTCCCGGCACCCAGGCTACCTGGATATTTTCCTCTTTTACCTCATGGCGGGTAAGGGTATCCAGAGCGCCGCCTAATAACTTCGAAGTGATGAACTCATTGAATCTGGCTACGATGATCCCTACTTTCATGTCCTCAGATACTAATTTTCCTTCAAATGTTTTCATACTGCGATCCTCCTTAAACTTCAATTATATTTCTTTAGTATTTCAGCAGATGTCCCATTCTGTTCTGCTTTGTCCTCAGATACCGGATATCATGGGGATTTGCCGGGGCCTGGATGGGCACCCGTTCCAGGATCTCCATGCCGAAATCCTGAAGCTGGTATACCTTATCCGGATTATTGGTAAGCAGCCGCAGCGTCTTTGCCCCCAGATCCCGGAGGATCTGTGCTCCGATATAATACTCCCTTTCATCCCCTTTAAAACCCAGAGCCAGATTGGCCTCCAGAGTATCCATACCCTGTTCCTGCAGCTCATAGGCACGAAGCTTGTTGATCAGTCCGATCCCCCTGCCTTCCTGGCGCATATAAAGGAGGATCCCTCTGCCTTCTTCTTCAATCTGTCTCATGGCTGCGTGAAGCTGCTGGCCGCAGTCACAGCGGAGAGAACCGAAAGTATCTCCTGTAAGGCACTCGGAATGGACCCGGCAGAGAAGATTTTCTCCTTCTCCTATTTCTCCTTTTACAAGAGCCACATGGTGTTCTCCATTCAGCTTATTAGTATAACCGTAAGCAGTAAAATGCCCGTATCTGGTAGGCATATCTGTCTTCGTCACCTGTTCCACCAGTTTTTCATGGCGCTTCCGGTAATTCTGAAGATCCTTTATGGTAAGAAACGGGATTTTCCACTTTTTGGCCATCTGGGCCAGTTCTGAAGTCCGCATCATGGTCCCGTCTTCTCTCATGATCTCACAGCACAGCCCGCAGGTCTTAAGCCCTGCCAGACGGAGAAGGTCTACTGTAGCCTCTGTGTGGCCGTTTCTCTCCAGAACTCCGTTTTTCTTAGCCAGCAGGGGAAACATGTGGCCGGGACGGCGGAAATCCTCCGGCCTCGTATCCTCCTCCACACACTTCATAGCAGTTACAGACCGTTCTGCTGCAGAAATCCCTGTGGTGGTGCTCACATGATCAATAGATACGGTAAAGGCTGTCTCATGGTTATCTGTATTCTGGGACACCATCTGGGGAATCTGAAGCTTTTTCACGTATTCCTCCGTCATCGGCATACAGATCAGTCCTTTTCCATAAGTAGCCATAAAGTTTACATTTTCTGTAGTGGCAAACTGGGCGGCACAGATCAGATCTCCTTCATTCTCCCTGTCAGGATCATCTGTTACCAGTACCAGGCCGCCGTTTTTCAGGGCCTCCAGCCCCTCTTCTATGGTCTGAAATGTCACCATTGTTCTCACTCTCCTTAAAATCCGTATTTTCTCAGCATTTCCATGGTAATGCCTTCTCCGGCAGTATTTTCCTTTGTGCCTGTCTCTGCCGGAAATGTCAGGAATCTTTCCACGTATTTTCCGATCACATCGGTTTCCAGATTCACCTGATCTCCCGGCTTTCGGTCCTGCAAAACTGTTTCCCGGGCAGTATGGGGTATCACAGAAACCTGAAAACTGTCTTCTGCGGCTTTCGCCACAGTCAGGCTGATCCCGTCTATGGCAATGGAGCCTTTCTCCACTACATAGCGGAGGATTTCCTTATCCGCTGCAATGGTATACCAGAGGGCATTATCGTCTCTCTCCATCTTCCGGACAGTGCCCCGCCCGTCTACATGTCCCGCTACAATGTGTCCGCCAAAGCGTCCATCTGCAGCCATAGCCCGCTCCAGGTTTACCCGGCTTCCAGGTTTCAGGCTGCCCAGAGTGGACCGGTCCAGAGTCTCATGCATCACATCCGCTCCAAAGCCTCCGGGGAAAAATTCTACCACTGTCAGGCACACCCCGTTTACCGCCACGCTGTCCCCGATCTTCAGATCCTCCAGGACTTTGCCGGCTTTTACGGACACCACTGCAGATTCCCGGTTTTTACGGATTCCCCGGATAACTCCCATTTCTTCAACAATTCCTGTGAACATTCCCATCCACCTCGCTTTCGATCAGATAATCATCTCCAAGACGGCTTATTTTTCCAGGTTTCAGGAACAGGCTTTCCTGGGGATCCGGATATCCCTGGCCTCCCACAGGCCCTTTTGCCTCTTTTCCCCCTATGAGCTTAGGAGCAATATAGGTCATGACTTTTTTTACGATCCCGGCCTGAATAGCAGACCAGCTCAGCTCCCCTCCTCCTTCCAGGAGGATACTGTCAATCTGCCTTTTCCCCAGCTCTTTCATAAGAACAGACAGGTCAATCTTTCCCTCTTTCTCCGGGATTTCCAGCAGAGTACATCCCCTCTCCTCATAAGGGATCTGTCTTTCCCTTTCCACCTTCTGTCCTATGGCCAGGATCGTGGGCACCTCTCTGGCAGTCTCCAGGATCCGGGAATCCAGAGGTGTGGAAAGATGAGTGTCACAGATGATCCGCACAGGATCTCTTCCCCCATCCATACGGCAGGTGAGAAGAGGATCGTCAGCCAGCACAGTTCCCATTCCGGCCATGATCCCCCGATACTTGTGCCGGAGACTCTGGACATGGGCTCTGGCAGCCTCTCCCGTGATCCATTTGGAGGCTCCGGTATAGGCGGCGATCTTGCCGTCCATGGTCATGGCATACTTCATCACTACATAAGGGGTACCTGTACAGATGTAGTGGAAAAACACCTGATTGATCTCCCGGCATTCTTCTTCCAATACATGTTCCTGTACCTCTACACCATGCTGCCGGAGGATTTCCAGTCCCTTGCCTGCTACCAGAGGATTGGGGTCTCCTGCTCCCACCACTACTTTCCGGATACCTGCCTCCAGGATGGCCTCTGTGCAGGGAGGCTGCTTCCCATAATGACAGCAGGGCTCCAGGGTCACATACATGACCCCATCCTTTGGCGGCTGGCTGCAGCGGGCCAGAGCATTCCGCTCTGCATGAAGTCCGCCGTATTTTTCATGCCACCCTTCCCCGATGATCCGGCCGTCTTTTACAATGACAGCTCCCACCATAGGATTGGGCGAAACCCAGCCTTCTCCTTTTTTCGCCAGTTCCAGCGCTCTTCTCATAAATTTTTCGTCTTCCTGTGCCGTGTACATGTTTCTTATCACCTCATTTCTCTGTATCGGGCTTTTCCACAGGAAATTTTCGCAAAAGAAAAAGCCCTGATAAAAATTTTCAGGACTTTTAAACACTTGACAAAAGGCATATGAAGAAGAATTTGCTTCTTCTCAATGTATTGTAAAATACAAAAAGGCTCTGAAATGGAAATCCATTTCAGAGCCTGACCTTTCATGGGTATATAGAAATATACGATCTCAAACGCCAAATCTTCTTTCATCCAGACTATACTGTCGGCTTCGGAGTTTCACCGAATCATGCCTTGCGGCTCGTGGGCTTTACCACCGGTAGGGACTTTCACCCTGCCCTGAAGAATTTTTTATATTATATACCTATAGATGGCCCTTGTCAATTTTTTTATCTTTAGTGTTCTTTAACTTTTCTTCATACACTTTATATTTTTCTTTTGGGACTTCCAGCACCTCCATAGCCTGTTGCACTGATATGTTCATATTTTTCATAAGAGCCTGAATATTCGTTACTAAATTATCATCCCTCGTATCCCACAAAAAATCTCCGAAGCGGCCTGTCTGTTCCAGGCCGCCCGGAGATTTTTCTGTCTCTTATAATTTTACTTTCTATTCTCCCTGCCGCAGGGCCTCTTTCATAGACAGAAGTCTTGTCTTATACAGGTCTCTGTTTCCATACAATTTCTGGATCCACTCATTTAGTTTTGTCAGATAACGCAAAATAGGCTCTGTAGCAATAGAAAATACCACAAAAAGCATAACGCACTTGGTTGACATAGAGCTAATGCCAAAAAGTCCCGGGAACAGGATACAGCTTGCCAGAAATCCGATAATACAGCCTATACAGATGGCCAGGCGCAGAGGATTCAAAGGCTTGCATATCTTAAACAGGATCATAAATCCTACGATAGCCAGGAGCATAGTGGCAGCCGTAGACAGATCCTCTCCTCCCACACCGAAGGTCTGAGAGAAAATAGCAAGAGCTGCCACTACCAGCACATCGGTCAGCCCTGCCGGAAGCGCCTTCAGAAGCACATTCTGGAGGAAATGTCCTTTGATCACATTTTTGTTTGGCTGCAGGGACAGGAAAAATCCCGGTATGCCGATGGTAAACATACTGATCAGCGAAATCTGGGACGGACCCAGAGGGTAGGTAAACACGAATATGATAGAGACCAGTGACAACAGGAAAGAGAAAATATTCTTTACCAGGAACAGACTGGCGGACTGCTGGATATTATTTACCACCCGTCTTCCTTCCGCCACTACTTCAGGCATCTTGGAAAAATCCGATTCCAGAAGGACCACCTGGGCCGCCTGCATAGCCGCCTCGCTTCCCGACGCCATGGCCACGCTGCAGTCTGCATCCTTTAAGGCCAGTACATCGTTGACACCGTCTCCGGTCATGGCAACGGTCTTTCCTTTTCTCTGGAGGGCCCGTACCAGCTGCCGCTTCTGTTCCGGCAGCACTCGTCCAAACACCGTATAATTTACGGCAGCTTCCTCCATTTCCTCCTTTGTCTTCAGGGTTCTGGCATCCACGTACCGCTCTGCCCCGGCGATCCCTGCCTGTCTGGCAGTCTCCGACACCGTAAGAGGATTATCTCCGGAAATCACCTTTACTTCCACTCCCTGTTGATGAAAGTAAGCAAAAGTCGCCGGTGCCTCCTCCCGGATCCGGTTCATCAGCAGAATCAGGGCCCAGGGATCCACCTGCCCCTGAAGTTTCTTTCCATTGAGTTCTTCCTCATAGGTTCCGAAGATCAGAGTCCTGTATCCCCTGGCGGAATATTCCTCAATGGTATCCTGATAGGTTTCATAAGCGCTTCCCAGAACAAATTCCGGAGCGCCCAGCACAAAGTTCCCTGACTCAAACACAGCACCGCTATATTTGTTGGCAGAAGAAAAAGAAATGATCTTCAGAGGTTTTTCTCCCTTATATTCCGTAAAATACTGCTTCATTGCCGCCATGGTGCTGTTGTCCTCTCCCATAGCCTGGACAAAATCTGACAGGATCCCCTTTACATTGTCCATATCCTGTTCTTCATCCAGAAGAACAATATCCTGGACGCTCATGGCATTTTCTGTAATAGTCCCTGTCTTATCCACACAGAGGACATTGACCCTGGCAAGGGTCTCAATACTCTTCATATCATGGAGCAGCACCTTATTCATAGTCAGACGGATACTGCTTACAGCCAACGCTACAGTTGTCAGCAGATACAGGCCTTCCGGTATCATGCCGATCACTGCGGCCACCATGGAAATAATGCTTCCCTGAAATCCCTCATGACTGATAAAGAAGCCCTGGATAAAAAGGATGATCCCGATAGGGATCAGGGCAATCCCTACTGCCTTTACCAGTTTGTCCAGAGAGCGGATCATTTCTGACTGTTCTTCGTCTTTCATGGCCTTTGCCTTTAAGGTCAGTTTAGAAATATAGGATTCATCCCCCACTTTCTCCAGACGGGCATAACATTTACCGGAAACAATAAAGCTTCCCGACATAAGGGAATCTCCCTCTCTCTTTACGATTTCTTCAGACTCTCCGGTAAGAAGGGATTCGTTTACCCGAACCTCCCCGGAACAGACCACCGCATCTGCACATATCTGATTTCCGGTCTTGAAAATCACAATATCATCCCGGACCAGAAGAGTGGAATCTATAGAACGGATCTTTCCCTCACGGACCACGTCGGTCTTGGGTGCGTTCAGCATATTCATTTTTTCCAGAACATTCTTCGCCCGGATCTCCTGAAAAATACCGATCACTGTATTCAGGATAACTACCGGCAAAAAAGTCAGATCCCGAAAAGAGCCTGACAGACAGACCAGCACTCCCAGAACTGCAAATATCAGGTTGAAATAGGTAAATACATTTTTCTTTACAATATCTTTCGTACTTAAGCTGACACTGCCGACCGCTTCGTTGCTCCAGCCTGCTGCCGCCCGTTCCTCTGCCTGCATTTTCGTCAGTCCGTATAAGTAATCCGCCTTTACAGGCTCTATAGGAAATTTGATCTTTTTCTCGTCAGACGGATTCTTCTTCGGCTTCTGTCTTTTTAACATTTCCGTTGTGCTTCACCTTTCTTTCTCTGGCGTTCTGCCCGCTCACGCAAAACATATAGTAATCATAACACAAAAAAAGAAAGCACTCAATTCTGTATACAATATTTTCATTTCTTTTTATACAATTTTAATTTTCTTTACAATTCCCTAAATTCCTGTTGCTAAAACTCTGTTACAGCTTCAGGATCTCCAGCTGGTCTTTCGCCATTTTTTTTCTCATTTTCCAGCTCATCTTGGGCAGCGGCCAGGGAATAAAATCTCTGTCCTTATATTTATCAGATACTTTAGGCACCGGATAGATCTGGTCCACATGACGGCTGGGGCAGTCGATCCAGATACCCCTGAGAGATAAGGCAGTTCTTTTTAACACCATTCTCACAGCATCCAGGCCAAAAACTGCAAAGTAATGATTTTTCAGAGAAAGCAGCGGGAACGGTACCTTCATAGCCGCTGTAGCAGCCAGCATACAGGCGGAAGGACTGCAGCAGCCGGGACTCCTGTAAGAAGCCACATCTTTCAGCACCTCTGCGCAGTTGCCTACCGTAAGGATCGGCATATCCAGCTTTCTCACTTCTTCCTCTGTGTATGGCTTTCCGTCCCGGTCAAACCACCACTTCTTACCGTCTATGGGAACTCCGGAGCCAATGATCACGGCAATCCGGCGGTCTCTGTTTTTCTTTGTGGAATAAACGATGTATTCAAAGCCGGAACGCAGGGCAGCCAGGCAGCCGCCCCTGCAGGCCCCCTCCAGCTCTCTGGCGGTTTCAGGAGTTACCCCATAGGGATCCCGGATCTTTGGAGCCTTGGGCAGGCTGTGTCCTGCCAGCACCAGGATATTTGGAAAATGCTTGTGGAAAGTTTCTCCCAGGAGACTGGGGTCTGCCGGCCGGAAATGAAAAACCGGAGCCTCTCCGTCCACCTGTGCTTCTCCATGATAAAAGCCTCTCTTTTCCACTTCCTGGAACAGAGGGATCTCATCCGGATCAAATCCCATGATCCGGCATCCTACCCGGTCCGCAGCCACAGGATCTGTCCCTGCTACGAGAAGGCGGCAGTCTACCGGATCTACGGGAGCAGGGGTGTTTCCCTCTCCCCCTACCAGACCGTCTATCAGGGTCAGATCCGGCCGCAGTATATAAAGCATATCTGCCAGTTTCTCATCGATCCGGTAATTATGGTTTCTCTCCCTCAATGCATAAGGAATCACGCCCATGGCGTTTTTAAATCCCAGGGTCACTCTGGTATAAAGATTTGTCTTCAGTTTGGGCACAGAAATATAAAAATCTTTCCCCTCCGCAACTCCCACAAAAGGAGTAGGGATCAGGACTTCTTTCATTACCTTTGCTTTGGGCAGCAGATATCTGCAGACAGGACAGGTTTCCAGCGTAACCAGCCCTGTCTTCCGGTACTGAGCGATCCGGTCTATGCCGCTTATACGGAAGCTGGTAGCTGTAGGCATGGGTTTGCCTGAGGATTCCGCAATGACAACCTTTTTGTGATACCTCTGCACCCATTCTATCACCGCATCCAGGATCCTGGGATCTGTTGACTCCGGATAGTCCTCTTCAAACATTCCGCTTCGATGGTAGACAGACACCAGATTCGGCTTGATCACCACCTGTCTGCTCTCTGCCATTTTCCTGTGAAATCCTGTCTTTTCCTCCAGGGCATCCAACGTTTCAAATACCAGGCTTCGGATGGCCTGTATATCCGGACGCCGAAAATAAGAGTCCTTCCCATAGTCCTTAGGCAGAGCAACATAATCCCTGTCAAGAGCAATCCCCTTTTCTATAAGGCGGACTACAACTATTCGCTGATTCATCTTATTGTACTCTCCTTCTTCTTTGCATCTTCCGTTTCTTGATCTGCAGCTTACGATGTCTCTTCTATAGCCTTTCGGACCCTTTCATAAGCGGCGGAGATTTTCTCCATCATAGCTGCTCCCTTCTGAAAATTTCCTTCTCTGAAATACTCCGTCTGACTGGAAATAAGGGTATACAGCTCATTCATAGAAAGGTTTCCGCAGACGCCTTTTAAGGTATGGGAAAACCGGAAAGCCGCCTGGACATCTCCTTTTTCCACCGCCTGTACAAGACCTTCATAATTGGTATCCTGAAGGAATTTCCCCAGGAATTTCAGGAAAAGACCTTCATTTTCCATAAATCTGGAGAGGCCGTCATCCACATGGATCCCGGCCTGAGTCAATTGCTTTTTCTTATGATCTTCCATCTTTTCACATCCTTTGCCAATGTTCCTGGCCGGATCTTACCATGTTTCTCCCGGCACCGGAAAACGTTCTATATCTTTCCTTCTATCTGCGGCAAAATCTTCTCCAGGGCCTCCAGCAGCTCCGGATTAAATGCCCCGCACTGTCCCGTAAAAATCATGTCCATAGCCTCCGGCACCGGAATAGCGGGCTTGTAGACCCGTTTATTTGTCAAGGCGTCAAACACATCTGCCACAGACACCACCTGTGCCCAGACTGTGATCTCCCTGCCTTTCAGTCCATCCGGATAACCTTTGCCGTCCCACCGCTCATGGTGGTGGCGGCAGATATCGTATGCGTACTGATAAAGCCTGTTTTTCTTATACTGCGGGATCTGCTCCAGTACCTGGCAGCCCATAACCGTATGGCCTTTCATGATCTCAAATTCCTCATCCGTCAGTTTTCCCGGTTTGTTCAGAATCAGATCACTGATGGCAATCTTCCCCACATCATGCATAATAGAAGCCTGGGCGATCTCCTGGATCTCTCTGTCTGAAAAGGCATATTCCTTTTTCCCCGTCCTGCTCAGCTCTTTCAGTAAAAGCCGTGTCAGATGGCGGATCCTCTTTACATGTTCCCCGGACTCTCCGCTTCTGAACTCAATGGCTGTTGAAAGACTCTCGATAATGGAATAATTCAGACTCAGGATCTCCTGTTCCTGTCTGCGCAGCTTCTGTCCCTGAAGCTCTACCACATGACTGAGCCGTTCTCTGGCCGCAAAAAGTTCCATCACACTTTCCACTCTCCGCCTTACGAAATACGGCACTATGGGTTTTTCAATAATATCCATGGCTCCAAGCTGATACCCGCGTCTCATACTCTCTTCCGAGGAATCTGCAGTAATAAGAAAGACTGGAATCTTCTCCATCAGCCCCATATCTCTCATCTTTTCCATAACCTGAAATCCATCCATAACCGGCATCAGGATATCCAGCAGCACGGCGGCAATATGTTCCCTGCGCGCTTCCAGGATTTCTATGGCTTCCAGGCCGTTTTCAGCCTCCAATATCTGATTTCTGTCTGCAAAGATCTGACTGAGAATTACCCGGTTAATCTCCATATCGTCTACGATTAAAATGTCCTTTTTTTCCATTACTCCTCCTCAATCAGATATCCTTTTCCTCCTCTATGCTTTACCTGATACATGATCTTATCCGCTTTTTGATAAAGTTCTGTAAAAGACCTCTTCTTTCCGCTGAAGACTCCTCCCCAGGACAGCGCAGAAGAAATATGGGGAAAATCTTCCCGGATATTCTTTCCGTAATCTTCAATGATCTTCTCCAGCTTTTGCTCGATAGCCTGACGATTTTTGCATGGGTAGATAAAGACCACAAATTCATCTCCCCCCAAGCGGAAGATCACATCTGTATCACGGAAAGATTTCCGGATCTTATCTGCCACATACTTCAGCATAATATCCCCTTTCAGATGGCCGTACACGTCATTCACTGCTTTAAAATTGTCAATATCCATCAAAAGGAAAATATATTCCCCTCCGCTATCCAGAGCCTGGTTGATCAGAGATTCCCCTGCTTTCCGATTATACAGGCCGGTGAGAGGATCTCTGGAGGACTCCTCCAGATGCCGGTATAAGGATTCAATGAAAGGATTCTCCCCGTCCGGATAAAGCTTTCTGAGGGCTTCGCCTCTCTGTGCCCAGTTTTTCATCTCTGACAGATGGATCAGGCTGATCTTATATATCCCTTGTGACATCTGAACGCCTAAGGTGATCCCCCACCAGGACAGGTTCAATTTATCTCCGTCTATATCCATATATGTCTCAATCTCACAATAACAGATCCAGTTTCCCGGGCTGAGCATTTTCTCCCGGTATCCATTTACTTCATAAACAGCAGAAGCAGAATCATCTGTTATGTGGCGCTGCAGAAGCTTCCCAAAATCTTCTTTGTTAAATGCGGGGGCTTCCCCCTGTACTCCGATACAGTAAATATCCTCCGTAGACATCTGAAGTACAGTTTCCCTGTCTCCGCAAATAAAATAGCTGTCCAGAAAGAGGAGTAAAGTCTCATATACAAAACTCTTCTCTGCCAAACTATGCTTCCCCCTTTTTCATATATTTCTCATTAAACTCTTCCACAGGCACCGGCCTGCAGTAATAATAGCCCTGCCCGTAATCGCAGTCCAGATCCCGTACCATCTGCTGATCTCCTTCTGTCTCGATCCCTTCTGCCACGGTAGAAATCTTCAGGCTCTTACTTATTTCAATAATATGTTCTATAATAATCGTCTGTCTCCGTCGATCTGCTCCCTCCAGCTCTTTAAGAAAACCTTTATCCAGTTTCAGCTCATCGATCTGCAGATTGCCCAGGATGTTCAAAGAAGAATAGCCGCTGCCGAAATCATCCATAGAGATCCGGAATCCGATCTTTTTCAGTCTCAGGATCACCTGATTCAGTTTATCTATATTTTCCATAGCCAGGCCTTCCAGAATTTCCAGCGTGATCCATTCAGCAGGCACCTGGTATTTCTTTATCAGCTTCTCCATCCTCTCTACATAATCTGCCTCATAAAAAAGGATCTTGGACTGATTCACAGAAACAGGGACCACCTGCCCATTTTCATCCCTCCACCGGCGCAGCTGCCGGCATACCTGTTCCGTCATATACATATCCAGCGCTGCACAGAAACCATTTCGTTCAAATATAGGGATAAACTGTCCCGGATAGATCACTTTCCCATCTTCCGGTATCCATCTGACCAGCGTTTCCGCTCCCACAAGCTTCCCTGTTTTCAACTCGAATTTGGGCTGAAGATACATTTTGAATTCTCCGGCTTCCAAAGCCTGATTCATGTGAGATTCCACATAGTTCTGAAGGATCTCTTCCTGATGCAGCTCCAGGTCATAAAACCAGATACTGTTCCGGGGAAGGGTTCTGGCTTTTTCCAGTGCAAACATCGTATGGGTTGTCTGCATAGTTGCCGTATCTTTTTTCCCGCCTGCAGGTATCAAAGAAATGCCGCAGTACATCTGTATCTCATAGTTCCGTCTCCAGTTTGCGGAAAAAGCAGAAATATCTCCCATGATTTTCCGGATTCTTTCCTGGATGATTTTTTTGTCGCTGGCTTTTAAAAGCATCAGGAACATATCCGCAGAATTTCTGCAGAAATATTCCCCTTCTTCCATGTTGTTCTCCATAACCTCTTTTACATGGCAGAGAAGGCTGTCCGCCTGATTTCTTCCAAAAATCTCATTGATAAACTTAAACTGCCGGATATTCATCCCTGCCAGAGCCCAGGCTTCCTGACCTTTCATCACCTCTGTCAGTTCCTGCTGGAATTTTTCTGAGTTATAAGCCCCGGTAAGAGGATCATAGTAGGCATATTGTATCAGTTCCCGGTTCTTTTTCTTCAATGCCCGGTATCCGTAGAAGATAAGCAGGATTACTACTGCCAGGACCAGCGAAAAGGCGATTCTGGTAATCAGGATCATCTGACTGGTAAATCTGTTGACCTCATTTACAGACTCTATACCAAAAAGACTCCAGTCCCGGATATCTGTCGCTGCAATATAGATCCGAAACAGATTTCCATTATATCTTACAGAAGTAAAACAGCTTCTTCCTTCTTGCAAAGTCTCTTCTATTCGTTCTTTTTCGTCTGCGGAAAAATAGTCTCCGTAAAAAACGCTGTCTTCCTCATAGGGTAGTACATAATTCCCCTGGCTGTCGACCAGCCGGATATACCCATTTCCTGCAAAAATCGTTTCTCCGTTCAGCATTTTCCTAAGAGAATCTGCCGCTTCTGTAGCCACCAATGCTCCGATGATTTCTCCGTTACGGTATACGGGAACCGCATATCCGATCACATCTTTTTCCAGCTTTTCATCATAGGAAATCCCGGAAAAAGCTTCTGCACCTTCCCAGGCACTGCGTACAATCTCCTGTATACGGGGACTGATTTCTTCCAATGTTACGTCTGTTTCCATATCCTGCCCCCTGGTTACCCGGACACCCCGGCCGTTTTTGCTGAAATAGCCCATCCGCACGAAATTATTATGATTGTTGGATTCCAGCAATCCTCTGGAAAAATTCTCTTTATCGAGTCCCTGATTAAACTCCAGAAAGGCTGCCAGAGTATATACGATCTGAAAATCCGTCCGGATCTTCTGTTCCAGCTCTTCCTTATAGGACTCCACTTCTCCCTGAATCCGATTGTCAATGCCCTCCTGCCGTACACGATTCAAAGAAAGGGTGACGACTCCTCCTGCTCCCAAAATAACAAGACTGATCACCACCACCAAAACCGTCATTCTTTTTAAATGTTTTTCTATTGTCCCTTCTTTCATTTGTCCGCTCCTTATACAGTTCCAGTATATAATAGAAAAGATAAGGGTGTCAAGGTAACGGATTCCTGAACAGAGGGTAGAAAAAACACCAGATCTGTTATATAATAAGAGGCATATATAATGTCGAATTTTGTCGGAGAGGGCTATATGCAGAATGAATATTTTTATATCAAAGATTTAAACGAAAAACTCCAGATCAAAAACATTCCTGATGAATTGTTTTCAGAGACCTTTCTTCTGAATTATGAAAAGAATCAGGTCTTTCTGAGCGAAGGCATGGCCGATGTCTTCCGAAATCCGGATCAGCCAAAAAAAGGGCGGATCTCCTTAGACCAGCTTCTGAACTATTTTACCAGTGCCAGCCGAAGCGTTTTTCTCCATGATCTGTCTCTCTTAAAAGAAAAGAAAAAAACAAAGACAGACAGCCATATGGACATTATCAGAGACGGATGTATCGCCAATATCCTGATCGTGATGATGCCTCTGGAAGCCTCTGGCTATATCCTGGGCATTGGTCATCTGAATTTTGATCTTACCCATGAGCATAATCTCCAGCTGGAAGAGACTATCCGTCAGCTCCGCCAGGCAGAATCTGTCAATCAGCTGATCCTGGAGGGAAGCACAGACTATATCTATCAGCTGGATCTGGTAAACAATGTATGTACTTTTTCACCAAAAGCAGTAGATGTGCTGCCTCTTGAAAACAATACTTTTTCCAATGCCATGGACCGTCTCCTGGGCTTTATCCTTCCGGAAGACCGCAGTGTATTCCTGGATTCGTTCGCCCCATTTTTAAGTGGAAAAAGCAAATATCACAAAGCCGAGTACCGGGTAAAAACTAAATTTGACACCGTGATCTGGATACGCTGCCAGGGCAAGGGAATGCATGATGAAAATGGAAATCCTCTCATGATCGCCGGTTCTCTCGTGGACATTACCGCGCAGAAAGCTTATGAAGAAAAGCTGAAAAATATCCTGTACTATGATATGCTCACCGGCCTGAAAAACCGGAACTGTTTTGAAAAAGATATGCGGGAATATCTGAAAGACCCCTCTGCAACCGGCAGTATCCTGTGCATTGATATCCATAATTTCAAAATTTTCAATGAGATTTTCGGAAGGGATTTTGCCAATAAGATCCTGGTGGAATTTACCCGGATCATTAACCTGTACATCAGCGACAATCTGGGCGTTTATCGTCTGGAAGGGGACGAATTTCTTGTGCATATCAGAGAGAATACCCGGGAACAGATCCTGGAAAAACTGGTTCCTTTTCAGATGTATCTCAGCCGGGAACGGACTTTAGAAGGCCATGTACTCTTTATCCGGGCCAATATCGGCGTAGCGATCTATCCCCAGAACGGAACCACCAGCGAAGAGCTGCTGCAAAACGCCAATATGGCTCTGCTGATGCGCACAAAGTCCAGCCGGCATCAGACCGTATTTTTCCGCAGTGAAAACATGGATAGCCTGAACAAAAAATTTGTTCTGGACCGGGTGCTCCGGCAGAATGTCACCGACGGCATGAAAAATTTCCGGCTGGTATTTCAGCCGGTTATGGAAATTCAAAATGGAAAAACCATATGTCACGGAGCAGAAGCCCTCCTTCGGTACAGCACGCCGGATCTGGACAATATTTCCCAGGAAGAGCTTATCGAGGCGCTGGAGTATTCCGATCTGATCCTGACTACGGGCAGATGGATCGTGAAACAGGCCGTTAAAGAATGCGGAAACTGGCATAAAATGGGCTTTCCTCTCTATATGAACATCAACATTTCCGCCCAGCAGGTATCAGATAAGGATCTGATCTCCTATATCCGCAAATGCTGTCAGGAGTTTGAACTGTCTCCCCAGTGGCTGGTCTTTGAACTGACGGAAACCTCCCTGATCAACAATTTTGAGATTGCCGATCAGTTCTGCCGGGAACTTCGGGATATGGGAGCAGGCGTAGCCCTGGACGATTTCGGGACAGGTTATTCCAGCTTCACATATTTAAAGCGGCTGACGATCTCCCAGATCAAAATAGACCGGGAATACATCCAGCATATCAGCAAAGACACCTATAATCAGATCTTTCTCAAATGTCTCTGCGACCTGGGCAGCAGCCTGGGGATCAACCTCTGCGCAGAAGGTGTGGAAACTGAAGAGACCTATCAGAAAATGCTGGAAATGGGTATCACACTTATGCAGGGATTCTATTTTGACCGTCCTCTGGAGTCCGAAGAGTTTCAAAAACATATCAGCAGTACCTGAAAAAACTGCCCATGTGATCCGAAAAAAGACAATTTTGGGGGCACATGGGCAGTTTCTTTTATTTTCCGATGTTAGTTTTTTCCTTTTTTTAAATCGGCCATGGTTTTTTTCAAAATCCGAAAATCAATGGGTTTGGAAATATGGGCGTTCATTCCCGCCTTTTTCGTCAAAGCAATGTCCTCAGCAAAAGCATTGGCAGTCACAGCTATAATGGGAATCTGTTCTGCATCGGCTCTGCCGGACTTCCGGATGCGCTCTGCGGCCTGGCACCCATCCATCACCGGCATCTGCATATCCATGAGAATAAAGTCGAAGTAATAGGGATCATGGTTCAGATAAATGTCAAAAGCTTCTTTTCCGTTCCATGCCTTGGTAATCTTCAACCCGCAGGCCTCCAGGAGCTCTGCTGCAATCTCCATATTGATCTCGTTGTCTTCCGTAAGGAGTACCTCCATACCTGCCAGGTCCAGCTCCTCTTTTTCGACGGGTCCGGCCTTATCCTCTTTTGTCTCCTCTCCCTGTACTTCTATTCCTTCATGAAGCTGCAGGGGAAGGATCACCTGAAATACCGAACCTTTTCCCAACTCGCTGGTCACCTGTATGGTGCCTTCCATCTTCTGGACAAGGTCGTGGACAATAGGCATTCCCAGACCGGTACCTGCTACATTTGCCGCCCCGAATCTGGTCTCCCTCTCAAAAGGCACAAATATTTTTTCCAGAAACCCCTGACTCATGCCAAATCCGTTATCGCTGACTGTAAAATGATACTTTCTGTAGTTATTCCTGCTGTCCCGGATCTCCTCCACCTGAAGTCTGATCTGTCCATCTTCTTTCGTAAATTTAAATGCATTGGAAAGAAGATTGTTGAGAATCTGCTGGATCCTGGCCCAGTCTCCCTCTACTTCCCCGTGGTCGATACGAATCCTGTAAAGGAATGTTTTTCCTGAATTTTCCGCCTGCATCTGAAAGATTGAAGCCAGCTCCTCCAGGTTTTTCTTCAGGTTAAAGCTGCTGCTTTTGATCTCCAGCTTTCCCTGTTCCAGCTTGGACATTTCCAGAATATCATTGATCAGTCCCAGAAGCTGATTTCCCAGAGCCTCGATTTTCTTCAGAGACTCCTGTACTTTCTCCTTGTCATCCGGATTTCGGGAAATAATCTCCGTCAGACCGATGATCCCATTCAACGGGGTACGCATATCATGGGACATCAGGGAGAAAAACATATTTTTGGACTTTGCCATCTTGTCTACACTCTCCAGAGACTGTTTTAAAAACTTCAGCCGGGAAAGTTCTTCCTCTTTTTTGTCATTTACATCTTTAAAACAGAGGACCACGGATCCTTGTTTTAAGGATTCATCATAAAGCATCTGGACATGGACCCATCGATATTCATTGTTAAACAGCCGTTTAAAATCTCCCCCGAAATCCCGAACCCGCCGCCCGGTCAGCTCTGTCATATTTTCAATAGAAAAAGTATGGATATATTCTTCATACACATCTTCATGGATCACTTCTGACATGACCTTCAGCAGATCCTCATACTTTCCTGTGGGCGGCAGCTCTGAGCGAACGTAATCCGATCCCTTGAGCATAGAATAAGTAGCTTCTTTTAAATTGATCAGATAAAGCGCATAATAGGAATTTCCCAGGACTCCTACAACATCATTGTAAAGCCTTGCCTTCTTATTGCTGCGGCGGTCCAGAATCAAATACACCGCAGACAAAATAAGAAAGCCTGCCGCCACCGGGCCAAATACCGTCCACATATTCTCCGTTGCCTGCAGCAGTTCCTCATAGGGCATGGTGATCACTGTATACCAGCCGGAGTCCAGCACATAATAATAGACGCCTCTCTTTTCCCCGTCAACGCCTATAATATAGGAGTCATAACTGTCATGTTTTCCTTCCCGGATCTCCTGGAAAATATGCTGAAAACGCTCCTGGAGATTGTCATAAACATTGTTGCTGAGATAATCATCGATCAGAGTTCCTTCCTGGTCGCAGAGAAAGTAATTGCAGCCCTCGGGAAGATCTTCCATATTGTCCGGAATGGAAATTCCATCCAGATAAACGTCCATGGCAATCACATTCTGAGAGTCTTCCAGTTCTTTGGCAACCGTCACTACCGGACTCTGAAGACGTACATCTGTGTATACATCTGTATAAATAACTTCTCCCCCGGCCGCCCTGGCCTCCTGATACCAAAGGGCAGAATCAGGTTCAAAAGTTTCATCTCCCTCCCAGTATGTGGCCGCAACAATCTTTCCGTCAATATAGCCATACAGTTCTATGTTATTCAGGTCCATGGTCTTTTCCGCATAGCCCTGATAGCTTTTCATCATATCCGTCAGATCCATATTTTCCGGACTGTTCTGGATCTGATATTCTACCGTCCGCAGAACCGTTTCATACTGGTTCAGATAAGTTTCTTCATTGATGGCAAACCGCCTGGCGATCTCCTCTCCCATACGCTGCGCATTATTCAGCAGGGCGTTATTCATAAATTTAATACTCATTGGAAAGAGTACCAGAAGGATCATCATAATCAGCAGCAAAAAGCCGTATTTTTTCAGATTTTTATACTTTTTCTTCATCTTTTTCTATCATCATATCCATATTTTCCATCAGGTTCCATAAAGCAGATAAGAGGCAGACAGTCCCGCCTCCTGTTCACTGCTGTCCTATCTCTACTATATTCCAACAGTGAAAAACAGTCAACTTTTTCTGAGAAAAAGCGAGGGTATTGAAGGAAGTCAAAAAATATGCTGCGGTAACAGATCAGGAAATACAAAGAGCAAAAGAACTTTCCTGGGTCAGTTCAGAAAATTTTCCATTTCAAAAGGAGCTGTGTCAGCTCCTTTTCTGTTGTGATTTCTCTGTTCTTTTTTCAAAAGTAGTCCCGATCACATGGAGGAGCAGGGCCGCCAGGATCACAATTCCGGCTCCTATTTTTCCACTAGTACTGGTGAAAAGCTGAGCCAGTCTTCCCAGATAAGGAATGGACAATGCCAGTTTTCCAATGAACTCCTCATAGGATACCGGATTCACATCCGCTTTTTCATTG
>ERZ1090861.349-NODE-349-length-29239-cov-14.795847_pt1 | contig 29239 bp, 26 predicted proteins | sample MGYA00478482_ERZ1090861 | MGnify/ENA primary metagenome ERZ1090861 (study PRJEB33644, sample SAMEA5815744) | chicken gut metagenome | biome: Chicken; feature: Gastrointestinal Tract; material: Caecum | place: Ireland | collected 2019-01-01 | study: A study of the... | reverse complement strand
CTTGGTGAAATGTTGGTAAACAAAGGGTATGGCGAAGGTTATGGTAAAGGTTATGATATTGGACACAGCAGAGGCGTAAAAGAAGGAAAACTGGATGCAGCCAGAAATCTCCTTGGTCAGGTAAGCCCGGATATTCTGGCAAAGACTTTGGAGCTTCCCCTTGATACTATTTTAAGATTAAAAGAAGAGCAGGAATCATCCTCAAAATAAGAATGTAAGCGACACTTTTGTCTAAAAATTCAGCTCTGCCCCCACAATATGAAAAGAATCTGTCCAATTAATCATATGTCAGGAATATTTCCGATTTTGATTAATGGGACAGATTCTTCCTGTCTCTTCTGTTTTGCCGGAAAATCAGCTCCATTCCGGCGGGAATTTTTCTCTTTATTCCCCAATCTGATATGCATTTAAATCTTCATCAATAATATTATAATGTTCCCGGATTGCCTTCACGCCCTCCTGGACGTCGTTTTTTATGAGACAGTCGTATACTCTGCGGTGGCATTTCAGCAGCCGGTCCCAGTTTTTCTGGGTAATATGCAGGGTATAGTCGCTGATCATTGTCTCAAACAGTTCTGAAAGAGCCTCATTTAAGAGTACAAGCAGCTGATTGCCGGAAATCTGGATCAGATAGTCGTGAAACTGTTTGTCCAGCTTTACTCTTTCTTTCGCCTGGCACTGATCGATCTTGTCCAGAATCTCCCCCAGTTCTTCTCTGGCTTCCGGGTCAGGATTTTTTGCAGCAAGAAGGAAAGCTCCGATCTCAATAAATCTCCGGAGCTGGCTGATCTCCACGTAGTTGCTTTCTTTCGTAAACAGCAATACGGAAAAGAGGCTGCCAAGGCTCTGCCCGATATGATTTACCAGAAAATTGCCCTGGCCCTGGCGGCATTCCAGCAGTCCCATATTTTCCAGGGTTCTTAAAGCCTCACGGATAGAATTTCTGCTCAGTCCCAAGGTGGACATAAGCTCACGTTCAGAAGGGATCTTGCCTCCGAATTTCACATCTCCTTTTTTCACCAGCTCTTTGATATATTCGATTACCAGAAAATAAACTTTTTCACTTTCCCCTGTATTTTCCGTTTTCTCTGTTTTTTCATTCATGTTTTATCAATCCTCTGTTTTCTAAATATGCCATTATGATATCTGCCGCTTTTTCTGTTCCTGTTACTCCCGCATCCAGGCAGAGATCATAATCGTTAACATTCCCCCAGTTTCCTCCTGTATAAAACTTGTGGAATTGGGCTCTTTCCTCTTCTACTTTCTCGATCAGCATTTTTGCTCTGCGGGCGGAAACATGTTCCTGCTTCTCGATCCATTGGATTTTTTTATCTATATCCGCATATATGAATATTTTCACACAGGATGGATCTTCACGGAAAATATAACTTCCGCATCTTCCGATGAGTATACAGGAGCGGTCCCCGCACAGCCTGCGGATTCTTTCAAAAGGCACCTCTCCTGTCCGTCTTTCTCCTTCTCCCATAGCAATGGCATACAGCAGACTGTTTACCGGCTGTTCTTCATAAAAAGCCCGAACCTCTTCATAATCAGGCTGCTTCCTGGCTATTTCTATCAATTCTTCTTTTCCGTAAAAGGGAATCCCCAGCTTTCCGGCCAGGATCCTTCCCACTTCCCTGCCGCCGCTTCCATATTGCCGGCCGATGGTAATCCTGAAATTTTCCATACCTGTTCTCCTTCCTCTCCTATACAGGAAGTCCTGCAAACACCGATGCCCCCAGAACTGTAAGAAGCCCTGCCACTGCAATGGCCAGACTGCTCATCGCTCCTTCCACCGGTCCCATTTCCATAGCCTTAGCTGTTCCGATAGCATGGGAAGCCGTTCCCAGGGCCAGTCCCTTGGCAATAGGTTCCTGGATCCGAAACACTTTGCATACTCCCTCTGCAATCACGTTTCCCAATATACCGGTAATAATGATTACCGCCACCGTAATGGTCACCACGCCTCCCAACTCCTGGGAAACTCCCATGCCGATAGCTGTGGTAATCGACTTTGGCAGAAGTGTCACATACTGCTGGTGATCCAGCCGGAAAAGCCGTGCCAGAAGATACACGCTTCCCAGACTTGCCAGAGTCCCTGAGAGGATTCCAGCCGCCACTGCCTTAAAATTCTTTTTTAGAAGTGTAAGCTGTTCATAAAGGGGCACAGCCAGACAGACAGTGGCCGGAGTCAGCAAATAGCTGATATACTGGGCTCCCCCGTTATACTGGTCATAATCTATCCGCAGCACTGCCAGGGCTCCCATGACACAGAGTATCCCAATGAGCAAAGGATTCAGCACTGCCAGTTTAAAACGTTTTTTCAGAAGCAGTCCGGCTTCATAGGCCAGAAAACTCAGAACTGCGCCGAAAAACACCGAATCAGTGAGAAACTCTTTCATCTTTTTTCTCCTTTCTGATCATTGCCTGTGTTACTTTTCCCGTCACTGCCATTACCAGGATCGTAGTCACAATCGTGATCAGGATCACAGGCAGCCAGACCGGCTGAAGAGAGGACCAGGACTCCATCAGCCCCACTCCCGCCGGAATAAACATCACCGGCATGATCTCTATCAAAAAAGCCGCTGTCTCCCGCACCTGGCCCAGTTTCAGAATGCCGGTGATCAGAGCACCCAGCATAAGCACCAGTCCGTATACACTGGCAGGCACAGGCAGGGGGATCAGCATATGCAGGATTTCTCCCAGAAATGAAATCAATAAAATAATACTGAATTGCTTTAAAAACTTCACTTTTTCCTCCTTGTTAGTGGTCGTACCAGTCCATTATAGGATTCTCTTCTTTCAAAGTCAATGCCTCCTGAAAACATAGACATAATTTCTTCCCTGTGATAGGATAAGGTAGTAAATGGCATACTAATAAGAAACAGAAAGAGAGGTCAGAATATGACAGTTTCAGAACGATTTTTAAAATATATTGCCGTGGATACTACCTCAGATCCTTCTTCAGACACTTTTCCCAGCACCAAAAGCCAGTTGGACTTTGCCGATATGCTGGCTGAGGAAATGAAAGCCATGGGCCTTGAGAATGTTGCTGTGGATTCCTACGGATATGTTTTCGGGACCATTCCTTCTACCGTTGAGAATTATCAGGGAAAGATTCTGGGATTTATCTCCCATATGGATACTTCCTGCGCAGAATCCGGCAAAAATATCTGTCCCCGGATCATCCAAAATTATGACGGGAAAGACATTGTATTAAATGAAGAAAAAAATATCGTTATGAGTCCCCGTGATTTTTCCAATCTGGCTCAGTATCAGGGGCAGGATCTCATCGTCACCGATGGCACTACCCTTCTGGGAGGAGATGACAAGGCCGGGATTGCAGAGATCCTTACCGCTGCCCAATATCTTCTGGCGCATCCGGAAATCCCCCACGGGCCTGTCCGGGTAGGGTTTACTCCTGACGAAGAGATCGGCCAGGGTACGGATCATTTTGATGTAGAAAGATTTGGCGCCGACTTTGCCTATACCATGGACGGCGGCGAATGCGGAGAACTGGAATATGAAAATTTCAACGCTGCCGAGGCAGTTGCAGATTTTCATGGTGTCAGTATCCATCCCGGTTCTGCCAAAGGCAAGATGATCAACGCTCTGCGTCTGGCTATGGAATTTGAGTCCCTTATGCCCTCCGCTCAGCGTCCGGAATGTACTGAAGGCCGTGAAGGTTTTATCCATCTGGACGCTCTTCAGGGTTCTGTGGATCATGCCCGCTCAGAATATATTATCCGGGATCATGACATGTCTCTTTTCCGGGAGAAAAAGAAGCACATGGAAGACATGGCCCGTACCATGAATACAAAATATGGCTATGAAGCTGTATCCCTGAAAATTGAGGACTCTTATTTTAACATGAAAGAAAAAATAGAACCCCACAAATTCCTCATTGACAACGTTTTAAAAGTATACGAAAAACTGGGAATCCGTCCCCAGATCCAGCCTATCCGGGGAGGAACCGACGGTGCCCAGCTTTCCTTTAAAGGACTTCCCTGCCCCAACCTGGGGACAGGGGACCACAACTGCCACGGTCATTTTGAATTTGTCTGTGTACAGGCAATGGAAAAATCTGTAGAAGTCATTGTAGAGCTGGTCAAACTGTGGCATTAAAAAGTTCCATCAAAAGCGATTACAGCTAACTCTGTATTTTCGTAAAAAAACCGTTCATTAAGAGGAATCTGCTGAACTGCAGATTGCCTCTCTGAACGGTTTTTCTCTATTCCAGAGTCTCCTCTTCGCTGTCACTTTCGATAGCCTGGGAAGAACCTACAGGTTCAGCCCCCAGATACTCTTCCAAAGTAATATCCTGCTCGTAGATCTCCTTGGCGGCTTCTTTTCCCACATACCGGTAATGCCAGGGTTCAAAAATAATTCCTGTAATATCGCTTTTATTCAGAGGATAGCGAAGGATGAACCCATATTTCCAGGAGTTTTCCATCAGCCACTGCTGGTCCTCGGTCTCCATCTGTTTCTCATCCAGGTTCATATATTCGGAAGATACAATGTCTACTGCGAGACCGATCTGATGCTCGCTGGTCCCCGGCACTGCCACTACGGTTCCGGCCTCCACTGCAGCCTCCTCCTGTGAAAGTCCCTCTTCCGCCATTACCCGCTGTATCTTATTCTGATAAAGGTATTCCTGAGTATCCCAGGACCGGAATGCCGAACAGATCACCGGATTGTGTCCTGCTGCCTGGGCGTCTGCAAACATATCTTCCAGATCTCCCATAATCCTGGCGTCTACCTGATATCCGTTGGCATCAATGGTTTCTGTAGCCACTTCCGGAACATCCTCCTGGGTCATAGGATTTTTGGCGTTTACCAGTTTCAGATACCACTGATCCTTTTCGCTTTCATCTGCCAGTTTCAGGCCATTATCTTCTTCCTTCTCTTCTGCCTCCTGGCTTTCTTTCTTGGCCTGCTGCTCTGCATAAGCCTGGGCGGCAGCTTCCTGCTGTTTTGCCTTTATGGCATTGACTGCGCCTGCGATTCCCACAAGCAGCACCAGCAGAAAAATCCCCACCCGAAGGTTTCTCTGCCGGATCCTCCTGATATTTCCCCGGTATCTGGGTTTGTATCCTCTAGAGCCAGATCTGTGTTCTGTATTTTTTTCAGATCTCTGTGTGTATAGAACATCTTCTGGCGCTCTTCTCCCGGGCTTCCTGTTTTCCGATGTCTCTCTCCTATATCCTGTATCTTCCGACGGTCTCCTCCTATATTCCGTACCTTCCGGCTGTCTCCGTCTGTGTTCCGTACCTTCCGGCTGTCTCCGTCTGTATTCTGTACCTTCCGATGGCCTCCGCCTGCGCTCCCCGCCTTCTGACGGTCTCCGTCTGTGCTGTATACTTTCTCCGGGCCTCCTTCTGTACTCTGTTCCTCTCCCCGATTCCATATTTATAATCCCACCTTACCTGTCTGGTATATTCATTTCTTCTCAAAAGCTTCCCCGTTAGTATACCACGTTTTTTTCTGTTTTTCTTCTTTTTATTACATTTTCATGAATAAAAGATTTCTAAAGTCTGTTTTTTCCATTTACAGGTAAGGGCTCTCCTATATTCCAGACGCTTCTGAGGCGGATGCCTTCTGGCCTTCCCCGCAGGATTTCCACTGTCTTTGTATCACCATTCAGATCAAAATAGTTGTCAGACAACACCAGATCCTCCTGCTCATTAAGAATCTCCACACTTTTCGCATAGGACTCTGCCTTCACAGTGATCCGGTTATTTTCCACTGTACAGGAAAGTTTCGGATCCTCATACCGGAAATATTTCGGATAAGAAAAAATCACGGTTCCTTCTGAAATCTGTGTTTCTCCCTCCCAGGCCTGATAGCTGACGTATTCTTCAAACACATGGATATCCGGCAGTTCTTCCTTCTCCAGCCAGACACTGGAAAGAGGGGGAACCAGGATCTCTTTCTCTTTGCTGTAAAGGATCCGGGCTTTTGCATTGCGCACCTGCCATTTCACTGTCAGTTTTTTCTCGGCCAGCGTTTCATTTGAAACATTCAGGTGAATGGACTTCTCAAATTCAAAATGCTGCCGGTTCATATTAGCCTCCTGGGTCATCCAGCTTTCCTCCTGGCAGGAGAGGAGCACCGGAGCAAAAAATCTTCTGGCATAATAGTGAAGAGCCTTCCAACGCCCGTGATAATCAATAGAGGACCAGGAGATCACCGGCCAGCAGTCATTGACCTGCCAGTATACTGCGCCCATACATCTTCCCCGGTTTCTCCGGAAATGTTCTACCCCGTAGCGGATGGCGTCTGCCTGGAGAAGCTGGGAAGCATAGATCACATCTGAAAATCCACCAGGATACCGGTAAGTCTGCTGCATATAATTCATGATCTTTCCGTTCGCCCCGTAATTTCTCTGGTGCTTTTCCATAATATAGGAAAACAGGTTCCAGTCCCGGGGATCATCGGTAAAGGTCTCGATAGTCTTCTGGCTGGGAAGGGCCTGGAAGCCAAACTCTGAGATATATCGGAAAAAGGTCTTCCTCCGTGCCACACCTTCCAGTAATGGACATCTCCCCTGTCAGGATCATTTGGATTGTCAAAAGAGCCCCCGGAGGAAGGGCTGGCCGGCCAGTAGAAGGTTTCCGGGTCTTCTTTTCCCAGGATCTCCGGAAAGATCCTCTCATACATGAACAGATAATCCCGGACTTCGGAATGTTTGGTAACCCAGCATCTTTCGTCCACAAACATTTCCATCTCATTATTTCCGCACCACAGAGCCAGGCAGGCGTGATGGCGGATCCGCCGGATATTTTCCTCCAGCTCTCTGCGGATATTTTCTTCAAACTCTGGAGTCAGCTCATAGACTGAGCAGGCAAACATAAAATCCTGCCATACCGCCAGCCCCAGCTCATCACAAAGATCATAGAACCAGTCGTCCGGATAAAAGCCGCCGCCCCATACCCGGATCACGTTAAAATTTGCTCTTTTACAGTCTTCCAGAAGCTGCCGGGTTTTTTCTCTGCTTCTTTTTCCCAGCAGGTGTTCCTCCGGTATATAATCGGCTCCCATGGCAAAAAAAGGAATCCCGTTAATCTCATGGGCAAAGCTTTCCCCCCACTGATCTTTTTCCCTTCTCACCGTCATTTTCCGAAGACCGATCCTCCTCTCCCAGCAGTCTTCCGGTTCTCCGTTCCGGTAAAGCATTGCCCGGATCTGATATAAAGGCTGATCTCCCAGACCGTTGACCCACCACAGCTGGGGATCCGGGATCCTGAGAGTGCCTGTCCCATCCGGAGAAAGCCAGGTCTCTAAAGCTTTTCCCTGGGGGGAAAGGGCTGAAACCTGAATCTGATAATCACCTTTCTTCTCTTCTTTTTTCCGGATCTCAAAATCCAGCATCCAGTCGTCTTTTTCCTGGCGCTGCCGGATATACACATTTTCCAGGGAAGCATTTTTTACATAGCACAGATATACCGGGCGGAAGATCCCTGCATCGGGAAGATGGGCCCCCCAGTCCCAGCCGAACATATAGTGGGCTTTCCGCAGGTGCATAAATCCTTCATAAGTATCGTCATTTCCAATATTTTTATACTTTTCGTAGGTCCTGGCAATGAACTTCAGAGGAGACCGGAAGATCACCTGCAGCACATTATCCTTTTTCAGGTACTCTTTTACCTCATAGTCCCAGGTTCTGTGCATGTTTTCTGCATGTCCCAGATAGGTACCGTTAAGCCAGATATCTGCCACAGTATCCAGTCCTTCAAAGGAAAGGAACACCCTGGCATATGATTCCGGATCTTCTGCCGTAAATCTGCACCGATACTCATAGTCTGCCTCCATAAGGGCACAGATCTGGTCTTCATTGTCTTTCCAGTAAGGATCCGGGATTTCTCCGTTTCTCAGAAGATCTGTATATACAGATCCCCAGACTCTGGCCTCCCTCCAGTTTTCCTCTCCTGTCCTGCGCATGCTCCAATTGTCTTTTAATTCCAGTTTTTCCATATAACCTCCCATCCGGTAGGGAAGAGTCCTTCCCTATCCACTGCGATACTGCAGGCAGCTCCAGGCAAAGCCTGTCGCTGTCCGTTGCCGGGTGTATCGCTCAAAAAGGAGCCGCCGCATTTATGCATATTCCAATCCTGCTTAAATGCGGCAGCTCCTTATCTATGTTTTATCTCTTTCTTATATACTGCTTATTTTGCTGCTTTCCACTCATCGATCTGTCTCTGCATTTCATCAATAACATCCTGGATGCCTGTCGCTTCCAGTTTCTTCTGAAGCTGGGGCAGATATTCTTCCGGATCTACACTTCCGGTATAGAGAGATTTTCCAAACTCGTCCAGTACGTTGCGGAAGCCGGCTACCTGTGTGCTTACCGGTTCCAGATCAAAGTCAAATCCAAAGGAAGGCGCTTCCTGGGAAGCATCGTTAAATTCCTTAAAGGTTGCCCATTTGTCCAGAGGCTCATTGTCCATTACGTAGGTATTAAACAGGCCGCCCTGTACCCAGTAAGGAGCAGAGTAATCTTTCTGTTTTTCCGGATTTAATTTTGCCTTGTAATCATAGATATAGTCTTTTCCTGCTGCTGCGTCTTTTTCTTCCTGTGTAGGCTCAACTTTCTCCCAGTGAACACCTTCAATACCATAGTTCAGCATGTTTCTCAGTTCCTGGTCTGTATTGATCAGGTTCAGCAGTTCCATAGCTTTCTCCGGGTGTTCGGAGTTCTTATTGATGGCTGTCAGAGCACCTCTGGCAGAAGCGTTGGTAATCTGTGTATCCATGATCTGTGTGGCTACTACTTCATATCCCAGGTCTTTGCCCCAGGTAAGCTCTGCGTAAGGCTGTCCGTCGCCTTTTGTCACAAAACGTTTTATGGATTTATCATCGGAAACTGTGGCAGCGTCCTTGTTGATATAGCCTGCCAGATAGTATTTCCGCATGGTATCCAGAGTGGATTTCATTCTCTCTGTCTCAAACACGTTCTTAACTGTCAGAGTATCATCTCCATATTCAATGCCTACCGGATCCTGGATCTTGTCCATATAGGTGGGCGCTGTATAGTCTTTTGTCAGATACATAGGAACTACATCCGGCTCGTTTTCTTTGATCAGCTTCAGATATGGCTCCAGATCTTCCAAAGTATGGATATCCTGGTATGGAATATTATATTTGTCTACATATTCCTTGGTAAATACCCACATAGGGCAGCTTCCGATCTCTTTCTCGCTGGGAACACCGTAGGTCACGCCGCCCACCTTGGCAGCCTCCCAGAAACGGGGATCGATCTTATCGTACATTTCCTTACCTTCCTTCTGAAGCAGGTCATCCAGTTCCAGGAATGCCCCTTTCTGGGCATTCTGGAGATAATCATTTGCCCAGGAGCAGGTAAAGCACAGATCCCATTTGTCGCCGGTATTGATCACTACCTGCATCTTCTGATTGTAGTCACCCCAGCCTACTTTGATCACGTCCAGCTTAACGCCGATCTTATCTGCCAGATAATTGTTAACTTCTTCAAAAACCTGATCATCATCTGCCTGTGCATCGCCTACCTGATACCAGGTCAGTTCTACAATCTCTTCTCCGTTTGCATTTGTCTCTGCTTTCTTCCCGCAGCCGGTCAGCATACCCGCCGCCATTACAGTGGCCATAGCCAGGGCTCCGATTCTTTTTGCGTATCGAAATTTCATAATATATTATCCTCCTCTATAATTTACAGCCTGCTTATTCCTTTACTGCGCCGATGGTCAGACCATTGACAAAATATCTCTGGAAGAAAGGATAAGCAAATATGATCGGCAGTGTGGAGATAACCACGATTGCCATTTTAATGGTTTCCTTCGGCAGGTTTGCAGCCGCCTGAATACCGTCTACACCCATCATAGACTTGTTGCTGGCCAGCCAGTCAATAGAGTTCTGGATCTGCATCAGCAGGAACTGCAGTGGGATCCAGGTCTTATCGTCTATGTACATCAGTGCGTTGAACCAGTCATTCCAGTATCCCAGTGTCAGGAACAGTCCGATGGTAGCCAGACCGGGCATAGCCATAGGAATGACAATCTTAAAGAACAGCCTCCACTCAGAAGCTCCGTCGATCTTGGCAGATTCTACTACAGAATCCGGAATACTGGTCTTAAAAAATGTTCTGAGCACAATAACGTTAAAGGAGTTCATGCACAGAGGCAGGATCAGCGCCCATACACTGTTTTTCAGCATCAATACCTTTGTCATTACCAGATAGTTGGCGATCATACCGCCGGAAAACAGCATGGGAACTGTGATCACCTTGGTAAAGAAGGAACGGAAAGCATAGGTCTTTCTGGACAGGGAATAGGCATAGGTTCCTGTAAGGAGGAGACCCAGTATCGTTCCCACTACAGTGACCAGAATGGTCACACCGTAGCTTCTTAAAATGTTTTCACCGGCATTTATGATATACTGATAAGCGTACAGACTCCACTCTTCCGGAATAAAACGGTAGCCGTTCATGGTCAGAGATTCTTCGTCTGTCAGCGAAATAATGATTACAAAGATGAAGGGGATCACACTTAGCAGGGACAGGATCGTAAGGATCAGATTAAACAGCACATTGGTTGGTTTTTTAATCTTGTTATATTCGCATTGCTGGTCTTCCATTTTCTGGATCTGTTTTTCTCTTGTCCGCTCTTTCATCCTTTGTTTCAGACCTGAAACTGACATATCTTTTTCTTCCTCCTTTCCTAGAATAATGCATTTTCATTGTCAATCTTGGATACGATCTTATTGGCGATCATGATCAGGATAAATCCTACCGTAGACTGGAACAGGGCTGCGGCTGAACTCATACCAATCTCACCGTTGGTCTGCAGAGCCCGGAAGATGTAGGTATCCAAAACGTTTGTTACCGGATAAAGAGGTCCGGAGTTCATCGGCAGCTGATAGAACAGTCCGAAGTCTGCTTTGAAGATTCCTCCTACCGCCATGATCAGCAGGATGGTGATTACCGGTTTCAGAAGCGGGATAGTTATATACTTGATCTGCTGCCACTTGGTAGCCCCGTCCAGAACTGCCGCTTCATAGTAAGTCTTATTAATGCCGCAGATAGAAGCCAGATACACAACGGTATTATAGCCGATCCCCTTCCACTGGCTCATGAAAATAATGATGAAGGGCCAGTACGCTTTTTCTGTATACCAGGCGATCCCCTCATGTCCGAACTGCTGGAGCACTGCGTTGAAATAACCTTTCTCAGGATTTAAGAAAGCATATACGCAGTAGCTGACAACAACCCATGACAAAAAGTAGGGAAGGAACATGGCGCTCTGATAGATTTTGGCCATTCCCTTGTTTCTCAGTTCATTTAATAATAAAGCCACGATAACAGGAAGTACGACACCGAGAATGATAAAAGTAGCATTGTATAAAACCGTATTCCGCAGAATGATCCAGGCGTCACCGCTGCTGAACAGGAATTTAAAGTTGTCCAGTCCTACGAATTCGCTGGAAATAAGACTTTCAAAAAAGTTTCCTGACAAACGATATCTTTTAAATGCTACCAGGATACCGAATAAAGGCAGATATGCAAATAAAAGGAACCAGATCGCACCAGGCATGCTTAAAACAAGAAGTTCTTTGTTTGTTTTAAGACGGGTGAAAAAGGACACCTTTTTTGCCTTTTCTTCTCTTTTCACTTCTTAACCTCCTTTTTGCACTTACCATAACCGCCGGCCTGTTACTTTGTGCTTTACTTATTCACATCTATTACTATACCGGATAAATCGTCCAAATCCTAGTCGAAAACTTTCAGTTTTTCTGGACAGATTCTAGCAGATAAAGCAGGCTTACTGGACAGATTCCAGATAAGAAAGCACAAAAAAACCTGGAATTTTTCCACTTTTTTCAGCAAAAATCCCTGCCTTTATCAGACACTCCCGGGAATATCTGATAAGGACAGGGGCTCTGCCTTTCCGGATTTCAAAAATCCTAATATTTTTTCATATTTCTCAAAGATGCAGGTGAAACACCGTAACACTGTTTAAACTTTCTATAAAAATAACTGGTATCAGGATAACCCACTTCTCTTGCGATATCATTGATTTTCATATTGGTGTTCAGGATCAGATTCTTTGCAATGGAATTTTTTACATTGTTCAGATACTGGGCAAAAGAAGACCCTGTTTCCTTCTGAAATATCTGTCCCAGATAAGAGGCATTCATATGGTACTTGTAAGAAAGGGTCTTTAAATTCATATCTCCTGTGATTTATATTGTAATGTAGTAGTTTTCCTGTTTTTTTATATTATACAGAACACGCTCTTCCATTACAATTTTCCATTTTCTATATTTGATGAAAAAATTACACATCAAAAAATGCACTGTTTCCTGTCATCAAATAACAGTAAACAGCACATTCCTATCCCTTTAGCAGCTCTCCTGCATACTCTGTTTTTTATCGGCTTCTCTCTTTCTACTTGATTTTCAGTCTATATCCGCTGCAGTCCAGGAACAATTCTGCATACATGGCATTTGCCCAGGAAAATCATTCTCTGGTGTATCGGGTATCGTCATCCACATGAAATCCCTCATGCATGACCCCTTTTCCGCCGGTAGTATCCGCCATATTCCGCAGGACCCTTTTCTTTTCTTCCTTCTCTTTGCTGGTCAGCCCCCGGATCGCCATGGATATATGCCAGATATAGCTGGACGGTGTGTGGGGACTGCCGATTCCTGCGGCTTTCTTGCCTTCATAATAATAAGGATTGGCATTACTAAGAAGAAATCTTCTCGTATTTTCCCCAATATCTGGATCCGAAGGATAGCCCAGATAATCCATAGCCAGCAGGCTTGGCACATTGGCGTCGTCCATCAGATTATACATACCGTAACCATCTGTCTCATAAGCATAGATCACCCCGAATTCCTGAGTGGCGGTTTTCCCTATGCTTTCTATCGCATAGTGGATCTTTTCCTTCAGTTCTCTGGCTTCTTTTTCCAGTTCCGGGCAGTGAAAGATCTCCCTTTCGATTTCTTCCAAATATCCCAGCACTACCACAGCAAACATATTGGAGGGGATCAGATACCCATAAGTACAGGCGTCGTCGCTTGGACGAAAACCTGACCAGATCAACCCTGTATCGGATTTTACCAAAGCGCCTTTTCCTTCTCTGGACAGGGTATCATTGTAAAAACTGTTTCCTCTGATAAACCGATAGTCGGATTTTACCTCATGGGCCTGTTCTGTGCAAAAGACTTCCAGAATTTTTCCTATGCCTTTCTGAAACTCTCCTTCAAACTGGGAAACACATCCTGTATTCTTCCAGAGCAGCCAGGCCAGCTGTATGGGATAACAAAGAGAATCTACCTCAAACTTTCTCTCCCACACCCAGGGATTCTGATCCGGATCGTCCTTTTCCCAGCAGGCGCCGCTTGGAGAAGAATTAAAAGCATTGGCGTAAGGATCGATACAAATATACTGAAACTGGCGCTTTACCAGACCTGCTATAATTTCCCTGATCTCCCGGTCTTCCTTTGCCAGGAAAATGTAAGGACGAAGCTGCACCGCTGAATCCCGAAGCCACATAGCGGGAATATCCCCGGTAATCACATGAGTAGTGCCGTCTTCCATTTTTTTCACCGTAGTATCCAATGTATTGGTATAGCAGGTCTTAAACAGCTCCAGCAGTTCCGGTTCTTCCTTCCACTGCTCTTTTAGAGACACAAATAGATCTGCCATTACCCTAGGTATTTTTTTCTCCATAACGATATCTCCTGTTTCTGTTTTACTTCCGAATTTTTCTCATTATAACACAGAAGCGGAGACCTCAAAAACTGTAAAAATTTTTGAAATCTCCGCTTATTTTTATAAACATATAACCATGCTGCTCTTACTTCTGGCCAGATAGGGCTTCCTGGTGTATCTGCCTCATACACTGCTTCCGTACAAAGTAGAAGCACACCGCCTGCATAACAATGGTAGCGATCCAGGAACCCGGATAAGAAATAAATAAAAAGTGAAGGGATCTGTGCTGAGGGAAAAAAGCATAAATCCACAGGATCCTGGTGCCTACGGTTCCGATAATCGAAAGGATCATAGGCACGCCGGAATGTCCCATTCCCCGGAGAGCTCCCGGAATAAGGTCCATAATACCGCAAAGGAAATAGGGTACGGTGGTAATGGACAGAATCTCAAGACCACACTGGATAACTTCCGGATCGCTGGTATAAATTCCCAGTACCTGAGAACCGAACACATAGGCACCCACTCCAAGGACTGCCGATACTCCTACAGAAAGGATTATACAGTCCACAAAGACCCTGTCCATTCTCTTTGTTTTCCCTACACTATAGTTCTGGCTTGTAAAGCTCATACATGCCTGGGTCACTGCATTGATCGATGAATATAAAAATCCCAGCACATTATTGGCAGCCGTATAGCCGGCCATTGCCGTTGAGCCAAAGGAATTCACAGAAGACTGGAGCAATGCATTGGAAAAATTGATCACAGTACTTTGAATCCCTGCGGGTATACCCACCTGAAAAATACGTTTCAGATATATGCCCCGGATCCTGAGCTTTGAAAACCGCAGCTGGTAACTTCCTTCTGTCCTGTGGAGGCACCAGAGTACCAGAATACAGGAAATCATCTGAGAAGCCACCGTTCCGATAGCCACTCCTGCCACTCCAAGAGGGATGACGATAACCAGCAGCAGATCCAGCACCACGTTGGTCATACCTGCCGCCAGCAGGAAAAACAGAGGACGCTTTGTATCCCCTACTGCTCTCAGAACAGCAGCCCCATAGTTATACAGCATGAAAAAGGGCATGCCCATGAAATAAATCCGCATATAAACCACCGACTGGTCGATCACATCTGCCGGAGTGGCCATAAGCTCAAGGGCAAATCTGGATGCCCCCACTCCCACAAAAGCCATGATAATACCGCTGACCAGAGCCAGGGCAATAGCTGTATGTACTGCTTCCGACATCTCCTTATCCCGTCCTGCTGCATAATATCTGGCTGCAAGGACATTTGCTCCCAGCGAGATCCCGATAAACAGGTTGGTAAAAATATTGATCAAAGCTGTAGTAGAACCCACCGCCGCAAGAGCCTGGCTTCCGCTGAACCTTCCCACTACAATAATATCCACTGCATTAAACATCAGCTGCAGGATACTTGTGAGCATGAGAGGAAGGGAAAAGGAAATCAGCTTATCCATAATGGAGCCGTTGCACATATCAATCTCGAACTTATTCTTTTTCATGGACATTTCCCCCAAAATTCGCTTTCTGCAAAGCTTATCTTACTGCTTTGTGCAAATTTCGTCAATAGGGGCTGCCCGGAATGCTGCCTCCAGTGCTGCAATTAAATCCTCTGCATTCTCGATTCCCACAGACAGCCTTATAGTGTTTGGTCTGATCCCCTGCTCCAGCAGTTCTTCTGCGGTACATTGGCTGTGGGTAGTGGAGGCAGGGTGGATGACCAGGGATTTTGTATCCGCCACATTAGCCAGCAGAGAGAAAATTGGAAGATGATCGATAAACCTCTGGGCCCTCCCGGCGTCTCCTTTTATCTCAAAGGTAAATATAGAGCCCCCTCCCTTAGGAAAATACTTCTTATACAGTTCATGGGTAGACTCGCCTTCCAGCGAAGGGTGATGGACAGCTTCCACCTGAGGATGCTCAGCCAGATATTTTACTACTTTCAACGCATTTTCTGTATGACGTTCTACCCTGAGAGAAAGGGTCTCAAGTCCCTGGAGGAGGAGAAACGCATGGAAGGGAGATATGGCAGCCCCGGTATCCCGAAGGAGTACTGCCCGGATATAGGTTACAAATGGAGCCTCCGGCGCCGCCTCTGTAAAAACAGCCCCATGGTAGCTGGGATTTGGTTGGGAGATCCAGGGGTATCTTCCGGAATCCTTCCAGTCAAACCTGCCGCTGTCCACAATGACCCCTCCCAGAGCCGTCCCGTGGCCGCCGATAAATTTTGTAGCGGAATGGACCACAATGTCCGCGCCATATTCTATAGGACGCACCAGATAAGGAGTGGCAAAGGTAGAATCCACTACCAGGGGAATGTTATGCTTATGGGCGATCCTGGCCAGCTTCTCCAGATCCGCCACATTAGAGTGGGGATTTCCCAGCGTCTCTGTAAAGATTGCTTTTGTGTTTTCGCGGATTTTCCTTTCAAAAGCTCCTTCCTCCTCAGGATCTGCAAAGCTGGCTGTAATACCGCTGGTCAGGGGAAGGGTATGAGCCAGAAGATTATAGGTTCCCCCATAGATCCTTTTGGAGGCTACAATATGTTCTCCTGCTTTTGCCAGCGCCTGAAAAGTATAAGTAATGGCTGCCGCTCCCGAGGCAGTAGCCAAAGCTCCTTTTCCTCCTTCCAGGGCAGTCATCCTCTGTTCAAATACTTCCTGTGTGGGATTTGTCAGCCTTCCGTATATATTTCCCGGCTCCTGAAGAGCAAACCGGTCTGCTCCCTGGCGGCAGTTGTCAAATACATAAGAAGTAGTGGCGTATATGGGAACTGCCCTGGCCCCTGTTGCCGGATCCGGCTGTTCCTGTCCCATATGCACCTGTTTTGTCTCGAAGCTCCAGTTTTTCGAATCTCTTATATCTGCCATGATCATTTCCTCCTTTTTGTTGTTGGCATTTATCCTATCATGGCAGCGGAAAGCTGTCTAATACGCAAAAAAGATACCCGATTATAGATTCAGTCTATAACTGAGTATCTTTGCTGTCTGAATTTTTAAGAGTTTCTTTTAATGCTTCTATATACAGTTCCCCCATTTTGCTGAGAAACGTATTCTTTCTTAGCACATAGCCGATCTCCATAATGCTGTTGTGATTTTCTTCATCTTCCTGAAAAGGAATGGCTGTAAAATCATTTCCGTTCAGCTCCTGGCTGATGATCCCTGAACAAAGGGTGTAGCCGCCCAGTCCCACCATCAGGTTCAGCATAGTGGCTCTGTCGTTTGCCCGGATGATCCTGGGATATTCATTGGTGGAAAGGATTTCTTCCGCAAGATAAAAAGAGCTGTTGTCCCCCTGTTCAAAAGCCAGGCAGGGATATGCCCTCAACTGTTCAAAGGAGATAGCGGCCTGCCCGGCAAGAGGATGGCCCTTCCACAGGTACACATAGGCCCGGCACTTGGCCAGAGGATGGAACTCCAGACCTGCAGTCCGTAGAAGCTTTTCCAGGCTCTTCCGGTTAAAATCCGATAAATACAAAACGCCGATTTCGCTTTTCATGGTGCTCACATCCCGGATCACCTCTGCCGTCCTGGTCTCCCGCATGGCAAATTCATACTTTGACATGTCAAACTGTTTCGCCATATCCACAAAGGCCTTTACCGCAAAGGAATAATGCTGGGCAGATACTCCGAATTTCTTTTTCAGGGATCCGTTCTTTCCGTATTTATCCAGTATCTCCTCATACTGCCCGTAAAGCTGCTTTGCATATAAGAGGAACTCTCCTCCGTCATTGGTCAGGGTCACCCCTCTGCCGCTCCGGTGGAACAGTACGATCCCCAGCTCTTTCTCCAGTTCCTGTACTGCACTGGTCAGAGAGGGCTGGGAAATATACAGCTGTTGTGCAGCTTTGTTGATGGAGCCCTGCTCCGCTATGGTAATTACATAATTAAGCTGATTTAAGGTCATTGGTGCTCTCCTTGATTTACGTAATGTCTATCTTACTGTATTCTGAGTTTTTCGTCAACAAAAGATACCCTCCGTGTACAAGAGGCCAAACGCCTCTTGTACACGGAGGGTAGTCTTTCACGCAAGACAGCAGTGCTTCTATCCTGCATTAATCTGCAAAATTTCCTGTATACAACTGATAATACTTGCCTTTCGCTGCAATCAGGTCATCATGGGTACCTCTCTCAATAATACGTCCCTGTTCCATGACCATGATGCAGTCAGAGTTTTTCACTGTAGACAGGCGATGGGCAATGACAAAGGTAGTACGTCCCTTCATCAGAGCGTCCATACCATCCTGTACCAGTTTCTCCGTACGTGTATCAATAGAGGAAGTTGCCTCATCCAGGATCAGGGCAGGAGGATCTGCCACAGCAGCTCTGGCAATGGCCAGCAGCTGGCGCTGTCCCTGGCTTAAGTTGGCCCCGTCTCCCGTAAGCATGGTATTGTAGCCATCGGGCAGACGGCGGATAAAACCATCTGCATTGGCCAGCTTGGCAGCTTTGATACATTCTTCATCTGTGGCATCCAGCTTGCCGTAACGGATGTTATCCATAACTGTACCGGTAAACAGGTGGGTATCCTGAAGAACCATACCAAGAGAGCGACGGAGATCCGGTTTCTTGATCTTATTGATGTTAATGCCGTCATAACGGATCTTTCCGTCTGCAATATCATAGAAACGATTGATCAGGTTGGTAATGGTAGTTTTTCCGGCGCCAGTGGCTCCTACAAAAGCAATCTTCTGTCCGGGTTTGGCCCAAAGACTGATATTATGCAGAACGATCTTGTCATCTGTATAGCCAAAGTCTACGTCATCAAAAACAACGGCCCCTTTCAGCTTGGTATAGGTAACGGTCCCTTCGGCTTTGTGAGGATGCTTCCAGGCCCACAGATTTGTTCTTGTCTCAGCTTCCGTCAGATTTCCATTTTCATCTTCTTTTGCATTGACCAGTTCTACATAGCCTTCGTCAGCTTCCGGTGTCTGATCCATCAGATCAAAAACACGCTGAGCGCCGGCTGCAGCATTGACCACAAAGTTGATCTGCTGGCTGACTTGGGTGATTGGGTTTGTAAAGCTCTTGTTCAGTCCTACAAAGGTGATAACGGCACCAATGGTAACTCCTGCCAGACCGTTGATCCCCAGGATGGCGCCTATGATGGCCACCAGGGCATAGCTGATCCAGCCGATATTGGCGTTTACAGGCATCAGCAGGTTTGCATAGCTGTTGGCCTTGTTGGTACTGTTTCGAAGTTCTTCGTTTACTTTATGGAAATCATCCATAGCTGCCTGTTCATGACAGAAGACTTTTACCACTTTCTGTCCATCCAGCATTTCCTCAATAAACCCGTCTACAATACCCAGATCCACCTGCTGACGGATATAATATCTTCCTGACAGTTTGGAAAAATTGGCAGTAACCAGAAGCATGACCACAGCTGGCAGAATGGAGATTACTGTCAGAGCAGGATTCAGAATAATCATAGTAACTAAAGTTGCCGCCATGGTGATCACGGAGTTGATGATCTGGGGAATACTCTGGCTGAGAAGCTGCCGCAGAGTATCCACATCGTTGGTATACACGGACATGATGTCTCCATGGGCATGGTTGTCAAAATATTTGATAGGCAGAGCTTCCATCTTCTGGAACAGGTCGTCTCTCAAATGCCGCATGGTACCCTGGCTTACATTTACCATGATTCGATTGTAGCTGAATGCTGTGATAACACCTACAGCCATTACACAGGCCAGCTGTAACAGATCAGCAGCCAGACCGCTGAAATCATCAGAACCATTGGCAAGCATAGGCGTTATGTAATCATCTACTAACGTCTGGGGGAAAGTAGCCCCTACAACCGTTGCAATAGCTGTGATCAGAATACAGACGATAACAAGCAAAAAAGGAATTTTGTAATAATGGAGCATATATCGGATAACCCTGCTGATCAGCTTTGTAGCTGAGGTCTTTTCAGGTCTTGATTGTTTATTACTCATAACTCGGTTTTTCCTCCTTTCTGATTTAAGCGGGCTGGTCGAAGTCGCCGCCGCCTTCCATCTGGGAATGATAGATTTCCTGATAAATGGCATTGGTCTTCAGCAGATTGTCGTGGGTATCAAAAGCATCGATTCGTCCATTATCCAGTACAAGGATCCTGTCTGCGGACTGTACGCTGGAAATACGCTGGGCAATAATGATCTTGGTCGTTCCCGGAATCTGTTTTGCAAAAGCAGCCCGGATACTGGCGTCGGTAGCCGTATCTACTGCACTGGTAGAGTCGTCCAGAATCAGTACTTTCGGCTTCTTCAAAAGAGCCCTGGCAATACATAAACGCTGCTTCTGTCCTCCGGAAACATTGGCTCCCCCACGGGCGATATTGGTATGATAACCCTCCGGCATCCGGTCAATAAATTCATCGGCGCAGGCAGCCTTACATGCCTCTATACATTCTTCATCTGTAGCGTCCGGATTGCCCCAGCGAAGGTTATCCAGGATGGTGCCGGAAAACAGGGTGTTTTTCTGAAGCACTACGGAAACCTGATTCCTGAGGACCTCTGTATCGTACTTTCGCACATCTACACCCCCTACACAGACTGAACCCTCATCCACGTCATAGAGGCGGCAGATCAGGTTTACCAGAGTACTCTTTCCGGATCCTGTACCTCCGATAACACCAATGGTCTCACCGCTCTTAATATGAAGGTCAATATCTGACAGAGCATTCTTTCCGCTGCCGTGTTTGTAGGAAAAATTCACATGGTTAAAATCAATCTGTCCATCTGATACAGTCATAACAGGATCTTCCGGGTCTGTCAGATCTGGTCTTTCATTTAAAACTTCGCTGATACGGCGGATACTTGCCATAGACATACTGATCATAACCACTACCATAGAAAGCATCATCAGGCTCATCAGCAGAGACATAATGTAGCTGAACAGACTGGTAAGATCCCCGGTTGTCATAGAACCGCCTACAATAAACTGCGCGCCGAACCAGGCAACAGAAATAATGCAGAAATAAACAGCCACCATCATAGCCGGGTTGTTAAACGCCAGAAGCCCCTCTGCCTTTACAGAAAGGTCATAAAGCATCTTTGATGCTTTTGAGAATTTAACGTTTTCGTAGTCCTCACGAACAAAGGCTTTTACTACCCGGATAGCGGATACATTTTCCTGTACACTGGCGTTTAAGTCATCATATCTCCGGAATACCTGATTGAAGATCTTCAGTGTGATCACCATAATAGAGCCGATAACGATTACCAGAAATACAACGGCGATCAGGAACATGGCGCTTAACCTGGGACTGATGATCATACACATAATAAAACTGAATATCAGGTTCAGCGGAGCCCGGACCGCCACACGGATGATCATCATAAAAGCATTCTGCACATTAGTGATATCCGTTGTCATACGGGTAACCAGACCCGGTACACTAAACTTATCAATGTTGGAAAAAGAAAAGGTCTGAATATTGGTGTAAATCGCCTCACGGAGATTGGCAGAAAGGCCCGATGCCGCTCCCGCAGCATTCTTTCCTGCCATAGCACCGAAAAGCAGACTCAGGAACGCCATAAGCACCATAACGGCACCATAACGGTAGACTGCCGGCAGATTGCTTACTTCAAGCCCATGATCTATGATCATGGCTGTAATAAACGGCATCAATATTTCCATAATGACTTCAAGGGCGGTCAAACCGATACATAGAAAGGTCTCCCGCTTATACTGTTTGAGCTGTTGTAAAACTTTTCTCACGGTAAATAAACCTCCTGTCTGTTTTTGTTTTCTCATGCTCCATCCCGGACAGCTGAATCAGCAGCTTCTGTTCCAGTTTCCAGAACTGTGCTTTTTCCTGACCGCTGAACACACTGCAGATCTCAGACTCCATCTCTTCGGCCTTCTGCAAAAAAACATTGCCTTCGGCTTTCAGTTTTTCTGTAGGGAGCACTTTCTTTTTTCGGACGTCACAGGGATTTTCCTGAAAATAAAGATAACCTTTTTCTCTCAGTTTTTTTATCAGCGCCGACAGCGTTGACTTCGAGACTCCGATTTCATGAGAAAGTTCCGTAAGATACGTCCCTTCCGGATGATGTCTCAGAATATACACCATGAAATAGGCCTGCATTCCACTCATATTTTCACTTTTAAAGCACAATTCTATCTGCGCTGTCAGATCCAGACTGATTTTTCTGACCATGAAGAGCAATTCTTCTGTTCTGAAATCTTTTGCCATTCTTTTGAGCACCTCCTGTAAGTTTTTTCATGGATTATTTCAAACCTGAACAGTTCGTATCCTTATTTTTTGTCCATAGATGATTCTAGTGCAGATTTAAGCAAATGTGAAATTCAAAATTCTTATATTCTATAAATATTCTTTATAGATATTTATTCTATTTTCTTATTTTTTAATCTTGAACAATATTTAAAAAGATGATAGAATTCATAAAAATCATTTTTGATATGCGCTCAATAATCTTAAAATAATTTCGGAGGCAGCCCTATGAATACCGTACAATTAGAATGTTTCGTCACTGTGGCAGAACATCTGAATTTTTCCAAAGCTTCCCGGGTGCTGAAGATCACTCAGCCTGCAGTCAGTCATCAGATCCAGACTCTGGAGGAAGAACTGGATGTAAAATTATTCAATCGCACAAGCAAAAGCGTGACTCTTACCCAGGAAGGGATTTCCTTTTTTGCAGATGCCCAGCTGATTCTGAAAACCGCTCTGTCTGCAAAAGAGCGCCTGGGAAGGCATGAACATCTTATCCCATTTGATCTGGGATGTCATAATTACACAGAAATGAACCTTCTCCCTCCCATTTTGAAGGAATTGTCTGAGGAATTTCCCCTGCTCCGTCCTTCCATCCGCCTGGTCCCGTTCCCATCTATCCTGGGAATGGTGGAAAACACTCAGCTTCTGGCGGCTTTGGGCATAAAATATGGGCAGAAGACATCTTCTTTGTGGTACAAAGAACTTGCTTCTGCCCCTATATCCTGTGTCTGCTCGCCCAATCATCCCCTGGCCCAATATAAATCCCTGACCCAAGGACAACTGCAGGGGAATTTTATTGCCTGCTCCCCCCGGCAGCTTCCGGATTCTGTTTTTACAATACAAAATAATATTTTCATGACTTTGCCTTCTGAGCAAAGATTTATCACCGACAGTCTTGAAAGCGCCTTTACCCTTGTAAAAGCTGAGATAGGATATAGCCTATATCCTGACATACCCCACACCAGGGATCCGGGCCTGTGCTACATTCCGATAACCGGCCTTCCCAAAGTGTCCTTCGGCGTATATTATCCATACGACCATGATCATCCGGTGCTGAAACGCTTTCTCTCACTGCTTTCCAGACACATGAACGATAAGGTTTGATCTATTTTGCGAATTAAAAACCGGATGTTCAGATGCATTCTCCGTTTGTCTCGATCACATTTTTATACCACCAGAAGCTCTTCTTCCGATACCGTGCCAGACTTCCGCTGCCGTCGTCGTTCCGGTCCACATAGATAAATCCGTATCTCTTTGACATCTGATTCGATGTATTGCTCACCAGATCGATGATCCCCCAACTCGTGTATCCCAGGACCTCCACGCCGTCCCGGATCGCTTCCGCAGCCTCTCTCAGATGCTTTTTTGCATAGTCGATCCGGTAATCATCCTCCACCGTAAAGCTGCCATGACCGTCCTCCACAAGAACATCCTTTGCTCCCAGTCCGTTCTCCACGATGAAAATAGGAAGCTGATAGCGGTCATAAAGCTGGTTCAGGATATAGCGCAGTCCTTTCGGATCGATCTGCCATCCCCAGTCGGAGGATTCCAGATAGGGATTTTTTACAGCGCTCATGATATTGCCCCGGCTCTGGATATTCTTCTCCTCGTCCGCCGTAGCGCAGTAGCTCATATAATAGCTGATAGAGATAAAATCTACCGTATTTTTCAGAATTTCCTCGTCCTCCGGTCCGTATTCGATCCGGATATCGTTTTCCTCAAAAAAGTGTTTCATATATCCCGGATATTTTCCTCTTGCGTGCACGTCTCCGAAGAACAGGGATTCTCTATCTTTCCTCATTGCCTCCAGAACATCTTCCGGGGCGCAGGTGAGAGGGTAGATCGGGCTGCCTGCGATCATACAGCCCACCTTATATTCCGGGTCGGTTTCATGGGCCAGTTTTGTCACAAGGGCGCTGGCAACAAACTGATGATGGATTGCCTGATAGAGAACCCTTTTGTCCACCTCATTCGGATTTCCCTGTATCCCGCCTCCATTAAAGGGCGCATGGAGCATCATGTTAATCTCATTAAATGTAAGCCAATATTTCACCCGTCCCTTATACCGCTCGAACACGGTTCTTGCATAACGCTCGAAGAACCCGATCAGTCTTCTGTCCGCCCATCCGCCGTACTCTGTGGCAAGGTGCAGGGGCATCTCATAGTGGGACAGTGTGATCAGCGGTTCGATCCCGTATTTCTCCAGTTCACCGATCACATTGTCATAAAATTCCAGCCCCTTTTCATTGGGCTCTGCCTCGTCTCCATTGGGAAAGATCCTGCTCCATGCAATGGACAGCCTCAGTACCTTGATTCTCATCTCAGCCAGAAGCGCGATATCCTCTTTATAACGATGATAAAAGTCCACCGCAGTCTCTATCAGATAAAATCCCTCCGGCGGGATCTGTGGGGTTCCGAATACGCCTGACGTCAATGCGTCCGCTGTAGAATATCCCTTTCCATCCTCCCGGACGGCTCCCTCGCACTGATTCGCCGCCAGGGCGCCGCCGAACAGGAAGCCTGCCGGAAATACTGTGTTCTGCTTTTCCATCATTCTTCTTCATCTCCTTTTTTTATTTCTGATACATTTCATGCCCCGGCATCATTTTAATGCAATCAGCGGCTCTCCCTGCCTGATTTCCCCGTTCTTCGTCTGGCTGACTGCCGGGAAATCGTCCGGATTGGTCACGATCACCGGAGTGACCGTCTGATATCCTGCCTGTCTTATCTTTTCAAGGTCACAAGTCAGCAGCAGCTCTCCCGCTTCGATGTGCTGCCCTTCGGATACCGCCAGATCAAAATATTTACCGTCAAGCTGCACCGTATCCAACCCGACATGGATCAGGATCTCGGCGCTGTTGTCCCCTGTAATGCCGACGGCATGCTTTGTGGGAAATACCGTTGATATCGTTCCCGATACCGGCGCATAGAACCTTCCGTCTGAAGACTCTACTGCCGCACCCTTGCCGAGCATCTCTTCTGCAAAGGTCGGGTCAGGCACTTCTGAGAGCGGAACCGCCTTTCCATTGACCGGACTTGCAATAACCGCTGCATTTGTCTGCAGATTCTGCTGTTTTGGTGTGCTCTGCCCTTTTTCTGTCCCTGCTGCCGGAACGCTGCCTGTCTTTTCCGAGACTCCATCTGCCGTATTCCCCTTTTCATCTGCGTCTCCATCTACATCCCTGCTTCCCCAGAGAAATACGAGAATAAATGTCACCACAAACGCAATCACCATGGAGATACAGGAATTGATCAGGTTTCCCCATCCGTCCGATCCGATATACGCTGCCAGTGACAGGAGTCCCGGAGAGCAGAAGCTGAAACACTTCACTCCTGTGATCCCTGCATACAGGCCGCCGAATCCTCCGCCGATCATCACGCAGGCAAGTACTTTCTTATACTTTAAGGTCACACCAAACAGAGCAGGTTCCGTTGTCCCTAAGATTGCCGTGATTCCTGTTGTAAATGCGGTCTGCTTCAATTCTTTGTTCTTCGTCCTTACAGCTACGCCCAGAGAAGCGGCTCCCTGCGCAGTATTGCTGGGCAGGTTCCCGGGACCGGCGATCGTCTCATAGCCCTGCGCAGCAATAGACTGCATCATGAAAGGCACAAGACCGTAATGCATTCCCGCCGTTACCATCAGAGGCATCGCTGCACCGATCAATGTAGGAACAAGCCATCCTATATGAGTATCCAGGAAACTTAACGCCGTACTCACACCCACACCGACCACGTAGCCGATGGGTCCCAGCACGATAAATGTAAGCGGAGCCACGATCAGCATGCACAGAAGCGGTTTAAAGAAAAAGCGGAGCATCTTCGGCAGATATTTCTCCAGAAACGCCTCCACATATTTCAGCGCGATCACCATGAGGATCACCGGGATTACACTGGAACTGTAGGACGCCAGCGTGACCGGTATGCCGAAGATGGAGCTGAAGGAAAGCGTTCCCACTTCTGTGATCAGCGCCGCGTAGTTCGGATGGAGCATGGCTCCTGCAATCGCCACGGCAAGGAACTGGTTGCAGCCCAGTTTTTTCGAAGCCGTAAACGCGAGCATCATGGGCAGGAAGTAAAGGGGTGCGTCTCCGATCAGGTTCAGGAAGTAATATGTATTCCCCTCCGTATTCATTCCCAGCAGGACTGCAATGGCAAGGACGGATTTCATCAGACCTGCGCCGATAATGGCAGGCAGGATGGGCGTAAAGATCGCCGAAACAAAATCAAACAGTACTTCCGTCGGTTTCCTCTTCGCCTTTGCCTGGCTGCCGCCGCTGCCCTCGGACGGTTCCTGCGTCATCTTTCCCTGAACCGCTTTATAAGCTTTCGCCACTTCATTTCCGATAATGAGCTGGAACTGCCCGCCGCTCTTCGCGACTCCCAGTATTCCTTTCGTGTTTTTCAGCGTCTGCTCGTCCGCCTTCGACTCGTCCCTGAGGGTAAATCTCAAGCGCGTCGCGCAGTGGGTGAAGCCTGCAATATTACTCTACCCGCCTACGCCTTTTAAGATAATATCGGCAAGTTTCTCAAAATCCATTTTTTCTCTCCTTCCTTTCCGTCTGCCGTTTCTATGGCAGGATAAATGATTGTATGCTATGATATTTTTAACAAATGAAAGAAGGTGTTCCCATGCTGATCCCACGCTATTACTTTTCCAATGAATATACAGAGCTTTATGACTATTTCCTCTCAAAGCCCCACCGGAAACGGACCTTTCACAGAGGCGAATACCTGTGGAAGCCGGGGGAACTGATCCACAAGGTCTACTACATCATTTCCGGTATCTCCGTCACTTATGCGGAACATGAAGAAGGCCGGAGAAAGATCTTGTTCTTCCATACCACAGGCTCCATATTTCCCGGATTTCACGAATCCACTTTCAAGATCGAGCGCTCGATCATCACCCGCGCAATCTCCGATATGGAGACGCTGGAATTTTCCCGCGAGGAAGTGTACCGGATGTTTCAGGAAAACCGGCGCATGAGCAATATCACGTTTGAGTCCTATGCACGGGAGATCAATCTTTTCATCTACGAGACTGCCCATCAGGACTATAACAATTCCTTTCTCAAGCTGTGCAACCTTTTGTATCTGTTTTCCAAAGATTCGCCTGACGGCAATCCGAACCATATTGATCTGACACAGGACAACATCGCTGATAATCTAACCATCAACCGGGTCAACGCCGCCAAATGCATTTCCCGCCTCCGGGATGAAGGGATTATTATCTCCCACCGGAAATGGATTGAAATCACCGATCCTGAAGCACTTGAACACTACTGTTCCCAGGAAACTCTTCTCTCTTAATGTATCTTCTGCAATTTTGCAGAATCACTAACAAACACCATATTTTCTCAGATATTCCGTGCGATGCGGTAGCCTTCGCTTACCGCATCCGCAATCTTCCTTGTCTGCCGGAAATCGCCGATCTGGTAAACCTCCTCCACCAAGATCCTGCAGCTCTTCATACAGGTTCGACCGGTTGCGGTATCCTACGGCAAGGACCACATGATCCGCTTCAATAAACTGCTCTTCTCCGTTACATTCTGCCCGGATTCCGGTATCTGTCACTTCCATCAGCTTCGTATTCACATGAAGTACCGCACCCGTAGCATAAAGCACATCAAGCTGGGAATGCCGCGTCACATAAGACGTATCCTTCAGGACATCGTCCTGCATTTCCACAATATGCACCCTGATATAATACCGCAGCCGCCTTTCGCCCTTGCCTCAAATACCTTTACGTGCCGGTAACTGAGACTGGACACATCCTCATTCCATGAAAAATACTTGAAGTCCATAGGCGCCATGCAGATGCGGTTCTTCAGCTGCATCTTCCCGATTGCCGCCGGTTTTAAAAGGTTTCCGTAAGTATTTCTTACCATTTTGCGCTTCCTCCCGTCCGGTATTTTTTCTTTCTGACGGGATTGTAGCAAAACAGAAAATTTTCTTCTGTCTAAAAAACTACATAACGGAATTTTTTGCATTATTACTAGGAGCCAGTTTGATATATACAGGAATCCAAAAACCCCCTGCAGGATCCTGTTTTGCATTCAAAACTGCTGATCCTGCAGGGGGGCTTTTATTTTTCTATATTTCCGGTTATATCCATTTCAATACGCATGTCACAGGAATCACATCCTATCAGAGTATGTCCTTCTATATTAGATAGGATGCCAACATTTCCTCCGCAGAAAGGACATATCTTCTGAATGTTTTCTCCTGTTCTGGCAGCCTGCAGCCAGCCCGAGAATTCCTGTGTATTGGTATTTTTGCTGTTGCAGTGCTTTGTCCAGTCTTTTCCTAATCTTTTTCGTATCTGATCATTTTCATCAAAGAACACTTCATCTCCCTTGGCAATCTCTCTTTCATAAAGGAGCTGATCCGGAATTTTCCTTGTACATTCCTCTCCTTCTTCTGATCTGAGAGTAACTACAGCCATAACCGGCTGGTCATCTCTTCTGTCCTCACATCCATAGTCCAGATCTTCCTCTATTTTTAATACAGTATATATCATTACTTTTCCTCTTTTCTTATAATATCTTACCCTCAGTGTACAAGGGTGTGAACTGCCCGATACAATTTTCCCAATTACTGCAGTTACTCTAAGATGCAGTAATGTGTATTACGGCTTTTCCCTTCCTGTATAATCCGTCTCTTTACGGGCATCTTCTTCAATACTTTTATAATAAGTTAATGTTCCCAAATGATTTACAAAAAAAAGCCTCATATCACATATGTAACATGAGACTTTCCAACTCCCCCTGTTGGACTCGAACCAACGACACTGCGGTTAACAGCCGCATGCTCTACCGACTGAGCTAAGGAGGAATAAGAGGCGCCAACCAGATTTGAACTGGTGATAGAGGTGTTGCAGACCTTTGCCTTACCACTTGGCTATGGCGCCGTATACTATATTATACACACATATTCATAAAATATGCAAGTATTTTTTTAATGACTCCTACGGGAATCGAACCCGTGTTACCGCCGTGAAAGGGCGATGTCTTAACCGCTTGACCAAGGAGCCATATTTTAAAAAACTCCCCCTGTTGGACTCGAACCAACGACACTGCGGTTAACAGCCGCATGCTCTACCGACTGAGCTAAGGAGGAATAAGAGGCGCCAACCAGATTTGAACTGGTGATAGAGGTGTTGCAGACCTTTGCCTTACCACTTGGCTATGGCGCCGTATACTATATTATACACACATATTCATAAAATATGCAAGTATTTTTTTAATGACTCCTACGGGAATCGAACCCGTGTTACCGCCGTGAAAGGGCGATGTCTTAACCGCTTGAC
>ERZ1090861.348-NODE-348-length-29244-cov-7.526774_pt1 | contig 29244 bp, 27 predicted proteins | sample MGYA00478482_ERZ1090861 | MGnify/ENA primary metagenome ERZ1090861 (study PRJEB33644, sample SAMEA5815744) | chicken gut metagenome | biome: Chicken; feature: Gastrointestinal Tract; material: Caecum | place: Ireland | collected 2019-01-01 | study: A study of the... | reverse complement strand
CTCTTGCGCTTATCCTGTTCGCCCTGACGCTCACGGCGTGCGCTTTCGCACCCGCGTCAGGCGGCACCGCGTATGCGGCGGACAACGAGTTTTACATCTGCGTTTCCCCGTCCGACGGCGTGCTCGCCGCGAACGAAACCGCCCAGCCGTCAAATATAGAAGTGCACGCGGACAGCGCGTCCTTTTATCTCACGCAAGGCTATTATTACAAAGCCGTGAAATACGGCGCCGATATTTACATCCTCGACTCCTCTCTCGGTTCGGGCTGTTACATCCAGGGAGCGATACCCGAAGACGCGCTGCTCACCTCTCTGCCCGCGGGAGCGACGGCGGCAAACGCTCTCCCCGACGTGACTCTCACTCTCGCCGACGGGGCGGAACTGACGCTTTCCAACCTTGTCAGCGTGTCCTCTTCCGACACAAAGGGCTACACTTTCAAATTCCTCGGCTGGTCTGACTACTCGGCTTCCGACGGCACGCGCACATTGGCGTTTTCCGCCGACAACGGCGCGGGCGAACCTCTCTTCTGCACGGCGGGAGAAAGCTCCTTCAACGCCTTCACCGTCCCGTGGCATCCCGTGGCGGCGGCCGAACGCGAAGCGCTCCTCGCTCCCGAAACTCCCGAGGACACCGACGACGGCGACCTCACGGCAGGCACTCCGTCCACGACGCTGCGCATAGTTCTCATCATAGGCATAGCCGTGCCGGCTCTGCTCATAGTCTTCCTGCTCTTCAAGCCCACGTCCGACAAGAACCGCGGCTATGACAGAGGACGCTCGATGAGGCGCGACAACCGCCGCGGCATTGACTACGACCGCGAACGCAGCTACGACGCCGACCGCGACAGATACGACCGCGGCTACCGCGACTACGAACGGCGCGACTACCCCGAAGACGGGCGCGGCTACGACTACGACCGCCGCGACGACGACAGAAGATACTGACTTTGACAAAAGGTAAGATATGAGAATTTTCGTTGCATCCGACATCCACGGCTCCGCCGTCAATCTCGAAAAGTTTTTCTCCATAGTGGACGCGACCCTGCCCGACCACCCCGACACGAAAGTGGTCCTGCTGGGCGACACTTACAACCACGGACCGCGCAACCCTCTGCCCGAAGGGTATGCCCCTATGCGCGTTGCGAAGCTGCTCAACGACGCGATGAGTTTCGTCACCGTCATCAAAGGCAACTGCGACAGCGAAGTGGACGAAATGATATCCAACTTCCCCATCATAGGCGACTTTTCGATGGAATGGTCGGGGCGCACCGTGTTTTTCACCCACGGACACAAGGTCAATCCCGACAATCCGCCCACGGGCGCGAAAGCGGGCGACATAGTCCTTTACGGACACTTCCACAAGCCGTCGGTGAAGACCGCAGGCGGAGTGACTTACATATGCGTGGGCTCGGTCGGGCTGCCTTTCGACGGCACGCCGAGAAGCTACGCCGTGCTGAACGAGGACGGAGTGAAACTTGTGAGTTTCGAAGGCGAAGAACTCGCCTCAGTTCCGTTCGACTGACAGACGGACAGACTGACACATCTGCCCGTTTTGCGCGTTCAGCGCGCGAAACGGACGAATAAACACCGAAAATTGCGATTATGGACAAAACGGAGGGATTATGAACACCATTCGTCTGAGAACACCTTTCGAAGTGGGCAGTACGCCTCTTTCGGAATATCCGCGCCCGCAGTTCGCGCGCGACAGCTACAAGACGCTCAACGGCTATTGGGATTACGCCGTGTTCAAGCGCAGCGACGGCTTCCCCGGCTGGCAGGGCAAAATTCTCGTCCCCTTCTCCCCCGAATGTCTGCTTTCGGGGCTGCCGGAGGGGATGGAGATAAAGCCCGACGACGCGCTGTGCTACCGTCTTAAATTCGAAGTCGAAGACGGTTTTCTCAAAGCGCACACCTTTTTGCATTTCGACGCCGTGGACTGCATCGCCACCGTATATCTCAACGAAAAGGAACTCGGCACCCACGTCGGCGGCTACACCGCATTCGGCTTTGACGTGACCGACGTCGTGAAGACGGGCACCAACGTGCTCGAAGTCGTCGTCACCGACCCCTCTGATACGTCCTACCATTCCCGCGGCAAGCAGAAGCTCAATCACGGTCAGATATGGTACACTCCGCAGTCGGGCATATGGCAGAGCGTCTGGATGGAGAGCGTACCCGACCCCTACCTCCGCGACATCACAATCCTCCCCGACATCGACCGCGACAAACTCGTCATCAAACTCGACGTCGCGGGCAGCGCGGAGAGCGCCGACATCGCGATTATGGACGGCAACAAACTTCTGAAAGCCGTCAAGTGCTTCGGCGACACCGCCGTCATCGACCTCGACTCTTACGAGCTCTGGTCCCCCGAAAATCCCAAACTTTACGACCTGGCGATAAAAGTCGGCGACGACGTCGTGCGCTCATATTTCGGAATGCGCAAATTCTCCGTCGTGACGGACAGAAAGGGCTTCAAGCGCCTTGCGCTCAACAATAAGCCTTATTTCCACTCCGGCGTGCTGGACCAAGGCTACTGGTCGGACGGTATGCTCACGCCTCCCTCGAACGCCGCGCTGGAATACGACGTCAAGCTCGTCAAATCCCTCGGGTTCAATATGATACGCAAGCACATCAAAATCGAACCCCTGCGGTGGTATTACCATTGCGACAAGGAAGGCGTGCTCGTATGGCAGGATATGGTGTCGGGCGGCACGTCCTACAACTTCTTCGCCATAGGCATTCTGCCCTTTGTCGGCATACACCTCAAAGACGACAAATACAAGTTCTTCTCCCGCGCAGACGAAGAGGGACGCAAGGAATATATCAACGAGATGTACGACACCGTCGCGCGGCTCAAAAACTGCGTTTCCCTCGCCGTATGGGTGCCTTTCAACGAGGGTTGGGGACAGTTCGACTCCGTCGCAGTCACCAAAAAGCTGCACGAGATTGACCCCACCCGCATAATCGACAGCGTGAGCGGCTGGCACGACCAGGGCAAGAACAGCTCGCAGCTCAAAAGCCTGCACATATATTTCAAGCCCATCCGCATCCCCAACGACGACAGATGTATCGTGCTCTCCGAATTCGGCGGCTACTCTCTCCCCACGGAAGGGCATATGTTCAGCCCCGACAAACTTTTCGGCTACAAAATATTCAAGACCCCGGAAAAGTTTGCGGAAGCGTTCAGAAAACTTTACGAAAACAGCGTCATCCCGGGCATAGAAAAAGGGCTCTCCGCCGCGGTCTACACGCAGGTCAGCGACGTTGAGGAAGAAATCAACGGGCTCGTCACCTACGACCGCCGCATAGTCAAACTTCCCCGCGAAGTGGCAAAGGAAGTCAACTCCAAACTCGTGCTCTGAAACCCTGCGGCACCGCAGGGGTTTCCCGCGCAGCATACCGCCGCGCACACCGCGCGGCGCGGACTGCGAAAACGCAAAAGTCACATATGAGCCAAGCAGACAAAATTTTCGTCGCCACCTGCCGCGACATCATAGACAACGGTGTCTGGGACACCGACTTACCCGTGCGTCCACGCTGGGCGGACGGCACTCCCGCGCACACGGTCAAGAAATTCTGCATCGTCAACCGCTACGACCTCTCCGCGGAGTTTCCCATCATCACTCTCCGCAAGACCAATTTCAAGGCGGCCGTGGACGAAATCCTCTGGATATGGCAGAAAAAGTCCAACAACGTGCACGACCTCGGCTCTCACATCTGGGACAGCTGGGCGGACGAAAACGGCTCGATAGGCAAGGCGTACGGCTATCAGCTCGGCATAAAGCACATCTACAAAGAGGGCGAATTCGACCAGGTGGACAGGGTGCTCTTCGACCTGAAAAACAATCCCTCCTCCCGCCGCATAATGACCAACATTTACAACTTTCAGGACCTGCACGAGATGAACCTTTATCCCTGCGCCTACTCCGTCACTTTCAACGTCACGGGGGACAAGCTCAACGCCATACTCAACCAGCGCAGCCAGGACACCCTCACCGCCAACAACTGGAACGTGGTTCAATACGCGGTGCTCGTGCATATGTTCGCGCAGGTGAGCGGACTGAAAGTCGGCGAACTCGTCCACGTCATCGCGGACGCGCACATCTATGACCGCCACGTCCCGATAGTGGAGAAAATACTGCAAAATCCGCAGTTCAACGCGCCGAAATTCACGATAAACCCCGAAATCAAGAATTTTTACGATTTCACCACGGACGACTTCACGCTGGAAAACTACGAATACACTCCCCTAGGTCAGAAAGTCGAAGTGGCAATCTAGCGGGAGAATTATTCCCCCGCCCCCCTAAACTATGGCTGTATTCCGTGCACGACTTTTTACTTATAACGAGCAATACGTGCCACACAGCAATAGCCAGCCGTATATCGGCACAGGAGAAAGCAGATGAAATCAATCGTTGCGGTAGACGAAAAATGGGGCATCGGGAAAAACAACTCCCTGCTCTTTGACATCAAGGCGGACATGCGCCACTTTGTGGAGCACACGCGGGGCAAGATCGTCGTCATGGGCTCCAACACCCTGCTGTCTCTCCCCGGCGGCATGCCCCTCAAAAACCGCGTCAACATCGTCCTGAACCCCGAGGGCAGCGACGAGGACGCGGCCGAGAAAGGATACACTCTCGTGCGCTCCCTCGACGAGCTCTTACACACCGTCGCGGGCTACGCTCCCGACAACGTCTACGTCATCGGCGGCGCGATGATGTACCGCACTCTTCTGCCCTATTGCAGCGAAGCGATTGTCACCAAAGTCCGCGCCGACGGCGAAGCTCAAGTTTTCTACGAAAACCTCGACCTTCTCCCCGAATGGGAACTCACCGAAGAGTCCGCCCCCGTCTGCGACAGCGGCTACACCTTCACCTTCTGTACTTACCGCAACAATGCGCCCCGTCCTCTCACCGACGGCGGCAGCGCCGGCGGCAGTCCGCAGCCGGACGGCTCGTCGGGAGATCGTTCGGAAAGCTCCGTGCCGGCGGCAGGAACAAGCGGCGGCGCAAACGCGCCGAACAGCGCGAAGGAAGGATATGCGGAGGTTGCTCCAGGACACTTTGTAAAACGCGGGCCCGTCCGTAAAAAGCAGAACGCGGGCAAGCAGGGCGACACTCAGCGGCTCACATACATGATCCCGCCATCCGCTTTCAACGATACGCCGGATCATTTGAAACCCGGCGCGCCGGAAACGGTCCGCAACGCCGTCACCGCAAAGACCTATCTCATTATTGCGGTGGCGCTTTTTGTTTTATCGCTTGCGGCGATGATCACGATCATCACCGTCCGTTACACCCCCGTGGAACTCTCGCTCGCCAACTATCCGCGTTACATGAGCTACAATTTCGACCTCAATACCCCTACAACGGGGACATTTTTTACCGTAGACCTCACCGTGACCAACAAGAGCGACCGCAATCTCGAAATCAGCGCCACATGGGAGATGACAACAGCGTATAACAACAACGGCGAAACGCTTACAACAACCGTTTCCCGTGATTTTACGCTCTCTCCGGAGCGGAGCATAACCATGAACAACGTCGCTTCCGGGACTTACTCCAGTATGTCTGTTTCCTTAAAACTTATAGAGATAAGGGGGTATGCAAGATGACAAAATCACGCAACGAGAACGGCAAACGTATCACGGCATTCCTACTTGTTATGCTCTCTTATGCGATGAGCGTCATCACGGCCTGCGTCGTAAGCTCCGACAGCAGCGAATTTATCTATCTGTTCGTATTCTGCGGTATTCTCATACTCCTGCTTGACGCAATGGTAGCTTTCATGCCATACATCACCGACTATTACTACGAATATATCCTGCCCAAGTATTACGAGCACCCGATCGCGCTGCGTCCGAAAGCATTCTATGCCAAACTGGCACCTTACACGTTTATATTTTTTATGCTGTGTCTTCTCGCATTATGCTTCAGCGCCTCGTTCTTATGACCGCCCTCTGCCGTGCGTCCGGCGTATCGACGGACTGCATCCTAGGTCTTGACGAGTATTGAAAACACTTTCCATTTGGGGACGGAGCAAATTTGGAAACTAACTTTCCATTTTTGCCCCGTCCCCAAATGTAAACAAAAAACATCAGCCACGTTCTCGCAAAGTGAAAGTATAACTCAAACAAAGCCTACTTCACGTCACGCAGGAATTTTTCATGCTGATCTTACTCCGCTGAGGGCGCGATATTTAGATGAAGAACGCGAAAGGCACATCAATCGCGGACGCGCGGCGTACTTTCCGTACGTAAGCGGTCGCGTTGATGTGCCTGACAAAGTTATTCGCTAAATAGTGCGCCCTCAGAAGAGGTTGTAACCGGCCTCAAAACAAGCCTGATTCGACGGAATGAACTGCGGCTTTGCCGCAAACACCTTTGCGATGGTGTCCATCATAACCTGCTTGGGAAAGACGCCCGAAAGTTTGATGTATGCACCGAGAATGACAAGGTTGGACGCCTTGTCGTTGCCCACTTCGTGCGCGATTTTGTTTGCCTCGACATAATAGGTCTTGACGTCGTCGCGGCTGCACTTGTCGGAAATCAACGAGCTGTTGATGATGACGAGTCCGCCGGGTCTAACTTTGTCCTGGAACTTGAAGAGGCTGGGAGTGTTCATTGCAATGAGGCAATCGGGCACCGCAATGATGGGGGACGCGACTTCCTTTTCGTCGATGACGACGGAACAGTTCGCCGTACCTCCGCGCATTTCGGGGCCGTAGGAAGGCAGCCACGTTGCCGCCATATTTTCATACATTGCCGCGTACGCGAGCATCTGTCCGAGCGACAGCACGCCCTGTCCGCCGAAACCTGCGACTATGACTTTTTCCATACTACTTGACCTCCTTGAACACGCCGAGAGGATACTGTTCGGTCATCTCGTTCTTGACGAAATCCAGCGCCTTGACGGGCGACATATGCCAGTTGGTGGGGCAAGTGGAAAGCAGCTCGACAAACGAGAAGCCTTTGCCTTCCATCTGGTTTTTGAACGCCTGCAAAATGGCCTTCTTCGCCTTTTTGATGTTGGGCACGTCCGCAAGGGAGCAACGGGCTATGTAGCTGGGACCGTCCAGCGTCGCGAGCATTTCGCTCATACGGATGGGATGTCCGTTGACTTTTGCGTCGCGGCCTGCGGGACAAGTGGTCGCCTTCTGTCCGAGCAGCGTGGTGGGCGCCATCTGACCGCCGGTCATACCGTATATCGCGTTGTTGATGAAAATGACGGTGATGTTCATACCGCGCGCCGCGGCGTGCACGATTTCCGCCATACCGATGGACGCGAGGTCACCGTCGCCCTGATAGGCGAACACGATGTTGTCGGGATTGGTGAGCTTGATGCCCGTCGCAACGGCGGGCGCTCTGCCGTGCGCCGCTTCCTGCATATCGCAGTTGAAATATTTGTACGCGAACACCGCGCAGCCGACGGGCGCGATGCCGACCACTCTGCCTTTGAGACCGAGCTCCTCAATCGCTTCCGCGACGAGTCTGTGCGCTATACCGTGGGTGCAGCCGGGGCAATAATGCAGCGGCGTGTCCGTGAGCATTTCCGTTTTCTTGAATACTACTGCCATATTACGCCTCCTTGCAAACGAACTCCACGATGTCTTCGGGAGCCATGACATTGCCGCCCGTACGGGAGAAGAACTTCACGGGTTTTCTGCCTTCCACGACGAGTTTCACGTCCTCGACGTACTGCCCCATAGACAGTTCGACGGTGACGAACTCCTTGACGGAAGCCTGCGCCGCAAGTTTGTCCAGCGCGTCCTTGGGGAAAGGATAAAGCGTGATGGGACGGAACAGCCCCGCCTTCACGCCCTTTGCGCGCAGCAGGTCGACGGCGCTCTTTGCTATTCTCGCCACGGTGCCGTATGCGGTGATGACGATTTCGGCGTCCTCCGTGAGATAATCCTCGAACATCGTTTCGTTGGCGCACATATCGTCATAGACGCGTTGCAGCTTGTGGTTCATATCTTCCAGCTCATCGGGGACGATGTACAGAGAGTTGACCACTCTTCTCGTCGCGCCGAAGCCCTCGCCCGTGGTTGCCCAGGGCTTTTTGGGGAAAGTCGCGGGGTCCTTCATTTCGGGCAGCGTGACCGCCTCCATTATCTGACCGAGCATACCGTCACCGAGAATCATAACGGGCAGGCGGTATTTCTCCGCCTTGTCGAACGCGTCGTAAACGAGGTTGACGCACTCCTGCACGGAGCAGGGACCGTACACCAGCATTTTGTAATCGCCGTGTCCGCCGCCCTTGACCGCCTGGAAATAATCTCCCTGCGCGGGCTGAATGCCGCCGAGACCGGGGCCCGAACGCACCATATTGATGATGACGCAGGGAAGCTCCGCTCCGCATATGTACGAAATGCCTTCCTGTTTGAGGCTGACGCCGGGGCTTGACGAGCTGGTCATTGCCCTTCCGCCCGCTCCCGCCGAGCCGTACACCATATTGATTGCCGCAATCTCGCTCTCCGCCTGGATGAAGTGACCGCCCACCTGAGGCAGACGCCAGCTCATATATTCGGGGATTTCGTTCTGCGGAGTTATGGGATAGCCGGCATAGAAACGGCAGCCGCCGCGGATAGCGGCTTCTGCGATTGCTTCGTTACCTTTCATCAGTTTTCTTTCAGCCATATTACTTCTCCACAGTGATTACGCAATCGGGGCACATCGTCGCGCAGAAGGCACAGGCGATGCATTGCTCTGGGGCGATTTCTTCCACGACGAAATAGCCCTGGTTGTTGCTTACCGTTTGCGACACGCGCAGTATCTTCTTGGGACACGCCGTGACGCAGAGGCCGCATCCTTTGCACGCCTCTTTGTTGATTGTAAGTTTTGCCATAAAAACCTCTGTCGGCTTCCGCGGCGAGCGGGCTCTTCCGCGAAAACCCCGTATATTGTTTTAGTGCACCGTCGCCGGTGCACTAAACGTTGTTTTTCAATTGCACATCAGCGACTCATTCGTCCGAGCCGGCGATAATCTTATTGAACTGTTCCATTAGCATCGCGAACTGCGCGTCCTCTGCGCTCTGCGCGCTTGCGGCGGGCTGAGCGGGTGCTGCGGCAGGTGCGGGTGCGGGTGCGGCCTTGGGAGCGGCTACTCTCTTCGGCTTCTCGACGACTTCGCCGGGGACGACTTTCTTGTAACCCGCGGGAAGAACGGTCTGAATGGTCGCATTGAGGTCGAGGGTGATGACCTTGTTGCACAGAGCGCTGTTCTTATCGGGTTCGATGACGCCGGCAATGACGTCCTTGCCGTAACCTTTCAGGTAAGAAATGAGAGGGGTGATGTCGCCCTTGCCGTAGATGAGGAAGAACCCGTCTACGTTGGGATACTGGGCGAGTCTGGCAGCATCGATGACCTGGCGCAGGTCGAGCTTGCCCTTTCTCTTCTTGGGCAGAGTGGAGAGCGCGTCATAGCTGTTCTCCTGAATGAACTCACCGTAGTCCTTGGTGCGCTTCGCCGAATAGCCGTAGAACTTGCAGACGGCGACTTCGCCGAAGGTAGCCAGCTCCTCGAGTGCCGCGTTGAACGTCGCAAAAGGCACACGGATGCTTTCTATGTCGGCGAGAACCACATACTTTTTCGTTGTTGCCATAATCTTCTCCTTTCTTGCGTGACCGCAATTATCATTATGTTATTCCATCTATACTATATATTAACAGCATAGATTTGTCTAGACTTTGGCGGCATTTTTTTCTTCTCTTTTGCAGTAAAAGAGCCATTGCTGAACAAATCCCGAATACTCCCCGTACTTTTCCACAAGGACGGAAGAGAGCTTTTCCGCGGGCATATCGCCGTAATAAGGAGCGAAAACTTTCCTTATCCAGGTGTCCACGGGGAAAACGTCGAAGCGGTTGAAACCGAAAAGCAGAATGCAGTCCGCCACCTTTCTCCCGACGCCGTGCAGCGCCGTGAGTTTTGCCCGAAGCTCTCCTGTGGACAGCCTGTTCCACTCGCCGAGGTCCTCTCCCGCCAGCGCTTCCGCCGTGCGTGCGAGATACGGCGCGCGGTAACCTGCCCCTATCGAATAAAAGAAATCCTCCCCCGCATCCGCAATCGCCCCGACTTCGGGAAAGGCGCGGTAGCCGCCCATATCCCTGCCCAGAGCGCTGCACATCCGTTCGATGATGCCCTTTATCCTCGGAATGTGATTGTTCTGCGAAACGAGGAAAGAAAAGACCGTTTCCTCGGGAAACTGCCTCAGAATATGTATGCCCTTCCCGAATTCGATTGCCGCCGAAACAAGCCCTTTATCCTGCGTTTTCAACTGTATTATATCATAGTTTGTGTCAAAATCAAGATATTTTTTGAAAAAGTCGGCGTCGTCGCAGTCGAAGACGTAGGAGTCTGCGGTTTCGCGCGCTTCCGCGCGATGGCAGCCCGCGTGCATCACGGTCACGCCGCCCTCTTCGCGAAAACGGAACACCTGCCCGCAGTTAAGCGTCTGCGACAGAGAAAACGTGGGCGTTTTTTCGACCTCGAATTTCATAAGTGCACTGTTTTCCGCCGCAGGGACGCATCGTCCGCAGCGGACATTTCATCCGTAATGCGCGCAGCGTCCGCGCGCTTCCGTCCGCAAGAAAAACGAAGACCGAGATTGCTCTCGGTCCTGCTTTTCAGTCCGCGTAAACGGAAACCTGTTTTCTGTCCTTGCCCACGCGCTCGAATTTCACGGTGCCGTCGACGAGGGAGAAGAGCGTGTCGTCCTTGCCTCTGCCGACGTTGTTGCCGGGATGATATTTGGTGCCGCGCTGACGCACGAGAATGTTGCCCGCAAGCACAAACTGCCCGTCCGCACGCTTGGGTCCCAGCCTCTTTGCCGCGCTTTCGCGACCGTTGTGAGAGGAGCCCGTACCTTTTTTATGAGCGAACAATTGGATTTTTATGAACATTTCAGTCTACCTCCAGATTTATGAAGTCCGAAAACCCTTCGTAAAGGTCGGACACACCAAGATATGCCGTCCTGAGTATCAGGTCCGCGTCGTGCCGCTGCATTTCGGTGAGCTTTTCGGGGAGTGTTGCCGAGAGATAACCCCTCTTTTCGTCCACCTCGTAGCGGACGTCTATGCCCGAAAGCCTCATCAGACCGAGCACCGCAGTCTGTATGACGGAACTCACAGCGGCGCAGACGATGTCCTCGCCCTCTTCGCCGTAGCCGGTGTGCCCCTCACAGGTCACTCCGACAAGCATTCCGTCCCGACGCAGAAACTTCACCGACGTCATATCAGCCTTTAATCGCGGTAATCTTCAACTCGGTGTAGGGCTGACGATGACCTTGACGCTTTCTGATTTGTTTCTTGGGCTTGTAGTGGAAGACGTCCACTTTGGGGAACTTGCCCTGCGCGTTGACGACTGCCTCGACTTTGACCGCCGCCGCTTCCGCGCCCGCCTTCACGCTGCCCTCATCGCCGACGAACATCAGCACTTCGAGTTCGACTTTCGCTCCGACTTCCGCGTCGATTTTCTCGACCTTGACGAGCATATCTTTCTCGACCTTGTACTGCTTGCCGCCGCAACTGACGATTGCGTACATATCTTACCTCCTCTGACCAGTCTCGCCGTAATGGTGGCGGGTTTTCCCACACTTAAAAGACCACTTTCGAGCGGCTCGACATCCACTTTACCAAAAATTCGCCCCCCTGTCAAACGTTTTGCCGTCTTTCGACAGGTTTTCGGTAATTATAATAAGAATATATTCTTCCGCACCCGTTCCGCGCCCGTTCCGCGCCCGACGCCGGCGAAGCGCGCCCGCACAAAGCAAAGGCACGCCCGCAGGCGTGCCCCTTTGAAACAGACTGTCCGAAAAGCGCGTTTTCGCGCATCTGACCGCACGGATTCGCTATCGCTCCTCCCTGAAATAACTGAGTCCGAGCGACGCCGGCGGCTGGCTTTCGCGCCTGCTTACGATGCTTGTGATTATAAGCACGACGATTGTCACAAGGTAAGGTATCATTTTGATAACTTCTCTCTCCGCAAAAGAAACACTGACATAATTGGGCAGCAGATATAACATGCTGAAAAGAATCGAACCCAAAATAGCCCAATTCGGACGCCATACCGTAAAGATAACCAGTGCGACAGCCATCCAGCCATAGGTGTCGATGGTATATTCCACGACGCCGCCCGTCTGATCCATGATGTAGAAAAGACCGCCCAAGCCGGCAATCATGCTGCCGATGAGCGTTGCACCGTACTTATAGTTAGTGACAGAGATACCCGCCGCGTCCGCGGTGGCGGGATTCTCGCCTACGGCACGGAGGTTGAGCCCTACCCTCGTCTTTTTGAGCACAATCGCCGCTATAATCGCGATTATGATGGCAATATATACAAGGCAACCGTAGGAGAGGAAGAGAGTCTCGAACCAGTTCGGGTTGTCTCCTATCGGGAAGGATTGACGGAAAAAGCCGCTGATGACGGTGAAGCCCGTTGTGTTCGCGCTGCCACCAAAAAAGCTAAGCACACCGACACCAAACGTGGTGAGCGCGAGACCGCTGACGTTCTGATTACATCTGAGCGTCGCAGTGAGCACACAGTAGATAAGTCCGCCAAGAGCGGAAAACAACAAGGCGAATATTATCGTCACCAAAGTAGCGCCCCATGCAGTGATCCCGTCAATGCCCCCGACGGCAGCAACATAGGTCGACGCTCCGACGATGGCGCCGGATGCGCCCATACACATGATGCCGGGGATGCCGAGGTTGAGGTTACCCGACTTCTCGGTCAACGTCTCCCCTACTGAACCGAAGAGGAACACCGTGCTGAAACGTATAGAACTTTGCAAGAATGTAAGGAACATTACGCAACCACCTCCTCGACGGAATTTTCCGCTTTTTTCTTTCTCGGGCGGAACTTGATTTTGTAGTTGATGAAGAATTCACATCCTATGACAAGGAAGAAGAATATGCCGGTGATGATGTCGGGAAACGCTTCGCCCATGCCCATTAAAGTCGCGACATTTTTTGCGCCTTGATCTATGAAAACATAGAGCCAGGAAGTGAACGCCATTGCGGGCGGACTGAACTTTCCGAGCCAGGCAACAAGGATGGCGGTGAAGCCCCTGTTGTCAACAGAATCAACAGCAACCGAATAGTTGGTGCCTCCGACAAGGAGAAGCCCTGCAAGACCGCACAGTGCACCGGAGAGTATCATGGTGCGGATTATAACTTTCTTGACGTTGATGCCGACATATTTAGCAGTGTTCTCGCTTTCGCCCACGACGGACAGCTCATAACCGTGCTTGCTGTAACGGAAGTAGAGGAATATCAAGACCGTCGCAATGGCAACGATGATGATGTTGAGGACATATCTCTGACCGCCGATGAGGGGGAAACGTCCGTCGGCGAGAGTGCCGAGCACACCGGAGCCGCTGGGCACCCACGCAAAGATACAGATGGCGACAATCTGCATAGCGACATAGTTCATCATCAAGGTAAAAAGCGTTTCGTTTGTGCGCCATTTCGCCTTGAAAATCGCGGGTATGACAGCCCACGCCACACTGAATGCGACGCTTGCCAAAAACATTACGATGATGAGCAAGGAATTGTCTATCTGACCGCCGAGATACTGTATGACAACCACTGAACCGAGGCAGCCCATAAGCACTTGTCCTTCCGCGCCGATGTTCCAAAAGCGCATCTTGAACGCAGGCGCGACCGCAAGCGCTATACACAACAATATCGCGGTGTTTTGAAAAAGATTGAGAATCCTTCTCGGCGTACCGAAAACGCCTTCGAACAATCCCGAAAAGAATGTCCCAAACGCGCTTCCTCCTCCGAGTATGGCGCTCACGACAGCTCCTATCAAGATTGCGATGACAACCGCTCCTATACGGATGCCCCACGCCTTACCGCGCCCGATATCATCTCTCTTTACAATGCGGAATAGGGGTTCTCTATCCGTCTTTATATTAGTCATTAGCAACCTCCTCGGCGTCTTTGGATGAGAGCGAGTCCGTCATCATGAGACCGATGGTTTCCTTGTCCGCCTGCCTGCCGTCCACTATTCCCGTCACTTTACCTGCACACAGAACCATAATCCTGTCGCAGAGTTCGATTAGCACATCGAGGTCCTCGCCGACATAAATCACCGCCACGCCGTTTTCTTTCTGCTCGTTGAGCAGATTGTATATGGTGTAAGAGCTGTTGATATCAAGCCCTCGCACAGGATATGCAGCCATGAGCACGGTCGGGGCGGCGGCAATTTCACGCCCCACCAGCACTTTCTGAATGTTGCCGCCCGAAAGCCTGCGCACGGGAGTATGCGAAGACGGCGTGACGACTTCCAAATCCTTTATGATTCTTTCGGCAAGTTCTTTCGGACGTTTGCGGTCAAGGAAAAATCCGTCGAAATGAGGGCTGGACTTCGGCTTCAACGTGCGTTTGATATCGCCTTTTTTCGCATCCGCCTTTGCCTTTTTGTCCTTTTTGCTTTCCACAAACAGCAGTTTGCCGCGCTTGTAGCTGCGGAGCATCATATTGTCGATGATGTCCATACTGCCGACAAGTCCCATTCCGAGTCTGTCTTCCGGCACGAAAGAAAGCCTTACGCCAAGTTCGCGAATCTTTGCCGGCGACTTGCGCATCAGGTTTTCCTCTTTGCCTGTTTTCGGGTCGTTATAAGTTATGCTGCCTCCGTCAGGGCGCTGCAATCCGGCTATCGCTTCGAGCAGCTCTCTCTGCCCGCTGCCCGCAATGCCCGCGATGCCGAAAATTTCGCCGGAGCGCGCCGTGAACGACACGTCGGAGAGCTTTTTGACGCCCTCGTGATTTGTGAGCGAAAGACCGTTGACAATCAGTCTCTCCTCGCATCCCACGGGTTCTCCGCGATGTATGTTGAGGTCTGTCTTATGGCCGACCATCATGTCCGTAAGTTCCTGAACGGAAGTTTCAGAGGTATTTACCGCACCTATAAACTCGCCTTTTCGGAGCACCGCCACGCGGTCGCTGATTTCCATGACCTCGTTGAGCTTGTGCGTGATGATGATTATGCTCTTTCCGTCCTCGCGCATATTGCGGAGCACGCCGAACAGCTTTTCCGTTTCCTGCGGGGTAAGCACCGCGGTAGGCTCATCCAGAATGAGAATGTCCGCTCCGCGGTACAGCACTTTTATGATTTCGACAGTCTGCTTCTCGCTGACAGACATATCGTAAATTTTCTTGTTAAGGTCAATTTCGAAGCCGTATTTTGCGGCAATATCGCGGGCCTCTTGTCCGCGCTTTTTAGGCAGCCAGTTGAAGCGGAGTTTCTTGCCGAGTTTGATAAAAGGCAGCGCAGAAGTGCGCAGCGCCAGACGGAACCTGCCCAAAGCCGTGTCCGTGTATCTGACGGTCTTTACGGGCGCCTCCGCATCGTCGTTATCGACCAGATAACGGGGAGCTGCCGCTTCCTCTTTCAGCTCTTCCGCTTGTTCGCGCACGCTGTAAGGCGGCATTTCTTCGCCTAAAATGACATTGTCAAGCGCGGTGAACACGTCCACCAGCTTGAAATGCTGGTGCACCATTCCTATCCGGTATTTGTAAGCGTCACGCGGAGAACGGATGACAACGGGTTCCCCCTCGATGACGATTTCGCCTTCATCGGGAAAATATATGCCCGAAAGCATATTCATCAGCGTGGTCTTACCGCTGCCGTTTTCTCCGAGAACGGAAAGAATCTCACCTTCGTAGACCGTGAGATTCACATTCTTGTTGGCGGCCACATCCCCGAAATATTTGGAGATGCCCTTCATTTGCACAGCGACGGGCTTTGTCATCTGTGTCCTCCGTACATTTCTCCCGTACGGGAGCGCATTATGCAGAGCGGAGCGCCGAGCGCTCCGCCCTGTAAAGCTGCATTCTTTTTAGTTGTTGATTTCGGTGATACCGTCGATCCTCACATCGAAGTAAGGAGCGGAACGGAACTCGGACTCCGCAAAGTAAGTCACGCCGTTCTCGGTCTTGATGACCTGAGTGTCAGGGATGGGATTCGTAGGATCGGGATCGGGATGCACATCCGCCATGTACTCGGTGAGCGTCTCGCCGCCAACGGTGAAGGTGGAACAATCAAACACCTTGAGAGAACCGTCGAGGAGCTTCGCCTTGACCTTCTCGACTTCCGCCTTCACTTCGTCGGAAACGCCCGCGCCGTATGCAAGCAGTTCGACGGAGCCAGTGGAGAGATGACCGGTCCAGTCATCCGCGACCTCGGTGCCGTTGGCAACGCAGTCGATGAGATACTCAAAGTAAGGTTCCCAGTTGATCCTGGAACCGACAAGATAAGTGTTGTTGTCAGGGAATGCGAGGTTGTAGGTCACATTGGGGACGCCTGCTTCTTCACACGCGGTGGGAGCACCGGAGCTGTCGGCGTGCTGGCTGATAAGGACGCAACCGTTGTTGATGAGAGCTTGCGCAGTGGTTTTCTCTGCCGTTTCGTCATACCAGCTGCTGGTGTAACGGACTTCCATGGTCACAGAGGGGCAGACGGACTTTGCACCGAGATAGAAGGAGGTGTAACCGGAGACGACTTCAGCATAGGGATATGCACCGACATAACCGATTTTCGCCTGATTCGCGCTGATATCGCCGGATTCGATCATCTCATTGAGCTCATATCCCGCGACAACGCCTGCGAGATAACGCCCCTCATAGATAGAGGCAAACGCATTGTGGAAATTGTCCAACCCTTCGGTATGCGCATGAGTACCGGTCGCATGAGAGAACTGGACATCGGGGAACTCTTCCGCAGCCTGCAGAATGTAAGTCTCATGACCGAAGCTGTCCGCAAAAATCACGTCGCAGCCCTGATCCACAAGGTCGACTGCCGCATCATAGCAAGCAGAGCTCTCGGGGATACCCGTCTTAATGATGAGCCTTGCACCCTTCGCATCGGCAGCCTCACGTGCTGCATCGATGAAGTTCTTATCATACGTGCTGTTCTCGTCATGCAGACAAATAAGGCCGAACGTAAGCTGATCGGACGTATTGTCGCACGCTGCGAGAGCAACCGCGAGAGATGCGGCAAGTGCGATAACGAGCACGAGCGCCACAATTTTTTTCTTCATAGTAACCTCCGTATTTTATGCCTTTCGGCGTGTTTACTGCTTTCTGAAAACTATTTTCCCGTCGTCCGACATCGAATCGATGATGGCGAGCGAACAGACCTTGTAACCCTGCGCGCGGAGGGAATCTCCCCCGCCCTGATAGCCTTTTTCTATTGCCACGGCGCACCCGACGAGCTCCGCCCCCGCCTGACGGACGAGGGAAATGAGCCCCCTGAGCGCTTCGCCGTGCGCGAGGAAGTCGTCAATGATGAGGACGCGGTCGCCCGCTTTGAGATACTCTTTCTCGACGAAAACGCTGTTGATGTTGCCGTGGGTGTAGCTTTTGACTTCCGCAGTATAGCAATCGGAAGAAATGTTGGAAGTTTTTGCCTTTTTAGCAAAAAGCACCGGGGCGTGGAAATGTCTTGCCGCATAGCAAGCAATCGCGATACCCGATGCTTCGATTGTCATAAGTTTTGTGACGTTGCCGTCCGCGAAAAGCGCGTGGATTTCCTTTCCGATTTCTTCGAGAAGACTGTCATCGATAAGATGATTGAGAAAACCGCCGACTTTGAGCACCTCACCCGGAAAAACCTTCCCGTCGGCAAGGATGCGCTCCTCCAAAAGTTTCATCCTCGCTCCCGCCCTTCCCGGCAAAACGCGCCAGCCTTATAAACACATATGTGCGCGCCCGCCCGAAAGAAAAAAGATAAACCTATTATAAGGTTGTCGCCTACCCCTCGGAAACACTAGCCCCTTGGGAGTATTACATAATTTCCTTTTTTCCGACACAAATCGCTCCGCTCCCGCAGCCCGGCGCAGCACTCGCCCGCCGCCCGCGGAAAAGCAATCCTTTTCTCTCTCTTTCTAAAAATCGGATATCGAAACAAATGCACACTCCTCTCTGCTCTTTTCGCTCCGCGCGGCAGCACGCGCGAGCGGAAAACGAACGGAAAAACGAGAGTGTTCCGCCTGCAAAAGCGGCGGACGGCAAAGCATACGGCACACGCGCCGTTGTGCAGGAACGGCACTCGCCCGAAGAGCGAAAAACACGCGGCACATTCCGCACGCAATGTATGAAAACACGCCCTCAACCGCCGCAAGGTCACGGCGCGCACTCCTCGGATTCAATTTCTGCATTGCTCGCCAAAATGACAAAACCGCCCGTTTAACGGACGGTTTTGTGATTTAAAGCCGTTTTTCGTCACTCGGTCAGATAATCGCGGCAAGCGTCTTCGAGGGCGCGGCATATCGCGAACGCCTCGTCCATATCCTTGCCTCTCACGACCACGCCGTGGCTGGCAATTATGCACGCGGGAGCGTCGCCTATCGCGGCGGCGACGTTCTTGACGAGCCAAGGAGTGCCGGAGGGAGCGAACTTGCTCACGGGCACGACGTCGCCGAGCAACGCGCGGTATTTTTCGGGCACTTCGAGAGGCTTTCTCATCGCGGCGAGTATGCTGCCGTAGAAAGGATGGGTGTGCACGGTGACTTTGCTTTCGGGATGCATTTTGAGTATCTCGGCGTGCACGCCCTTTTCGCTGGTGGGCTTGTTGGAGCCGCGCCATTCCATACTCTCCATATCGACTATCGCCATTTGCTCTGGTTTGAGCATAACGTAATCGAGCGCGGAAGGCGTCGCCATCATTTCCTTGTCGTTCAGACGGACGGCGATGTTGCCCCAGGTGCCCTGCACGAGGTTTTCTTCGAGGAGTTTGACGCCCGCGTCCTTGATTTCCTGCGCGACGGCTTTCAGTTCGTCGGTGTCGATTGCGGAAGGCTTCTCGGCGGTGTCGACTTCCTTGCCTTCTTCCGCCGCCTTCTGGCTGGTCTGGTTCTTTTTGCTGTATTTGAGCTTATAGACCATATTTTCCAGCCACGCCTCGAAAGCGCTGAGGTGCTGTGCTCCGCCCTTCTTTTCGGCGAGCAGATATCCGTTGGCAGCCTTGTCGAGCACGAGCGCGCAGGTGTAGACTTCCGCAAGAGTGCGTCCCGTCACGACCGCGCCCGCCTCGGGAAGGAAACAAGAGTTTCTTGCCCCGGAAAGCGCATTGACGACCTCCGCCGCCGTATTCTGTTTTGCGGCGCGCACGCTCACTCCGTTTATCTGCGCCATATCTTCGAGAATGGGGGGCAGCGTCGCGCGTTTTGCGGAAAATTCGAGTATGCTCTTGCTGTCGACTATTGCGGCAGCGCCCGCGTCCTGCTTGGATTTCAGCGCGCATATGAGCAGCACCGCCGCGGCGCGGAAATTGCCTTCCAGCTCTTCCACGGACTTATCCGTGACAAACGCGACCTGTTCCTCGCCGAGGTCCGCGAAATTCGCGTCGGGCGTGGTGATGTAAAGCCCGTCGTCCGCTTTGTCCGCGATATAGCCGCACTCGATATAACCGTCCGCGGCAAGCATTGCCGCATACTTTTTCAGACTCTCGTAAACCTGTTCGTTTTTCATTTTTCAATACCCTCGAATCTTCTGGAATTTGCCTTGATATAGGGCTTTCTCAACGCCGCGTACAAAGTCTTGTAATCGGAGAAGAGTTTGTCGTAAATGGCTTTGTTGGCGGGGTCGGGCTTGTACTGCGCCTCAATCTGCACGAAATTCTTGGCGTCGGCAAAACTTTTGAGTTCGCCGAGTCCGATGAGCGCGATGATTGCACTGCCGAGCGCGCCCGCGTTGCGGGGATTTTTGACCACGGAGAAGTTGCAGCCCGTGACGTCCGCGATAATCTGCATCCAGCCCTTGTCCAGCGCGCCGCCGCCTATGATGCGGAAATTGTTGCCCTCGAAGCCGTAATCCTTGCGGTAATTTTCGAGTATCCAGCGCAGGTTGTAGGCAATGCCCTCGTACACCGCGCGCATAAGATGTTCGCGGGTGTGCGTGGGACTGATGTTGAAGAGCGTCGCACGCGTGGTGGTGCTGCTGACGGGACATCTTTCGCCGAGCATCCACGGAGTGCAGATGAGGTGGTCCGAACCTGCGGGGACGGTGTGGATGACGCTGTCCATATACTCGTAAATGCCCTCGCCGAGCTCAGCTTTTTCGTGTTTGAAGAACTGGTCGCAAATCCACTGTATGTTGCTGCCCGCGGCTTCCGTGATGCCCGCGATGAGGTTCATTTCGGGGTCGGCGGACTGAATTGCCGCCGCGCCGTGCATAAACTTGTTCGCGGTTCTGGAAGGCGCCGCAACCCACGCGGAAGTGCCGAGATAGATGTGCACTTCGCCGTCGCCGCACATACCGCTGCCTACGACCGCGGACTGCACGTCGTCACAGCCGCCGAAGACGGGAGTGCCTTCGACAAGCCCGGTTTCCTCCGCCGCTTTCGCGGTGAGCCCCTTGCCTATCTTGTCCGTACTCTTGCAGAGAGGGGGCAGCCTCTTCATATCCACGCCGATGAGAGGGAACGCGCTCATCCACGTCTTCTTTTTGAGGTCGAGACCGTAGGAAGACGCGCCGGAAAGTTCGGCATACATCTCTCCCGTGCACTTGAATTTCAGCCAGCCGTTGACGTCGAGGAAATATTTGGTCTTTGCGTAGACCTCGGGGCGTTTTTCCTTGACCCACGCCATTTTGGCGACGCAGTCCTTGCCCATAATAGGCGTGCCGACTATCATCGTGAACACTTTCGTGCCGCCGAGGCGGTTCATAATTTTCTGCGCCTGCTCTTCCGCTCTGCCGTCCACCCAGGTGATGTTGTTCATCAGATTGTTGCCCTTTTCGTCCACGGGGATGACGCCCTGCGCCTGAGTGGAGAAAACGACGCCCTTGACATCTTCGGGGCTTATGCCCGCTTTGGCGACGACTGCCTTGGAAGTGATGCAGACCGCCTTCCAATAGTCGTTCGGGTCCTGCTCGACGTGAGCAGGGGCGGGATAGAAGGTGGGATAGGGCTCGGCGACGGTCGCGACGATATTGCCGTTAAAGTCGACGAGCACCGCCTTATCCGAGCTGGTGCCGATGTCGTGAGAAATGATGTATTTCATATTAGTCCCCTTTTTACGCAATATTCTGCCGCGCGTACGCGGCAGAATATCGGAAATCGTTGTATGTTATTTTTTTGCGGCGTCTGCTATCGCCTGTTCCTTCTTGCCCTTTTCCATAAGTTTGCGCGCCTTTTTGAGTTTCTTGTCGCGCTTGGGCCCTTCGGGATACTGCATCGCCTTTCTCTCTTTGTACTCCGCGACTTGCAGGGTGTCCACTTTCGTGCGTGCCTTGACGAGGGAGAACACGTCGTCGAAACGGTTGAGTGCTTCGTCGATGATTTCGTCCGTGTCCGCCATCGAGGTGTAAAGCCTGCTGCCCGCGAGAGTTATGATGCCGTGCGACATATACGCCGCGCCCATATGCTCCATTGCTTCCTTCCTGACCATAATGGAATCCTGCTTTTTGAGAACTTTGAGGAGGTTGAGGATGCACTTGGAGGAGAAATCGTAGCTCATAGCGCCCGTGCATTCGAGGTGGACGATGGAGCCCTGGTTGTAGGCGACATAAGGCAGGTCGTGTTTCTTGATGAGGTCGACGAGCCCGTCGGTGAGCCTGTTGCCCGCAAGACCCGCTTTGACGCAGGCGTTGTTCTTCTGGATTTCTTTGATGGCGACGTAGCCTGCCATTGCGGACAGGGGGTTTGCCGCCAGCGTGCCGCCGATGTACGCCTTTTTCGCGCCGCCCGCGACGCCCGCCGCAAGCAGGTCGACGTACTTGGCTTTGCCGCCGATGCCGCCCGCCGCCGGATAGCCGCCCGCGACAATCTTGCCGAAGATGGTGAGGTCGGGCACGACGTTGAACAGACCCTGCGCGCCGCCGATGCCCACGCGGAAACCGGTGACGACTTCGTCGAAGATGAGCAGCGCACCGTATTTGTCGCAGAGTGCGCGCACTTTGGTGTTGTAATCGAAGTCCACGGGACGGGTGCCGCTTTCGGGGCCGACGGGCTCGACGATGACCGCCGCCGTACCGCCGCGGAAATTCTCGTTGAATTTCAGATAATCTTCGAGCATCTCGGGGTCGTTGGGACGCACCTCGTCAACGACCTTGAAAGTGCCGTTGGGAATGCCGTGGGATTCGAGGAACTGTCTGGTGCCGGGCACCTTGGTGCCGTAGACCATCTGGTCGGACCAGCCGTGATACGCGCCGCCGATTTTGATGACTCTCTTCTTCTTGGTCGCGCAGCGTGCGACTCTGAGCGCGCCCATAACGGACTCCGTGCCGCTGCCGAGCATACGGAATTTCTCGACGTGGGGCATACACTTGTTTATCTCTTTCGCGATGAGCAGTTCCGCCTCGTGGAACAGACCCGTGACGGGGCCGCATTCCTTGATGAGCTTGATGGCCTCTTCCTGCACCGCGGGATAGTTGCTGCCGAGGATGGTGGGGCCGCCCGCCTGCAAAAAGTCGATATACTTGTGCCCGTCTATGTCATACATATAGGCACCTTCCGCCTTGACCATACACATCGGGAAAGGCTTGTTGAAGGCAAGGTTGTGCTGAACGCCGCCGGGGATATACTTCTTGGCTTCGGCGGTGATGGCCTTGGACTTCGCGCACTGCTTGTCATAGTAGTTTTCGCAGATGTCCTTGTATGCCTCTTCCGTAACGCTGTAAATGGGCTTGGAAGTGAGCTCTTTCAGGCTCTGGTTGATTTCCTGCGCATTCGCCCAGCGCGTTACGCCGTAACCGGCTTCCTGTTTGCCTTTCAGCTCGGTGTAAGTGACTTTCATAATATGCCCTCCGAATCGTTTGATTTTGGTTTTATGTGTTAATTATATCAAACGCATTCCGCAATGTAAACGGTTGGACAAAGCGAGAAATTCATACAAACTCCGCGATTTGTTTTCCAAAAAACATTTGAGCGAAATCTGTTATTGCCTGAAATAAATTATAGTTTCCGTGCCCGCATCCCCCGCGCGTCGGCGCGCAATGCGCGCCCGCGCCCGCGACAGAAAAAATGCCTCGCTCACGGCAAGGCATTTATCTGATTCCGCGTACAAGACTCAGTTGAACATATCCTTGAACGCTTTGCCGAATTTGAGCACGGGAGCGTTGCTGGCGGGAATGACGATAGCTTCCTTCTTGATGGGGTTGAAGCCGGTCCTCTCCGCTTTCTGTTTCAGCTCATAGGTGCCGAAGCCGGCAAGCGCCACTTTGTCGCCCGCTTTGAGCGCTTCCGCCACGACTGCCGCGTATGCCTCGACTGCCGCGGTGGCGTCTTTGATGGACAGGTCCGCTTTGCTTGCAACTGCCTTGATGAAATCGGTTTTGTTCATAATTACCTCCTAGGTTTATCCCGTTTCCCACGGACTTCCTCCGAAGCGAAACGCTTGTACACTGTGATTATAACCAATATTGCGACAAAATGCAACAGTATTTTTTGATATACAGTTGTTGACGCCCCTTCCCGACGCCACGGCGCAGGGGTGGAACGGCATAAGCCGTTCCGTCGTTTTGCCGCGCATCCGCGCGCAGGCAGCCGCGAAAAAAACCGGAAAATTCCGACAACGGAAAACCACGGCAAAACAAACCTGAAAAATAACGGACAACAAATGTTGTCCGTTAAGTGCGAATTGACTTAAATGTCAGGTCGGAACACGCCGACGTCGCATTGTCATGATACGCGCAAAATATGCAAAAGTCAAACAGCTTTGTTCGGATTAGCAAAACCGCCGCACGTCGGGGTGCGGCGGTCGTTTCCCTCTCCTTTCACTTCTCCGACACGACCGTGCCGTCCGCGGGATTTATGAGTGCCGCCCAGTAATCCGTACCTTCGCCTATGAACGAAACGTAGAAATAATAGGTTTCGCGGTCGCCGGTGATGAGTTTGACGTATATCTCGCGCGCCGCCTTTCCTTCCGCTTCCTCCGCGGCTATGCGTTCGGCGAACTGCTTCTTCGCGACGTTCACCGCGTCCTCCGCCGTGAGGGTGCCGTCAAGCACGTTGCTAAGCGCAAACTCCGAAGTCTGCTCTCCCGCGGTCAGGGTTATGCTCGCAGGCACAAACCCGAGCGGTATCTCGGTGCGGAATTCGCCGAAGGTGTTGCCCGTCAGAGTGCCGGACAGCGTCTGTCCGTTTTCCGCGCCGTCGGAGATGACGTAGGCAATCTCCTCGTATGTGTTGACGGAAAGGGGCGTCACCGTCAGTTCGACGAAATCCTTGACTTCGGACACCTTGCCGTCCGCAATGAAGGGGTCTTCCCTCCTGCCATGTTCTATGCTGACGACGAAGTCTTCCCCTCCGCCCGTGTACAGCGCGGATACGCTGCGCGAAACGTCGGACGCTTCCGCGCCCGTCTTGTTGTCGCAGGCGGCGAGCAGCGCCGCCATGAAGGAAACCAGCAATACGATGCATACGATGAGAGCGATTTTCTTTTTCATACCACCACGATATGAGGCTTCCTCCGCATTTATGACGCAGGTCTTTTTTACGCTTGCGCGCACGCCGCGGCATATGATATATTATTTTCATCAAACTGCGACGGTGTGAAATGGAGGAATTGCAGGAGTTCATCACCTCTCCCGACACGGGGCTGACTTCCGCCGAGGTGGAAGAGCGCGTAAAAGCGGGCAAGGTCAACGGCGAACAGACCGTTCGCACCAAGAGCGTGGCACAGATACTGCGCTCCAACATCGTCACCTTTTTCAACTTCGTTTTCATAGTGCTTGCGGTGCTGCTCGCGGGCTTTGTGCCGTCCGGGATGGACGGAATAGGCAATTTCGGCTTTCTCATACTCATAGTCTTCAACACGCTGGTCGGCATAATCCAGGAACTGCGCGCAAAGCGCACGATGGACAAGCTCGCCCTGCTCTCCGCCCCCAAAGCCGTGGTAATACGCGACGGAGAGGCGAAAGAAATCGCCATCGAACAAATCGTGCTCGACGACATCGCCGAGCTTTCCGCGGGCAGGCAGGTGTGCGCGGACGGAATAATCGTCGAAGGCAGCTGCGAAGTGAACGAGTCCCTTGTGACGGGCGAGCCGGACGCCATCGTGAAAAACGTCGGCGACCGCGTCATATCGGGCAGTTTCGTCGTGTCGGGCAAGGCGAAATGCCGCGTGGAACACATCGGCGCGGACAACTTCGTGATGAAGATTTCCTCCGGCGCGAAATATTTCAAAAAACCCACTTCCGAAATATGGCGCTCGCTTATGCTCATAGTCAAAGTGATGAGCATAGTGATAGTCCCCGTGGGCATTGCGCTCTTCTGCTCCAAATATTTCCGCGACCCGTCGGGGCTCGACGACACGGTCGTCACCACGATAGGTTCGGTGATAGGTATGATACCCTCCGGGCTGGTCGCCCTCGCAAGCACGGTGTTCTGCGTGAGCGTCATACGCCTTTCCCGCCACAAGACGGTGGCGCAGGACCTCTACTGCGTGGAAACGCTCGCGCGCGTGGACGTGCTCTGTCTGGACAAGACGGGCACCATAACCGAAGGCAGTATGGAAGTCAACGGCATTATGCCGCGCGAGGGACTGAGCGGGGAGGACTTCAAATCGGTGCTCAAAGACACGGTGACGGCGATAGGCGACGAAAACGCCACCGCCCTCGCCCTGAAAAACTATCTCGCCGACATCCCCGTCGCCCGCGAAGCGGAAAACACCGTCCCCTTCTCTTCTGCAAGGAAGTGGAGCGGGGCGTGCATAGACGGCGTGAGCTATGCTCTCGGCGCGGTGGAATTCACGCTGGGACACGGCGACGACGAGGTGCACCGCATCGCCGCCGAACGCGCGGAAGAGGGCTATCGCGTGCTCGCGCTTGTTTCGTCGGACGAGGACTTTATCGAGTCGAAACTGCCAGATAAAGTGCGTTTTGAGGGCTTTGTGTTCATCACGGACAAGATACGCGACGAGGCTCCCGACACCCTGCGTTTCTTCCGCGAACAGGGCGTGGACGTCAAAGTGATTTCGGGGGACAATCCCGCCACGGTGCGCGCGGTCGCCAAGCGCGCGGGGCTGGAAAAATGCGACGAAATCATAGATATGTCCACCCTTTCCACCGAGGAAGAGGTGTATGACGCGGCGACGAAATACACCGTGTTCGGAAGAGTGCTGCCCGACCAGAAACTTATGCTCGTCAAGGCGCTGAAAGCCGCGGGACACACCGTCGCGATGACGGGCGACGGCGTCAACGACGTGCTCGCGCTGAAAGAGGCGGACTGTTCCGTCGCCATGGCGTCGGGCTCTGACGCGGCGAAAAACGTCAGTTCTCTCGTGCTTATGGACTCCAACTTCGCGTCTATGCCGCGCATAGTCGCGGAGGGGCGCCGCTCCATCAACAATCTGGAACGCAGCGCCGCGCTCTACATTATGAAGACGGTGTACAACGTGCTGCTCGCCCTGCTGTTTATGATTGTGGACCAGCCCCTGCCCTTCGAGCCGCGCAATCTCACGCTCATCGGCGGCGTCACGATAGGTATGCCATCCATCGTCCTCGCACTCGAACCCAACAACGAACTCGTCAAGGGCCGCTTCCTCACGAAGGTGCTCTGCTACGCGGTGCCGGGCGGCATAACGGTGCTGCTGGGCGCGGCGGCGGTGCTCGTTGCGCAGCGCTGTTTCCTCGACGTCACGGAGGAGCAGATACGCACGATGTACTGCATCGTGACCACGTTCGTGGGGCTTGTGTATCTCTTCCGCGTTTCCCTGCCGCCCACGGTGATACACATCGTTCTGTGCGTGGTTATGGTGGGCATTTACGCCGCGTGCTATCTGACGGAAATCCCGATTATCATAGATTTCTTCGGCGTCGACAACGACATCACGGCGGAGATGGGCAAAGCAATGGCGGCGATATGCGCCGTGCTCGCCGCGCTGTACTCCGCGGTCAGCATACCGACGCGGAATCTGCACTCGAAAATAGACGCCTCGCTCAACCTGAAACTCAAAAAGAAAGTCGCGGTCTGACATTTTTCTTACGTTAAAAAAAGATTAAAAAATTCCCGACGGTATATTGATTTTGCGCGCGCGGTACTTTATCATAACTTTATGAACGCCGCACTCTCCGAAAAAAAGGGTTACGTCAGGACAAACGCCGCCCCGCACGTCGACCCCGAAAAACCGAAACTCCCGCCGCGCACGATAGAAATATCCAAGCGCGCGATACTCATCTCCGTAGTCATAGTGCTCGTGCTCGTCATCGCGGCGATAATCCTCACGCAGGTGCTTCCGCGCGGCGCATACGAGCGCGCAATCGACGCGGACGGCAACGAGTATATCGTCGAAGACTCTTACCGCGAAGACGACAGTCTGCCCTCACTCAAATGGTGGCAGGCTGTTTTTTCGCCCTTCCTCGTCCTCGACCCGTCTATGGACGGCTCGCTGATGGTGTGGGCGCTCATCGCTCTGCTTCTGGTCATAGGCGCGGTGTTCACCGCGCTGGACAACACGGGCGTGCTGGTCTATATGGTGGAGTCGCTGCGCAACAGGTTCAAGGGCAAGAAATACCTGCTGCTCTTCCTGCTCTCATTTGCGTTTATGTTCCTCGGCTCGTCGGCGGGTATGTTCGAGGAGCTCATACCCCTCGTCCCCGTCGTCGTACTGCTCTGTTACGCCTTCGGCTGGGACGCTCTCACGGGGCTGGGCATTTCCGTGCTCGCCGCGTGTTTCGGCTTTGCGGCGGGCGTGGTCAACCCGTTTACGGTCGGCATAGCGCAGAACCTTATGGGCATACCGATGTTTTCGGGCATAGAAATGCGCCTGCTCACTTTCGTGGTCGCATACGCAATCCTGATGGCGTTCGTATACCCGTATGCAAGGAGGATTGAAAAGAAACCGCAGCGCTCTCCCGTATACCTCGAAGACACCCGCAAAAAGCACGGCTTCGACTTCACGGGCGCGGAATTCCGTTACGACGAAGGCAAAGCCAAAGCCCTGAAATGGTTTGCGGGATGGATGCTCGCGGTGGTCGGCATCGCGGTGCTGTCCATATTCATACAGCCGCACTACATCCCCGCCCTCGGCGACTTTTCCCTCGCCGACTACGTCCTCTACATAACGGTGGCGATTTACGTCGTCGCCGGCATAGGCGCGTGCGTGATGTGCGGGCTGAAAGGCAAGGATCTGCTCTCCAAACTCGGCAAAGGTCTGGTCACCCTGCTCCCCGCCGTGGCAATGATACTCATCGCCAGCGGCGTGCGCTACATAATGGAGTCGGGCAACGTGATGGACACCATCCTTTACAACGTCATCACCGCCTGCGAAGGACAGTCCCCCGCCGTCATAATTCTGCTCGTCTACGTCGTGATATTCATCTTCGAGATGTTCATCCCGTCGGGTTCGGCGAAAGCGTTCCTGCTTATGCCGATGATAGGCGCGATGTGCTCACAGCTCGGCGTGAACGGACAGGTCGCCGTGCTCGCCTTCGCGTTCGGGGACGGCTTCTCCAACGTGATGCTGCCCACCAACGCGGGGCTGCTGCTCATTCTGGGTATGACCACGGTCAACTATCCCAAATGGATAAGGTGGAGCGGAAAAATCCAGCTCACCCTGCTGCTTGCGACGGTCGGGATACTTATGCTCGCGCAGTACGTCGTCTACGCGTGAAAGCGGTTGACCTCCCGCGAAAATCAAGTCATAATATATTAAACGAACGGCTGCGGGTTCCCGCGCCGCAACGGAGTTTTTTATGGAACTTGCACTCAAAGCCAAAAAGAACAATACCGTCATCGCGATACTGCTGACGGTTGGGCTGATAGTCGGCATACCGCTGATTGTCGTCGGCGCGATAAATATGGACGAAAACAAAGGTTTCGCCGCCCTGCTCGCCGTAGGCATCGTGCTTGTCGTCGTGGGCTTTTACGGTTCGCCCGTAGCCTGGGCGCGGCTCGGCACGCTCAATCAGGAGCTCACCCTCGTACAGGCGGTCACCAACGAACATCTGCACACCGTCGCGGACCTTTCGCAGCGGCTCAGTATGAACGGCAAACAGACTTCCGCCACCCTCAACTCCTGCATAAAGAAAGGTTATCTCACGGGCTTCATCCGCGAAGGCGACACTCTCGTGCTCAACGAAAACCGCGCCCTTGCGCCCACCACGCTGACCGTCGACTGCCCGCGCTGCGGCGCGACGTTCACTTTGCAAAAAGGCGACACCGCCCGCTGTCCCTATTGCGGGAGCGTGGTTCCGACGGACAGAAAATAGCCTGCCGCAGAGCGCCGTCCGCCCCGCCGCCGCCACACCCCGACGCCCCCCGCAAATCTGGGACGCAAACTCAGCCCCCCACCCAAA
>ERZ1090861.347-NODE-347-length-29325-cov-51.919884_pt1 | contig 29325 bp, 21 predicted proteins | sample MGYA00478482_ERZ1090861 | MGnify/ENA primary metagenome ERZ1090861 (study PRJEB33644, sample SAMEA5815744) | chicken gut metagenome | biome: Chicken; feature: Gastrointestinal Tract; material: Caecum | place: Ireland | collected 2019-01-01 | study: A study of the... | reverse complement strand
CTCATTACCAAATGATTTAATTAAATTTATGTCCAAACTTTGGGGTTCACTTCACAAAAACGGCTTAAAAATGGCTGTTTTTTGATAGGTGAAAATTATGCCCCAATCGTGCCCCAAGGCTGTTTTAGCCGAAAAATACTATTAATTTACGCTCTGAACCTTCCTGAATACCTCCATTTATATAAAACGGGCGGGCTGCCACACGGCAGCCCGCCCATATTTTACATAAAAAATTTCGTGTTACAAAAACATTGCCATATACACGGGCAGGTGCAGAATGCCGTCCTTTTCCATAACGTCCTTTGTGTATAAAATGCAGGGTTGATTATACCTTCCCTTGAACTTTTTGATAAACTTATCGAGCGACGAGTGCTGCTGATAGCGCGCCGACTTGACCTCTATCGGGGTTATCTTTTTGTTTTTAGAGATGAGAAAGTCAATCTCCATGTGATTTTTCCTGTGGTCGGTATCGCTGTGCGAGTAGAAATAGAGCGTCCTGCCCTTGCTGCGCAGCATCTGGGCGACGATATTTTCCATAATCATTCCCTCGTTGATGCCCAGCTTATCGAAGAGTATTGCGCGGTACAGCTCGTTTTCGGCATACGGCATGTCCATGAATGCAAGCGTAACCAACAGCCCCGTATCGCCCATATAACATTTGAACGTACTCTCCTCTGCACTCAATGCAAGCCCTATCTTGGGGTCGGTACAGTTATAGCAGTTATTGGTTATCATGGCCTCGTTCAGCCAGATAAAGGCGTCCTTATAGGTGCGGAACCGCGCCGCCTTATTCAGCGCGGAAACTTTGAACTTCTTTTCCTTTTTGGAGAGCTGTGCAGGGATGTTATCGAAGATGGCAAACACCCTGTCCTCGTACCCCTCTGCAAACTTTGCCACATCCTCGCGGTATAATGTGAGAATGGCGCGCTTTGCCCTGTCCGCCCGCTCAAAACTTTTTTCGGGAAGATAGGCGAGCACTGCCTGCGGCATTCCGCCCACAAGCATATACTGTTTAAAAAGATTCATTACCTTGCGGTGAACGGCATCGCCGAGCGGCTGTTTTTTATCGAAAAAGTCCTTCAATGCGGGCACGGTTGTAGTATCGCCCAGCGCCCATAAAAATTCCTCGAAGTCCAAGGGGAACATATCGATATGCTCCTCCTCGGAGGGAATTACTATGTCCTTGCTGTTCTTTTTGAGCCGAATGAGCGAACCCGTTTCGAGATAATCGTACCTGCCGTCTGCGACAAGATATTTTACGAACTGCCGCGCAAGCGGGTACTGCTGCACCTCGTCGAAGATGATGAGCGATTGGCGCTTATACAGCGTTACCGAATAGTAGAGCGAGAGTTTTTGGAAAAACAGCTCCAAGTCTCCCGTGTCGTAAACGAATAAATCTTTTATCTCCTGAGGAGCGACGGCAAAGTCGATGAGTATATAGCTTTTATACTCATTCTCGCCGAACTCTTTGGCGACAAAGCTCTTGCCTACACGCCTCGCCCCGCCGATGAGTAATGCGGTGGAGCCGTTGCTCTCCCTCTTCCACTCTACAAGTTTATCGTAAATCTTGCGCTTTAAAATCATAGTTCCTTCCGCCCTTTTTTTGCAATTATAGCACAGTTTACACGAAAAGGCAAGTTGAATATTAATAATTATGCACGAAAAGGCAGAGTTTAAATTGATTATAACGCACAAAAAGGCGGATAATTGATACAATAAAGAGATCCGCCAAATAGTTGCCTTCAATTATTCTGAACCAATCAAACTCATTTTATCAACCGGAAACACTGAATGTGTATTTTATATAATGTTCATATCTTTTATCGGCGCAAATTATCGGCTTATCGAATTTTTTAAGGTTTATCGCATTGGGGCAATATTGCGGCTCTATACAAAATCCCGACCACGCGCCGTATTGCCTTGACTTACCCTTGCAAGGTTTAATTGCGCCGCCCGTATAAAGCTGAAAGCAGGGCATATCCGACGAAACACGAAAACCGATACCCGTTTTATTGCTGTACGCAAAAGCCATATTGTTGCTGTTTGCGATAAAGTTATGGTCATAACCGTTTGTTGCACGAAGAGCAGGATTTTTAAAGTCCGCAATTATTGGCTTTTCTTTGAGGAAGTCGAACGGCGTGCCCTCAATCGGCAGCACATCGCCTGTAGGGATAAGCGTATCGTCCGTGGGAGTATAGCTATCCGCATTGAGCTGCAAGATATCGTCTCTGCAGTCGCCGCTGTCTTCGCCGTTCAGATTGAAATAGGTGTGGTTGGTTGGGCACCACAAAGTATCCCTATCGCTTAAAGCAGAATATTCGACAAGAAGCTCACTGTCTTTTACTGTAAACTTTACAGTAAAATCGAGTTTTCCGGGATATCCTTCTTCACCATTCTCACTGATATATTGCATACAGACGCTATTTGAGCTATATGATATTACAAAAAACAGCCTCTTATCAAACCCGCGAATACCGCCGTGGAGATGATGTTTACCCTCGTTTGCACTAACATAATACAATTTACCATTGAGAAAAAATCTACTATCAGCAATGCGATTGGCCACACGCCCTATGGTTGAACCTGCGTAGCTGCCGCTTTCCAGATAACCCTCCACGCTGTCAAAGCCGAGGGCTATATCCACGCCGTTTACGCGAATGGAATTTATGCGAGCGCCGAGCTCGCATATATCAACCTCTACCATATCGCTCTTAATTGTGTAGAGATAGACATCTCTGCCGTTAAATTTATCGTAATATGTTTTCATTAAAGCTAGTCCTTTTGCCCATAGTAGGCGTTTTTGCCGTGCTTGCGGTTGTAGTGCTTATCCGCAACGTGTTTGGGCAAACGCTTGATGACGGGGCTTAAATTTTCGGTTATGAACGCCATTTTGGCCACTTCTTCAACGACGGCGGCGTGATAAACGGCCTCGTCCGCATTTTTGCCCCACGCGAACACTCCGTGGTGGGACGCAAGGCAGGCGGGAATGGCGACGACGTCTTTATCTTCAAAAGTCTCGTTTATGACTTTGCCCGTGTTGACTTCGTACTCGTCCATTTCATCTGCATTGAGGGAACGCGCACAGGGGATATCGCCGTAGAAATAGTCGGCGTGCGTTGTGCCGTAGGCGGGGATAGCACGCTCAGCCTGCGCAAACGCCGTGGCGTAAGTTGAATGGGTGTGCACTATGCCGCCAATCTGAGGGTGAGCTTTATAGAGTTCGATGTGCGTTGGCGTGTCGCTCGACGGTCGATATGCACCCTCCACCACTTTGCCATTTAAATCGACGACGACCATATCCTGAGCAGTCATCCCCTCATAGGGCACGCCGCTGGGCTTTATTACGACGAGGCCGCTTGCCCTGTCTATCGCAGAGACGTTGCCCCAAGTAAAGAGCACAAGCCCGTTTTTTACAAGATCGAGGTTTGCCCTCAGCACCTCTTCCTTCAGCTTTTCGAGCATTTATCTGACCTCCGAAGCCAAACGCTCTACGGGCAAACAGCGCTTATATGCCGCAATGAAGTTTGCAAACTTAGCCTTTTCGTACTCGTTTGCGCTCACAGTTTTTTTGCCTGCGTCTGCGAAAATTTTATTGAGGTAATCGGGCAGCGAAAGCCCCTTCGTTAAGGCATATCCCGCAAGCAATGCAATTCCGTAGGCCCCGCCTTCGCCCGCTGTTTCCATAACGGTGACGGGCGCGCCGAGGACTGCGCTGGTTGCGTTCTGGCCGACAAAGGGCGTTTTATAAAATCCGCCGTGAGCCATAACGCTCTCCATCTTTACCCCCTCGCTCTTAAGAATATCCATGCCGAGGGCGAGAGCGGAGATGGCCGAATAGATGTGCATCTGCATAAAGTTTGCAAGCGAAAGATGACCGTCGCTCGGTCTCAATATGAGCGGTGCGCCGTCCTTTGTTCCTGCAAGCGGTTCGCCTGCAAGATAGTTGTAGCCCGTGAGTTTGCCGACTTTTTCGTCGCTTTCGAGCGATTTGTTGAACAGCTTTTCAAACAACTGCCCCTTACCTATGTTCAGACCGCAAAGTTCAACGACCTCCGAAAAAAGATTTACCCATTCATTGATTTCGGTGGTGCAGTTGTTGGTGTGTATGAGCGCGGCGGGGAAGCCGTCGGGCGTAGAGACGATGTCTATTTCTTTATAATAATTCTTTAAAGGCTTTTCAAGCACGACCGTGCAGTTGGCGGCAGTTCCCGAAGATATATTTGCCGTTTTGGGCAACACGCTGTTTGTGGCCACCATTCCCGTGCCCATATCGCCTTCGGGAGGGCAGCAGATTGCGCCCGCCTTGAGCGTGCCTGTCGGGTCGAGGAAGAGCGCGCCTTCCTCAGTGAGCGTGCCCGCATTTTCGCCCGCAAGCAAAACTTTGGGCAACAGCTCCTTAAAATCTCTGCCTATGAGGGCATTGAGTTTTGCCAGCATCTGACCGTTGTAGTCGCGCCCGTCGAGGGGGAACATTCCGCTTGCATCGTCCGCGCCGAGCACGTTTTGGCCCGTAAGCTTGAAATGTATGTAGCCCGCAAGCGTTGTGAGGTGAGCAACGTTTTTGACGTGCTCCATTCCGTCGAGGAAGGACTGATAGTACTGCGAGACGCTCCACCGCAGGGGCACGTTGAAAGAAAACAGTTCAGAAAGTTTACCCGCGGCTTCGCCGGTGTTGGTGTTGCGCCAAGTCCTGAACGGCACAAGCTGTTTGCCGTATTTATCGAAGGCAAGATAGCCGTGCATCATGGCCGATACGCCTATGGCGTCGAAATTTTCAATCGCCTGACCATAATTTTTGACAAGCTGACTGTAACTTTCGCGGACGCCGCGCTCGGCGTCTTCGAGGGAGTATGACCACAGCCCGTCGACAAGAGTATTTTCCCACTCGAAGATGCCCGTTGAGAGCACTGTGCCGCGCTCGTCAATGAGTACGGACTTTATGCGTGTTGAACCGAGTTCTATACCAAGTATTTTTTTGCTCATAACTCAAAGGGATTCTCCGTTGCGTATTTATCGTTTGCGGGCCTGTTGTAGCCAATTTTTTCGGCGCCGAGATATTTGAATACTTCAAAAAGCGCCTTGCCGAAGTGACCGAAGGCAACCGCTCCGTGGTGAGGGAAGCCGTTTTCAATTAAAACGTGCCTGTAAAACCTGCCCATTTCATTTATTGCAAACACGCCGATTGAACCGAAAGAGTGCGTTGCCACGGGCAGGACTTCGCCCTGCGCGACGTAGGCGTACAGATGATTGTCCGCAGTCGATTGCAGGCGGTAGAAAGTAATATCCCCCGCCTTTATGTCGCCCTCGAGCGTGCCGTTTGTAACCTCCTCGGGCAGAGAACGTGCCATAATCTTCTGGTTGCGCATTTCGGGGTTACAAAGCTTTTGTGAGCAGGTATTGCCGCAGTGGAAGCCCATAAAAACGTCAGTAGGCTTATAATTGAATCTGCCCTTTATATCGCTGTTATAGATATCGTCGGGCACGGTGTTGTTTATGTCGAGTAAGGTTACTGCGTCGCCCGATACGCATGCGCCGATATACTCGGAGAGGGCGCCGTAGATGTCGACTTCGCAGCTTACGGGTATACCTTTGCCCGTCAATCTGCTGTTAACATAGCAGGGCACAAAGCCGAACATTGTCTGAAAGGCGGGCCAGCACTTGCCCGCGACGGCAACGTACTTTTTGCTGCCCTTGTGATTTTCTATCCAGTCGAGCAAAGTCAGTTCATACTGCGCGAGCTTGTTGAGTATTTCAGGCTTTTTATTGCCTGCGCCCAGTTCCTTTGCCATGTCGGCGGCGACCTCGGCTATCCTCTTGTCGCCTTCGTGCTTCAAAAAGCTCTCATAGAGGTCGAGTTCGGAGTTCTCCTCTATCTCCACGCCCATGTTATAGAGCTGTTTTATGGGTGCGTTGCAGGCGAGGAAGTTCTGCGGACGGGGACCGAAGGAGATTATCTTCAAATCCTTGAGCCCAACGAGAGCGCGGGCGACAGGGATAAATTCGTGTATCATATCCGCGCACTCCTCCGCATTGCCGACGGGATATTCGGGTATGTATGCCCTGACGCCGCGGAGCTTTAAGTTATAGCTTGCATTGAGCATGCCGCAGTAGGCGTCGCCCCTGTCGTTTGCAAGCACGGCGGTATTTTCCTCGGCGGCGGCGACGAACATCACGGGGCAGCCCGTCTGTTCACTCCACTTCTGCGCGAGCAGCGTTTCGGAAATTTCGGGACCGAAGTTGCCGAGATATACGACGAGCGCGTTACACCCCGCTTTTTTGACATCTTCGAGCGCCTGCATTGCCTGAACTTCGCTTTCGACTATGCACACGGGACACTCGTATATATTTTCTTTGCCATACTTTTTTGTATAGGCAGAAACCAAAGCCGCTCTTCTGTTTACAGATAAACTTTCGGGGAAGCAGTCGCGCGAGACCGCTACTATGCCTACCTTGATTTCGGGAATGTTACTCATAAATTTTACTCCTTATCCAATAATTTTTTTGCCGTATCGGCTATATTTTGCGGCGTAAAGCCGTAGTAATCGTATAATTTTTCCATCGGGGCGGACTGTCCGAATGACGTCATATTTATGACCTTGCCGCCCGCGGCATACTTGTACCATATATTGTCGCCCGAGGCCTCTACGCAGACGCGGAGAACGCCGCAGGGCAGAACACTGTTTATGTAGCCGACTGGCTGACTATTGAAAATTTGCGTGCAATACATAGAAACTACCCGCGCATTTATGCCGCCGTCCTTTAAAAGCTTTTGGGCGGAGATACAAATATCAACTTCACTGCCTGCGGAGACCAACAGCACGTCGGGTGCGCCTTTGCCGTGCCCGCATTGGGAGTGCCGTAGCCTATGACGGAATGGCAGATTATGATTGAGGGTTTATCCTTTTCAGTCTTTGCCGAGGCAACGGCTCTCTTTATCGAGCCGAGGTCGTTTATATCTTCGACGGTGAGAACCTGCCACCCCTGCGATACAAAGCGGACAGGAATGTCATCCGCGAAGGCGTCGTCGGTGTTGCCCTCTATTGAAATTTTGTTGCAGTCATAAAATAAAATGAGTTTACCCAGCTTTTGCCTGCCGGCAAACGAACAGGCCTCGTAGGAGATGCCCTCCTCCAAACACCCCTCGCCGCAGAGGACGTAGGTGTAGTGGTCGACTATCAGGTATCCCTCCCTGTTGAATTTTGCGGCAAGATAGCATTCCGCAAGGGCAAAGCCCACGGCGCTTGCCACGCCCTGACCGAGCGCGCCCGTACTGCAATCGACGCCCGCAGTTATTCCCCTTTCGGGATGACCGGGAGTTTTGGAGCCGAACTGCCGGAAGTTTTGCAAATCTTCCTTACTTAAACCAAAGCCGAACAGGTGCAGGAGCGAATACAGCATTGCCGAGCCGTGCCCTGCGGAGAGAATGAACCTGTCGCGGTTGTCCCAATCGGGAACGGCGGGATTATAATTCATAATGTCGGCATAGAGTTCATAGCCGACGGGCGCCGCATCCATGCAGATGCCGGGGTGACCGCTGCCCGCCTTTGTTATCATTTCGGCAGACAAAATACGCACGGCATTTACCGTTTTTTCCTGTATTGTCATATCACTTTAACTCCTTTTCCCCTACAAAATAAATTATAATAGCAAAGACGGAGCATTGAAAGTGACGACTGTTTTATGTTTGGGTATTTTTGTGCAGATTTTAAAACAAATGTAATTAATTATTATCGTCGACCGCCGAGAGAAACTGACCGGGCGAACAGCCCTCTGCGCGCCTGAATACGCGGCAGAAATAGCTGTAATCTTCAAAGCCGCAGGCGGACGCAACTTCGGATATGCTTTTGCCGTCCTTCAGCAGTTTTTTGGCAAGCTCTATGCGGCGTGCGTTGACGTACTGCATTATGCCGCAGCCGAACGCCCGCTTTGACAGGGCATACAGCCCCGAACGCGAACAATGAAATTTGTTGCAGATAATTTCCGAGGACAGATTGCCGCCTAAATTGCGGGAGACAAACACCTCTATATCGCGCGCGAGGTTGCCGTCCTTAAAATGCGCATAGTCGCGTATCTGCACATAGGCCGCGAGCGCATCCAGAACGCGCGCCGCAGCGTGAATCTGCTTCATTGTGCGGGGCGTAATTTCTTTGATTGCCTTGCGGCTGACCTGCTCCTCCACACCGTATTTTTCGGAGAGACGGCAGGCGTTTACTGCGGCGTTCTGATAATTTTCGACAGGCATCATGTGTGCGAGAATGGCGTAGCCTATTACTCCGCCGTCGAGCTGAATGGGCGTGATGGCTTCGGTGAGTCCCGCATGGCAGGTGTAGATATGCGCCTCTCCCCGCTTCTGCGCGCGCAGGCAGGCGGCGCGGTCACAATCTTTGCAGGCGCTGAGTCCCGCAGATGACTGACGGATATTGCGGCAAAAGGCGGGCAGACTTTCGGGGTACTCGATTACGGGATTGAACTCGTCGTCGAAAATGGAGATGCGTATACCAACCGCCGTATAAAAATCCTTCAACACGCTTTGCAGTTTTTGTATATCGAAATTGCTTGTCATTTTGTTTTACCGCTTTTACATGAATATATAATTACAACTTTATTATATCATAATCCGCAATGTTTGATATAAAATTTTGCATACTTACAAATATAATGCCCGCCTTTTGGGGCGGGCTTTTATAATTGAGTTATAGTTAGTCCTTCGGATATTTCCGCAAGATAACTTTCGGCGACATAACCCGTCTTTTTATAGTACTCCTCTTTTACCTGTTGCGTGAACTGTTCCGTGTAGACGCTTTCGACAAGGGAAATTGTGCACCCGCCGAAGCCTCCGCCCGTCATGCGCGAACCGAGACAGTATTTATTGCTGCGTGCCGCCTCCGTCAACACATCAAGTTCATAACCCGTGACCTCATAATTATCGCGCAGAGATAAATGTGACTCATCCGAGGTTTTATCGTCAAATGTTTTGATCAATCTATGCGTTCCTTGGGGCGCAGAACTGCCGACAAATTTATCTCCATAGACAAGATCTGCATACACTTCCACAGGGCTCCCGCAAAAAATTGCGCTGCAAGATTTTGTGGGAGAAGGAGCTGTTATGAAGCGAAGTTGCAAGTTGCCGCAAGGCGGCTTGCTTTAAGCGAAATGAACAGCGACGCAGTGAGCTACACTTATGCGCCCAAGCGCATAATGTGGAGGCTAATAACAAATAAGGAGGAAACCAAGTATAAGTTATATCGTATGCAATATGAAAAAATTAAAGCGACCGAGCGTCGGCAACGTCGAGAAAGAAAACGAGCGCGACGAAACTTACGAGGCTAAAAACCCAAAGATTGACCTTTCGCGCACGAAAAACAATTACCACATCGTTGACCCGCCCGCAAGCTATATGTGTACCAAATTATGTGCCAAAACATGTGCCAAAATGAAAAATAAGGCTTAAAATTCGGTAAAACTTACGCTTGCCTGATTATCGCTGAAAAGCGGTAAAATCTACAATTTAACAGACTGAAATCAACAATAAAACTTGGCTGAAATTCAAGTTTTTTAATATAGACGGAGTTTTAAGAAAACGGCAAAAATAAAAGGAAAAACGGGCGTTTTTTAATGAAATCCGGCAACTTGCTATCCTCCCGGACCTTGGATGGTCAAGTACTTTCGCCGTAGACGAGCTTAACTTCTGTGTTCTGCCGCTTTCCGCAAGCGGAACACCTTCGGCAGAGCAGCGCTCTGCTCGCGCGGAATGGGAACAGGTGGATCCTCGTCGCCATTATCACCGGAATGGCTCCGCTTGTTGGACTTGAAGCCGAGGGCGACTTTGAAAAAGGCTTAAAAATGAGCCTTCTTTGCGCAAAAACGGCTTAAAAATGGCTGTTTTTTGATAGGTGAAAAAGTCATGCCCCAATCGTGCCCCAAGGCTATTTCAGCCGAAAATCGCTATAAATTTACGCTCTGAACTTCCTGAATATCTCCATTTATATAAAACTGGCGGGTTGCCACACGGCAACCCGCCTCTACATTATATACAGAAAATCACATATTTTACGAGGCAGGCGTTAAAATATACCTGCATCAATTTACAACCGACAATTATTTTTACAAATATAATTCCTCGCCCGTTATACAGTCATATTCTGTCGTAAGCTCTTCAAAGCCGTTTGCGGCTATGAAGCCGACTTCACCGACCCTTATGCCCTTGATGGTCTTTATCTGTTTCTCCTCCTCTCTCATCTCCTTAAGCAAAAGCGGTGAGGAGTAATACTTGGCCTCATAAATATCGTACGCATCAGCTCTTTGTAAAACCACGTCAAACTCCCCGTTAGTCTTGCTTGCGCTGTCGTCGTAGTAATATGTGCCGATATTGAGAACACCTTTTAACTTACCTGCACGGGCACACAATGAAAAATATACCCTTGCTATCTCTTCAAACCTGTGTGAGATAAAAGTTTTCAGCGACGGCGCAATGTAACTTGCATAAAACGCATCTGCGCCGAGCATCTGCAAAGCGCTCCTATTTTTATAGACGTAAGTGTACCAGAACCGCAGAACATTATCTGAAAGCTCGTACATACTCTTTTTATCGTCATCGCTCTTATTTATTGGATAGACTTTTGAAAGCAATTCCATCTTCAAAAGCGTTTCAAGATTCTTGCTCAGCAGTCCGTTGCTCTTCATGGAGAGCTTGCCCTCTATCTCGTTATATCTCTTCTTACCGTTGCCTATTGCGCCGAATATCCTTTCGGCGTTGACAGTGTTGGAGAGATCGGAGATGAGCATATTGTCGGCATAAACATAGACAGAACTTGTTGGATTGAGAAGAGTATTGATTATATTACTCTTTATGTCCGCATTGCAATTGAGCTGTTCATTTACGAACGGCGAACCGCCAAACACCGAATAGAAAGCTATTTTATCGTAAGCCGATTTTTGCGGATAGAAAGCAGCCGCCTCCCTGTAATTGAGTTCGTGCAGCACAATTACGCTGCCAAATCTGCTGTAGAGAGCGTTGCCTTCGCTCAAAAGTTCCTTCATCATTGCAATGTGCGAGCCGGATATAAATAATCTGACATTGGAAAGATGATTGTCTATGACCGACTGAAAAACGGAATCAATATAGTCGCTCTTTTCGTACTTCTTCAGATAAGGGTACTCGTCGATTACGATATTGAACGTGCCGTTTAAAGTATTGATATAGGCAAACAAGTCCTGAAAAGACTCAAATGTCATAGCCACGGGCAATACGCCCGCCTTTACGAGCGCAGCGACAAGACCGGCAATATTTTCCTTAAGCGGCGCGCGCAGACATTCATAATATATGTTAACGTCGCGGCTGCTTTTAAGCGCCTGCAAAATGAGCGTAGTTTTGCCCACCTTGCGTTTACCGTAGACAAGCACGCTTGCGCTCTTTTTTATGAGAGTTTCCCTTATAATCTTTAATTCGGTTTCCCTTGCGATAAACATAGCTCACCTTTACTGAATTCTTTTTCACTGAATTCATATTCAGTATAATCCAAATAAACTCAATTGTCAAGCAAATATTCTTTTCAGAACAGAAATATATCCCCCTATGAGTTCATAGGGGGATAACGGAGGGTGGAGAAAAATATGAACACGCAGCAACTATTGCTGAAACATTACACAAGCTTAATGTCGTTTTTCATATCTACAATTCCGACATTGTTATAGTCGAGCGTTATATGCACATTTCCAGAAATAGGCGAGTCTATTGCAACGGTTATGGTGTTTTCGCCCACTTTTACAGAGGCAAATTTTTCCTTGCCGTAATCGAGGATGCTTTCTACCGAGCCTGAGATTCCGCTTTCGGTAATCTTTGCGGCTTCGGGAGAGAATACAATTTTGTACTGGCGTTTGAGCGCCTCCCTCTTGGTGTAGTTGGCCGTAATTTTATTTCCCACCTCATCAGGCAGCGGCGAGATTACACCTTCTACCGACAGATAGCACTTTGAATCGGTTTTATTGGCATGTTTTACCGTATTTGTCGACCCATCATATCTACCGATGAGTAGTTTGCCGACGAGTTCAGACTCAATTTTAAGTGCTGGAATGTGATTACTGCCGATTTCAAAAGCTATCCTCTTTATGTCTATAAAGATGCTCATATCGCCCTTTTCGTACAGCTTGTTGCTTACGCAATAGAGGCGCTTGCCGTTGACGTCGAGACCGACCAGATATTTATTGTTAATCTCCTCGCACTCCACAATCCTGGCGGGAATCCCACCGAGACCTATTGTAATCGCGTCGGAAGGCACGGTTATATACCCCTTGCCATCGGGGCAAATTATGGCGGGAGGCAACGAAATTTCCTGACCGAGGAATTTAAGTCTGCCGTCCTCAACTTCGCAAGCTATATCGTTGTATTCTACCATATGAGGAATGAGAGTTTTTTCGGTTTCCCCATCAAATATGTGCAACTTGGCCGTATTGAGCGCAGCTTCTATGACATCGCCCGGATTAAACACCGTGCCGCTTTCAGCCTTGATTATAATGCGGGTAGGGCTGTCACCCATCAAGTCAATATCGGGATTGACATCGCCGTAGATAAGCGCCTCACTGCCCATCTGTTCAACATTGGATACGAGCAGCTTGACCTTTGAAATACTATTTTTGACGACTGCGGGATTGACGCTGACATCTTCCGCCCTGATGCCGGCAATTATGCGCGTCTTGCCGTCCATATACTTTTCGCGCACCTTATAGAGGTGTTCGGGGGGAATATGTACGGTAATGTCGGCGTCGATGAACTTCATATCCGCGCCATCCTCCGTCTTTGTTAGAGTGACGTTGAAGAAGTTCATCTGGGGCGTGCCGATGAAGCCGGCAACAAATTTATTGAGGGGATAGTTGTAGAGATTCTGCGGTCTGTCTATCTGCTGCACGAAACCATCCTTCATTATTACGATTACCGTACCCATCGTCATGGCCTCTACTTGGTCGTGGGTAACATATATAAATGTAGTGTTGAGTTTTTTGTGCAACTTTGAAATTTCAGAGCGCATGGAAGTGCGCAGTTTTGCATCGAGGTTGGACAGAGGTTCGTCCAGAAGCATGACCTTCGGCTCGCGCACGATAGCACGACCGAGTGCAACACGCTGGCGCTGACCGCCCGACATCTGCTTGGGCTTGCGCTTTAAATACTCGGTTATGCCGAGGATTTTTGCCGCATTCTGCACCCTTCTGTCTATCTCCTCCTTGGGCATTTTTCGGATTTTTAAGCCAAAGGCGATATTGTCGTAGATAGTCATATGGGGATAGAGCGCATAGTTTTGGAAGACCATAGCCATATCGCGATCGGCGGGTTGAAGATTATTTGAATATACGCCGTCGACATAAAGTTCGCCGGCAGAAATTTCTTCAAGCCCTGCAATCATGCGCAGAGTTGTGGACTTGCCGCAGCCCGAAGGTCCTACCAGCACAACAAATTCCTTGTCAGGAATTTCCATATTGAAGTCGTTTACCGCCTTGGCGCCGTTGGGATAGACCTTGTATATATGTTTTAAATCTAAGCTTGCCATATTTCCGCCCCTTTGAAAGTTTTAAATTTTTAAGTGGTTTCCCCCAGGACAAATGACGAGGGAATTATTATTTTTTGTTCAAACGGTCTTCCGTTTATTTTGTTGACGAGCTGTTCGACTATTGCCTTTGCAAGCTCTTCCAAATTTTGCTTTACCGAAGTAAAAGTCGGCTTGGGCTGCCAGTCAAACAGAACGCCGTCATATGAAATTATTTTTAAATCTTCGGGAACCTTTCTGCCTGCATTTACCGCGGTTGTATAATATGACAGAGCAAGCAAATCACCCGAAACGAGTATGCCGTCGACATCGCCGTACATATCAAAATATTTTTGGGCATAGCTCTTTTCATCGCCGTGGGCGACCTCCTCAAAGAGAGCGCGCTCCTCCATTCCGCGGGAGTGCATTACATCAAGATATGCCTTCACCCTGTAAGTTACTTCCGACTCAACCCCAGGCCTGCCGCCGAGGTAGCCGACCTTTTTGCAGCCGCGAGATATAAGATATTCCACAGCGCTATAAGAACTTTTGTAATTATCGCTAGTTATGCAGGGGATATGTTCGCCCAAATGCCTGTCCATGGTAACTATGGGGTATTCGGGCGAAATATCGTCGTGCTTCTGATGGGTAAAGAATACTGCGCCGTCCATTCTGTTCTGCGCCACGAGACTTATAACGCTGTTCTCCTTCTCTACGCTGTCCTGAGAGCAGACCAGCATGAGCTTATATCCCTCCTTGTCGAGCAGACTTTCAAGTTGCTGGGCAATTGCACAGAAGAACGGATGGTAGATTGTAGGCACAAACAAGCCTATAAGATTTGTCTTTTGCGTCTTTAAACTGCGGGCACTGAAATTGGGAGTGTATTTGAGCTCCTTCATCGCTTGGTTTACGCGCTCGATTACAGGTTGCGAAACATAGCCGCTTTTATTGAGCACGCGCGACACAGTACCCACACCTACGCCCGCGAGTTTTGCAACATCCTTTATTGCTGCCATATTATTGTTTTCTCCTTGCTGTTTGAACTGTATATAGATGCATGATAAATATTTACCTGATTTATATAAATATTTTATAACATGCGGCGGCAAAAAGCAAACAACATTTCAATTTTGAAGCTTGTACAATACTGTAATTACGCACCGAGAATATTAGTTGCAAGTATCCAGGGGAACTGCACAGTTTCAGGAGTCTGACCCAGAGCATTGTTTACGGTATCGTAGCTGTTCGCCACGTCGGGAGCCGTTTCGTAATATGTTATCACTTCATCGAAGAAGGCATGCGCCCATCCGCTTACCGCGACATCGCAAAGCTCGATATAGAGCTGCTGACCAACGTATTCGTGCAGGTCTATGGCGTATGTGTGCATATCCGCCCAGTGGCCTACCGAGACGTTAGGGAACCCGGCGTCGGTGAACTGAGTCTGCTTGTATTCGCCTATCTGAGTGCCGTCCGCCGTGTAAACTTTTACCACCGCAGCATTTCCGCCCATTTTAAGGGTCATCCAACCGCTGCCTGAGAGCGTGAATGTTGTAGAACGAACAGCCCATGTGTCGCCCTCGGCAATGCCCGTATTCCAGCCGTCGAGGTGATAGGAACCGCTCTGGTTATAGGGGAGTCGCTCTGCCCACCATGTGGAATCACCTATTACGCCCGCAGGCTTTCCTTCGGTCATAGCCCAGCCTTCAGTGAGTATCGTCCAGCCGGTCATGTCGCCCGTTTCGAAACCGCCGTTCGCCACCTGATTGGTCGTATCCTGCGCAAGCACGGTAAAGGTTGCCTGCTGGGTAGAAGTTGCGTATGTCACAGCGTATGTGACGTAATATGCGCCGCCCTGGCTCATATCTACCGAATCAAAGCCCTCGGTAATATTCGTTTCGCCGTGCTTTATTTCAATTATTTCAAAGCCGTCTATTGCCTCCTCTCCGTAGGATGCCTGAGCTTCGTCAAGGAAGGCAGTTACGTTGACAGAATCGGAGGGTGCCACGACCTTATTTGTGACGTAAGCATCTATCCTTACTATTGGCATAGCAACGGGATATTCATAGTCGTCGTAATAGGATTTGAGATAAGACCACTTGCCGTCCCTGTCTGCTTCGGGCATATTGTTTATTGCGTTATACTGCTCAATTTCGAGGGCGAGAACTTCCTCCTCTGTGAGCGAGCAACGGAAATCATCCACATTTATGAACCCAAAATCCTGAGTGGCATTGTCGACGACCTTTATGTAGAGCACCTTGCCGATATATTCGGAGGCGTCGACATATACCCTGCGTAGCGTGTTGGGAAGGTTGGGGTCGTTGAATGTATCGTTGGTGAACTTTATGAGCTCATCACCCGTTTCTCCGTCGCAGATTGCAACGTATGTAGAGCGGTTTTTTGCTGCGCCTATCATAAAGGTTATGTAGCCGTCGCCGCCGAGAGTGAACTTTGTGGATCGCATTGAGCCTGTGCCCGATTCGGCAACCGACCCGTTGTTTACGCCGTCGAAATAGTAATCGCCCTCGCCATACGACTTAAACTCACCCCAGTACAACTGCGATGTGGGAACGACGTTGGCTTTGCCGAATGCAGAGCCTTCGAGAATGAGCCAATTGTTGAGTCCGTCCTCAAACGAGCCGTTGCGCACGGTGGACTCAGTCTCGTCCTCTTCAAATGATGGCGCGGCGTACTCTTCAAGCTGTGCTGTGCGCTCCGCCTCGTACTCTTCAACGTCGTCCTGCGTTGCACACATTACAAAGTCATCGAGGTTGACATAGCCGTATTCATAGTCGCGCGAGGTGTCGTTGTCAGTGACCTTTATGTATATATCTTCGCCGATATGGTCGGAGAGGTCTACCATCTTTCTTATGAGCTGGTCGGTTATAAACTGACCGTCGAAATCGGTATTTGTTACCTTTTCAAGCACGGTGCCGTCGGCATCGCAGAATTCAACGTAAATTTTTTCACCGTCGGCAGCTGCGCCCATTTTGAATGCGATTATGCCCGTACCCGACAACGTGAACGTGTTTGACTGCAGCGTACCCGTAAAGGACGAAGTGCCGCCGCTGAGACCGCTGAACCATCTTTCGCCCGTTTTGTCAACGGTGACGTCGTTTACAGCGTCGTCGGTAACGACTCCCCTTGCGCTGAAAGCCGTGCCGGAGTTTGTCCAGCCCACCCATTCATCGGACTGCGTTTCAAAGCCGCCGTTTATAATATCGGCGTCGGTCTGAGTCTGCCCGTTTGTACAGGCGATCGCCGCTGAAAGCGACAGACACGTTGCTGCCGCCAGCGCGGCAAGCAATACTTTTTTTGCTCTGCTCATTTTGAATCTCCTTATCAATTTTAAATTAAATTTTTATTGTATATTTTTTTGCGTTCGTTATGCGGGCGGTGCCGCTGTCGGCAAAAAACGCCACGCCGGTATCTGTTTCATCTGCATATATGTTGGCGGTAAGCGTTTCGGCAGTTCCCTCTATAAACACTTCCAGGCTGGTGTTATCGAGAAGAATTCTGAATGTTATGCTTTCGCCTGCCGGCGCGTTTGCGCTGCGCTGCCAATAAATTTCTTCACCCTCTTTACCCCTTATATCTATGCCGGAACGCACTCTGTCCAAAGTTATTCTGCCCGAATGGGCGTGATAATAAAGATAGGTGCGGTGGTTAGGCCCCTTGAACAGCTCTATACCCGCGCGGTTCGCGGTGCCGTTGTGGAGGGTAAAGATTATCTCCGAGCAGTCGCCTGAAAAACTTTCCACGTCGACCACTGAATTGCAGAGCTCAATGTCGTCTATGGTCTGCTCATCGGTACGATATTTTTCAATTTCACGCACGGGAGCCTGGCAGAGCTTACCGTCCTTTAAAGTTAGCTCGCGAGTAAAAATCATCTCACCCGACCATCCGTCCTGGGCGGTGGGGATATTTCTGTCCCACATCTGCATCCATGCCGTCATAACAGTTCTGCCATCGGGCAGTTTTGTCACCTGCGGGGCATATAAGTCAAAGCCCGAATCAATTTCGTGCAACGGACCGCCGATAAACCTGCCCGTTTCGTAATCAAAGTGACCGACCACGTATGCCGCCGAATGAATATTGCGGAATTTTGAGCCAGTGTATGGCATGAACTGCGGACTGTAAAAGAGCACCTCTTTACCGTCTATCAACGCGCGGGAGGGACATTCGCACACACCTTCGGATGTATATTCGCTCTTTCCCTCATCAAAGGCATAGCCGACGAACTGCCAGTTTTTCAAATCGGGCGAAGTAAACATGGCAATGTTGCCGTACTTACCCAGAATTGTGCCTATCAGGCAATAAAACATGCCTTCGTGCTCGTAGACATACGGGTCGCGGAAATCGAATGGCGACGCGCCATCGGGCGTCTGTGCGGCACTTATTACCGGATTATTTTCATACTTCTGAAAATTTTCGCCGTCTGTTGAATACGCAAGACACTGTTGCTGGTATTTGTCCTTACCTACGCCGGTGTACATCAGCCAGAACTTGCCGTCCGCCACTATAGAAGAGCCGCTGAAACAGCCTGCATCATTATCGTATGGTTCGCTTGGAGCGAGGGCGACGGGCCGATTTATCCATTTTACCATATCTTCCGAGACGGCGTGCCCCCAGTGCATGGGTCCCCACACCGAACCATAAGGATTATATTGGTAAAACATATGCATCCTGCCGTTGTAATAGCCAAAGCCGTTAGGGTCGTTTATCCAGCCTATCCTCGCCGCAAGGTGATAATGCGGGCGGAAGCGCTCGTTAATTATTTTACTGTTTGTGCTGTATTTATCGATGTAGCTGTTTGCCCGTTCAAGGGCTGCGTAGTAAATTTTATTGTCCATAATATATCAGAGGTATATCGACTGCATACGGCTGACCGACAGGCTGACAATTTCCACCTCGCCGCCTTCGGCGAAAAGGGATATTCCGGTTGAATCGAAATCGGCATATGAGCGTATAGAAAGCGCCTTCGTGTCGTTGAAGAAAGCTTCGACGAGCGAGCGGTCGATATAAATTTGCATTGTCAGGGTGCCGTCGGAATTGAGCGCAAGGGCGCCTGATGTTGTTGAATTGGCACACGTGCTGCCCCTGTTGAGCGTTGCACCCGTAATTGTTGAGCTGGAAACGTTGTATGTATATACGGTATTGTCATTGCCGCCGTTGCCGCTCTTTACGTTTATTCCGAACGCCGTTGCCGAAACGTTCCTGATAGTTACGTCTATGCGGAGCATATCCTCGTCAACATCAGAAAGCAACTCATTGGCGCCGTCAAGAGTAAGGTTGTCGCCGGAAACCAATTCGGTGGCATAGGCGTCGAGGTTGTCGGTTGCCTCTATGCAGACATCTGTACCTTCATCGTTGAGCCATATGCGGCGGGCAAGTCCCGCGCAGTTCGCCCAGCCGGAGTCCGCTACTTCCTGAGTACTGCGGTAGTCCTGCATTACACTGAAGATGTAAACCTCGCCGTCGTTGGGATTGATAAACCCGCTGGGACCGGTGAACACGTTACTGCCGTAGTCGAACATATGCGGCGTTTCAAAACCCTCGTCGGGGATGAATTTATAAGTGGTCTTGTCAAACTCGCCGAGGAAGTAATAAATTTTATTATCTGCCGTAGATGCGGGCGCGGGACTTATAATCAGCACATGCTTTGTAATAGTGCCGTCCTCATTGCTGAGGGGAAGACAGACCGGAAGTTCCCAGCTGGTGCCGAAAGTTTGCGGCTGATTGCGCATAGTGTACATTTCGCCGCGGTATACCCAGTTCATCTCGGCGCTGTTTGTTGAATAGTCGACGGTTAAAGTGTCGGTTGAATATAAAAGTACCGTACCTCCCGCGGAGGTTGATGAACCGCCGCAGACCGTCATATACCAAACGCCGTCCTCCTGCCAGACATGCATATCGCGGAATTCGCCCCTGCGTCCCTGACCAGCCTGTTGTTTGATAGCCAGCTCTTCGCCGACTATCCACTCGGTGAGATAGGGGTCGTCGGGGTCGGCGGGAATTGCGTAGCCGCAGTTCTGGTTGGAGATGAGCCCGTCGTCTGATTGGAGATAGCTGTCGTTGCCCGCCGTGAAGAAAAGTACGGGCACGCCATTGCTGTCGTATGTAGAGCCGCCCGACCACACACCGTCGGGTGCGACGCTGCCTTCGGTGGGGGTTATCACTTCGGGCTGGGGAGTCCAGTTGACCATATCGTCAGAAGTTAAATGTCCCCAGCAAATCTGCTTCCAGTAGGGACCTGTTATATTGAGCTGGAAGAAGAGATGATATACGCCCTTGTAGTATATGGGGGCATGCGGCTCGTTCATCCAGTTCTGATAGGGACCGCCGTGGAACTGCGTCTTATAGATGTCGTCCGTCAGGATATTCTGAAGGGTTATATCCTCATATGCTATTTCGGGTAGACCGTTGGTCTGATAATATTCCTGAATATACTCCTCATCGAGGACGGCATTGTAAATCTTAATTTCGTCCATCATGCCGCTGACCATTCTTTCGGGAGCGGTGGAATTTGAAGTAGGATAGTTGTTTCTGCCGATATACAGATATTCATCCACGGCGCGGTAAATCTGCGCGCCTTCGAAGAACGTCTCTTTGCCGACAAGTTCACCGTTCAGATATAGCCTCATTTCGCCGTTTGCGCCGTCGAACTGGGCTACAACATGGTTCCATTCGTATTTCGAGAGCTTATTTTCGCCGCTCCATACCGAAATCCATCTGTCGCCGAGACCGACCTGAAAGCTGAGTTCTCCGTACCGCCAGTAGCCAAGTACAAAACCGGCGTTGTCGCTCTTATAACACTGCGAGACTATTGTAGTGAGATTGTCCGTGCCGTTCTCCTTGCCGTTGGGGTCGTCCCACTCGAACACGCGGGGAGCGACATAGCAACTTATCGTAAGACTGTCCTGGCTGACCTTATACTGGCTGTAATCGTAACGGATATACTGCGAATAGCCGTCGAAAAGCAGGCTGCCGTTGACTACGCCCGTATCTCTCCATTGGGGGTCCTCCGACTCCTTGTACAACGCATTGTTGAACACATAATTTATTTCCGCATCCTCAATATTACCCGAAGAATCGTGTGCGGTTTTGCCGGACCCCTCGTCAAAGGCGAGATGAAGCTGTAGATTTTCAGCATATTCATCGGTGGTACAGCCCGAAAGTGCTGCTACCCCTGCCGCAGTCGCCCCGACAAAGAGCATTGCCAGCGCGCTTGTAAGTACTGTTTTTAATTTCATAAATTTTCCCTCTATCCTTATTTAAGCATGGAAATCAGTTTCTGCACCTCTTCCCCGGCGGGGAACGCATCTACCGCGCCCTTGCCGAGGGTGGTGAGAGAGCCGCAAATACTGCCCGTCCTTGCTGCATCGTATGCCGCCGCAAATCCGTTTTTATCGAGCACTGATAGCACGCCCGCAAAATAGGCGTCACCGGCGCCCGTAGTATCTACAGGGCGCAGACTTATCGCCCCCACTCTGCTTATCTTGCCATCGAGACAATACAGACTGCCCTTGGCGCCGAGAGTGACAAACACGAGCTTATCCCTGCCGGCGAGTTCCTTTACCGCATCATCGATATTACCCTTCGCCGAGAACAGAGCGACTTCCTCTTCCGACAGTTTTACTATGTCCGCCGCGCCGATATACTTTGCATATATCTCTTTTGCGCGCTGTGCGTCGGGAAAAATGTCGTCGCGGTAATTGACGTCGTAGCAGATTTTTTTACCTGCCGACTTTGCTGCGGCAATGAGCTTATCCATAAACTGTCTGCCGCGCTCTTCACTGAGGGCGAGCGAGCCGACATATATTATGTTTGCCTTTTCTATAATTTCGGGTATATCGGCCTCATCGAAACAGTAGTCGGCAGTATGCTTTCTGTAAAAGCAGAAGTGCCTGTCACCATCCCCGTCGAGTTCAACGAAAGCGAGCGTAGTATTGCGGTCAGGCAGTTTTTTGACGTTGCAGTATGCAAGATTTTTGCCCTGCGCGAAACTTATCAGAAAATCGCCTATAAGGTCGTCACCAACCCTGCCGTAAAAACCTGCCTCGCCGCCCAGTTTCGCTATCCCGCAAGCCACATTGAATGGTGCGCCGCCGGCATATCTGCCGTATGTGAGTATGCCGTCTGACGGCTGTGCAATCATATCTGCAAGGATTTCCCCCACACAAATAACCATATGAGCTCCTTTACTTTAATCCGCTGAATGCAACGCCCTCTACGATATAGCGCTGGCAGAAGATATACACAAGCGCGATTGGAATGGTGCTGAATGTAAGCGAAGCCATTACCATTGATATATCTTTGGGGTTGAAGTTGTTTATGAGCTGCAGATAGACCTGCAAGGGCTGCAATGAAGGGTCGGAGAACATGAGCTGTGCAAATACATATTCATTCCACTGACCCATGAAGGCGAATATCGCCACAGTAGCAAATACAGGCTTGCAGCAGGGAACAATTACTGTAAAATAAGCTTTGAGTTTGCCGCAACCGTCCATGTAGGCCGCCTCCTCAAGCTCTTTGGGTATGCCGAGGAAGTATGCGCGGAACATAAATATATACATGGGGCTTACAAGTCCCGGCAAAAGGTAACCTATTACCCTTGTCTCTTCGCGCAGAAGTCCGAGGTTCTGCAGTATTATGTATGTCGGCACAATGGAAGTTTCCACCGGCACTATTAAAAGCAGTATTATAATTGTAACCAGAACCTTATGTCCCGGGAAAGTAAACCGCGCGAGGGCGTAGCCCGCAAACGAATTGATAATCAGTATGCCCGTTATTGTGACGGCGCAGTAGATGACGCTGTTCAGTATGGAACGCCCGAAATCATCAAATGCGCTGAACAGTTTGACGTAAGAATCAAACCATTCGGCTATGTTCCACGATCCGGGCAGGAATGTCAGCCACGAACTCATCTGCTCGTACACCTCTTCCTGAGACTTGAATGAGTTCATAATCATCCATATTACGGGGAACAGGAAAAGGATGCACAGTGCGGCGAGGAATATATAAAAGAAGAAATGGAGAATACGGTGAATATTGACTTCTCTGCGATTGACCACTTTTTGTTTGAAAGCAATCATATTATCCCTCCCCGGTGTTGTCGCCGCCAGTCACCTTGCGGAGCGTCAGAGCGACAACAGACATAATTATCGTATAGAACAGCGCAATTGCGCTTGAATATCCCACATCCCAGTACTCAACGCCCTGAAGATATATGTAGTACGACATGGTCATAGTAGAATCAAGAGGACCTCCGCCCGTCATAATCATCGGCTGGGTGATTAGACGGAACGCACCTATGAGCGTTGTAACCATTACATAGGAGAACGTGGGTTTTATCGAAGGCAGCGTTATGCTCCAAAACTGCCTTGCCTTTGTAGCACCGTCCATTGATGCCGCCTCGTACAGTTCGGGCGGAATATTTTTGAGTCCCGAAAGAAATATGAGCATCTGGTAGCCCGCACCCTGCCACACTGAGACAAATATAATTACTCCCAGCGCCTGGTCCTCTGAACGCAGGAACAGCTGCCTGCCCAGTCCTATCGATTCAAGAATGGAGTTAATCAGACCGTCGTTATAGTCCATGAGATTCATCCACAACATGGACGTTACCGCAAGCGACAGCATTACAGGGCAGAAGAACGCCCAGCGAAAGAAGGTGTTGCAGCGCAGCGTCTTTATGTTGAGTATGAGAGCCAGTCCAAGCGCTATACCCAGCTGTACAGGCACGGCGACGACTACAAATATCATAGTGTTGCCGAATGCCTTCCACAAAACGGGATCGCTGAACAACCTTATAAAGTTTTCAAAATTATTCCATTTGGCTTCCGACAGGTCGAGCATGTATGCATCGGTAAACGCATACGCGAGCGAGATTACCATGGGAAGGATAGTAAATATTATACCAAGAATAACGGCGGGCGTGATGAACGCAATGCCTATCGCCGATTCGCTCTTATTATAACTTTTACCGAAGAGTTTGAAATAAGCCTTCTTGTCCTTCCTCTTAAGCAACCGCCTCTTTCTCGCCTCGGAAACATCGCCTATTTTCTTTGAAAATACCATATTGTCCCCCAAGGCAAAAGGCCGCACGCCTTTTGCAAATATTACGCGTCGGCAGTAGCCGCCTGCTGGTCGATATACGCCTGAAGGTTGTAATCAGAATTGCCGTAGCTTACCTGAATGTATTCGATTACATTTGCAAATGCCGTTGTAATCTTTGCATAGTTGGAAGTCTTGGGACGGGGAGTAGCCGCCTCCTCCATTATCTCGGCAAGGCTGGCAAGAGGTCCGTCCGCGAAGTCTTCGTTGCTTTCGTATGAGGACTTATGCGTAGGGAAGGTGCCGATTGCGCTGTACATCATTTCGCTTGACTCTGCACTCGTGAAATATTCCACGACAGTCGCCGCAGCCTGTACATCCTTTGCATTTCTGGTAACGCCGAAGCCCCAGCTACCGCAACCTGCCGCAACGGTCCCCTTAGTTGTCCCATCGTAGTACACAGGCATGGGCATTATGCCGTAGCTGTCGGCAAATGAGGAATATGTCGAATTTATGTTTTCAATCTCCCAAGGTCCGTAAACTTCGAATGCGACCAGCTCCTGGGGGAACGCATCGGCATTACTGCCACTGTAATACCAGGGTTCTGCGTCGGACCCGCTGAAAAACCATTCAAGGCTCTTTATTCCGTTTACCGACTTTTCGCTGTTGAGATACCCGGTGGTGTTACCGTCTGCATCGCAGAAGCTGCCCCCTGCAGAGTATACAAGTGAGGAATACAGATACATGTTGCCCTCATCGCCGCCGAAACCTGTGCGGAGGTTGATTTTGTATTCAAGACCAGCTTCTTTGAGCTTCTGCATAGCCTCCTGCACGTCCTGCCACGTCCAGGGATTTTCAAGCGTGCCATAATCCTCGTCGGTGTATCCCACCTGCGAAAGCAAATCCTTATTATAATATAACCCTACAGGCGCGTCCTGACCGGAGAGAGCGTACAGTCCACCATCTATCGTGCTCTGCTCAACCACGCTGTCAACATAGTCATTGAGGCTCTCTTCGGATATATAATCGGAGATATCAACGAGTATGCGCGACTGCGCGTATGCGGCAATGTTGGGTGCATCCACCGCAACAATGTCGGGCAGCCCGCCGGCAACCACCTCTGCGTTGATAGAATTCTGCAATACGTCGGGGCTGTTTTTGAATTCCAGCCTTACCTGAATGTCCCTGCCGTCTTCGGTTTTGAAATCTTCTGCATTGAACTGGTCTGCAAGAGCCTGGTAAACCATGCCCTCATCCTCAGCCGCAGACTTATGCACCCAGATTCTGACCACTTTTACCTCATCAGTGTCACCGCTGTCATCGCCGCTGCCACAGCCGGCAAATGCAAACGCGCTCCCCGCCATCACAAGCGAAAGAACAGTTGCCGCAATCTTTTTATAGGCTTTCATAATCGCCCCTCCGTTAAATATTTTATAATATATGGAAACGTTTTCATTTTCTTTCAAAAAAATATTGCTGCCTGCAAATCACATCAGACTGTCACCAGCAATACCATGAAATGGAACCGTTTCCATATTGTGTAACTATAATACACCACGTTTTTGCCTATGTCAAGCAAAATTTAAAAATAATTTCATTTTTTTTCAATAATTTTCATCAAATCTGCAAATTCCGTTTCATTTGCACAATCGTAATAATAATATCAATTTGTACTCACCAATTATGCAGTCAATTCAACAACAAATAATTACTGTAAATTTTTTACATTTGTTTCAATTTAAACTTGGAATTCACATAGATTTTAAGTATAAACAAGAATATATGTTATAAATTATCAAAAATTGCTTTTTGAAAATTTTATAAATGTTATTGACTAACAGATATAGGCGTGTTATACTGCAAGCGAAAACAGGGAAACGATTCCCCTGCGTATGTTCAGCACATTTCGCGGGCAACTGAAGTGTATGTCGCCCGTAAAATAAATTCCTATAAAGGAGAATAAAGACTATGGATTTGTTTGTTCAAAACACTATGATGATGCAGCCTGGCGCACTCTTCTGCATGATGTTCTGCGGGGCTAAGAAAAGAAAGACCGATAAAAAGGCAACTGATTAAACTTATTGTTATTTCTGTCCCCATTCCGCAAAACTTAAAATATGATTAAATTATTGTTGAGACCATGCAAGAAGAGGCGAACGCTATGTGAACCTCTTCTTTTATTTGTAATATGCCGAAGTTTTAAAATGTCGAAACTGATCTTCCTCTTATCCTTCGGCACTTTGACGAACAGCCCTAAAAGAGCCGTTTGCCCGGTATTGAGGTTGCACTCGCCAACATCGCTGTAAAACTCCGTCTGCAAATATCCAAACGGAAGACATATGCTGATTGCCTACATTAGCTATTTCCTTGGCAGCGCCGCACCTCGGAATATACAAAAAAGAAAGCTATTGAGCACCTTGAGTTAAGAAAATGCAGGTCGAGAACGCTCGTCCTTTTCCGCATTATCACTGGTCATACACACCACTTCTCTGCCGTTTAGCTTTCGCATCATGCATTGAAAATAACCCTATACGACAAGACTTTTTAAAAAAACAAACATTTGTTTTTATTTTTCTTGACAAGCGTAACACTATATGTTATAGTTTAAAAGTGTCGGAGAAATGAAAGTTTTGAAGATACAAGCAAAATGCCCGTATCGGTGAAAGAAACGAGGGAATCTTAGACGGCTCCGCCATTATAGTGGATTTGAGAGGTATTCAATCGCTACGCAGAAAATACCCACCCGATTTGGTCTTTGAGTGTCTATTCAGCTGATGACGTAATCGGTCAGGAAGGCGGTGTTTTGCAAAACAAAAAACGGTACCCGAGCGGTTGACTTCCGATTAAGTCCTCCACCACTACGGTGTTGCGCATTAGATTGCGAACTTGCGATGACGGGGACGTGCCGTACTTGTACGGTACAAGAATAGCCGAGAACGTTGTGCGACGACCTCACTTGCGTGGGTAGCCAATGGCGGCTGTCACTGTTTATAATTAGCGGCTGTAAAGCCGTTTGCGGTAGAGTATTTTTCTGCCGTATGCTTTTGTTACGCATCTTTGCGCTGACAAAGGCTATTATAAGCATACCGTTTTTTGGACATTCAACATAAAAATAACTGTCCATAGGAAGGTATCTTTCTATGGACTTTTTTTATCTGAAAACGACTGAATAAACGGGGCTTATAGTCGATTTCAGAAACAAGGAGGTGATGATATATATGAGGGTATAAGCAAAATTGAGCCCACGCAGGCATCAACGAACACCAAACAAAAATAAAAAATGATACGGAGGTTAAATGACGGAACAACAGAAACAACTAAAACAATTTACATTTTACGAACTGTATGAGGACATCTTGAACTGTCTGACCGACACGCAAGCAGGGAAGATGGCAAACAGAATATGCGCCTATGAGTTCGATGACATTGAACCCACCGGGGATATGACGGACGAGGAGAAATTTTATTGGGAAAACCTTTCCGAAATGTTGTGCGAGGTCAAAGCCATAGAACAGACTGGGAATATACCCAAGAAGTACAACTACAAAAGCAAGCACTTCACCTTTCTCCCTCTCTATTACAGGGCTATGAAACTTCTGAATGTCACCAAGTGCGGGATATTTGTAAAGGGGATTTGCAGGTATATGTTGCATGACGAACTACCCGAATTCAAAGACAAGAAAGTAGAGGGTTACTTCAACCTTTGCAAACGGCAGATAGATATGTCGAAGCAAAAGAAGAAGGCGGGCAGCAAGGGCGGAAAGAGCAAATCGATGGAAAGAAAAAGTGAGGTTATCCCCACGGAAGAACCAGCCGAACAACCAAGTACACCCCAAGATATGCCGCAACTAACGCCTGTGGAAGAACAGTCAGAACCCACGCAAGGGATGACCTACGAACAGTTCAGAAACACACATACCGACATACAAGGAGCGCTGTACGGTGCCTCGGAGAGATACATAACCGACCTTGATTGGGCGGACGTTGCCGCAAAGTTTGAGGCGGATGAAGAGCTGAACAAGGTGCGGAATATCTACTACTTAGCACGGAACTACGAGCAGAAATATGGGCAAAGTCGGTAAGCAGAACAAACATCGGAAGTGGGACGATTTTGAGAAAAACCGTAGCAGGATAAGAAAAATGCAATTTCGTGTCCCACGTTGCATTTTTGCTTCCCGATGCGGGAAACCCGCCATCGTCAAAGGAAATTAAACTGTCAATAGAACCGAGCAAGAGCAGGAGGCTGCGGCTTTTGCGCAGGGAGTTTACTTAATCGTAAATGACCAAGCAAAAACGTAAAGCCGACGAACTATTGCGACGGTTATATTGGCAGGCAGCAAACTTAAAGGAGGACAACTTATAGCAAAACAACCGATTATCTTTAACATCACCTACACGCCGTGGAAAATCAGAAGCAACGCCACGGCGGAGGAGCGCGAGAAGTTCGGGAGGGAACGGCCGTATTACGAAATGTCGGACGGCGGCAACAATATCTATAAATATATGACCGCCGACAGAAAGCTGAACGGCGAAAACTCCAAATCGCAGACGCGCTCTATGATTGAGTACTTCGAGAAGAACACGGGCGTGTTCAACGGCGACGGCGTTATTTCGCTGAAAGAGCTGAAAGCCATACAGGAGAGAGCAAATTCTCCCAAGAATTTATGGCACGGCTTTATTTCGCTCAACGAAGAGATGAGTTATAAGATTGATTCACCCGAAAAGTGTATTCACCTTGTAAAGCGCACCTTCGGCGAATTCTTCCGTGATATGGGGCTCGACCCAAAGAACGTAGATTTAATCTGCGCGCTGCACAAGGACAAGCCCCACCACCTTCACATTCACTTCTGGTTTGCCGAGAAAGAGCCAAAGTGCAAGTACAGGAAAAGGAAACTCGAATACAGGCACAAGGGTAAAATCTCCAAACCCGTCCTTGACCGTATGCACGCCAGGCTGAACGCTTTTGTAAGCGAGCGATACAAGAAGTTGTACATGACGAGGGACGAAGCCCTGCGCGAGCTGAAGAAGATAACCTTTACAACGAGCATTGTGCGGGAGGACGAAGTGCGCAAAGCGCTTATCGACCTTGCCAAAGCTATCCCCAAGGATGCGAGCTTTGCCTACGGCAAGAAGGATATGGAGCCATACCGCGAACAAGTGGACGAAGTTGTGAGAAAACTTCTGCTGTTCGATAAACGGGCGAGGAAAGCCGACCTTACATTTTCAAAACAGCTCTTTGAGTATGAAAAGCAGGTAAAACCGATATTCGCCAAGGACGTATTTAAAAAAGATGTGTTCAAAAAGGAATTCGTCGAATCCTTCAGCAATTACAGAGTTTCCCCCGACACGGTAACGCTCATCGACGAGATAGATGCGGACTACAAACGCAGGCAGGGCAACATTGTTCTGCGTGCCGTAAAGAGAATCAAGCCTGAAATCTATGAGCGCAAGGGACGGCACAAGGTGAACGACAACAACCTGAAGAGGCGGCTCTCCATTTCTCACCGGAAGGTAGGCAAACTCATCGGCAACTTTCTCTCGTCATTCGGGCAGGACAGCGAGTATCTCACCCGCGACTTCTCCGATAGGTTACAGGAGATTGAAAAGCAAATGCAAGCCGAGCGTGAAGAAACCGAAGCGAAAGCCGCGAACTCGAAGTATGACTGGGGCAAGTGACCCCCTCTCCCACTACGCGGGAGAAATTTTGCTCAAAGTCTTGACTTCTGTCAAATTGCGTGTATAATCGTATTAACAT
>ERZ1090861.340-NODE-340-length-29551-cov-12.877983_pt1 | contig 29551 bp, 32 predicted proteins | sample MGYA00478482_ERZ1090861 | MGnify/ENA primary metagenome ERZ1090861 (study PRJEB33644, sample SAMEA5815744) | chicken gut metagenome | biome: Chicken; feature: Gastrointestinal Tract; material: Caecum | place: Ireland | collected 2019-01-01 | study: A study of the... | reverse complement strand
ACAGCCAGAAGGTAATGGAGATCTTCAAATGGAGTTACAGCGGACTGACAGCGGCCTTCGACGTGGCGCTGGAGGAGAGAGACGGAAAACGGTGTGCGGAAATTCTGGAAGAAATGCTGAAAGCCCTGGAGAATCCCTGGGCTATGAAAGATTCCATCCTTTTTGCCCATCAGAAGACAAAGAATGTAGAAGCAGATGGATCAGATACAGGAAAACAGATGATCAAAGTTCTTCTGGCCTCTATAGAAAAAGAGGAAAGATGTGACTTCCTTCGGAATACAGAGGAATACAGAAAACTGAGAGAAAAATACAGTTCTGTAATAGGATCTTCAGATCCTCAGGGAACAGAGAAGGGGGAGTAACAGAGAAGGCCGGGGTGTTAATTCCCCGGCACTTCTGTTTCCGGCTGCAGGGCAGCCTTTCTTCTTAGCACATCTTTTTGTATCAGTTTATAAAGGGTAGCTGTCACCGGTACAGCCAGGAGCATGCCAATGATTCCTCCAAGACCTCCGCCTACGGTAACTGCAGCCAGAACCCAGATACCGGGCAGGCCTACAGAGGAACCTACCACTCTGGGGTAGATCAGATTTCCTTCAAGCTGCTGGAGAACAACGATGAAGACCAGGAAGCCTATGGCTTTCAGGGGAGCAACGGTAAAGATCATAAATGCGCCTACGGCAGCTCCCAGATAAGCCCCCACTACCGGAAGCAGAGCGGTGGCCCCGATAAGGGTTCCCACCATGGTAGCGTAAGGAAAACGGAAGATCAGCATGCCGATGGTACACAGAGCTCCCAGTATAACTGCTTCCGTACACTGTCCTACAATAAATTTTGTAAAAGTATCATGAGCTGTTTTCAGTATCAGACACATTCCGCTATAGAACTTTTCGTTCAGATAAGTTCTGGCCAGTGTCTGGAACTGACCAAAAAGCTTTTCCTTTCCAGAAAGTATGTAAATGGAAAAGATCAGAGCCACAACTGCGGTAACCACGATGGAACTGACCGTGCTCACAATATACATAGTTGAGGAAAAGACGCTGCTCAACCCATTGGTCAGATAGGAGGCGGCTCTCTGGAGGATCTGGGGCCAGTTTACATTCAGGGATTCCAGAAGCTTCTGGAGCTGGGGCCAGTCCCGGTCAAAAGAAGACAGCCAGACGTTGATCTCAGAGAACACAGAAGGGATTTCCTGGACAATAACGCCAATGGCCTGAGCCAGCTGGGGGATCACAATGAGGATCACAAGGGCTGCAATGGCAAAGATCGCCGCCAGGGAGCCCAGAATGCTGACGGGCCGGCGGATTTTATAGAAGACAGTACCCTCCCTGGAAAAGCAGGGGAGACTTTCTATCCGGGTGACCAGGATATTCAGGATATAGGCGATCACACAGCCCAGAGCCAGAGGCGTGACCAGGCTCCACAAAAATCCTATAAATCCCAATATGCTGTCGCTGTATTTGATACAAAGGATCAGCAGGGCAAGCAAAGCGATAAACAATATAAATTTCTTTTTTTTCATGAATTTCTCCTTATAGTTTTTTTAAACCAGGAGCCGCTGTAGGAAAGATACTACAGCTCCTGTCAGCCGGTTATGGTTAGCAGTCTTTTTTCTTCCAGATCTGCCTGGTGCATATCGATTCTGCGCAGACGGCTGTCCTCATAGGTTTTGTAATAATATACACCGGTTCTGGCATTTATACAACTGGAATAAAGGGTAATGTCATAGGTTCCCTGTTCTGTTACCACTGCTCCCCGGGTCATGGCTACTCCGTCCAAAATATGGAAAAACTGGGAGACATCCGCCTTTTCTTCTGGTTCTGACACAGAATTCCATTTCAGAAAAGCAGCTCTTACAAAGCGGGAAGGCGAGGAGGCATCTCCGGGAAGCCCCAGAGCGCCCATTCCCTGGGAACAGGGTTTCAGATCCAGCCTGCCCGAAAAACGGTTTTCAGGACTTTTTGAAGTAAGATTCAGGTAATTTCCCATATTCATCTGGTGGAAAGGAAAAGGAGGATTATTGGTCAATACTCCAAAAGGATTTTCATACACTTTCAGTCCTTCTTCCACAGCTTCCAGGATCAGACACTTGCGCCGGTCAGCCAGCATCCAGTGAAGAGGTGCGGCCGGCATCTGGGGAGCAAAGGAAAGGTTTATGATCTTCATATCTGCAAGGAATGTTTCCACTTCTTCCACAGAAGCACATTTGCCCAGTATCCAGGCAATGATCTCGAAAGAAGCAAGTTCCAGTCCTTTTCCATCGGGCTCCCGGTAAAAGGCGTTGCCCGGAAAATTCAGACCTGCCATGGCCAGTCCTTTTTCATTCACCGCTTCTGCATATAGGGGAAAGGTTTTATTTGCGGAAGCCATGCCGATCATGGCATAGTGCCGTTCCATCTTTCCGGTTTTGGAAAAGTTCAGAGGAAAATTTCTGGGAGTGATGGTAACCGCTTCTCCGAAAGAAACGTCCAGATCCAGATTCCTTCCAAAATAAAAATCACCGTTTTCATAAGTGATACAAGTACACATAAAAATGCCTCCTTTCGCCGGGCGAAAATTTTCAGGTTAGTTCCATTCTATGGGGAACCGGAGAAAATAGCAAGGCGGTAAATGAAAAATAATGACAAACAGGAAACTGTGAGATACAATGAAAAGGAATCTTTAGACCAGAAACAGGAAAGGAGAACAGGAATATGAGTGATCTGCAGCGTTATACAGAGGCACAGAAACAGGATTTTGACCTGGCTCTGGAAGAAGTCCGCAGCGGCCGTAAGAGGAGCCATTGGATGTGGTACATTTTTCCCCAGATCCGGGGACTTGGCTTCAGCGGCATGTCGGCTTATTATGGCATCCAGAATCTGAAGGAAGCAGAAGATTTTCTGAAAGATCCCTACCTGGGAGGAAATTTAAGAACCATATGCCAGGCTTTGCTGGAACTGGACACAGATGACCCTCACCGGATATTCGGCAGTCCGGACGATCTGAAACTGCGTTCCTCTATGACCTTGTTTGAGGCGGCAGAAGGAAAAGGGGGGATATTCACCAAGGTGATAGAAAAATACTACGGCGGGAGAAGAGATCAGAAGACTATAGAATTATTGAAAAAAATAGCAGGGTGAAATCGGAGGAAGCTTGCATGAGCAGGATCAGGATCATAAAGAAAAATGATGAATACACATCAGAATATGACATCGGAGATATTTTTGAAGTGGAAGGTACCTGGTACGGCGGCGTACACATTACGGGAAAGACCGGAGTGCCTATTTCTCTTGACAGGGAAGAGTATATGGAACTGGATACAGAACCGGAGCCGGAACCTGTACCGGAGGAAATGAAAAGAGATATACGGCCGGGAGATATTGTCCGGCATTTTAAGAGAGAATGGGTTTCTCCGGAAACATCGGAATATCTGTATAAAGTCCTTGCCTTTGCCCAGCACACGGAAACCGGGGAAATGCTGGTGGTTTATCAGGGGCTTTATGCTCCTTTTAAAATTTCAGCCAGGCCCTATGCCATGTTTATGAGCGAGGTAGATAGAGAAAAATATCCGGATATCCGTCAGAAATATCGTTTTGAGAAAGTTCAGGGGTGAGAAAAATGGGAACAGAGAGAACCGATGAAGTGTATAAAGCTTTGCTGGATAAAGGATACCCCGAAAAATTCTGTAAGGAAATTGCCTGCAAGTATATGAATACAGACTATACAGCTACAAGAATGCTGGGATACCTGTATCGGGTCACAGATCCAAGAATTGAGGATGTGGTGGATGAAATGCTGGCCATCTTAAGCGACCGGCAGCAAATCATGGAGAAAAAAGAGCTGGAACATGCCCAGGCAGTGATCAATGATATTTACAGGAATGGACTGTAATAAGGAGAGAATATTTTTTAAAGAGTATTGACATTACACCACGAATAAGGATAATGGTAGAAGAGGCTGCAAGCCTGTGATCGCCAAATGCTGCATAACGAATGCGACAACGCCTTTTGACGACTGCTGCTTGCAGGAATCAAGAAGAAAGATGAGGAAAAAACATGAAGATAGCTGTAACCTATGACAATGGAAACATCTTCCAGCATTTTGGAAAAACAGAATTTTTTAAGGTGTATGAAATTGAAGATAACAAAGTAATTTCCAGTGAAGTGATCGGATCCAACGGAACCGGTCACGGCGCTCTTGCAGGACTGCTGGCAGATCAGGATGTAGATGTGCTGATCTGCGGAGGCATTGGGGGAGGAGCCCAGGCTGCTCTGGAAGAAGCAGGAGTAGAGATGTGCGCCGGAGCTCAGGGAGATGCAGACCAGGCAGTGGAAGCCTACCTGAAAGGAGAGCTGGTATCCACCGGAGCCAACTGTGACCATCATCATGAAGAAGGACACAGCTGCGGTCACCATGAAGAAGGCCATACCTGTGGAAATTGTGGAGGCTCCTGCGGCGCAGGCCCTGCTCTTACAGGACGCAACGTAGGAAAGACCTGCCGCACCCATTACAGAGGAACCTTTAATGACGGAACCCAGTTTGATTCTTCTTATGACCGGGGAGAACCTCTGGAATTTATTTGCGGTGCAGGCCAGATGATCCGTGGCTTTGACGCAGCAGTGGCAGATATGGAAGTGGGACAGGTAGTAGATGTCCATCTGATGCCGGAAGAAGCTTACGGTATGCCGGATCCCAATGCTGTCTTTACGCTTGAGATTGCACAGCTTCCCGGTTCAGAAGATCTTCAGGCAGGACAGAGAGTGTATCTTTCCAATCAGTATGGACAGCCTTTCCCTGTTACCGTAACAGAAAAGGGCGAGACAACCATCACCTTTGACGCCAACCACGAAATGGCAGGCAAAGAACTGAACTTCCACATTGAACTGGTAGAAGTAAAATAAAACAGATCATGTAATAAAAAAGACAGTCCCGAAAAACACAAGGTCGGGATATGGCGCCGTCGCATTAATTAAAATCGAGAATATATAAATATTCCTGAAATATGACTTATGCGACAGCACCATATCCCGAGATATGTTTCCGGGGCTGCCTTTTATTTTAAGAAAAACCGTACCATTTTTTCGTGGAGCTGCCGGTAGGGCTGATACCGCATGGGCAGGTCCAGCCAGGTCTTTTTGTCTACAATGCTTTTATAATGGGTAAAGGTATCAAATCCGGTCTTTCCGTGATAAGCCCCCATACCGCTTTCGCCAAATCCTCCGAAGCCCATTTCCGTGGTGGCCAGGTGAATAATAGTGTCATTGATACATCCGCCGCCGAATCCGCAGCGGGAGGTGATTTCTTTTGCCGCTGCTTTGTCGGAGGTAAAGAAGTAAAGAGCCAGAGGATGGGGCATGGAATTGATTCTGGCAATCACTTCCTCCAGACTGTCAAATACCAGGACAGGCATGACAGGACCGAAAATCTCTTCCTGCATCACCGGGTCGGAAAAGCTTACATTGTCAAGGACTGTAGGCTCAATACGCAGTGCTTTCCGGTCAGAACTTCCCCCGTGGATCACTTTTGTCTCTTCTATTAGTCCGAGAATCCGGTCAAAATGTTTTTCATTGATGATCTTTCCGTAATCCGGATTATCCAGAGGATGGCTGCCATATTGTTTTCGGATCTGATCCTGTACTTCTTTGAGAAGCTGGTCTTTTACCGAACGATGACAGTAAACATAATCAGGGGCCACGCAGGTCTGGCCGCAGTTCAGATATTTTCCGAAAACAATGCGTTTTGCAGCAAGTTTCAGATTAGCGGTTTTATCTACGATACAGGGGCTTTTTCCTCCCAGCTCCAGAGTAATGGGAGTCAGATGCTCCGCAGCTTTGCGCATAACCTCTTTTCCAACGGACTGGCTGCCAGTGAAAAAGATATAGTCAAAGTGCTCCTGGAGAAGACAGGTGTTTTCAGCCCGTCCTCCGGTGACCACAGCCACATACCGGGGCTCAAAGCACTGGGAAAGAATATCCAGGATCAAACGGCTGGTATGAGGGGAATAGGCGCTGGGCTTTACTACGGCAGTGTTTCCTGCAGCCAGGGCGTCCACCAGCGGAGAGAGAGTCAGCATAAAGGGATAATTCCAGGGACTCATGATCAGTGTAACACCATAAGGAGAGGGCTTCTGGTAGCTCCTGGAATGAAACTGGGCCAGAGGTGTCCGTCTTCTTTTTTCTCTGGAAAAGCTGCGGATATGTTTCAGCATATAGCTGATTTCTTCTAATACCATACCGGTTTCGCACATGTAACTTTCAAAGCCGCTTTTCCCCAGATCCTTTTTAAGAGCTTCCCGGATCTCTGTTTCTCTTTGAGAAACCGCTGTGTAAAGGCGGCGCAGACCGGCTATCCGCATGTCTGCGGAAAGAGTGGCTCCGGTCTGAAAATATTTTCTCTGTCTGTCTACGATATCATGAATTTCTTTTTCCGTCATTTCGATATCTCCTTTTCTAATCCTTATTATTATCATTATTTTCTCTTGTATCCATCAGCCGGTAGTAGAAAGGCTCCAGCTCTGCAGCATTCATAAGTACAGGAACCGGATAGAGAGGATTGGCTTCTTTGTCTGCATAGTAAGCCAGTTTGGGAATATCCGTTTCCCGGATCTGGGGGATCCGGTCGCCAATACCAAAGTGCTTTTTCATGTCTTTGATGGCCTGGATAAAAGAAAGAGCAGCCTCCTGACAGGGGGTATCTTTGTCAGCCAGACCAGCGGCAACTGCCAGCCGGGCCAGCTTTTTGTAGATTTTCTCTCCGTAAGCCTCCAGCATCATAGGCAGGATCACTGCGTTGGCAAGACCATGAGGAACATTATATTCTCCCCCAAGAGAGTGGGCGATAGCGTGGACATATCCCACATAGGACTTGGTAAAGGCACAACCTGCATAGAAGGAAGCATGGAGCATGTTCCGGCGGGCTTCCACATTGCTGCCTTCTTCATATGCGGTATAAATATTTTCAAAGATCAACTGTACTGCCAGTAAGGCGTCTTTCCGGGTTCCATAAGTAGTAGAATTTCCAATATAGGCTTCTACCGCATGAGTCAGAGCATCCATGCCGGTGGTAGCAGTGATAAAGGGGGGAAGGCTTAAAGTAACCTTGGGATCCAGGACTGCATACCTGGGGATCATACAGAAATCGTTAATGGGATATTTATGCCGGGTCTGGGCATCCGTGATCACTGCAGCCAGAGTAGTCTCACTTCCGGTTCCGGCTGTAGTGGGAACTGCCATCAGAAGAGGCAGCTTTTTATGTACTTTTAGGATCCCTTTCATTTTAGCCAGGGACTGTTTTGGCTTAACAATACGGGCTCCTGTTGCCTTGGCACAGTCCATGCTGGAGCCGCCGCCGAAGCCGATGATACAGTCGCAGTCTTCTTCCAGATACAGAGCTACGGCTTCCGACACATTATCAGTGGTGGGATTGGCCACGGTTTTGTCATAGATATAATAGGGAATCCCTGCATTGTTTAAGGCCTTTTCCAGACGTCCGGTCAGTCCAAGCTTTCTTATGCCCTCATCAGTAATGATCAGGACTTTGGTACATTTTTTCTTTTGAATGATTTCAGGGAGAGCCTTTACACTGTTGACGATTTTCGGCTTCCGGTAGGGCAGAAAGGGGAGCGCAGTTTTGAACACTGTCTGAAAGCTTCTGCAGTATATTTTTCTTAAAGAGTTCATGATAACAGATCCTTTCCCGGCGCTGTGGCATTAGGCAAAAGATTTTTGAAGTATGATTCGTGTGACAGCACCTTTAAGTGATTTTACCAGAAAAATATTAGCAGTCAGCACAGGGATTGTCAAATTGAAATCCGGTTTCCGAAGATAAAAACAGGCTCCGATTATTTTCCTTGACAGGAGTGTCTGACAGGTGTACTATAACATTGTTATATAGCACTGTTACATGGAGGCTGTTATGCAGGAAAATTTGTCTGATACATTGGAAAAGATCCAGCAGGCTGCTTTGGAGGAATTTTCTGAAAAGGGATTCCTGGGAGCTTCCCTGCGGCAGATCGTAAAACACGCAGGAGTCACTACAGGAGCTTTTTACGGCTATTTTTCCAGTAAGGCGGCACTGTTTGCCTCAATCGTAGAGCCACATGCCGCCGCATTGATGGGGAAATTCATGGAAGCTCAGACTTCTTTTGCCCAGCTGCCTGAGGAAGAGCAGCCAGAACATATGGGGGTGGAATCCGGATCCTGTGTCCAGTGGATGGTAAACTATATCTGCCAGCACCGGGAACCGGTAAAACTGCTGCTGTGCCGGGCGGAAGGCACCAGCTACGAGAATTTTGTCCATGATATGGTAGAGGTGGAAGTGGAATCCACTCTGCAATACATGGAAGTACTCCGGCGCCTGGGACACAAGATCCCGGAGCTGGACCGGTCTTTATGCCACATTATTGCCAGCGGTATGTTTAACGGTATTTTCGAGATCGTGATCCATGATATCCCCCGGGAACAGGCCATGCGGGATGTAGAGAAGCTTCGGTCCTTCTATACTGCCGGCTGGATGAAACTGATAGAGCCATAACTGCCATAAGAGGATCTCAGGCAGGGGGCCGGGACTGCAGTATTAATCAAAATAGAGAATATTTATAGATTTTATACGAATTTGTCGAGCACAGCTTTGAGACCATAGGCTCAAAGCAGCTCAGACTGAGCAATAAAATCTATAAATATGAATTATATTTTTTTGTTCGCTAGTTAGCGAAAACTAACTTTTATATAGGAGGTTACACCATGAAAAGAAAGAAAAAGAGTGATCTAGGGGTTTTGCTGGACTATGCAGGCAGCTATAAGTGTCTGACCTTTCTGGGTCTGGCTTTGTCAGCTGTGTCCATGCTCCTGAGTATGGCGCCCTACATCTGCATTTGGCTGGCAGCAAGGGATCTGATCGCTGTGGCGCCGGAATGGACCAAGGCCCAAAGTGTTACCAGGTATGGATGGATGGCATTTGCTTTTGCAGTAGGAGGCATTGTCCTGTATTTCGCAGGACTGATGTGTACCCACCTGGCGGCTTTCCGGACTGCAGAAAACATCCGGAAGCAGGGGGTGGCCCATGTGATGAAAGCTCCCCTGGGATATTTTGATTCCAATGCCTCCGGTCTGATACGGAGCAGACTGGACGCAGCGGCGGCAGATACAGAGACTCTCCTGGCCCATAATCTGGCGGATATCGTAGGCACGGTGGTGCTGTTTCTGTCTATGCTGGTGATGATGCTTGTTTTCGACTGGAGAATGGGGGCAGCCTGCCTGCTGGCGGCGGTGATCTCTGTAATCGCTATGTTTTCCATGATGGGAGGAAAAAATGCCGGCCTTATGGCAGAATACCAGGCGGCGCAGGATCGGATGACCAAGGCAGGGACGGAATATGTCCGGGGGATTCCGGTGGTCAAGATCTTTCAGCAGACGGTCTATTCTTTCAGAGCTTTTCAGCAGGCCATTGAGGATTACAGCACAAAGGCTGAGCATTATCAGTCGGATGTGTGCCGGGTTCCCCAGGCCATTAACCTGACTTTTACTGAGGGAGCCTTTGTATTTTTAGTTCCGGCGGCTCTGTTTCTGGCTCCGGATGCTCTGGCCGGCGGAAACTTTTCCGGTTTTGTCACAAATTTTGCTTTTTATGCAGTATTTTCTGCCGTTATTTCCACAGCGCTGGCGAAGATCATGTTTGCGGCTTCCGGTATGATGCTGGCCACCACTGCTCTGGGACGTATTAATCAGGTGATGGAGGCTCCTGTTCAGGAAGTGCCTGCAAATCCCCAGACTCCCAGGGACAACCGGGTAGAATTCCAAGATGTGACCTTTACCTATGAGGGGGGAGAGCGCCCGGCCCTGTCTCATGTCTCCTTTACGGCAGAGCCGGGACAGACGGTGGCCCTGGTGGGACCTTCAGGGGGGGGAAAGACTACGGCAGCCAGCCTGATCCCCAGGTTCTGGGACCCAACCTCCGGCGTTGTGAGGGTAGGCGGCGTAGATGTGACCTGGATACATCCTCATGTACTCATGGATCAGGTGGCTTTTGTATTCCAGAATAACCGCCTGTTTAAGGCTTCCATTCTGGAAAATGTCCGGGCTGCCAGACCGGAAGCCACCAGAGAACAGGTAATGGAAGCTCTTATGGCCGCCCAGTGCAAAGATATCCTGGAAAAACTTCCTGAAGGCCTGGACACCCAGATTGGTACGGAAGGAACTTACCTCTCCGGCGGGGAGCAGCAGCGTATCGCTCTGGCACGGGCTATTTTAAAGGATGCGCCTATCGTGGTGCTGGATGAAGCTACGGCATTCGCCGATCCCGAGAACGAAGTGCTGATCCAGAAAGCCTTTGCTACCCTGACAAAGGGGCGGACCGTTATTATGATCGCTCACCGTCTTTCCACAGTGGTAGGGGCAGATAAGATCATTGTCCTGGAGAAAGGACAGGTAGTGGAGCAGGGCTCTCATAATGAGCTTGTCACAGCAGGAGGGCTCTATGCCAGGATGTGGGCGGACTATAATCAGGCAGTCCGGTGGAAGATTACCAGTGAAAGAGAGGGAAAGTAAATGTTCAGTAAAAAATTTCAGCGAAAATTTGCTCTCACCGACCAGGGTGTGGTAAATACGAAAAAAGGTACATTCTGGACAGTGATCGTTAATCTGGTGGTTATGGGTGGCGTCAGTATCCTGTACCTGCTGATGTCCGGATTTATGAGAACCCTGCCCGAGGGGAAACACCTGCCCGGCGTGGTCTCGGCTGTGGGACTGGTAATTCTTTTTGTCCTCCTGTCCTTTGTGACCCATCTGCAGCAGTACAAGGCAACTTACGGACTGGTATATAATGAAGTGAAAACCACACGTCTTGGTCTGGCGGAACGGCTTCGGAAGCTTCCTCTGGGTTATTTTGGAAAACGTGACCTGGCGGACCTTACCGAAACCATTATGGGTGATGTAAACCGTATGGAACATGTGTGGTCTCATGTGCTGGGATACTTGTATGGCGCCTATATCTCCACTGGGGTTATTGCCATCTGCCTCTTCTTCTACGACTGGAGGCTGGCCATCGCCAGCCTGTGGGGTGTGCCGGTAGCTTTTGGTCTGCTGTTTGGCAGCCGGAAAACTGCCGACCGCAATGCCCAGCGGACGAAAAAGGCTGCTGTCCGTGTATCAGATGGTATTCAGGAGGCATTGGAAAATATCCGGGAGATCCGTGCCACAAATCAGGAAGAACGGTATCTGGAAGGGCTGAACCAGAAAATCGATGAACATGAGCGGGTGATGATCCGTGGAGAACTGGGAACCGGCCTTTTTGTCAATGCGGCCAGTGTGATCATGCGCATGGGGGTGGCTACCACCATCCTTGTGGGCGCCAATCTGATCCTGTCCGGTTCCATTGATTTTATGCTGCTCTTTCTTTTCCTGCTGGTCATTACCCGGATCTATGCCCCCTTTGACCAAAGCCTGGCTCTTATTGCAGAAATGTTTGTATCCCAGGTGTCCGCTGACCGCATGATGGAAATCTATGACACGCCTGTGGCAGAAGGCTCCGGGACATTTGAACCCAAAGGTCATGACATTGTATTTGAACATGTAGGCTTTGCCTATGATGAGAAGGAAGTCCTTCACGATGTGAGTTTTACGGCAAAAGAGGGGGAGGTTACAGCCCTGGTAGGCCCTTCCGGCTCCGGGAAAAGCACCTGTGCCCGGCTGGCTGCAAGGCTGTGGGAGATTGATAAAGGAGTTATCAAGGTAGGAAATGTGGACATTTCCACAGTAGATCCGGAGGTGCTCCTGAGAGATTACTCCATGGTCTTCCAGGAGGTTGTACTCTTTGATGACACGGTAATGGAAAACATCCGTCTTGGCAGACATGGGGCTACAGACGAAGAGGTACAGGCAGCGGCAAAAGCCGCAAATTGCGAAGAATTTATTGGGAGACTGCCTGAGGGTTATGATACCCCTATCGGGGAAAACGGAGCCCGGCTTTCCGGTGGGGAGCGGCAGCGGATCTCTATTGCCAGGGCTCTGCTGAAGGACGCCCCTATCATACTCCTTGACGAGGCTACCGCAAGCCTGGATGTAGAAAACGAGACTAAGGTGCAGGAGGCCCTGTCCCGTCTGCTGGCAGGCAAGACCGTACTGGTCATCGCCCACCGGATGCGTACAGTGGAGGCGGCTGATAAGATCGTGGTCCTGGCTGAGGGACGGGTGGCAGAGGAAGGCTCTCCGGCGGAACTGATGGCCAGGGGCGGCTTATTTTGCCGTATGGTAGAGCTTCAGCAGCAGAGTGCCGGGTGGAGACTGGAATAGAGAATGGCATTGCAAACTCTAGTGGTGGCGGAATATAACATAAAAGTTGACATTGAACGTTTCGAAAGTTATATAATAGAATTCTAAAACAGGAGATTAGAGGAGAATGGGAAGAAGAGGCGAGGCATGGAGGTATCTAAATGAGAATTACCCGCAATTTAGAATTTCAGACAGGCAGTAAGGAAGAAAAACTGCCATATGAGACTACAGATTTTCCATATGTGGCTTCCCAGGCGGAACTGGATGATTACCGGGAGCCTTTTGTACCCTGGCACTGGCATAACGCCATAGAGCTGTTCTACATGGAAAGCGGACAGTTAAAATACCATACGCCCAATGAAACCATGGTTTTTTCCGCCGGCTGGGCCGGTATGGTGAATTCAAATGTATTGCATATGACAGAAATTCAGACCCATAAGGAAAAGAATATACAATTACTGCATATTTTTGAACCGAAATTACTTGCGGGAGATCATGGAAGCAGAATTGAACAGAAATATATTATGCCCATTATCACCTCGTCTCAGATAGAGATCATCCCATTAAGTCCAAAGGTGTCAGAGCAGGCTGTGGTTATCGACCTGATCCGCAGAGCGTTTTTCCTGTCAGAAGAAGAGTTCGGCTACGAGATAAAGATAAGAGAGGCGCTGTCACAGATATGGCTGCATCTGTTTCAGATATGCGCTCCTATACTTCAGGATAAAACACAATCTGCCAATGGAACAGACGATAAGATCAAGAGAATGATGGTACATATCCATGAACATTATTCTGAAAAGATCTCTATTCCGGAGCTTGCAGAAGTTGCTTTTTTAAGTGAAAGAGAGTGCTACAGAGCTTTCCGGAATCATCTGCATATGCCCCCTGTTGAGTATATAAAAAGTTACCGTATACAAAGAGCCCGGCAGATGCTGGCGGATACCCAGACGCCCATAACAGAGATCGGATACGCCTGCGGACTGGGAAACCCCAGCTATTTCGGAAGGATCTTTCGGGAGCTTACAGGGTATACCCCACTGGAATACCGGCGTAAATGGCAGAATAGAGATAAAAAATGACAGAATAAGGATATCTTCCTTTTATCCCCCACGTTATAATAGGCACTGCAGAACAATTTCGGATGAAAGGATGGAAAGGGATGCACTATACACAGGATGATTTTATTGACACTGCAGATCAGGCAAAATTGGACTGGATTGCACAGGCGAGAAAACTGACCCGGATGTATTACGACTCAGACTACATGGCCGGTGAGGAAAGGCGCTCCATATTGCTGGAACTGTTAGGAGGCATAGGGGAGAATGTTGCAATTGATACGCCCTTTCACTGCAATTATGGAAAAAATATCTTTATTGGCGACCATGTGATCATCAATATGAATTGTACGTTTGTAGATGACAAGGAGATCAGGATAGGTGATCATGTATTGATTGCGTCTAATGTGCAGATTTATACGGCTTCCCATCCCGTGCTTCCTCAGGAACGCCTGCTTTTCGGGAAAATGCAGGAACATGGGGCTTTCTTCAGGACATTCGCCCAGCCTGTTGAAATCCAGGACAACGTCTGGATCGGCGGGGGATGTATCATCCTTCCCGGGGTAACCATTGGGAAAAACAGCGTGATCGGAGCAGGAAGCGTCGTTACACGGTCCATAGCCGGGAACTGTGTTGCTTTTGGAAATCCATGCAGGATAATGCGCCGGTTTTAATAAGGAGATGGAACTGGCGAGACATATTCCGGAAGTCTGCGCAGAAATCAAATATGGAAGAGTGAGGATAAAATGGAGAAAAATATTAAGATGGTTGCAGTTGATGTAGACGGCACCTTTGTTCGGTCTGACTATACTTATGATGTTCCACGGTTCAAACGTATCTTGTCCGTTATGAAAAACGCCGGCTGTCATTTTGTGGTAGCCAGCGGAAATCAATACTATCAGTTGAGAGATCTGTTTCCGGGATACTATGATGAATTGTCATTTGTAGCGGAAAACGGGGCCTTTGTAAAAGATCGGAAAGAACTGATTTTTACTGCGGACATGCCAAAGGAAACTGTGGATTTTGTCATTGATGTGTGCAGGGAATATCCTGAAGTGCAGAATGTATTGTGCGGCGTAAACAGCGCATACTGCCAGCGGGAAAACGTGAGCTAGGAATTTTTTGATCTTACCGGTATCTACTATCATCGGCTGCAGTGGGTAGATGATTTCAAAAAAGTAACAGACCAGATCCTGAAATTTGCTCCCACAGTTCCAGAAGAAAAAACGTATTTTTACTACGATATCTTCCGTGAACGGCTCAAAGGGAAAGTAGAGCCTACAACCAGCGGCCACGGCTCTATTGACTTGATCGTACCTGGATGTCATAAGGCTTCCGGCCTTAAAAGACTTGCAGAACGCTGGGGGATTTCTCCGGAGCAGTGCGCTGCCTTCGGAGATGGAGGAAATGATATAGAAATGCTGAATTACTGCGGCTATAGCTATGCTATGGAGAACGCTCCGCAAAACGTGAAAGATGCGGCAAAGTATATATGCCCTTCTAATGAAGAAGACGGGGTACTTGTGACGCTGGAAAAAATATTTTCTGTTGAAAATAAATGAACATTCGGTTATGATAGCCATATGAGAAGGAAAGATGAGAATAAAAAAGCGGCGATCACGAATGCCATCGTCAGACTGATCAATGAGATTGGTTTCGCCAATATATCTATGTCGAAAATCGCAAAAGCCACGGGGATATCCCCTGCAACTCTCTACGTCTATTATGAGAATAAGGAGGATATGTTCCGTAAGGTCTATATGGATGTGAAAAAGCAGATGACAGAGAAATGCAGTAAGGATATTGCCTCAGAAGAGAGTGTGGAAAAAGCCGTCAGAAAGCTTTGTGAGAACCTGTTTCATTATATGCAGGAGTATACGGAAGAATTTTTATTTATAGAACAGGCCTGCAATTCCCCCATGGCAACCGATGAGATGATAGAGGAACTGGAACAGTATAACAGAGATACGGTAAAGATTTTTCAGCGGGGAATAGAGGAAGGAATCCTGAAGCAGACCTCGCCGGTTCTTCTGATCAGCTTTTGCTATTATCCTATCCAGCAGATTTTCAAGGAGTGGCGAAAAGAAAAATCTATGCTTCCCAAGGTGGACTTTGAAATGGTCTTCCAAATGTGCTGGGATGGGATCAGGCGATAAAAGAAAGGGGAACCTAAGTATGAAGTATGCAGGATTTAAAGAGAACATCAAGCTTTCCAAGCTGGGGCTGGGAGCCATGCGGCTGCCTCAGACGGAACCGGGACTTGCAAAGCCCGTTGACGAACCAAAGGCCCGGGAGCTCATTGACTATTGTATGGCCCATGGGGTGAATTACTATGACACGGCTTATATTTATCACGGCGGAAAATCAGAAACTATTTTGGGACGGGCCCTTTCCGGATATCCCCGTGACAGTTATTATGTAGCAGATAAATTTAATGTTCAGGCAAATCCGGATTACCAGTTTCAGTTTCAGGATCAGCTTGAACGCCTTGGAATGGAGTATATTGATTTCTATCTCCTTCATGGTATCACAGATCTGACAGCAGCCGACTATGAAAGCTGCGGCTGCATTTCTTATTTTCAGGAGCAGAAGAAACAGGGAAAGATCCGGCATTTCGGATTTTCTTTTCACGGCACGCCGGACTGTCTGCGCAGACTGCTGGAAACATACAGCTGGGATTTTGTACAGATACAGCTTAACTATTATGACTGGTATCAGGGAACCGCAAAACAACAGTATGAAATCCTGAGAGAGCATGATGTGCCTGTTATGGTAATGGAACCTGTTCATGGGGGAATGCTGGCCAGTCTGCCAGAAGACTGTATGGAGCTTCTGCCAAAAGGCAATGGTTCACCGGCTGCATGGGCCCTCAGATTTGTCATGGATCTTCCAGGAATCGCCGTGGTCCTCAGCGGCATGTCAGATATGGAGCAGGTAAAGGAAAATATTATCACAGCAGATTCAGGACAATCCCTGACCGGGGCAGAACTTTCACAGTTAGCCCGGATCAGTGAAAAACTCCGGAAAAAAATCGCAGTTCCCTGTACCGGCTGCCGGTATTGCTGCGATAACTGCCCCCAGGGACTGGATATCCCCTCACTGCTTTCCGCTTATAATGACTATCGGGATGAAGCGGCAGCCTTAGGGGACAAGAATATGGCAGTCTGGAGGCTGCACCGGCTGAAAGCATTAGAGAAAGAGAAACAGCCTGCAGCATGTATCGGATGTGGAAGCTGTACGGCACATTGCCCTCAGGGACTGGATATTCCTGCGTATATGAAGGAAATGTCGGCGCTTCTTCAGTAAGAAAACAAAAGAAGGAAAAATGCCGGAAAAGGTAATTTATTCGCTGACAGATACGGGAAAGCAAGAATTTGAAAAGCTGATGATGGAGATCTCTGCTAAGCCTATCCATATTTTCCTGGACTTTAATGCAGTCATTGTCAATCTGGACAGTCTTTCATCAGAAAAGCGAAAGCAGTGTATAGATAGTATAGAAGAGAATGTAAAAGAGCTGAAAAGTTATCTGGAACAGAATATACGGGAAAAGGAAAATCTACCGGAAATTCCGGCAACCGGCATGGCTGTTTTAAGGCAGCAGTTTGTTTTGGCGGAAGCAATTGAAAAATGGATAGATTCGGTGAAAGAGAAATGAGTGAAAAAACAAAAGTAGCTTATGCTGATTTAGATCAGGACCAGCGTACGATGAGTCCTCATTTCAAACAGGAATGGTATGGCACACAGGCAAAGATCATAGAACAAACAGAAGATTACATTGTGGTGGATTACGGCTGTCAGGGCCGTGGGATCATTACAAATTATTTTCTCTTTGACGGAATACAACTTTATTTTTTAGATTTCGATACAGCCGAGACTATGCCCTCACAGAAATTCAATCCGGATATTATCCAGATCACCCATTGCCAGAAAGGGCGATATGAATGTGAGTTTGCCAATCATACAGTCTCCTATTTACCGGAGGGATATTTTGGCGTTGCAGGCACACAATACCTGCCAGTGTCTTTTTCCTTTCCGTTAAAAAAGTGTTTTGCCGTAAGCCTGGTGATCGATAAGCAGACCCTGTCTATGTCTACCAGGAAAATGATGGGGGAAATTCCTATTGATCTTGATAAGATCGGAGAAACACTGGGGATTGAAAAGAAGTGGCATACCGGACAAACCCCGAAGAAACTTCAACATCTGTTTTCTGAAATATATGAGGCGAAGGGCCGTGAGCATGTGGGATATTTCAGGATCAAAGCTATTGAGCTCCTTTATCATATGGATCAGCTCACCCAAGTGAATGGCTGTGATTTCAATTATTTTGAAAAGGGGCAGATACAGGCCACAAAAGCAATACGGGATTACCTGGTACAGCATTTGGATGAGAAAATTTCATTGGAACATCTGGCGAAAGAAGCACATCTGAGCCTTACAGTATTTCATAAGGTTTTTTCTCATATTTATGGTGATACGCCTTATGCTTATCTGAAAAAATATAAAATGAACCTTGCGGCGGATATCCTTTTGAATGAGAATAAAAAGATCGGAGATATTGCTCTGGAATTGGGATACAGTAACGCCAGCAAATTTGCAAAAGCGTTTCAATCGGTCTATGGGGTTCTCCCAAAGGATTATCGGAAGAAAAAATAGAAGAAATGGGCTATTTTTAGCCTGTAAATAAAGGAACAGAGTAGAAGGAACTGTCTGGAAACAGTAAAATAATGGTGCGGTTAGAAAATACTAACTGCACCATTATTTTAGTTAGGAGGTTTCGTGCTATGTCAAAGAAAAATTCAAAAGGGGCAAAGCCCAAGACGGGTCTGGCCCGCTGCATGGAGCTGGCTTCAAACCGGAAAGGACTGATCATCCTGGCGGCTGTACTTTCTTCTCTTGCAGCCATTGCTTCATTTATCCCGTACATTGGGGTTTATTTTATGATCCGTTCCATTATCGGGGGATTCCCGGATTTAGGACGACTGGATATGGGAAGGGTTATGAGCTATGGGTGGATGGCCCTTACCGGGATTCTTGCAAATATCCTGCTTTATTTTCTGGCTATTTTCAGCTCCCATATGGCAGCCTTCGGTACTCTTTATGATCTGAAAGTCTTATTTGCCGATCATATCACAAAAATTCCTTTAGGTTATCATCTCACCATCGGCAGCGGACGCCTGCGCAAGATCATGGATGAAAATATAGAAAGCGTGGAAGGATTTATCGCCCACCAGTTTCCTGATTTTGTTGCCTCTGTAACTGCCCCGATCGTTATGGTCATCCTGCTTTTGGCCGTAGACTGGCGCTTTGGCCTGGCTTCACTTGTGGGGATCCTTCTGGCCTTTGCTGTTGAATTTATAGGATTTGGCAGCGGAGCTATGAAAGAGAATATGGCCAAATATCAAAAGGCTTCTGAGGAAATGAACAATGCTTCGGTTGAATATGTGAGAGGAATGTCTGTTGTAAAGGCATTTAACCAGACAGCTTCCTCCTTTAATAAGCTGCAGGAGGCCATCAGCGGCTATACAGAATGGGTATTAAAATTTTCTCTTGGATGGCAGAATTGTATGCCTGCATTCACAACTATTATCAACAATATCTATTTGCTCCTTGTGCCTGTAGGTATTCTCATGGGCTCCAATACTTCCGATTTCACAGAATTTGCCATGAAATTTATTTTCTACCTGCTGTTTGTTCCGGCCGTTGCCGGGGTCCTGAATAAAATCATGTATATCTCAGAGTCCTTTATGCAGATTGATGGGAATGTGGCCCGCATGGATGAAATCCTGAATCTCCCGGAAATGCCGGAAACTTCACATCCCCAAAAGCCAAAGGGAGAGGATGTGGCTTTTGATCATGTGAGTTTTACTTATACAGGGAACAACGAAGAAAAAGCCCTGGAAGATGTAACTTTCACCGCAAAGCAAGGGCAGATCACCGGGATTGTGGGGCCCTCCGGAGGGGGAAAAAGCACCATCGCTAATCTGATCTCCCGGTTTTGGGATGTATCAGAGGGTAAGATTACCATTGGAGGTGTGGATATACGGGATATGGCCCAGGAGGAACTTATGCATCAGGTCAGCTTTGTGTTTCAGGATGTCTTTCTGTTTAAACAGAGTATTCTGGACAATATCCGCATGGGGAATGAAAATGCCACAGAAGAACAAGTGATCGCAGCGGCTAAGGCAGCACAGTGCCATGATTTTATTTCAAAACTGCCAGATGGTTATCACACAGTTGTGGGAACAAAAGGAGTACATCTGTCCGGCGGCGAGCGTCAGAGGATTGCCATTGCCAGAGCTGTTATCAAGGATTCTCCCATTATTGTCCTGGACGAGGCAACTGCATTCAGTGACCCGGAAAATGAGTATCTGATACAGAAGGCTTTTGAAAAACTCATGGAGGGAAAGACGGTGATCATTATTGCTCACAGACTATCTACAATTCGTAATGCAGACAAAATTATCGTTATGGAAAAGGGGCATTTAATGGAAAGAGGAAAACATGATGAACTGGTTTCGGCAGGCGGTCGGTATGCGCAAATGTGGGAGCATTATACAGAGGCAATTAACTGGAAAATCAGTGGAAAGGCGGTGTGATAAATGAGTAAATTACAGAAAGCCCTCTTTTTATCGGATAAAGGGTATAAGGATTTAAAAAAAGCTGTTTTCGCCTGCACTTTGACGAACCTGGCTATGCTTCTTCCTTTTTGTGTTACTGTAATGATTTTTAGCGAAATATTAACTCCTGTAGCAAATGGAGGGACTGTACAGTGGAAGCATATCTTGGTGTTATGGGGAGCAGGGATCCTTTCTGCAATACTGGTATTTCTGGCGGCCAAAAATGATTACCGGAAGACCTATATCGCTTCTTACCAGGAGTCCAACGCCACAAGGCTTCGTATCGCTGATCATTTGCGAAAGCTCCCTATGAGTTTTTTCAACACAAAGGATTTATCGGAACTTACTACAAACATGATGGCCGACTGCAGCAGTATGGAATCCTTGCTCAGCAGTACGATTCCCCCATTGATTGCAAACGGAATTACAGTGACGATTACCTGTATTCTTCTTGCGTTCTTCGACTGGAGATTAGCTCTATGTGTATTCTGTACTGTACCCATTGCATTTTTGATCATCTGGTTAAGCCGTAAACGCCAGATACGGTTATTTAAAAAACAAGTTGATGCAAAGTTAAAGGCTTCTGATCAGGTCCAGGAATATCTGGAAGGTATGAAAATCATCAAATTCTGTGGTTTAAGGGGCTCTCGCTTCAAGACCTTGGATCATGCACTTCTTGCTATGAAAAAAATAGCGGTAAAAGTGGAAATGGCTGTTGGCGTCTTTATGTCCGGTGCAAGTATGGTATTGCAGGCGGGCATTGGAATTACCATTTTCGTGGGCGCAATTTTGCTTACAAGAGATCAGATTGAATTGATTCCATTGCTGATGTTTTTGTTGATGTTAACCCGCATTTACGGTCCCATTCTTTCTATCCTTGCAAACCTGTCTTCTTTACTGAACCTGAATGTTGTTACAAACCGTATGCGTACCCTTCTGATAACTCCGGCTATGGCAGGAGAGGAAAAGACCGTGGAAAATTGTGATATTGAACTCTCCCATGTCACCTTTGCCTACAATCAGGAGGATGTGCTCAAGGATGTCTCCTGCAAAATACCCCAGGGCAGCATTATCGCATTCGTTGGTCCTTCCGGCAGCGGGAAAAGTACTGTAATAAAGCTGATCGCCCGTTTTTGGGATGTCCAAAAAGGAAAGATTACAGTAGGAGGGAAAGATATCAAAACAATAGAGCCGGAAAGCTTAATGTCTTATATGTCTTTCGTTTTCCAGGATGTTTCGCTGTTTAACGATACAGTTATAAACAATATCCGGATTGGAAATCCAAATGCTTCAGACGAACAGGTGATCGCTGCGGCAAAGGCTGCTTATTGTGACGAATTTATCCGTGAAATGCCAGATGGTTACCAGACTGTTCTTGGTGAGAACGGAAGTACCTTATCCGGGGGAGAGCGGCAGCGTATTTCCATAGCAAGAGCACTTCTGAAGAACGCACCTGTTATTCTCCTTGACGAAGCTACAGCCTCCCTGGATCCGGAAAATGAAGTTTTCGTTCAGAAAGCAATCGCAAAGCTGATTGAAGGAAAAACGGTGATTATGATCGCACACCGGCTGCGCACCGTGGCGGACGCTGACCAGATCCTTGTATTAGAGGATGGGAAATTGGTGGAAAGGGGAACCCATAAAGAGCTGATGAAAAAGAAGGGCCTGTACCAGAGATTGTATCATATCCAGCAGGAAAGTCTGGGATGGGCTGTTTAGATTCGGGTACAGGACAAAAAGATTCTGATAAATTTTAAGCCCGGGTCCTGCATTTTTTGCACCTGGGCTTTTTAGATCTGATGTGTGAGTATCCAGTTCAGTAAATCAGAAGATTGAATGGTGCCTGCCGCTAATTGCAGGATAACATCGGACAATTCTGCTTGCGTATGCTGCAATTCAATCCCGTTTAAGGCAAGCAGCACCAGCATGACGTGTGCGCCGGTACGTTTGTTCCCATCTACAAAAGGGTGGTTTTTGACCAGACCAAAGCAAAGATGGGCTGCCTTCTGCAGGAGAGATGGATAGACATCTTCCCCGCCAAAGGTCTGGAAAGGAGCATTCAGCGCAGAGTCCAGCATCCCTTCATCACGCAGGGCGGATGAACCTCCGGTCTCTGTAATGAGTTGTTCGTGCAGCAGAAGTATCTGCGGCTTGGATAATCGGATCATTTGGCAAGTACCTCATAAGCCTGCCGGTTCTTTTCGATGAGACGTTTGGAAATAGCCATGACATCTTCATCAGCAGCAAGCTGCTCCTGCTCTGCGGCGCTGAATTCCATGACCAGATATCGGGGAACGTTGTTCTTTAATATGATGACAGAACCGTTCTCATCTACAAGGCGTGCTACCTTAGAGAAGTTTTGATTGGCCTCGGTGATAGAGACCAGGTTTTTCGTGTTGATATTCATAATGAACCCTCCTTTTTGCTGTCTTTACTTTTATTATATCCAAGAATAGGAGAAATACAACCTATTATTTTGATAAGTTTACAGGCAAGGGCGGTCAAAATCTCTACAGCGAAGCAGCCAGGAAACGGACGAAATAATGGGGTGAAACATAAGAGGTTGGCAGCCCAGGAGGACTTTGATAAGTTCGACGCTGAAAACAGTATAATCTACTCTATAGACTATGTTATAATTGGAACGACCAATTTAGCTATGTAGTGTGGAAGTAAGAGAGGCTGAGATACCACCTGCAATAACCAAGACGGCAGAAAAAGCTAATAAGCAGATTGATGACTTGCGTATTATAACGGCGATAATGAAAAAAGAAAAAGGAATACAAAAAGATGGAAGAAACAACATTGGGTCTTGAAAAGAAAAAAAACATTTTGAAAAATGTAGAAGATCTCTTGCAACTTTATCATGACGGGAGCCTTGGAGGAGAAATTATGCCAGAGGATGCAAATCCTGGGTTAGGGAAAGGTACGAAGGAAAACTACTTATATTTTACTTTGCCCATGGCCTTAAATTACCAAAGAAATTCATATAAACTTTGGGAAGCGGCAAAAGCTGCATACCTTGACGCTGAAATCCGAGATATATTTTCACCAGAATGTGTTGTAAAAATGAAACAAGAGGAATTGCGTATTAAACTGTTAAGGTATAAGGTGGCACTTCAACCTAATAAACATATAGAGATATGGGAGCGGTTGTGTAGCACATTTATGGATAAATTTCAGGGTGATGTCAGGAAACTGTTTTGGGATAATGATAATTCCGTCAAAAAGATTAAAGAGTATATTCTGAAAAACAAAAAGGGGTTCCCATATTTATCTGGTACTAAGATTTTGAATTATTGGCTATATGTGATGTCCCAATATACAGATGCAAAGTTGGAAGACAGGCAGTGCATTACGGTCGCACCAGACACACATGTTATTCAGGCAAGTGAAAAATTGGGATTGATTACACATGATGAAGCAGAAAAGCCTAATATACGGGAGAAAGTAAGCTCTCTTTGGGAAGAAGTATTTAGGGACACGGAGAGATGTCCAATAGATATTCATACTCCTCTGTGGTTGTGGAGCAGAGGTGGTTTTAAGGTGAAAGTGGGCGAATGCAATGCAGAACCATCTCAAAATTGGGAGTAATTTCGACTACCAGTTGATTGATAAGATTAAAGAATAAATAAAAAGCACACAGATCCTTACCACTTTTGACAGTCTCCATATGCCGCATTTTGCTTATCCTGTGATTATTACAGCAATTTCAGCGGTAATTACATACCCGGAAAATTGCGGTAAAACAGGGTAAATACAGCCCCTCCGTTATTCCTGACAATCAACATGGAAATTCTCTTTTCGACATGCTAAGATATCGTATAGAATATGAGGACCGCAAAGTAGGTGTTGATGTAATGAATGATATTGAGAAAATATGTAAGATTGCCCGCTCGTTTTCATTGATGGAGGGTGAAAATAAAACGGAAATCCCGTTCTTATCAATTTACTGCTCGACAGACCGAAAAATTGATATGCCGCAATTAGAAAGCTTTTATATTTATGTTGTACTTGACGGCTCTATTCGCCTTTATACTCCGTCGGGTATTATGGATTATTTAGCAGGTCAGTATTCGATATCTAAGATAGATACTTCAAATTCCGGGTATGTTTTGACATTTTCGGACAAGGGAGATTTCCTTGCCCTTGCGATTGAACTTACACTCAATGACGTAATATCTGTCTTGCTTGATATAGACGGGGATTTTGCCGAAAAAATTGCAGCGGCAAAGCTGGACAGCGGAACAATGACTTCTTCTGATACACTTGTAGTTTCTTCGATTGCCCGTCTGTTCCCAATTATGAAGGAACCTGCACATCGAGCCTTTATGGAAAAACACATCAAGAAAGAAATTATTTTTTATATCTTATGTGGTTCATGTGGGAGTCAGTTTCTCCAGAGTATTATCAATATTCAGCAGGCGGGAGAGATTTACGAAATAAACAGTTGGATAAAAGAAAATTTCCGTCACTCATTTACCGTGGAAGAACTGGCTGAAAAGAGAAATATGAGTGTGTCGCTGTTTCATCAAAAATTCAAGAGCGCCGTTGGAATGGGGCCTCTACAATGCCAAAAACGGTTGCGCTTGACGGAGGCCAGAAGATTGATGTTAGACGAAAATCAGAATGTGACCGAAGCGTCTATGGAAGTGGGTTATGAAAGCGTGTCCCAGTTTACAAGGGATTATCGTAAAATGTTTGGTATGAATCCCAAAGAGGACATCTTAAGACTTTGTAACCAGTTGGAGAAATAGGCGATTTTTTTGTAGGAACAGGCAAGCGATTACGCCTCCATTCTTGTTACAATGAGAATGCACTATAGATGTGTGGTTTCAAAATTAAGTATCAGGACATGGAGGATTGGAACATGATTTTAACAGACGAATTGTGTGACAGATTATGTGCTGCTGCACATGAAAAGAGCAAAGAAATCGGTATTGACATCAGCTTTGCTGTCAGTGATGAAAACGGCCTGCCCAGAGTATACCGGCGCTATGGAGAAGCACTGGTTTTAAGCATTACCCTTGTTCCGGGTAAAGCGTATACGGCAGCAGTTACTCAATGTAAAACAAAAGATGTAGCGGCCTGCTCTGTTGAGGGTGGTTCGCTGATGGCAATTCAGACAAATGACCCCAGAATTACATTGGTTGCGGGTGGCTATCCGTTATTCGTAAACGGGAAAATTGTTGGCGGTATCGGTGTCGGCGGAGGAACGGAAGAACAGGACTGTTTGATTGCGGAATATGTGGTCTCTGTATTCAATGAGATGACAAAATGAATCTAAGTTCTTATTGTATCTGTAACAATACGGATTACCCATTACACTCTAAAGAGAGAAATCGAAATCTGCGGAAAGAAGATCCCTTTCCATTCTTCTGCGGTTGTACCGGGCAACGCTTAAGTGTGATCTCTTCAAAGATTTAAGCAAGCTGGAAAATTCCTACACGGGAAACCAGACGGAAGGGGCAGAATTTCAGATCGAGGAGCTGGAAATCATTTCCAGACATCCGATCCGGGAAGTTTTGAAAGCGCTTTAATTTTAAAATTTAATTACCAAAACAGTCAGAAAATCAATCGTATATTTTTTCGATTGATTTTCTGACTGTTTTCGCAGCCTGTTCATATACTGGAATTGCAGAATAGTGACAGAATGATATAAATGGCTGTAAAAAGCGGGCTTCAAAAGCCATATTTATATAAATTAAAAGCATACAAACGAAATGATACTGCAACCATAGAGGTTGGTACACTGGAGTTATCAAGAACTGACGTTTAATATTTTACATAAAAATTAAAGAAATGCATGGCCTGCGGGCCTTATTTTTTTGCCTGTGATACCCCCTCAAAACGCCATATAAATCTCCGTATTCTGAAGGAGGTTATGAATCCAAAAACACTCCAGTGCGCCCCCTCTTGCAAATATATAATTTAAGTGTTATTATAACCGTTATAATAAAGAGGGGGGACAATATGAAGGACTCTGCGGATATTAGAAAAATAAATAAACACAAAATTCAAAAAATTCTCTGGAAAGGGGGACAGTATACCAAGCAGCAGCTTTCCGTGCAAACAGGTTTGAGCATAGCCACTTGCAATACTCTGCTGAATGAGATGGAGCAATCCAATGAAGTTATCGGAGAAAAGAAACGACTACAAGATGTAGGCCGGGAAAGCGTATGCTATCAAATCAATGAAGAATTTGAAAGTTTTCTTTGTATCTATTTTGAATTGCTCAACGGAGAAAGAACATTAACACTTCATTTTCTGTCAGCAATCGGCAATATTATAGAGAAAATCGAAAAAAAGTGTGAGATTATCGATTATAGTGTAATTGCCAATGAAATGGAATGTGTATTAAAGCAGCATAATAATATATCCCAAATCATTGTAGGAACGCCAAGTATAGCAGAAAATGGCATAATACGTCATTGCGATATTGCTGAACTGGAGAATGTTGAGATTGTATGCCAATTAGAAAAACAATTTCATATCCCGGTATATTTGGAAAATGATATGCACTTTAAAGCCTATGGATATTACAGTAAGTGCGGCAAAGCAGATGAAATTATTACCCTTGCCAATTTTCCGGCTCATATTCTTCCCGGAACCGCAAGTGTTCATGCCGGAATGATATTAAAAGGTAAAAATCAATTTGCCGGTATGGTTGGTTTTTTGCCATATGGAATAGAACGGGAAAAAGAACTTGAACTATTGGAAAAAGGTACTTGCCGTCCATTCGTCTCAAAAGCCATTACCTCTATCATCGCCATCGTAAATCCAGGAATTATTGTATTAACTGGTGATCTGCTATGCGAAGATAGCTTAGATTGGATACAGAGAGATTGTTTGCAATATATTCCATACGAATATATGCCGACTTTTATCTATGAAGACGATCTCAATGCTTTTTACCTTGAGGGAATGTATCAGAAAGCATTGGATTTGAAAGGAGTTATAAAATGACAGAATGCGAAAAATTAAAAATGGGATTTTGGTATGACGCAAATAACGATACCGAGTTATTAGAACAGCGGGAGGACGCAGAGGAACTATGCTATTTTCTTAATCAGACCTCTCCTAAAAGATCAAAGAAAAGGGAGGAAATTATGAGTATTCTCTTGCCAAATAGAGGGAAAGATACCACCATACTTTCGCCTTTTTACACCGATTATGGATACAACTGTTTTATTGGAGATAATACTTTCATTAACCATAATGCGTACTTAATGGACGGCGCTCCAATTAAGATCGGTTCTTACTGCTTTATCGGCCCGAACTGCGGAATGTATACGGCGGCACACCCTTTACTTGCAGAAGAACGAAATCAGGGACTTGAAAAAGCAAAACCAATTACAATTGGCGACAATGTTTGGATTGGCGCAGATGTTACAATACTTCCAGGCGTAACAATCGGAGATAATACCGTGATCGGAGCAAAAAGCGTTATTACAAAAGACATCCCTTCCAACGTAATTGCGGTTGGAAATCCATGTCGTGTATTGCGTGAAATTACAGAACAAGACAGCATTAAGGAGGAAATGAAGCGTGAAGAAAAGAATATTGAATGAAAGATTGGCCGCTATTGTTGCCAGTATCCGGCATGGTGAAATGCTATTTATTGCAGACGCAGGAAGCGGAATATCCGAAAAGGCATTGTATCCTTTAAGTCCAGATGTGGAGTATCTTGATTTGGAAGCTGTTACAGGCTCCCCCAGTTTTCAGGATATTGTTTCAACAATCGTGGAAGTCGGAGACTTTGAGGGTGCAATTATTACAGATTTAATGCCAAAACTTAATCATAAGGACTATGACTTTATTGTAAATCTGATGGGTAAAGAGAACATCCACGAAATACCGTACATTCCGGACTATTATGAACTGCGTGATCGTTGTAAAGCTGTCATTCAAACCGGCGACTATGGTATTCATGCTCAGGCGATTTTAATTGCCGGCTATCCAAGCGATGATATTCCTATGGATTGGTTAAAAAATGGTTTGAAGAAACACTCTTCAAATAAATAGCAAAGCCAGCTGCCTCCTTCTATTACCATAAATGCCGCCCGTCATCATACAACCCCCTTTTGTTAACAAAAGGGGAATTTCCATGACTTGTACAGAAAGATACAAGGAGCAAGAAATAAAAAAAGAAATACTTCACAGATGAAAACTGCTTATGTGCCATAAAGTAACACACAAGAATTTATAGACAGCATCCCACTATTCCGTAGCAACAGCGAGTTGCTTGTTAGAACCCCGCTTTGAAGATATAATGATCAAAAATATCCTTTAGGAGGGTCGGGCATGGAAATACAAAGTATTCTTAAAAATTTACGCAAGAAAAACAACCTTACACAAGAACAACTGGCTGAACGTGTGCAAGTCACCAGACAGGCGGTTAGCCGCTGGGAAACAGGCGAAACACAGCCAAATACAGATACCTTAAAACTGTTATCACGAGTTTTTAATGTGTCAATCAATACACTTCTGGGTTCTCCACGTCAACTTGTTTGTCAGTGTTGCGGAATGCCATTGAATGAAGATAGTCTGATTAGCCGAGAACCAGATGGAAGCTATAACGAGGACTATTGTAAATGGTGCTATACGGACGGAAAATTTGCTTATCAATGCAAGGAATCTTTGTTGGATTATCTGGCTGCAAATATGCCAAATCCCGATAACGCAGATGAAGAAACCAGACGCAATCAGTTTGATCTGTACCTTTCACAGTTAAAGCACTGGAAATAACGATATCTTCATAGAAAAGCCAGCCGAATCTGTCAACGACAAAATGAACGCCGCTTCGCGTCGCCGTTGACAGCCCCGCCCATCTTTGCTGGTAGGCAATCAAGGGGCGACAGCAAGGAGTGCTGCGCCCCGCACTATTATCAGAGAGGGGGAATTTCTATGGCCGAAGATGAAGCCTGCAAAGTGCATATCCAGTACACATTCAATGCCTTTTGCAAGATTGTCATTCTTCACGCAGCCATAGATAAAATTTTGAAGCTGTGATATTGTCCAAGACATTTGTCAGTTCAAAAAAATAAAATTTGATAGGCAATCGGAAATATATTTATTGGAATAATGTGATGGATTCAAAACTAACGGCAGTAACATAATCCAAATAAAGTAAGGACTTTAGATTATTTTATCACCACACTCTGCCAGAGGCTTGATGTGATGCACCTGCTCCGCTTTTACGAGCCTGTCTTCACGTTGGCACCGCTCACAAAGCGGGTGTGCATTCATGTACCGGTCACGGAGGCGTTTCCATGCCCGTTCGTACCTGCGCTTGGCTGCTGGATCTCGGCCGTACTTTTCGTACCGCTGGTTCTCTATTCTTTGATGTTCCTCACAGAACCTGGCGTCCGTCAGCTTGGGACAGCCGGGGTAGGAATACAGCCGCTTTGGTTTCCTCAGCATCGACTCATCCCCCCTTATTTCGTGCGATTTTCTTGAAATATTTTTTAATTTCGCTCGATTTACATTGATTCCCCCCGCTAAATCGCATATAATAAAAATGACCCAAAAGGAAAGGAGGCGTCGTTTATGATCGTGACTGCGACCGAATTTAAAACCAATTTTGGCAAATACCTGGATATGCTCACGAAAGAGGATATTTTCATTACCCGCAATGGCA
>ERZ1090861.338-NODE-338-length-29622-cov-13.507830_pt1 | contig 29622 bp, 28 predicted proteins | sample MGYA00478482_ERZ1090861 | MGnify/ENA primary metagenome ERZ1090861 (study PRJEB33644, sample SAMEA5815744) | chicken gut metagenome | biome: Chicken; feature: Gastrointestinal Tract; material: Caecum | place: Ireland | collected 2019-01-01 | study: A study of the... | reverse complement strand
GGTAATGTGCTTGCTTTTCCTTTAAATTAATATCCCTATACTCTAATTCAATACTATTAGAAATAGTATCGTATATTATTTTTCCAAAAAATTCATTTCGCTCTATACAATTTTTCATAAATCTTATATATGTTTTTGAATATAACGATTAATTATTTTTAACATTACTTCTTGAGTTCCACCCGCTGCAGCATAGGCATAAGCTAAATTACGGTATTTAATGGTTTCTATTGAAGAATGCATATCTATTGAATAACAGCCACATATCCTAGCTACACTGGTAGACAAATTTAATAATAATTTGATAACAGAATATTTCAAGATTGCTGCTGAATAAAACAAGTTATGTTTTTCAATAAATTCCCTTTCAACTTTATTATATAATAATTCACATTGTTGAAGGGACGTATAATAATCGCCTAATTCGAACCAAATAGATGTATACCTTCTTTTTTTGTCTCTTGCCTTTAACCATTTAATAATATTACTTTGAATTTCTCTACAAATACCTAAAGCTAATGTAGCACAACAAAATCTTTCTATAGCTAAAAAATATGTGATCGAAAGTTGTATTGCACCCAATTCGCCCACTTTATATTCTTTTCCTACAACAAGCTCATTACATGAAACAGCGCCAATAGATAATCCATTAACCTCTGATACAGTAATTGTATTTTTTATCTCTATTTGATGGACTGCTTTATCAATCAAGAACAGGCATAAATCATTATTATTACCCTTCACTACTAAAAAGAATAAATCGGCGATAGTAGCATTCGTTACAACATTTTTTTTACAACTAATTGTGAATTGATCATTGTCTAATATTGCTTTAGATGTAATGTTATCAAAACTACTGCCCCCCGTTTCTTCTGTAATAGCTAACGCACAAATCAATTCTCCCTTCTTAATTTTTTCCAGGTATAAGTTTTTTTGGAAATCTGATGCGTTCCTTTCAAATAATGGCAATAATACATCTCTTTGGAGCCAGAATGGGAAGTCATATATTCCATATTTATTCATAATATCAAGAATTATAATTGATTCTTCCCTTGAAGTATTTTTAAAAACATTTAGTTTTCCAGCTTCATGCCAAATAGACCTTAATACTTCTTTATCAGATGTAATACGTTCATGATGTTTACTAATATATTCACATAACTTTTCAAATTCGATTTGATTAATCAACTTATCACCTCATATATCATCTTAAATATTCACTAATAATGTTCAAAACAATATTATCCTTATTGGGTTTCTTGTAATTATTCTTAATTATTGATGGCCATTTTTGATCATCTATACCAAATTGACAAAGGAATGCAAAAAGAAATCTTTCCAATCCAAATCCTATACATCCAGAATAAATATACCCTTCTTGTTCCACTGATCGCAAATTAAAATGTTTAGAGATAAATTGATTATGTCGATTAAATGATGCAATTGCAAGATCTTCAGAGTCAGAAATATCTAATCTCAATTCTATTTTGGAATGATTCATCTTTTGTACATTAATTCTTGCAGCCGCATTGTTAGTAAGATAAAAGGGATCACTTGCATAAATACACTTTCCAGATAATCCTAACAAATCCATCAATTTGGTAGCTAATATTCTATAGCGGTCGAGACAATCATTTACATATGCTTTGCTTCCTAAAAAAACTGTTTCTCGAATTGTAAAATCCCATAACCGAGACATATTTTTACAATATTTATTTTCATATCTAAACGACTTACCACGAGTAGTAATTGTATTATTCCCAAGTGCGTTATCACGATACATATCATATATATAATAACACATAGTAGGTGGTAGACTATACTCAGTCACACATGCCTTAGTTTTTATGGAGGAAGGATTCAATTTATCATCTTCCTTTTTAAAACTTGTGAATGTTGAAAAATCATTATGCAGCCTAGAAACGAAAGACCATAAATTGGGAAATGAATCAAAATATCCCGCACTATCCAATACTGTAGATTTTATTAATGTAGGAAAAATAAATTGTTCAGCATTAAATTTGTTTACAGATATATTTTTTAAAATAGCATCAAAAAATTCAAATAATTCCGTTAATGGATATTTGATGCTGACTTGACCTTCACCATGCACATGAACCAATTTTGCTTCTAGCAATTCGCACATAGTGGACTCTTCGCAAATGTGGTGCTTTATTGGATTTTTCCAAAGTGGCTTTGGCATAATATTTCTTAAATCATAAATATCATTTTTCAGTATTACATTTAAATATTTTAAAAAATCCTTATATTTGTCATCTTCAATAGAAAAGGAAATTCCTATGCAAAGGTCATTTTCATATATTAATGAATAATTTGTTAATCCTTCTGATAAATACCAAATTTTCTTATTTAATTCGCTAGCCTGATAATGTTTTAGTGAATGTTCGAATTGATAAGAATACTCTTTAATCATCTGTGTTCTCCTCATAGATTTGCATTTTATCTTGGTTATACATATTGTAGTGATTTTTACGATTCATTAAAACAGTCCTTTTCATACGACACGTTTCATAGTAATCCATTAACAATGCGGATACATTCCCGGCCCAGAAATTCTTTCCATTAACAAATGCATATGTATTATTCTCTTTAATCAGAATTTTATCTGTTACTAACTGATCAAGCAATCTACTTTCACGTTTACCCACCTTCCCCATTAAAGTATTTAAATACATAAAATTAGGAAATAGCACTAGCCATTTAGTATTCTGCTCAGCTGAAGATAGTCTTCTACATAATTGAGTGCCAAACGAATATGTGTATATTGCATCAATATATTTATGAATGTCCACATAGTTCTTATATTTTATACCCGCAATATATCCTCGTGATGATGTACCCACCCCTATAACATTATTAGAATCCGGAGTATTGTTACCCAATTGAGATTTCAAGATAGTATTCTCTGGAGCATCTTTTATTGAAACAGTGTTTGACATAGTGTATTTATAGCTTTCACTTTCCGCCAAATGAATAAATGCTTTTTCATATTTATTTATACTGTTTTTTAAAGAATATTCTTTCCACAACCCTTTTTTTATCAAATATTGATACATATTAGTTTCAGGATAAACCAACAAAGAATATAAATCGATTGATTGAATTCCTAAATCAAATGTGGAATATATATCTTCCTCAAATTCATTTACACTTTGATTTGGAAAGTTAAACATAATATCAGCATTAATATTTGAAATCCCTTCATTTTGTAAGATGCTGCATAACTTAGATACTTTTTGACGATTTCCAGAAAGATCATATTGTAATCTTATTTCTGGTTTAAAAGTTTGAATTCCAAAACTGATTCTGTTTATTCCAATTTTTTTAAGTTCTTTAATATAATTAGATTTAGTTAAAGAATTTATATTTCCCTCAAAGGAAATGGTCAAATCATTTATCAAAGAAAAACTCACCTTAATATGTTCAATCAACAAATTATAATATTTAGTTGGAACAACAGATGGAGTCCCACCGCCAAAATGAATTCCAACTATTACTATTTTCTGTCCTAATTCTTTAGAATAGTAATTAATTTCTTTAGTAAGTGCTACAAAATATTTGTCTACCAAATCAGCATTAAAGACTTTTGACTTATAATAATTGCAAAAAATGCAATGATGCGCACAAAACGGAATATGTATATATAGTATCGTCTCTCGTCGTGAAAGAGGAACATTATGAATGATATGATGGTAATGAAAAGGCAACATAACATCATCATATATCGATAAAATAGGATAATCATAATGTTCAGCTTCTCGTTTTCCAAACATATCAGCTCTCCTTATTTTAGTTTTCTGATTAAATCGACAATAGCATTAACATCACTAAAGTTTCTAAGATTAAATTCATCATCTGGAATGGAAATATTAAATGTTGTTTCTATAAAGAATATCAAATCAATTATTCCAAATGAATCTAAAATTGATTCTTCTAACAATTTAGTTTCCACGTCTATTCGAATATCTTCGGATAATGTTTCAGTAAGATATTCAATTATTTTCTGTTCCATATCATCCCTCCGTAATTAAAATCGGGTCTATATATTTAATACATATAATGAAAAAAGTTATATAATTAAGAGTATCTTTAAGCGTATCTTCTATTGTTTCATAATCATTACAAGATAACTGCTCTTCTGATATCACACGATTTAATCGATATACTTTACGCTCTAATTCCGTATAGATACCGTATGAACCCCGGCCGTACCAGGTATCTCCATAGGAAGTATTTTTTACCATATATAAACTATATAATTCATCTAGGATTTCATTTGTGCTTTTTCCTGTTAAATATACTGTCATAGAAAGAATGCTCTTGGCAGCAGTATAAAGAAGAGACAATAATTGATGCTCAGGTACAACATCTTTCATAATTTTAGATCTTATGTTCTCAATAGTGTTGTTAATATTATCGGACGACTGTATTTGCTCAAAATAAGATAGTAGTTCCCTTTTATCAATTAAACGAGAACGATAGTCTTTAATAATCATCAATAGTTTAGCAAAAGCATGATTTTTCTCTTCTAAAAGTTCCATGTCCGATGAGAGTTCAATTGTATCGTATGTATGGTATATCGATTTTACTTCGTTATCAAATTTCCCCATTTTAACCTCATACTATTCTATTATATATATTTTAGGTGAAGGCCACACATGAAACATACTTTGTAGACACGCAGTATAAGCCCCCATAGCTCCAAGTTCCAAAATATCACCAGATTCAATTTCATAAGGCAAATCAAACGTAAAATGAGGGCGGTGCATACATGTTAAATCGACAAATCTATAAGTACATAACTGTTTGATAGGCTTCTTATTAATCACTTTTATATACGATGGAAGTCGTTTATTATCAGTTTTCAAACCAGTTGGTTTACCTGCATCCATATACACATCAGAAAAACTTTTTCTATGCCGAACCGCAATAACTCTTGAAAATAAGCTACCGGCATCGTTTACAATAGCATTACCCGGTTCCGCAATAATTCTAATATTAGGATATTGCTTTCTTAAATTATCTGTTTTATAAACAAGATTTGAAAAAAAGCCATCCTCTGCATTGTGTCGATATCCCCCACCAATGTTTAAAATGAATGATTGTTTCATATGGAATTGGAGTAAACCAATTACATACATAGCTCTATTCCATACACAATTAAAATCATTAAGATTAATATTGTTTGAAATGTGAAACGATATTCCATTAATATTATTTGACGAAAAGACACCATTCCGAACACCTATCGCAATTTCTTCTATTGTCATTCCAAATTCTAAACTATTCGGGAGAAGGTCATTGATATTTAATCGCAATATTTTATTAGAACTTGGTGCATATTCATTTAATTTTTGTAATTCGGAAAGCATATCAAAAATAAAATAATTACACCCATCTCGATAGAGATGTTCGATTGTGGAAATTTTTTTAATCGGCAGACCGCAAATAATATTAGACGCAGGAATATCAGCATTTCTTACTCTATCAAATTCCCCATCACTTGCAACCTCAAACCCAGTACATACGGATGACAGGCACTCAATAATTAGAGGCTCGGCATTTGCCTTCAGAGAATAATACACCTCTATTCCCGCCATCTTTTTACACAAATTTTGGTAAGAAAAAATGAGAGCTTTTTTTGAAAACACATAGGCTGGTGTATTAATACATTCAATCTTTTCCGATTTAATCATTGATATTCTCCCATATATAAGTTTTTATATTTAACTGATCAATTATATTGCATTTAACTGACTTGCACTGATATAATTCAACTATTTTTTGAATAGAATGTTTCAGTTTTGACTCAGGAAGTGCAGATGTATCAAATTTTGTAATGTCGATTATCAGTAAATCATTTTTCACCTTATAATTCCAAGTAGCTTTTGCTTCACCATTTTCAACTACTACTCCACTCACATGTCCTGCTTTTCTCCAAATACAATGTTTATATATATCAGATACAATCCAAGCTTTGTCATCATATGCTAGTAATAGTGGATCAAACTTTCCTAAAAAAAACACATTATCTTTTAAAATATTTTCATAATCTAGCTTGCTGTATAACGAATATTTATCAGAAATCCCCCATAACCCAGTATCATACTCAATTAATGAATCAATACCTCTACATTTATCTGTAAATATTTTTATTTTAATATTTGAAACAGGTAAACCTAGCCAATGCAATAAATCATTAATTGTTGCAGGACCATAGCAAGTGAAATATCGAAGAATAATTTCATTTAGAGCTTGTTCATAATCCAACAACTTAAAACTATTATTAGGCACCCAAAATAATCTATTCGCATAGCATGCACATCTATTTCCAACGGTGACATTACAAATCAACCCCTTATTATTAAGAGTAATGAACAGATCACCCCAAGGGCCTAGATACTCGGGAGAAATACCTTCCTTAATCATTATATCTCTAGTAACAAACTTATTTTTCTGAACAATTTGTTCAGCCTGATGAAAAAGATGATCGAAATCTATTCCTTTTTTTCTTATTCTTCGTTCAAACCAATCAGGTTTATTTTTTAAAAAACTGCAAATCATCCCCCAATCATCAATCGTATAATAATGAAGTGTTGAACGTAATCCCCATATTCGAATTATAGATCGTTCTTCATAAATCATCTTATTAAGTTGTGATACTGTAGTTCCCTTAGTTCTTAATGCAATGGAAAGATAAGGAACTTGCTGCATTTGCGCTTGAATTCCAAAATGATGTTTTATACATGAATGTACAGATGGGCATTCATGATACAACCCCGATTGAATCAAACGAAATGCTGTAATTAATTTCATCTTATTCATCATATATAGTCCTTTTTAATTTGTTCATTAAAATAAACTCTTGTTCGGCTATTTTATGAATTCTATTGCTTAATCTTGTATATACATCTGGACTATTTTTTCTCTTACCTGCGCGAATCAACAAAATCATTACACTTCTCCACTCCTCAGAGATTTCTTGAAGTTTCTCAATAAAATACAGATAACTATTGGTAGAGCTTAATTGTAAAAATTCGCAATAATTTAATCGATCATTCGCAACTCCTTTAAGCCATGTATATAGAGGTGAAACACGTGCATCATGATAATTATTCAGATGAAGATCAATATCCAAAGAGTCTTTTACTTTATCTGCAAATAAATCAATATTTCTTTTCAATAACGTAGGATTCAACTTTAAAATAGAGTTCTCTACAATATTTTTCATAATAACTGCATCATGAAAAGAAATCGTAATGATTTCTCCCGATCCTTGGTTGTAATCTTGGAAGGGAAGAATAACCTTTTTCTGAGTATCAAGCTTGTCTAAACATATAAAAAACTCTCTCTCGGTATTAACTCCAATTATTAATATATAATGATGTATATGACTTTTCCCATATGAAGGAAACCATGGGCACCAAAAGGAATCTATATACGTAATAACTGGATGATTTTTAGTTAATTCTTCTATAATTGTTTCGTAACGACGAAAAATCGATGCTGTTTGAACATAAAAGCTTATACCCGTATATTTTTTTGCATTTTCTAAAAACTCCATTAATTCGGGAACGAATCTTATACCTTTATATTCCTCCATAAAATTGTATGAAAAACTCCAACTAGAAGCAAATATGTAACGATACTCCTTATGATACCAATTTATCGTTGTTGCTATAGGTCGTTCCAAACATGAAAGTTTATCATTATGAATACAATTAATTTTTAAAACTTTCTTCATTTTTACTCACATTATTATTTATAAGATTTTGTGCCCATTTAGATATGGCATCGTTCTCTTCAACAACAAATTCTTGCCCTCTTGCTGCTGACTGGAAATAACCATCTTTCCAGGAATTTTGAGTATGATACGTAATGGATAAACCTCTAAATATTTCAGGAAGTTTCCACTTGCTACGACTCATACCAGGCATTGACAAATCAAGTTCTGCATTATATTTAAAAACTCCATATCCAGGTATATTTTCGTTCCAACTAGAAGATTCACGAGCAACATAAATACAATTATTTTTATTATTTACACGCTCACCCTGACTATGCGGATGATATTTTAACCAAGCAGGAATTTTATCAGTTGCAGTATGAATTATTTCACCAATTTGTAGATACCCAAAAAGAACATGTCTACCATTCCCTTTCTTCATTTTCAACGAATTATTGTATAGTTCACAATCATTGAACCATCCAAAAAAAAGAAATAAATCACCGACCCCAATATGTGAATTCTCTAATACAGTTTGTGCAGCTCCTATCTGTCCAAAACATCCACGCCACTTAGAATCTCTAGCCATTGCATAATAATCAATATCCGGATCTAGATGACAATGAGTCTCAGAATTAAGTGGTTTCCATTTATATTCTTTAATCTGAGGTTTAATATTTTGCATTAATTCCATCAAATTAAAATCTTGATATCTGGATTTTACATTACAGTATGTAATAGAATCTCCGCTACTAGGAATCGGTAATGACTGAATGGTACCGTCTGGTAATATAAAACTTGCATATCCCCCAAACCCAGAATCAAATCCCTTTCGACTTAAAACAACCTTCATTTTAATCCTCCGTATAAAAAGCAGATCTTCTTAATTTTTTCGATAAAATGCTAATAATAAAAAATGGCAATAGTCCATGCAAACAAAGCATAGTTATTACCAATTCCTATAACACCTTAAAATAATTATATCATATTCATTTTATAAAGCAATACTATATGTCACTTGAGTTTCCGCAGAATTATCCTCATAAGACAAATCTGCTGCGTTTATTATCCACAACTTTCAAAAAATGCCCAAAATATAAGGAATCCTGTTCCTTTTTGATGTAAAATTAAGCTACCAAACAAAAACCTTACTAAACAAAAAGAAAGGGGATTCCTTATGGCTAATTCTACATCAATTACTTACCGTTTGAAAAGAAAAATTTTGACTTTTACAAATAAAATCTCCCGCAGACTTTCGAAACCGGACCGGAAGTTTACAGCAGATATGGTTTATGGCATTCTGGCATCCAGAAGCTGCCTGCTCACTGATATTTCCGACCAGCTTCATGAAACGGCACATAAAGCGAATACTGTAAAACGGCTTTCCAATCATCTTTCGGCAGGAACGCCGGCTTCCGCGGCCGCTTCTTATCTCCACACCGTAAAGAGACTCGTTCCCTCTGAACCAGTGGTCCTCATTGATGAAAGTGATATCGTAAAACCAGATGGAAAACAGTTTGAAGCTCTTGGTATCGTTCGCGATGGTTCTGAAAGCACACAGACGAAAAGTGTTTATAAAAAAGGATACCATGTAACAGAGGCCTGTGTCCTGACTGCCAATAAACATCCTGTCAGTGTTTTTTCCATGATCCATTCTTCTGCTGAGAAGGACTATAAATCTGTAAACACCATCACTTTTGATGCGATCAAACAGGCATCTGCTCTTTTCGGAAAGGCCACCTTTGTTATGGACCGCGGTTATGATGACAATAAGATATTTCTCATCCTCGACCAGCTGAAGCAGGATTACGTGATCCGCCTGAAATCCAACCGGAAACTTCTTTATCACAACAAATGGACAAAGGCAACGGAACTGCGGAATCGGAGGAAGGGAAAAGTAAAAGCGGATGTTTTCTATAAGGGAAAAGAGCATACCGCCTATCTTTCCCACGTAAAAGTTCAGATCACTGCCTCTCGGAAAAATATTTATCTGGTCCTGGTCTATGGGATCACGGAACATCCCATGATGCTGGCTACAAACAAAGAGATCCGTTCAAAGGATGATGTGATCCGTATTGCCAGAACCTACTTTTCCAGATGGCGGATCGAGGAATATTTTCGTTGTAAAAAGCAGACCTATCAGTTTGAAAACTTCCGTGTAAGAAAACTGGAAGCCATTAATGCGCTTAACTTTTATATTACTTTAGCTATGGCATTTTTAGCTCAGGAAGAATTAAGTCCTGAGACAAACGCCCTGAAAGTTTCAATCATACAGGAAGCAGATCCAATCAAGGATAAAGTCAGTTTCTGCTATTATCGGCTGGCAAAAGGCATCTCCGGCATACTGTCATATGCCAAAGAGGGCATCCGGCTCTGGTACCGGACAAAGCGTCCGGCGTACCGTCAACTCTGCCTTAAGCTGACCGCTTGAATAGATAAAAGAATATGTCTCCCCAAGCCCGGTTCCGGCGGGGCTTATTAAAGTGCCTCTATTCTTGGTACTGCCATTCTAGGACTCTCAAAAAAACGGCAGATTAGTACTTTGGGAAGACATACTCATCTTTTTATTGCAATTCGCGGAAACTCAAGTATATGTCAATACACTTATCTTTTACAGAAAGCACATTTTTTTCAAATTGTTTACCCTGTTATTTTTTCCAAAAGATTTGATACATCATCAACACAAAACACATAGTTAGATCCAGGTACTATTTATGGCCAGAACATGAGAGATTCCCATGATCTGAAACAGCAGTTTATTTTCCTGTCCCAGATTTCCCTTTTCTCCCAATACCATAGCTTCCATAATCCCGCTTTTTTCACTGCCAAAGACTTTTTGGATCCCCCGGGCAAGTTTTTCTTTGATTCTCCCCTGAATTGCCAGGACCATATCCCTTTCTTTGCGAAGGACCTGAAACTCTTCTCCATTCATATACCATTTTACCTTTCTGGCATAATAGTAGATTTTTTCGTCAAACTGTCCCGGATTTGCGGCTTCCGGAATTTCTTCCACTTCTCCCCAGGCAGCAGCCATATCTCCCTGTCCTGTGGGATCAGTCAGTATTTCATTTTCAATTGTGAGTTTAATATTGTCTATGGGATATTCTTTATTCCGAATGATCAGATTTGTTTTTTTCAGATACAGATTTGTAATTGTCTCATAGATATCTTTCTGATAGACGATGCCTGTAACCAGGACTTTCTCATCTTTCACGCCCTCTGGAAGTGCAGGAGAAGTGCAGGAAAAGAAGGGAACTCCTGCCTTCCCCAGCAGCCATATCGCTGCCGCCCAGATGACAGCGGCAGCGCACAGAGGTCTCTTAATTCTCATCCTCAGTCTCCAGATAACTGTAGTCCGCCTGGTAGACCTTATCCAATTCCATACTTTCTCTAAAGGTCACCTTGGTATCTCCCTCTACAGAAATCTGAACTCCATGAATCTTGCAGGCGTCTGTCAGGGAGTTCACAATAGAATAGATAGGCAATTCCTGCTGGACACTCATAGTCTCAGTCAGAAAACTTTTATCCAGGTTCACATAACAGATCCCTTCCACAATCGAAACTCCCAGGATCCTGGTATTGGAGGACAGGGTAGGCAGCATGCCGTCAGCTTTTGGTCCTTCCAAAAGCTTTTCAACAATGACCCTTTCCAGAGGGACATTGCTGCTGTAGTGGATCCTTCTGGTTTCTTTTACCAGATGGTCACCGTTTTCATTTGCAAAATACAGATTCAGATCTGCAAAAACATAGGAATTGATATTTTTTCCTTCATTTTCCACAAAGCTGCTTCTTTCCATTGGACCCAGCTCATTGCCGTCAGAATCGGTCATAGGATTTCCGTTCTCCTGAAACTCCACATAGGAGACTCCGGGAATCTGTGTAAAGGCCAGGACCATTCCCGTTCTCACCAGAATCTCCCTGGCATTATTCATCTTTTTATACTCTTCGTCAAAATTCAGCGTTACTGTCTGTCCTTCAAAAGAATAATTCTTCATTAACACCCCATCAGGGAGCAGGCTGAGATATTCCTCTGAGTCAGAAGGTTCCGAAAGTTTCTGGTAGATTTCCTGGATCATAGTCTCCGTATCTTCCGCCGAGGGTTCATAAGGTACTGTCTCCAGTTTCGTCTCTGACAGCGCCAGGTAATACATGGAGTATTTTGTCACTTCTTCCTCCTGTTGATTTTGACACCCTGCCAGAACCGAAAGGCAGATCACTAAAAAAATCGCCAGTATTTTTCTGATTTTCTTCACGCCAATACCCCCTATGCAATATAATTCAAAGGGATTCTTACGGAAAATGTAGTTCCCTGATGTTCTTCACTTTTTACTTTTATGGCTCCTCTGTGCATGACAATGGCATTTCTGGTGATCGCCAGTCCCAGGCCGGTTCCTCCAATCTCCCGGGAATGGGATTTGTCTACCCGATAAAACCTCTCAAAAATCTTATCAATAGATTCCTTTGGAATACCGATTCCCGAGTCTGATACTGTTACGTAAAAGTATTTATGGTCTGCATTCAGAGTCACATGCACCCAGCCATCCTCCACATTATACTTAATACCATTTTCCACCAGATTGGAAAAGGCCAGGCTCAGCTTAACCTCATCGATTTCCGCCACTACCGGCCGGAAGCTCTCCAGGACCAGTTCCACCCGCTTTTTATCTGCAATAGGTTTCAGCCGCTTAAGTATATTTTCCAGCAGCTCATTGATACTCACTTTCTGAATATTCAGATCTGAAGCTTTTTTGTCCATCTTTACCAATGCCAGAAGATCTGTAATGATCTTGTTTTCCCGGTCAATCTCCACCGTAATATCCTGCATAAACTCTTTATACAACTCTGCCGGAACGTCATCCTGCCCTGCCAGAGAATCCGCCAGGACCTTGATGGAGGTCATAGGTGTTTTCAGTTCATGAGACACATTGGCTACAAACTCCTGTCTGGAATCGTCCAGAATTTTCATACGTTTCAGCAGTTTGTTGAACACATTGGTGATCATCTCTGTTTCCGTATAATCGGTAACAGAAATTTCTTCATCCAGATATCCATCGGTCAGTTCTTCAATAGCTTTACTCACTCTGGAGAATGGTTTTACCAGAATCTTGGATATGATAAAACTAAGGAAAATCACCAGAATACTGATGATCAGCATAAGAAGATTTCCCCTGTGGGCCAGGATCTCTATAGTATCCCGGATCTCGGAAGTAGAGGCACTGATCAGCATCACGCCGTCAATCTGCTCAGATTCCTGGTTGGTCAGAGGGATTGTCTGTTCTATATAAGTATTCTCTCTATCATAGTAGCTGGTATTCACTCCTTCAAAGCATTGGATCACTTCTTCGGAAAAGGCATATTTTCCTTCATCGATATCATAGGTATCTTCTATAATCCTTCCGTTTCTGTTTATGATCAGGACTCTGGCGCTGAAGATAGATGAGACCATGGCCAGTTCACTGTCTATGACCTCTGTTTTCTGTTGGAGATACCCTTCCTTCATCAGCTGATTTTCCAGAATGTCACACTGATTTCTTACATTGATCTGTCTCAGTTCCACAGCCCGTTCCTCATAGGAACTGATAAGCATTCCCTCCACAATAAAGCCGGGAATAATACCGATTATAATCATAATGATCATGATCCGGAATCTGAGGCTTTTAAAAAATGACAGTTTCGATTTTATCTGCATTGGCTCTGTTCCTACTTTCTATCCAGGAGTCACTTCCGAAAATCTTCGGAAGTCCCTTTCTCAACAGGAAAAAAACGAGCGGAAACACTCCTGGCGGGTTTTCGCTCGTTAAAAGATTTCTATCCCTGAAAATAATATCCGATTCCCCACTTGGTATGAACATATTTTGGATCGCTGGGCACTGTCTCGATCTTCTCTCTCAGACGGCGGATATGTACATCTACTGTCCGGACATCTCCCGGATATTCATATCCCCACACCAGATTCAGCAGATTCTCTCTGCTGTATACTTTGTTGGGATTTTTTGCCAGCAATTCAAGAAGATCAAATTCCTTAGCAGTAAGATTAATCTCCTTATCTGCAATAAAGACTCTTCTTCCCTCCAGATCCAGTTTCAGGTCACCGCTTACCAGAACTTTTTCCGTATTTTCTTTCTTTTCATCTTTGCTGGCCCGGCGCATAATTGCCTTGATCCTGGCTTTTACCTCCAGAATGTTAAAGGGCTTGGTAATATAATCGTCTGCTCCATATTCCAGGCCCAGAATCTTATCCATATCTTCACCCTTGGCTGTAAGCATAATAATAGGAACGCTGGAAAATTCCCTGATCTGCTGGCATACTTCAAGTCCTGTCATCTTAGGGAGCATAATATCCAGAAGGATCATATCATATTCCTTTGTCCTGGCCTTCTCCAGAGCTTCCTCTCCGTCATAGGCGCAGTCCACTTCCATATCATCCTGTTCCAGGCTGAAACGGATACCTTTTACGATTAATTTTTCATCATCAACTACCAACACTCTTCTGCTCATCTGCTTTCTCCTATTCCACTGTTATATAAGCTTCTATTTTTTCAAAGGTCTTTCCTTTAATTCCGGAGACCTGCTGAATATCTTCTATACTTCCAAAACCGCCGGCCTCTTCTCTGTAATCAATAATCGCCTGAGCCCGGACTTCCCCGATGCCGGGTATCTCCTGGAGTTCCTCCAAAGAGGCCTGATTAATATTGATCCTTCCCTGTTCCCCGGTCTCTGAATTCTTTTGTTCCGTGGTTTCCCGGGGCGAGAAAACACCCTGTTCTTTCAATGCCCGGGTCTCTTCCCTGGTATAAACCAGAATCTTCTCTCCGTCAGCTATTGCCGCAGCCTGATTCAGCCACTGAGAATCTGCCTCTTCTGTAAATCCTCCTGCCGCCTCTATAGCCTGAAAGACTCTGGAACCATTCTCCAGTTGGTAGACACCCGGACTTCTCACGGCGCCGCTTACGTCCACCCAGATGGATGGAAGTTTCTCCCGGGCAGTTCCTGTATCTCCCGGCTCCTGGTCTTCTTTTTCCGGAAAGCTTTCTGATCCTTCCTGTTCCTCAACCTCCTCATTGTCTGTCTCCCGAGAAAGGACCTCATCCCTGCCGATCAGGATCTGCTCCTTTTCTCCCCGGCAGGCACTCAGAACTATGGCTGTGCTTAGAAAGATCACTGGTAAAAACTTCCTTTTAATTTTCATTCCCCATACCTCCCATATCTCAGTCAGACAGAAACAGTCCAGTATGAAGAACTGTATTTATTGTAACGAATTTATAGTCGCTTTACAATATCTATTTTTCAAGTTCTTATAAAATCCCCTGAAAACTTCCCAGGTATTCTCACATGATCTGCCTGCTGCAATCTTATTCTGGAAACAATGGCTGAAACGCCGGAAACAATTTCTTGAAATGTAAATTCAGTATAGCATTTTCTTTAAAAATCGGCAATCCAAAAAACAGCTCCCTTTCAGAGCTGTTTTTTGTACATTATTCCCATTTAAAAATTACGATTCCCACAATAGCAATCCCCATACCGATCAGTTTTCTCCATTCAAAGGGAGACTTCTCCACTCCGAACAGCCCCAGAAGTTCAATGATATAAGCCACTGCAAGCTGAGACACCACAATAAGCATAGCTGACCTGGCAGGGCCAAGAGCAGACATACTCTGGATCACCGTCACAGTAATAAAAGCACCTATAACCCCTCCCAGGAGCAGATACCGGTGGTTTACCATAGCCAGTTCCCCGATTCTCTCTCTTCCGGTAAAAAACCAGGCGCCGATACATACCAGAAGCGCAGAAAACTGCACCCATCCGGTAGACACCCACAAACTGGTCTGTTTCGTCACCTCGGTATTAAACACTCCCTGAATACTCATCAGGGCACCGGATAAAAGGGCGATCAAAATTCCCCACACAGCCTATTCCTCCTTATGTTCTTAAATACCTTTACAAGAGCTGCTGCATGAATCCTGTATCAGGAATATTAATGCAGCACCTTTCTCTGATATATTTTCCCATAAAAAGGATTTTCATTCCGCCATTGCAAAACTTCAGTCCATATCTCAAGCTAAAAACTAAAAGGATTTTTCCAGCTTCTCTGCCATTTCATCAATATCTGCTTTCGTTATGATCAGAGGCGGCACAAAACGCAGTACGTCTGATCCTGCAGAAAGGACAAAAAGACCGTTTTCAATAGCTCTATTTATGATCTCGCCCACAGGTCTGCCGCTGACAACCAGACCCTGCATCAGGCCTTTTCCCCTTCTTTCTGTAAGAAAATCATATTTTTCCGCCAGTTTGTCCAGTTTTTCTTCCAGATAAGGCGCTGTCTCCTGAACATGTTCCAGAATCTTTTCTTTTTCAAAAAGATCAAAGACTTTGCTCACTGCGCAGCAGGCCAGAGGATTTCCTCCGTATGTGGTTCCATGATCTCCCGGTGTCAGAGAGTTTCGTGCTGTTTTCTCGTTTAATACAAAAGCACCCACCGGCACACCGCAGCCTAAAGCCTTGGCGCAGGTCATGATGTCCGGCATAACATCATAAGACTGGAAGGCGAACATGCTTCCGGTCCTTCCCATACCGCACTGGATCTCATCCAGGATCAGCAGGATATCCTTTTCATCACAGAGTTTCCTAAGACCTTGAAGAAATTCCCGGCTGGCGGGATAAATCCCTCCCTCCCCCTGAACCGGCTCCAGGATAATGGCGCAGGTCTTCTCCGTGATCTGGGCCTTTACGCTGTCAAGATCATTAAAATCTGCAAACCGGATTCCACCGATCAATGGTTTAAAAGGTTCCTGGTAATGGGCGTTTCCTGTTACGGACAAAGCTCCCAGGCTTCTTCCATGGAAAGAATGGTTCATGGCAATAATCTCATGATCTGTCCTCTTATCCTTCAGCCATGCATATTTTCTGGCTGCCTTAATCGCTCCTTCAATGGCTTCCGTACCGCTGTTAGTAAAGAAAACTTTGCCAAGCCCTGATGCCTTGAGAAGCTTCTCTGCTGCTTCCACCATGGGAACATTATAAAACAGATTGGAGGTATGTATCACCTTATCGATCTGATCTTTCAGTGCCTGATTATATGCTTTGTTTCCGTAGCCCAGAGCAAAAACCGCAATGCCGGCGCCAAAATCCAGATATTCTTTGCCTTCCAGATCATAAAGCCGCACTCCCTCTCCCCGGTCCAGAACTACCGGAAAACGGTTATAAGTGTGGAGTACTGCATTTTCAGCTCTGTCCATATATTCTTTACTGCACATCATAATACTGTATTCCATCCTTTCTCAAAATTGCGGTTCCGATACCCTTATCTGTAAAGATTTCCAGAAGCAGGCAATGTTTGATTCTTCCATCCAGAATATGGACTCTGGAAACTCCTCCCTCAATAGCATCCACACAGTTCTGAAGCTTGGGGATCATACCGCCGCCTACATTTCCGCTGTGGATAAGATCTCTGGCTTCTTTGACAAAAAGCTTGGAAATCAATGTAGAGGGATCCTGGGGATCTCTGTATACACCTTCAATGTCTGTGAGGAACGCCAGTTTTTCCGCATGCATCTGTTTTGCGATAGCGCAGGCAGCGTCATCCGCATTAATATTATAAGTCTGATAGTTTTCATCCATTCCCACCGGGCAGACGATGGGAAGAAAATCCTTTTCCAGAAGATCTGAGAGGATCTTGGGATTTACTTCTGTGATATTTCCAACAAATCCGATATCCTGTCCATTGGAATATTTTTTCTCCACTTTCAGAAGATTTCCGTCTTTTCCGCTGACTCCTACAGCCTTTACCCCTAAAGACTCTACCATAGCAACCAGTTCCTTGTTTACCTTGTTTAAAACCATTTCAGCCAGTTCCATGGTCTCTCCGTCTGTCACACGCAGTCCGTTGATGAACTGAGGTTCTTTCCCCACTTTGCTGACCCAGCGGCTGATCTCCTTGCCTCCGCCATGAACAATAATAGGCTTAAATCCTACCAGTTTCAGAAGAACCACATCCTGGATCACAGTTTTTTTCAACTGTTCGTCTACCATGGCACTTCCGCCGTATTTTACTACAATGATCTTTCTGTTGAATCTTTGTATATATGGAAGGGCTTCGATCAGTACCTCCGCCTTGTCCAGATATTTCTGCTTAACCATTTGATTTTCCCCCTTATGAGCGGTAATCCGCATTTATTTTCACATAATCATAGGTAAGATCACAACCCCAGGCAGTAGCCGTGGCCTCTCCCATTTTTATATCCGCAATTACAGTGACCTTATCCTGGGAAAGGATTTTTGTAGCCTCTTCCTCGCTGTAACCGGTTCCCACGCCGTCCTTCATGATCTGTATCTTTCCTGCTTTACTCTCAAAATACAAATCCACCTTCTCCGGATCAAACTGTGCCCCTGAATATCCCATTGCACACAGGATCCTGCCCCAGTTGGCGTCATGGCCGAAAATAGCGGCCTTCGTCAGATTTGAGGTAATCACAGATTTGGAAAGTGTTACCGCCTGTTCTTTATCCAGGGCTCCTACGACTTTCACTTCAAAAAGAGCGGTGGCTCCCTCTCCGTCCCCGGCGATTTTCTGGGCCAGAGTCTTATTTATATAGTCTAACGCCTCTTTGAAAAGCTCATAATCCTGATTTTTTTCTGTAATCACAGGATTACCCGCCATTCCGTTAGCCAGGAGAAGTACAGTATCGTTGGTAGAGGTGTCTCCGTCTATAGAGATCATATTATAGGAATCCTGAACACTTTCCCTTAATGCCTCTTTTAACAGTTCTTTGTCTATCTGTACATCTGTGGCAACGAAGGAAAGCATGGTGCACATATTGGGATGGATCATCCCGGAGCCCTTACACATGCCTCCAATACTTACTTTTTTCCCGGAGATTTCAATTTCTACGGCTGCTTCTTTTTTCACCGTATCTGTGGTCATAATCGCTTCCGCCGCCAAAGCCGCCGCTTCCCTTGTTCCCAGAAGCAGAGGTGCCAGATTTTTAACTCCTTCCTCTATGACAGGCATAGGAAGCTGCTGGCCGATCACTCCCGTAGAAGCCACCAGGACACTTTCAGCCGGAATATTCAGAGCCTTTCCCGCAGCTTGGGCCGTGGCCTGGCAATACCTGTATCCTTCCTGTCCTGTGCAGGCGTTGGCAATCCCGCTGTTGCATACCACAGCCTGAGCAAAGGCCGAATCTGCAACCACTTTCTGATCCCATTTTACCGGAGCCGCCTTTACCACATTGGTTGTAAAGGTTCCTGCACATACACAGGGTTTCTCACTGTAGATCATGGCCATATCCTTTTTGCCGCCTTTTTTTATTCCTGCTGCGATCCCTGCCGCCTGAAATCCTCTGGCGGCAGTTACGCCTCCGTCTATCACCTTTATTTTGTCATCCATTACCTTTTCTTCTCCTTTCCGTATCATGGGAACATAGGCACCAGCCTGAGTCCCTCGTCCTCTTCTTCTCCAAACATCAGATTCATATTCTGCACTGCCTGTCCTGCAGCGCCTTTTACCAGATTGTCAATGGCTCCCATCATGATAATCCGGTTTGTTCTTGGATCTATCTTAAAATTAATATCTACATAATTACTGCCTTCCACCCATTTGGTCTGGGGATACATATCCTTATCCAGCACGCGGACGAATTTTTCTTTTTTATAATACTGATCATAAATCCCTTTCACCTCTTCATAAGTCACAGGCCTGGTAAGAGATGCATATGCGGTAGCCAGAATTCCCCGGTTCATGGGTACCAGATGAGGGGTAAAGTTCAAAGTCAGCTTTCTCCCAGCCGCATACCCCAGTTGCTCTTCGATCTCAGGAGTATGACGGTGATTTCCCACACTGTAGGCCTTCATGTTTTCATTCACTTCACAGAAAAGATTGTCTACCTTCGCTCCTCGTCCTGCTCCGGATGTGCCGGACTTAGCATCTATGATCAGCGTATCCGGATCAATGATCCCCTCTTTTACCAGGGGATAGCAGGTCAGAATACTGCAGGTGGTATAACATCCCGGGTTTGCCACCAATCTTGCTTTCTTCACTGCCTCCCGGTTGATCTCACACAGCCCGTACACTGCCTCCGGTATAAACTCCGGAGCTTTGTGCTGGATCTTATACCACTCTTCATAAATCTTTACATCCTTTATGCGAAAATCTGCGCTGAGATCGATCACTTTTACTTTTGAAAGAATCTCTTCATTGATCATAGCAGCACACAGCCCCTGAGGAGTAGCCGTAAAGATCACATCAACCTGATCTGCCAGCTGAGCCATATTGTCGTCCAGACAGGCATCCTCTACAAGCTCAAACATATTCTGATAGACTTCATAATATTTTTTATCAATATAGCTTCTGGAACCATACCATTTAATCTCTGCATTTTTATGTCCCAGAAGAATCCGCACCAGCTCTCCTCCGGCATAACCGGTAGCTCCAATGATTCCTGCTTTTATCATATTCTTAACCTCTTTTCTCTTTCATCTGCTGCCGACAGTTCTTTCCCGGCAGTGGTCTGTGTTCATCATACTCCTGTTCTCCTGCCCATGCAAGAAAAAATTATGCATATTTTCACTAAAATATTGAATAATTATACATCCAGTTTTATACATATGCAAGAGAAATTTTTCTATTTTTTGGGGAGCTTCCCCTATGCATATACTATAAATAGGTACTGATATATGCCTGAAAATCATATCCCGCTGTTTTACAGTAAAAATAAGGATATTCTATAAGCCTTAATCGTTATGCCGCATTTTAATTTTTTTTATTTTTCTATTGCATAATTATAATAATTGTTGTATAGTACCAATAGCAACGAAGTAAAAAGTAGAATTTTTATATATTCAGGAGGATCATCTTATGAAAGAAAAAGTTGTTTTGGCATATTCCGGCGGTTTGGATACTACCGCTTTAATTCCCTGGTTAAAAGAAAATTTTGACTATGATGTAATCTGCTGCTGTGTAAACTGTGGTCAGGGCGCAGAACTGGACGGCCTGGATGAAAGAGCAAAAATGTCCGGAGCTTCCAAATTATATATTGAAGATATCGTAGATGAATTCTGCGACGACTATATTATGCCTTGCGTTCAGGCAGGTGCCGTCTATGAGCATAAATATCTCCTGGGTACCTCTATGGCTCGTCCGGGAATTGCAAAGAAATTAGTAGAGATTGCCAGAAAAGAAGGGGCAGTTGCTATCTGCCACGGCGCCACTGGAAAAGGAAACGACCAGATCCGTTTTGAGCTGGGTATTAAGGCCCTGGCACCGGATATTAAGATTATTGCTCCATGGCGTATGACCGATGTATGGACTATGCAGTCCAGAGAAGACGAGATCGCTTACTGTAAGGCCCATGGTATTGATCTTCCTTTTGACGCCAGCCACAGCTACAGCCGTGACCGGAATCTGTGGCACATCAGCCATGAAGGACTGGAACTGGAAGATCCATCTCAGGAACCGAATTACGATGATCTTCTGGTGCTGAGCGTAACGCCTCAGAAAGCTCCTGATAATGAAACGGAGATCACTATGACATTTGAAGCCGGTGTTCCTAAAACTTTAAATGGAAAATCCATGAAAGTTTCCGAGATCATCACCGAGCTGAACAGATTAGGCGGTGAAAACGGCATCGGCATTATTGATATTGTAGAAAACCGTGTAGTAGGAATGAAATCCAGAGGTGTTTATGAAACTCCCGGAGGGACCATCCTGATGGAAGCTCATGATCAGCTGGAAGAACTGATCTTAGACAGAGACACCATGGAGACAAAGAAAAAACTGGGCAGCCAGCTGGCTCAGGTAGTTTACGAAGGAAAGTGGTTCACTCCTTTAAGAGAAGCTATCCAGGCATTTGTGGAATCCACTCAGAAATATGTAACCGGTGAAGTAAAATTGAAACTGTACAAGGGTAATATCATCAAAGCAGGAACGACTTCTCCATATAGCCTGTATAATGAATCCCTGGCTTCTTTCACTACCGGAGATCTGTACGATCATCACGATGCAGACGGTTTCATTACCCTGTTCGGTCTTCCGCTGAAGGTCCGGGCTATGAAAATGATGGAAGTCAAAAACAACCAGAAATAAGTCTTAGTTTTGATAAAGAAAAAAACGATGAGATTCGCACCCCTCATCGTTTTTTTCTTTTTTATGATTTTGGATCTTCTTCTATTTGTCCGTAAATATTTGCCGGAACCCTGGCCTTTACATAAATTCCTTCCGGGGTATATTCTTCCTCCAGAAGCTGTCCGTACTTTCTGATCAGCTGAATCTTTCCGGCTTCCTGATAGCTGTAATTTCTTTCCAGATAAATCTGGTTTTCTATAAGGATCTTTTCCATAACTTTTTTGAAATCTTCCAGTCCCTGGCCAGTCCGTGCGGAAATCTTGAGGACATAATCCGCCTGAAAATCCCGGAAAATCTCTTCCTTGGAAATCTTATCCTGTTTATTAAACAGTGTCACCACTTTCTTGTCCTTTACCCCCAGCTCTTTCAGCGTCTCATATACCACATACATCTGCTGGTCCCTCTGGGGATTGGAAGCGTCCACCACATGGATGATCACATCTGCATACTTTGCCTCCTCCAGGGTGCTCTTAAAAGCCTCAATAAGGTGATGAGGAAGTTTCCGGATAAATCCTACGGTATCTGTAAGATATATTTTCTGTTTCCCCGGCAGTTCCAGAACTCTGGTAGTGGGATCCAGAGTGGCAAACAACTTGTCTTCTTCCAGCACTCCTGCATGGGTCAGGGTGTTCAGCAGGGTGGATTTTCCTGCATTGGTATATCCTACAATAGCTCCTGTAAGAAGATTGTCTTTTTTTCTTCCTTCTCTAAGCAGTTCTCTGTGGCGTTTCACCTGTTCCAGTTCCCGTTTCAGCTGGGATATCCTTGTCTTGATCAGCCTTCTGTCCATTTCCAGTTTTTTCTCACCAGGGCCTCTGGTTCCGATTCCTCCTCCCAGTCTGGACAGAGAAGTACCAAGGCCTGTAAGTCTGGCAGCACGGTAGCGCAGCTGGGCCAGTTCTACCTGTATCTTACCCTCGCTGGTCTTTGCCCGGGCGGCAAAAATATCCAGGATTACCACCGTCCGGTCCATGACCTTGCACTCTAATTCCCGTTCCAGATTATTCATCTGGGATGGAGACAGCTCATCATCACAAATAATTCCAGTGGCGTCTAGTCCCCGGACTGCCATCTGGATCTCCTCAAGTTTTCCTGTGCCTACATAATACCCCGGATGGATCCCCTCACGGCTCTGGACTACCCTGCCCACTACCTGAGCCCCGGCAGTCTCCGCCAACTCTTCCAGTTCGTCCAGAGACTCCTGAACATCCTCATTTTCTCTGGTTGCCACTCCTACCAGGATCACCCGTTCTGTTTCTTCTTTTAATTCATATAACTCCATACAAACTCCTAATATACAGACAAAGCTGCCCGGTAAAGTCCTCTTTTTGTTAAGAGTTCCTTCCCAGGCAGCTCCTTTATCTTGTCTCCAAAAAGTAATTCTCTCTTATGGCATTTTCATCTGCCGGATACAATTCCAGGTATTCACTGACTTTCTCTCTGGCGCTGTCATAATCGGTCATTTTTTCATACACAACAATCTGATTAAAGAGAAGCGCCTGCTGTTCTTCCTGATCCGCCTGGTCAAGGCCTTCCTGAATATAAGACAGTGCAGTCTCATAGTCTTCCTCTGAAGCGGCGCAGTAAGCCAGACCATTATAGGCCTCTGCTGTCAGATCTTCTTCTTTCAGGCATTGATCATAAGTCTCTCTGGCTTTCTCGTTGTCTCCCATGGCCAGATAAACTCTTCCCAGATATATTCTTGCCATAGCATATCCCTTGTCGGCAGAAGTCTCCAGAGCTTTCCTGGCATTCTCATAGTCTCCCAGATAATAGTAGATTCTTCCTCTGTGATAGTAGTCCTCCCCATTACCTGGTTCTATCTTCAGCCCTTCCTCCAGATATTCGCTGCCATCTGCATTCAGGCCGCAGTTTCGGTAGACCATATAAACATCCAGATAATCCTCATATTCTTTTGATCCTGAGATAACTTTGGCGAAATCGCTATCTGCCCGGTTATATTCCTTTAAATGCAGATATGCGCTGCCTCTCAGGAAAAATCCATCATTTTCTCTGCTGTTTTTCAGCAGAGAATCGCAGGTATCGATACATCCCTGGTAATCTCCCTGATGATATTGGGCATCTGCCAGATACAGATACAGATCTTTTCTCAAGGCTCTGTCTGATTCTCCGGCCAATCCCATGGCTGTTTCAAAAGCCTCCTGGGCCTTGTCATATACCCCCTGCTCAGTCCATGCAACGCCAATACCTCTCCAGGACTCTGCTGCATGGTCGTCTTCTTCCACTGCATCCTGAAAATTTTCTATAGCCTGGGTATAATTCTGCTGCTCTAAGTTTTCTTTTCCTGTCTCATAAGAAGTGGGACCGCTGCTGCAGCCTCCCAGCAGGCATAACAGGATACCTGTTATCCCAAGGATCTTTTTCTTCAACTGTACCTCTCCGTTTCTTTAGTCCAGCACCAGATGTTCCGCTTCCATAACGTCCACTATCTGCTGTACATATTCTTCACAGATCTGATCTGTAGGCGCTTCCACCATAACCCGGATCAGCGGCTCTGTCCCGCTTTCTCTTACCAGGATCCTGCCGTCACTGCCGAGAGCGGCTTCCGCTTTTCCTATAGCTTCTTTCACTTTGGGATTTTCCCTGGCTTCTTTTTTATCATGTACCCTTACATTTTTCAGTACCTGAGGATAAATCTTCACTTCTCTTATCAAAGTACTGAGAGGAACTTTCTTTTCAATAATAACCTCCATAAGTTTAAGAGAAGTCAGAATTCCGTCTCCGGTAGTGGCATGTTTTGAAAAAATAATATGACCTGACTGCTCTCCTCCGATAGAGTGGCCATTTGCCATCATATTTTCACATACATATTTATCGCCAACAGCTGTCTGCTCGTAGGCAATCCCTTCTCTCTCCAGAGCCTTGTAAAGTCCCAGATTGGACATAACCGTTGTAACCACCGTATTGTTATTCAGCTGCCCCTGTTCCTTCATGTATTTACCGCAGACATACATGATCAGATCTCCGTTTACCTCGTTTCCCTGGTCATCCACAGCGATACATCTGTCGGCATCGCCGTCATAGGCAAAACCTACATCCAGCTGTTTTTCCTTTACAAATTTTTTCAGTTCTTCAATATGTGTGGAACCGCAGTTGGTATTGATATTGGTTCCATCAGGCTCATTGTGGATCACATAAGTCTTGGCCCCCAGTGCGTCAAACACACTTTTTGCAATGGCAGAAGCACTGCCATTGGCACAATCCAATCCCACCCGTACATTTTTAAAGGCTCTTGTAGGAATAGAGATCAGATAGCCGATATAGCGGTTTCTTCCTGCCGAAAAGTCCACTGTCCGGCCGATATTCTCACGCTTTGCCAGAGGAAGCTCCGGGATCTCCCCGTCAATATAAGCCTCAATCTGGGCCTCTACGGAAGCTTCCATCTTCTGTCCGTTTCCATTAATGATCTTAATGCCATTGTCATAGAAAGGATTATGACTGGCGGAAATCATAATGCCGCAGTCAAAGTTTTCTGTCCGGACCACATAGGAAACACTAGGTGTAGTGGTAACATGAAGAAGAAAAACATCGGCTCCGGAAGCAGTGAGACCTGCCACCAAAGAATACTCAAACATGTAGCTGCTTCTTCTGGTATCTTTTCCGATAACGATCTGAGCCTTATGATCTTTTCCAAAATACCATCCCAGGAAACGTCCTACCTTAAAAGCATGCTCTACTGTCAGATTTACATTTGCTTCCCCGCGGAAGCCGTCTGTACCAAAATATTTTCCCATAACTGGCTCCTTTACTATATTTCAAATAGATTTCAAAATTCTGTGATCCTCGATCCGTCTGCCACCGTTTTTCTAATAGTGCTCAGGCAAACAGAGGATTTTTATATACGCCTTTTTCCTCCAGGTCTTTAAAAGACTTCATGACCATTTCCTTGTCTTCCTGATAAGTGACACCAAACCAGGTATCGTGAGTTTTCAGCACAGAAACCTCCGCCCTGTTCTCTTTGATCATCTGATCCACAACTCCCGGAAGAAGATATTCTTTTTTCAGATCCTGAGGCTCCACGCCCTTCAGAAACTCTACAAAGCTTTTCTCAAGCACTTCCAGAAATTCCGGCTGAAATCCCCACATGTTCATGGAAACCAAAGTCTGGGCATCCAGATAATTCTTCTCTCCTGTTTCTTCGTCCACTGCAGCCGGTCCATTCTCTGTCTTCTGGATATTATAAGTCTCCGTAATCCCCACAAGCTTTCTGTCCGGACTTAAAGTACATACGCCTCTGGTCACTCCCCCGTTGTCACTTAAAGTATTCTCCAGAATAAAACCTGCCATGCAGATATCCATTCTCTCACCGGCTTCTTTTTCTTCCACCAGATAGTCATGGATCTTTCCGAAAGCCTCTTTTCCATAATAGTCGTCCGCATTGATCACCAGGAACGGCTCCTGGATAGCTTTCTTGGCTGCCAGCACCGCCTGACCGGTTCCCCAGGGCTTTGTCCTGTCTTCCGGACAGGTAAATCCTTCCGGAAGATCCTTCAGATCCTGGTACACATAGGCAACCTCTGTTATCTTTTCTATCTTGTCTCCAATGATCTCTTTAAATTCTTTTTCGATGTCTTTACGAATAATGAAAACTACTTTATTAAATCCTGCCTCTAACGCATCGTGAATGGAATATTCCATAATGATCTCACCAGCAGGGCCTACCTTTGCAAGCTGCTTGATCCCTTTTCCGAAACGGCTGCCAAGGCCTGCCGCCATGATGACTAACGCTGTTTTCTTCATTTTTCTTTTTCTCCTATTGTATTTTTCTCGGTGCTACTAATATACTATAAAACACAGGAAAATTCAACAAGGACTATCTGTAGGAGCTGGCAGAATGGGCAATCTCCATTATCCTTTCTCTCCTCTTTTCTTCCCGGTAACACAGATCATCTGTCCCTGGCCCTGATGCACCTCTACTTCTTCAAATCCCGCTTTCTTCATCAGAGTCTCCAGTTCAGCCGGACGGTATATGCGTAAAAAGCCGTCAATTTTCGGCCAGTCACACTGATCCGGATCGCTTCCCTCATTGAGCACAGCAAACATTCCCGATGGTTTCAGCACTCTCAGGACCTCCGAGAAGGCTTTCTCAGGGTCCGGCCAGAAATATACTGTCTCCACTGCAGTTGCCAGGTCATAAGAATTCTCCGAAAAAGGCAGATCGGCTGCGTCTCCCTGGCTGATATGGCATCGCTTTCCCAGGTATTCCCGGTTCAACTCCTGAGACTGGGCCACGCTGACCTCTGAATAATCCACCCCATCGATAACACTGTCCTGAGACAATTCCAGCATTTCCCGGATGGTCGCTCCCCCACCGCAGCCCACGTCCAGGATCCGCATATCAGGACGCCAGGAAATCTGTGAAAGTCCAAAATTCCGCAGCGGACCGTGGCTCTTATTCATTCTTTTCAGCATCTTTTCTCCGATTTCTCCCTCCGGACGTGCCGGATTTTCTCTTGTTTCTGTCATATTTCGTTCCTGCCTTTCTCTATGTTCAAATAAAATACTTTCTTTATTTATACCACTGCTATTCTAGCATACTCTACTATATAATTTCCAGATAGATATGTTCCAAAGCAATACTCCCTCAGCTTATCAATTTTCATTCAAATGCTGTACGAGCTGATTTTTTCTGCTGCAAGTCTTCATTACCTATAACTACTTCACTTAAGAAGTATAAGCAATTTGAAATATTGTAGTCTTCAAATAGCATAACGTTACGTTTGCATTAAAGAGCTTTATACAGTCTTCTTCTGTCACATCTCTATCGGTCATTCCATGCATAAGCCAATTTCTCTCTAAATGCTGTGGTTCTATTCCATTTTGAAATATTAATCCGCTGTTAAAAAAAGTATTGATAAATCCATCTATGGATGGCAATAATAAAACGGTATCAATATATCTGCTTATGGGTTCTATAGTTTCTTTATTATAAATCTCTTCTATCCTATCCACTACTGCACTCTCATAAAACTTTGTGACTTTCTGCTTCCAAGATTCGATTGGACAGTCCCTGATCCCCCGCTCAAACAGCGCTGTTAATATCATTGAACAGCCTAAATAATATTTTTCAAAAAATAAATCCATTGATTCTTTCCACCATTTGAAATTACCAAATTGAAATGCACCTCTGAAAATAATCTGCTTCAAAAACTTATAGTCATCATGCACAAAATATGTTCTTATTCTTTCAGGTGTTTTATTCCTGACAAATTCATACCATGTCTCATACCATGTTTCATCTTTTCCAGGAATCCAATATGGTGTAAGCACCCATCCACTTTCTCCGGTTCTTTTGCACTTTTCCCGAATCTCATTTGTGAAATCACTCGAAAAGCTTGTATCTACGCCAATTGAAGCTAAAAGTTCGTTTTGCCCCTGTATTCTATTTTCATTAGCATACATCATCTCCATGATCATTCTAAATTCAAACATAGATAAAAGCCTCTGCTCATGGTTTATCTTTTCCTTCATATTTCTCCCCTATTTTCAAACATCTTAAATCCGTTTTATCAGTAATCAATTCAGATATTTACTGTATATCCACCAGTTTCGCCTTGGAATATTAAGAATTCTAAAGAAAAAATAAGAGATGTTTCATAGAAAAGCCTCTTGGAAACATCTCTTATCAATTCAGTCAAAACATTTAGATTTTACTACAATTCAGCACAGCTCAGAACCTCTGAGCCCTTATAAAATGAATGTTCTTAGAATTTTCCAGCCTTAGCAGCCTCTTCGATAGCAACTGCAACAGCTACTGTCATACCAACCATCGGGTTGTTTCCAGCACCGATGAGACCCATCATCTCAACGTGTGCAGGTACAGAAGAAGATCCTGCGAACTGAGCGTCAGAGTGCATACGTCCCATAGTATCTGTCATACCGTAGGAAGCAGGACCTGCTGCCATGTTGTCTGGGTGCAGTGTACGTCCTGTACCGCCGCCGGAAGCAACGGAGAAGTATTTCTTTCCGGCTTCTACGCACTCTTTCTTGTAAGTACCTGCAACCGGATGCTGGAAACGTGTGGGGTTGGTGGAGTTACCTGTGATGGAAACGTCAACGCCTTCCTTCCACATAATCGCAACACCTTCACGAACATCGTTTGCACCGTAGCAGTTAACTTTTGCACGAGGTCCGTCAGAGTATGCCTTACGGAATACTTCTTTCAGTTCTCCTGTGTAGTAGTCATATTCTGTCTCTACATATGTAAATCCATTGATACGTGCAATGATCTGTGCAGCGTCTTTTCCAAGACCGTTTAAGATAACACGCAGTGGTTTCTGACGAACTTTATTTGCTTTCTCAGCAATACCGATAGCACCTTCAGCTGCTGCAAAAGATTCATGTCCTGCCAGGAAGCAGAAGCAGTCTGTGTCCTCTTCCAGAAGCATCTTTCCTAAGTTACCATGTCCCAGACCTACTTTACGCTGATCTGCTACAGATCCCGGGATACAGAAAGCCTGAAGTCCTTCACCGATTGCGGCTGCTGCATCTGCAGCTCTCTTGCAGCCTTTCTTGATGGCGATAGCTGCACCTGTAATGTAAGCCCAGCATGCGTTCTCGAAGCAGATCGGCTGAATGCCTTTTACCATGTCGTATACGTTTAATCCGGCGTCTTTTGTAATTTTCTCAGCTTCTTCGATGGAAGCGATACCATAGCTATTTAAAACCTGATTGATCTTATCAATTCTTCTTTCATATGATTCAAATAAAGCCATTATGAAATCCTCCTATATTC
>ERZ1090861.336-NODE-336-length-29716-cov-18.376993_pt1 | contig 29716 bp, 29 predicted proteins | sample MGYA00478482_ERZ1090861 | MGnify/ENA primary metagenome ERZ1090861 (study PRJEB33644, sample SAMEA5815744) | chicken gut metagenome | biome: Chicken; feature: Gastrointestinal Tract; material: Caecum | place: Ireland | collected 2019-01-01 | study: A study of the... | reverse complement strand
AGGCTGAGCGCCTGGCTCAGAAGCTCATGATGAAGTCCCGTAAGGGCAAGGTTGCTGCGGTAGTCGACCAGAAGAAGGCCGAGTCCGCAAAGAAGCATTCCGGAAAGAAGTAATGAGTATGGGGAGGAGCATTTTGCTCCTCCCCATATCTCTTTTTGGTAAATGATTCACTATGGCATCGATTTGATCAAATTCTGGAGATAATACGAATCATATCAACAGAAGATTCGATGTAACTATTGATTTCAACTGCATCAAGAACGGAGTTGATATTGCGAATTGTGTTTAATCCATCTTCATCAACACCAGATGTGACAATTTCAGTGACTCGATTATAAAGAAAACATATCCGAATAATGGATTTTGAATCACACTGTACAATTTGATCATAAATCCGATCAAATTTATCATTGAACGAACCAGAAGTATCCAATGCATTCTGCATAATAATTCTCAACGTATTCTGTTCTACGAGGATATTATAATATGTCAACCCAAGAGCATTGAATTCATGCTCAATGTTGTTAATGGCTGTGTCAATATCAATATCTCCACTGCGATACCTATGATTTACTGCAATGATGATGTTATTTGAAATAATAACCTGGTCATCGGGGTCATTGGACTCAGCAATCATAGCTTTTAGTTGATCACGTGTAGTATCAGACACTTCACCTGTATGTAGATCTGATATATACGCGCTCAACAGCATGAAATTATTAATCATATATGATAACCTCCCTAGTGTCTAGTATTATCAGTGCACTGACCAAAGCAATTTTCACTACATGCTTTTTTGCAGGTTCCGCTGCAACCACTTTTACATCCGCGTCCAGAACATGATCCAGTACATCCATCTGATCCACAGCGCCATGTACAAGCAGTGTCACAATCACCTTTACAACCACCACTGCAACTTCCACTACATGTTCTGTCACAATCACCGCTGCAATTATCGCTACAGCTCCCGCCACATCCCGAGCAACCATTTGTACAACTGCCAGTACAGTTTTGTGCACAGGATCTAGTACAACCATCTGATCCACATGATGTTGTACATTTGCCAGTGCACCCAGTAGAACATGCTTGTGCACAAGCATTTGTACATGATCCACTACATCCACCAGTGCATGATGTTTGGCATAATCCAGTGCAAGATGCTTTGCATCCACTATTGGCCGCATTCATTCCAATCGCTGATAACCGAGTTACCTCAGATTCCATTGATGAAATTTCTGATTCATTTATATCATCCGCAGTTGCTGATAAGCTCATTGATATCGCATTTAGTGGAGTTGCATTCTTTTCATAGTGCTCTTTTTTAATTGCACCATTTGTAATTGGTTGCACTGAATAATCGTATTTTGTACCACCGTATGCTGCAACTGAGCCCACTTGATTTCTCCGATTACACTCAGCTTTTATTTTCGCTTTCAGCTGTTTAATGCGATCTGCTGATATTCGACTCATTCTTTAATCACCTCCATTTCCATTTTCTTTAAATATTCATATTCACTCGCACCGATAATGGGTATAGCCCATTCTTTTGGGCAGTACAATTTGTGAGGTCGTGTAATATCTGAATATCCAGCCTGCAGTAATTTAAATGTGTGGTATGCAATTGCTAATGAGCGAGCTTGATGCATGATACAATGATACGTAGTTCTTGCACCGATAATACCAGTTACCTCATAACCATACCCTGGGCAATTACCACATCCAGTTGAAATTGGACAATTTTCACATTGCGTGCCGTGATATTGTGATTTCATTGATACATTTCGCATCATTTCAATATTCTGTTTTTCTTCTGCTGTAATTCCAATACCATGGTCAACATGTCCAATATGAATGAGTTTTATGGTGTCTGGATTACTTGATGGCGCATATCGTAAACATGGATAGATAAAACCATTTGGAGCTAAGCTTAGCATTAACCCAAGTCCACCACAATATGTTTGATCAAGATCTGAATCGCTTGCTGGTTGGCATATCGCTGTGTTCAGTATAGAAATACTATTGGTAATATATCTTGGATGCTCAAGTATGAAGTCTGTTAGCTTCTTTAGCTCGCTATATAGAATCCTAGCATGCTCAAGTTGCCATCCTTCTTCATAGACACAATTAATGTGAATATTCTCGTATCCATTTTGCATCATTGAAATAACAGCGGATGATGCCATGCGCACATTTGTTGGTGCTAATGTAATTTTTGTGGAGCCTCTACCAACGCCAATACGGCGATCCCAATCTTTAGCCGCAGCAAAAGCTCTATCGTATGTTGGGTTTCCATTTAAATCCAATCGGCACATATCATGTATATCACGATTACCATCAACCGTAATGTTGATGCCGATTTTTCCCATATATTTACGGATATATCGTTGCACTTTATCAGTGAAATACAACAAGCCATTAGTGCCGATGGAGATTATAAATCTGGTAGCCCACGGGTGATTTAACCGAATCATTTCAAAAATCATGTATTCAGTTAATTGATCGATCAAATCAATTTCAAGCAGCGGTTCTCCGCCGATGAAATCAATAACGCAACCAGGACATTCTCTTGATTTAATATAACATGATGTACGTTCATCTGATGCCAGAATCAAATCGATGAACTTTCTACCAGTTTCAAATGACATAGAATCTGGCGTTTTATTATGCTGGTAACAATACGTGCAAGCCATATTACACGCTTCCGTCACCTGAAACGTGACATCTCGGGTGAAGTTTGCACCGATTTTCATTTCCTCCCGAGGTTGTTCATCAGGAAACAGTGCTGACAGCTTATCAGCATAACTGATATCTCGACGCTCATCTCTGGTCATTCTGCAGACTCACCTACTTCAACAGTCAGTGTGCACGTATCAAAATCCAAATTCCATTTAGCATTCGGATATTTAGGAGCCACAAAGCCCATTGTAATTTTGGTCTTCATCATCTCATACTGGCAATGGAACTCAACATACTCATCATGATATCGTTTAAAAATCGGGTTATCAGTATCAATGCCATGTTCCATGCAATATGCCAACAATGCTTGACGAGCATTGGTTTCGTACATATATGATTCCGTCTGGTCTACGATATCCTCAGGGATAGTGAGATGAATGATTTTCTTACTCATACATGATTTCCTCCTAAAAATAGTTTAAGTGTACATAACAGGAACTGCAACCCAAGCACTACCATTGTGATACTTTAGGCCGTTGTTCGCTCTAGTATCGATCCAAAAAACATTAGTATCAGACGGTGCAGACGCCGCAGCAACGAAGGGTTTCCAAGTAGCCAGATTACTTCCATCCGGCATAATAACAAGAGAAGCTTCCGTTTCGAAATGAACCAGATCGTAAGATCCAGAAGCGTTCTTACGATGCAATCTTTGTCGTAAAGTTGCCACAGAGCACACCTCCCATCAGTTTTACTCTATCTACAAGGCTCGTTAGGACTAAGATGAAAAAAAGATCATGGGAGAGGATAAAACCTCTCCCATGATTATATTATTTTGCGCGTCTATATATGTAATCGAACAACCTCATTTGATCCCGTGCAGATAGCTTTGATTTGATTTCCATCATATGTTGATGCATAGACTGATCATCTTGTGCAAGGAGATAGTCAGTGCGATCCATTCGATCCAATTGATCGCTGTATTGCATCAGTATGCCGGTCAATCCAACGATTGATCGTGCATCATCAAGTAAATAACTGTCATCATTCATATGAAACAACCGCGATGACATAATAACCACTGCCAGCTCGATTTTCAATAGTCATGCTTCCGTATCCGGGAGTAACACGCAACAAGGCGTCAGTTGAGTCTCCTCTGCTATCGTCTTTGAATATGGTAAGTTGAGATCCAGTTGAACCACTTTCGTTGCGCAAAGTACCAGTTGCAGGAGTATCACCTTCAGCACGGTTGCAGTATATTGATAACGACTTAAACACTTTATTACTTCTGAACTGGATTGTCTTAGATGATCTGGAGCCTATATAAAAGGTAATAGCCTCAGTAACCAATCCGCCTCCACCTGATCCCTGTGAAAGTTCATCCAGTTTGGTGTTGATATTATCTAATTGCGATTGTAATTCACTGATTTGGCTAATACTATGAGTGTGGCTTGAATTTGCTTTATTGTTCAACTGCGATTGTAGATTAGAAATATCAGAGATGCTATGTGAGTGATTAGTGCTCGCCTTCCCATTCAATGTGGTTTGCAGATTCGTGATATCACTGATTGCATGACTATGATTCAGCGCGGCTTTCTGTTTTAATAGGTTATCTGTCTGGTATTTTGTGTAGTAATTGGATAAATCCACATCACCGCCAGCCGCTGCTTCATCAATGGCTGCACGAAGCTCACTTTCAATCTGATCCACCTGTGTCTTTGTATAGTAATAATACAGACTACTGGTAGAACTGGTCACATATTGACTATGTGTATGCCCGATATCAGATTTATCATCGAGTAAATTATCCGTCTCTGACTTGGTATAGTAATCAGAAAGATCAACGTCTCCTCCCGCGGCAACCTCAGCGATTTGTCTCTCAAGGTCATCTCTCAGACTATTGATTTGTGTGTTTACAGTTCCCTCAAATGCCAGTGCACGCCGTTTTGCAAAGGCTTTTGTACTTCCACAAACAAATTTGTTCAGGACTCATGTTATAAAAAAAGAAACACCCCGGAGTTACCCGGGGTGTTTTCATGTTTAATATCCTACCCACTCGAAGGGGTAGATGGTATCGTCTCCTCTGTCAAGCTTCTCACGAAGATCCTGCATGACTTTGTCAATGTTCTCCGCTGATACATCTCCAAGCTTCACTGTGGTTCCGTCGATGGTCAGCATCAAATGGTATCCAGGATTCGGATCACCAGTGACAGCCATTACAGCGAAGTTCTGCATACAACTGATTTGAATATCCGTGGATTCTGGATTGAAGTACCAGCACGTATCCCGATCTTGGTTGAAGATCACCGGATAATCCATAGCGAATTCGAATTCCTTTGCTGAACACATCGTTTTGTACAACTTTTTGATACGGGAATCATAGAAATCATCAAAGTTGAAATGTGTATTGGAGAACGCCGGAAGAGGATCTTTTGTATCGAAATTGAAATAACAGTTAATACTATCTTTCGGAACATAAATTCCATTGTCATCCAATACTTCATGGACAAAATAATATCCATTCTCAGCGCAGTCATCAACAGAAGCGTCATAATCGGTTGTTTCGACTCGCATGATCTCGTTTTCATCCGCAATGTCCAGATAATAATGATTTATCATGTATTTCCGAAACGCTTGCTTTGTCTCACTGCGATCCTGGAGTTCAACGCAATGCGATAAGTACGATTGTTTATGCGGATATTGCAGGAAATATTTATCTTTATTTGCTTCACGCATCTTCGGATTACCAAACATTGTAAAGAAGATACCACCCATGACAGCATCCTCTACAGCTGCTATCTGTGTAATCCACTCTTCGTATGGAAGATATACGTCTTTAACAGCCACGTTAACCACAAACCTTTCTGATAAAATGAAATGTGGTGGAGGTCTTGTTCCTCCACCACATTATACTCAAAACAACGGTTTCTTCGGATGTAACCGAATAAACCCATCTTCCGTACGGAATCCCTTGTGTCGGTTCTCCTGGATAGATTCAGCAGTATCGAAGATCTCCTGGAAGTCGACGCCCTTTCGTTTGCTGGATTGAGCCAACTCCACCAGAGTATCAAGCTCATCTTCGGTTAAGCTGATTCCACCAGCCAGCACCAGACTTCCGTCTTTGACGAAACACTTCCGAATGTCCAGTTTCGGTTCATTGGTTCCCCACTGAACTTTTGCGAAGATTTTGTTTTTCTTCTCATTCAGATACCCGTATTCTTCTTGGATATCCACAGAGAGCTGCTTATCTTTTTCTTTTGCCATGATATTCTTAGCTCACTTTCATCGCGGAGATTTCATAGCGATCTCCAAAATCGTTGTACAGTTCGAGCTTATAATGCTCCAGTCGTTCTTCGTTGGTCTTTGCTTGATCATCAATCTCGACTACATTATAGTGAACGTACTTGCAATTCGTGTAATCAATACGCCCACTATTTTCATCGATTACGATATCCTCCGCAATCTCATGCCAATCTTTGTTCAGATGAAATGCAACATCAATCAACAACTGCATGGTAGCAAGCTCGATTTTACGAGCCATCACAGTAACAGCTGTATCGTATGTAGCGATTTCTGTGGATGTGTTGCTGACCAGTTTCTCCAGATGATCTCCGATACTGGTCTGATACCGGATGACTCCAATTCGATATTTCTTGGTGTCATTCCGGAGGGGTGTTAATCTCACCACCATAGTTAATCGTCCTCCCCAAGCATCTTCTCTGCTCTTTTCTTGATGAGTTTCTTGAACTCCTTGCCGATGTCCTTGGTGGTCTCGGCAATGAACTTTTCAAATGCCTTGGAAGATTCCTTCTCCATCTCCTTGGTTGTCGTAATGGAAATGGAGATCGAAATCGAGGCATCTTTTCGTTTCGAAGTTTGGAGCTCCTCCGGGAGCTCCACATATATGGTACCTGATTTATTGATCATAATCAACAACCACCTCTACGATATCATTCAGATTACAGCCAAGACGTTCACACAATCGAACCAATGTTCCAGTGTTCACATTTTCATTATGAACAAGCCGGTACAAAATCGTTGGTGAAAACGTATCCCGCAATGAATTTAAACGCAAACCACGTATTGATAACAGATCAAATAGCGGTTTGTAACTGATGCGTTTCTTTTTCATAGATATTTGCATTTGTTCTTGTTCTTCTTTTTGGACTTCTTCTCGGAGTCATCCGCCGCTTTCTCAGCCAGCTTCTTTTGCTCCTTATACCGAGTCTGACGTTTCTCAGTCAGACCAATCAGATACGGAATCACTTCCACCGGATCATAGCTGTGCGGATTGACGCTGTGCTCCACATTGATCCAGATGGGATAGCTGTTCTCTTTCCCATCGATGATGATCCGTTTCTTCTTGTCGGCAGTCTGGCCTACGGTTTCGATGCCAACTTTGAAGTTCGGATCTGCCAAGGAAATTCCCAGACATGCCGCAATGGTGATCGGAAGGTTGCAGTCGATATACATCACTTCCTGCAGCTTCATGTCGGAGCCATCCTTCTTCAGCTTCACAGCAGGTCTCCCAAGCTCGTCATATTCGATCTTATACTTAGGAGCGACGATCTTCTCGAATCCAGTAACGCCACTCAGGTCGTTATCCTGGACAACAAAGAAGTAGCGGTTCAATCTCAAGAACCAACGGATGGGAACATTCTCCACATGACCGTTGGCACTCTGGTGCTCCTCCGATGCAAGCTGAGGAGCGAAATACATCCGCATCTTTACCCGACCCTCTTCATACAGGATCGAGATCTGATGCAGAAACCCGATCTCGTTCAGTGTCATCGGTTCACCGAACATTGTACTCTTGTCCATTGCGATAGCATGCAGAAGCCCAACCATCAGCTTCTGTAGTTCATGACCAAAGCCCATTGGCTTGAACCGCGTGTGGACAACGTCGTCATAAATTACATTGTGGGGATATTCGCTATCCCGCAGCATAACCTCGTTTGGGGTTTCATACCTTTCCTTTTTTTGTTTTTTGCTCATGATGAATACTCCCTTCTTCTATTGGAATCCAGAGGATTCTCTGGATTATCCTCATTCATATAATTTGTCTTTGGATTTTAATCGCTATAATAGTGGTTCCACGAATCTTCTTTTAATTGGCGAAGAAGCCATTTCAATAACATCCGTGCTCTTGGTAAGTTAATACCAGCTGAAACGATTATTGCGTTTTCTGCTGAAACAACTCGTAATCTAGATTTATATTTGCTCCCGGGTATTTTATACATAACATATTCATGAATATCCTCATCGAACCGATGCATTGCATTATATGCTAATGTATGTGCGGTTTTCTTATTAACAATACTGCGTGCAATATCTGTACTGCTATAATATCTTTCACCGTCAATTATGAATGATCTGATTCTCCCAAATATTTCATGATCTATTCGGTCAACTATGTAATCTTTATACACATTGTATTTCACACAATGTTTTAGTTTGCGCCCCATAATCAAAACACTCCTTTTTGCTACTACGGCTAAAAGGTCATAGCGTTGTATAGTCTTTCACATATATAATTTGTATTTCGATTATGAACGCATCATATTGCGATGTTTGTTCTGTTGTAAAAAATGAATACCCCTCCCATATTTCAGGGAGGGGTATTTTGTTTGGATTAGTTCAGAGCCGTAACAATCGTACGACCAAACGCAGTCAGGAACTGCGGACTGATCGTCGTATCATCCCCATACTTCGTAGAAGCATAGTAGCTCTGGAAGTTGAACTGGGGATCCATCGTGGAGACATACTTCAGATGCTGATGCATGACATTGATCATAACCGCTCTCAGATTGATCATATCCTTCCGGACCTTCTCGGACTTCTCACTTGCCTTACGACCCAGATAGTGACGATCGATCAAGCTGATCATGTAGTAGATCTTGCACAGCTCATACTTGACCGTGTCCAGATTCCCAGCTTTTTCAGCAGCTTTGATCAGTTTCAGAGACTGTCTGAAGTGGGTATCCAGCTGATCATATTCTCTCCGACGGATAACGATATTGCCGTTCTTGTCGAACTTCAACTTGAAGCTTTTCAGATACTCCAGGAATCGATCCACGACACTCTCATCCATCATAGCAAACTGATAACCCAGCACCAGATCACCAAACGGATTGTCACGATCCAGGTCGTAGGTAACTGATTCATTCTGTACCTTACGAGACATCTCTTCCTCACGGAGAATCTGTTTGGTTCTCTTATCCACCAGTTTCTGATCATACTTCATCAGATCACTGCCACCAATGACATAGGTTGCATAGTCCGTGTTCTTGAAGTCATCCGGATCCTGGAGGGAAGGTTCTTCCACATAGGGATTCTTCTTAGGCGCACCTGCATTGAGAATATCGGCCACAAAGCGAGAACAGAACCATCTGTACTCCGGATTATCCACGATCCCGAGATAGTTCTTCACCAAACCAACAAAGTCAAACTTGAACTTTGATTGATTTTGAATGAAGTAGTTTAGACGCTTCTTCATCTTCTTGATCTGTGTTTCTGTGCAGGGAACCACATAGACGGCATAGGGACAATGCTTGTTGTCATAGAATCCACGACCAACCGATTCAAAACGGAATCCACCGATGAACGGATTGCGGGGATCCTTTCGAGCAAAGGAATACATCTCATCCATGCTGGAATCAAAGCTGATGGCAGCATGAGAGAACTCTGCATGACTGACAACCTTGATGGCATTGCTCACAGCCGTACCAGAATGAACCAGCATGATATAGACCGGATAAAGCTTCTGGGTCTTCGTAGTAGCAGCTTCATCCATTCGATCCAGGAATTGAATGGGTTCTTCCAGTTCAAACTGATATGTCTCCCAGATAGGAGTACCGGTTTCAACGATAGAGCCTTTCTTCTTGGGTTTGTCGATCTCCTGTTTATCGTTGAAGCAATGATCTACCAACTGCTGGAGAGAATCGCCAGGTTGTCCAGCAAACCGAACCACTTCTAACTGTTTGAACTTATTCGAGTCACCCCAAGCACGCTCCTTGTGAGCCTGTCTGATGAATTTCGGATTGGTGATTTCGTTTACACCAGCATACTGCTCCCAAGCATTCTCCAACCAATAGAGTCTACCATTGTCCTTGACGACTACATAGCTGTGGGTTTCACCACCCTGGCTCTTGTTGGGTTTGTCGTCATGTTCCAGAACAAAGTAAGCTGTAGGAGAATAGTCAAGAGCCTTCAGAGCAGCCATCTCAAAGACTACCTGATCATGACAGGAACCAGTTCTCTCTTCCAGTACCTCACGAGGAGTCATCAGTTGCGTGAAGTTCTTGTAATGGATGTTGTTCTTCATCCATCTCTGGAGCGTGTTGAGATCTCTGATTCCAAGAGAAGCAAGCTCCTGCTTGGTGAGAGGTTCCTCTTCTTCCTGTTTCGTAGCAGACTCCTCCAACTTCAGACGCTCCGCATAAGAGTTTGCATCCTTTGGATAGTCATAGTTGTAGAAGAAATCTTTCTTGTCACCGTACAGAGGAGAATGTTCAACACCATCAGGAGTGGAATCATCAGAGTTATCCACAGCTTCTACATCCTCGTAGAACAGTTCCACATCCTCGTTCTTGACGCCGGGAAGATGAGATTTAACCTTCCGAGTAAAAGCTTTCCGTTTCTTCACTTTGCGTGCTTTCTTCAACGATTTCACACGCTTATCATGAAGCTCCTTGTATCTTTCCTCGGGGGTTTTCTCTTTTTCACGAAGTTCTTCCGGAAGTTCCTGTCCAACTGCACGCAGACCATACTTATCGGCGATCTTTTTCTTTTCTTCCCGGTCAATCGGATGAATATCATCTATTCTCTTGTACTCTTTGGTAGCTTCCGTGATTCCGTTTAGCGACATCAAATACATCTTCGAATTCAAATCATTGACGATTCTGAATCCATGGGACTGATACATTTTGATTGCAACCTTATTATCTTTCATAACTGAAAGCTGATTGGCTCCACGTTTGATTGCAAATTCCAACACCTGGTTTCCGAGACCATATCCCTGATAAGCTTTGGTTACTTCAATACCAGTAATGAAATGGATTTTATCATCTTTGTTGTCGATCATTAATACCGCAACAATTTGATCTTTATCCACCCAACAGTACACATTGTCATTCAAATCGATATGTTTCAGGAACTTATAATACTCTTTCCACTTTTCAATGAATAGATTATCGACTTGAACGAGTTTGAAGTTCTCCAGTTTCTTTGATCCTTTTGCTTTGTAGTTTGGATCGATATCGGATTTTAGAGAAGACTCGTACATAATACGATCAGCCTGGTCAATATCAATTAAATGATAAGACCGAGAACCCATACCGGCTTCCTGAGCATATTCCAGAATATCGATGCCATCTTTGGACTCAATCCGTTCAATGAGATCCTTGCTGTCCTTTGCATAATAGACTGCATCGATACAGGCAGAGTCCACAGCAACCGGATCCCAAGAGGCAAAGATACCGATATCAGCCATAGTTGGATCAGCCGGATTCGGAATGCAGTCACAATCGACAGACAAATTGTTTGCAATGTTGATATACAGAATCGGACCTGTAATCTTCATCACATCCACGAAGCTCTTTGCTGCATCAACCATGGCTTTCAGGAAGGACTGCTGATCATACTGATCCAGGAACCCAACCGTCATTTCAGCAGTAGATCCATAGGTATGAATCTGGGACTTTCCTCGACGAGAAGCACAGCCAATGGCAACGTTCTTGATACTGCCACCAAAGCCTGCCATTGGATGACCTTTGAAATGAGTCAGTATAATATGGAAGTCATAACCAAGGATATTCTTGCCTGCATTCACATCCTGGAGCATGTACTCATTCTTTACGGGAATGACGATCTCGCCATCTCCATCCAGAACGTCCACATTGCCAATCTCTGTGAACCCACGATCTTTCATAGTCTTGAGTTGACCTTCCTTAGTATCACGGCCACCCTCATAAGCAGTCACGGTATCACAGATAGTTCCATGTACCAGTTTCACCAGTTCGCCAATCAGTTCCGGTTTCAGGTAGTTGTGACCGCCAGGTTCACCAGTAGAGATCTTGACCATGGTCTTCCAACCATCTGAAATACTCGGCATGTAAGCTAACTGGAAGATCTTTACCAGGGATTCCGGAGTGATGTTCTTGGTAAAGAGTACATCCGGAGTTTCAGAGACGTTTGCAATGTTGATGGTTTGAGGATAAGCTATCTTGTTGTAAACATCTCTCCAGGCATCGTGTGCATCTTCGCTGATAATATTGCTTTTGAGAGTGATGTTACATGCATAATCTGGATTGGTTGCTTGGAAAAGTTCGATGTCATTTACATATTCATCGATATCCGTATATTGATAGCCGAGAGATGGATTATCGATATGAATAATGGGTTCAATCTTTTCGGTTGTTAACAGAGGCATCAATGTCTTCAGATTTAGGCGCTCGATATTCCAGGTATAAGAAGCCTCGGTGAGAGAACCACTCATGTGCTGTTGCACCAGTTTCGCAAACATCATGAAGCGATAGAGAACCTTCTCGTAATAACTGAACAAGTTATCAAAAGAATATCCAATCTCTACTTTAAAATCTTCCGGTCTCTTAAGCTCTTTGGTTTTGATAGACGCAACTACTTGCCCAAGCCTTTCAGCGATATTGATATACTTGAACTCGGTCGGCGCTACCATAAAATTGAACTCGTCCAGAGCGGTGAGAACTCTAGCTTCTACACGATTGAGGGCTTTGATTTTCTTCGGAACATAATTGATCAGGCTCTTCAATATAGAGTTGGTGGAACCAACTGTAGCAGGGAGTCCGACATCAGTGCTTTCAAACAACACTGAGTGTGAGGCATAATCAACTACGTCGTATAGTTTATTATCCGGAACAACACTGGATTCATTACAAGAAATAACCAGGATTCGACCGCTATACTTATTTCTGAAATAACGAACCGCATCATCTAAGTTATCAACAATAATGTCTTTGTTCAGTTGAATTGGCTCGATTTCCCAACGATAGCCACCACCAACTTTGGTTATAGTCTTGCCGTGTACAACGATAACTACATCATACACACCAAGCCGTACCAAGAAGCGTGACGGTTTCATAACCTTCTTGTACACTTCGTTGTCATACATGATACCGGAAATGATAACCTTCTTATCTAAGCCGCATGCACCATAGTAATCAAATGTGACAGTTTTTAATTCCTCAATATTACCGGTAAACGGATTGCGACCATAATAAGTGTATGTCGACTTGATATCTCTTTCATGTTTGTCCACAAATTTCTTTCCAGCTTTGATGATCTTGTCACGTCCATACGGAGTTAAACACTCGGCGCATACATCATCGATCGCAAGCCGAATCATTGCCATATTTGCACAAATCAAACCGCAGATCGCAGATTCAACCTGATTCAGGTAGTCGATCATATCTTTCACATAGCGTTTAAATTTCTCCGGCGGCAGATTCGGGATCAAAATTTTCTCTATTTCCTTATCATTGCCATTCGGATCATCCCGAAATCTATTAAGCAAATATGATCCAGCGATATAGTGTTGAGTTGCTAATCCGTCTTTGCCAAGCGCTTCACCTTCGGCAACTTCTTTAAAATAATCGATCAGCTCCTCAACTTTCTCCATAGTAGCAATCCGTTGGACATCGATCCGTTCGGGATGGATCATAATCTTCTCATGGAACAAATCCTGAGCCAAAATGGAAATTACTTCGACTGTTTCATGACTATCGGGGTCAACAAAGGTGAAGATCATTTCCGGAGTCTTAGCTTTCTCCTTTTTCTTCTTTTTGTGAGAAGACTCATCCAGAGTAGTCTGACCATCTGCTGCAACATCATTTTTGTCCAGCATCTTGATATTCTTTTTCAGATCAACCTCTGCTTCCGGAGCGTTGTCATCCGCTTCAAAGAAACGAGTCGAATCCACGTCCGGGAACAGAATCTCATCCATGACATCCCGTTTCAGTCTGGGATCTTTCTTAGAAGTGGCAGAAAGACTCACAATAAAAGGCTGGACTGATTCATCGATCTTCTCGATCCACTCCCACTCCCAGTCGTACAGTTTCGCACTGTGCTCATTATCTTCGCCATAGACGTATTTGATCCCATCACCTTTAGCCTCTCCAACCTGGATCTTCCCAATGCAGTGAAGTTCCACAGGTTTGGTGATCCAACGCTCTCTGGTAACTGCACGATCAGGGACCTGTTCCAGAGTGGGTTTGATTACTTCATATTTCCCAACCGGCTGATAGACATAGAAGACTTTCCCTTTGAGGTTCTGGGACAGAGCTCTCAGACAACCATCAATAAAGGTACTGAAGCAAACACGGGGAATGGTTGCATCTTCATATCCTCTCTGGGTCAGGAAGTTGTTCGGGATACGAGGTTTGATGATAGACTCATCCCAATCATCATGCTCACTCAGGAAGTAAAGCTTCTCAGCTTCCGTCTTCTTCCGCTTAGCAGTAGCAGCTTCATCCATCGGAGACATCGTGAATTCATCCGACAGATCCAATACATCATGATACGTCTCGTTGGAAACCAACGAAGTGAACGCATCCATCTGTTGCTGGTTGAACGACGGACCGTGTACTTCATCCCGATTCTGCACGATAGCAGAATCAATCAGATCTTCAATCAGAACCGGCTGGTCTTCTTTGTTGTGATTGATGGGATATGCATTGATATGCTGGTATCCAAGAGAAGAGAGTTTCTCCGAGTGAAGATGTCCATGGATATTCAGCTCATCCGGATTGACTCGTACCGGTTTATGAGAGAAGATCAGATTATGAATCCGAAGGATATCACAAACCGCATCAAATCCCAGCTCCCGATAGAAGTCTTTGCTCTCAGTGTCATGATTGCCACGGCACATGATCTTGGTGCCCTTGATATTGTGGATGATACTGGAGACTTTCTCAGCATCACCCGTAGCGGGATCATACAGATCACCCAGGAAGATCAACAGATCATCATCCTGGATATCCGAGCCATAGTTGTTCGCTAAGTTACCCAGATTTCTCTGAGTTCGGAATGGATGATGAGGATCATTTTCAACGTTATACAGATGCAAGTCTGTTGCGATCCATATATTGTGCATAAGGATTTCCTCCTTTACTTACAGGAAACTATCATACTGCGTGTAGTCAGGTTTCTGCATAGGCTTGGTATTGGGACCCATCTCCTTATTCTCCGAACCATCCCGATAAAGAGTCCCAGTATAATCCAGTCTCTTATACCAAGGCTGATCCGTTTTGTTGTTGGGACTGCCCATATCGGATGCACCATCTGTATCAGCGACAGCAGTATCTCCTTCCGCCAGGATCATGGTCATATGATCCACAATCTCTTTGTCTGCATATTTCGCATAAGGATGATCCGGAGTGATGGAGAAGTCACACCCAAATTCCTTATATTTCTGGTTGAGGTTGTGTACAAAAGTTGCAACATCATCCGGGAATTCTTTCTCTACCTGATTGACGGAATCCATTGCCAACTTGATGGAGTATCGATTGATGATAGGATACTGCATCTTTTCAGGGATCAGATACAGATCATCGTCATAACCAAGCTGTTGTACCAGATAGCGATCACAATCTGCTTTCGTGACCAAGGTATGATCTTGAGGATGATCATATTCCCCAAAGAAACAATCCATCTCCGTGGCAAAAGCTGCTACACATTCAGCATATGCGTCATCCGAATGGGGGTCATCTAAGAAGTTCCAGCACAGATCATGGAGATATTGGATTTCCTTACACCAATCGGGACTATACTTCCGAAGGCTCTGCATCTTGTCATAATGATCAAACACTCTGGTCTGCCAGGTAGACAAAATGTTTAGATGGTCTTCAGAGAGATTATTGGGACCAAATGCAGGATTCAGCAGGATCTCACTCATAATGCTGTACAGCTGTAAACAATACAGAATATGGTCTGTATCACTGGAAAGATCTGCGCGGAACCAATTCTCCATTGCGTTGTATGTGATGATAATATGATCTCGTATTGCGTCGCTGATCTCATTGCTGATTTCAGCTCTCATTGTACCAAGCGGTTTGGAACGATCCGTATCCAGTGGGGCACGAATGCCAAGCGCTCTATAGATCACCGGGTTCATGCCCAGTTTCCCACAAGAAGTCCGAAGTCTGGTGTAGAAGTTATGTGTGATCACATTGGGATAGAAATACTCCAGGAAGTCACACACTTCCAATTTAGCCAACATCTCCGCATGATCTTTGTTGTAGTACATGGTGTTGAAGAACTGTGCATTATATGCAACATGATCCTTGATCACATCATTCCGAGTTCTGTTCTTCTTTGTGGTACCGAGTGCTTTCTGCACAACGGTCATCAGTTTCGATCCAGGTACAGCAGCTTCGTTGTAGTTCACCACTGCACTTGGAACATACTGACCTTCTTTGCTGATGGGTTTGTCATAGTTCCCATCATCCGATGCAGGATCCAGTTCTTCTTCAGAATCCTGTTCCAGTTCCTCTACTGGATCAGTGATATCTGTACCAGGCCCCTGACCGGCAGGAGACTTGACATAGTGACGATCCGGTGCATAGTTTGTGTTTTCGGTGATCTCGTCGGTATTGTTTTGAATCTCTTCCGGATTCGGATCCAACAGATTTGTATCTGCAATCTGTCCGGGATTGTCCGAAGGATCGCCACAGTCACCGAGGATCTGCTTATCAGCATCGCACATACCAGTGAAGTGAATGATTCGATTCAGCTTACTGGTTCTGCTTGTGACATTATATGATTTTATCGGGGAGTATTGCACGGGCATGTTGACTCACTCCTCTTCGTGTTGCGCAAATTTGAATAAATACGAATCGATCGGACGGAAGCTCATCAATCTCATGGTGTTGTTAGTGAACCCTTCTCCGTCATCGATATAAATCTCATTGTCTGCAAGGGTAACCATCACATCCATGTCGTTGTTGACTCTGGTATATGCCTGGTTACAAAGTACGTCATAAACCTGGTCCATAACGGTTGTATCATTCGGAATATATTCAAATGCTCTGATTGTATTCTGTGTAAATTCGGGACAGTTGTAGTGTCGCATCACCGACCGTCCCATATCATAATCATACATATACCAGATCCCGTCTCCATCGGTCCGAATGAGACCAATACAATGCACCGTGTGAAGACTCGGATCTCTGCATATAATCATATAATATGTATTTTGATTTTCGACAACTTCAGCTGCTTCGGTGATTATGACATAGTTTTTCGGTTTCTTGGATTCAAAATCAGGATCCGGTTCATGGGTAATTTTGTACAGAAGTTCTACAAACGGCGTATAGTTGGCACCGCTGATCCGGATGTAGTTGAACTCCTTTTGCTTCTTCATAACTTCATCTTTGAGTGCCACTTTATACTTGGTCTCTTCGATGAATGCCGGATTGGTATTGGTCTGGTCACGACCATCTTTGATCTCAACAATCAAGTTATAATCCGGCAAATAATAGTCCGGCATATATTGCCGGGTCGTATTGGTTTTCGGATCGTAATAAGGAAAAGAAGTCGGACAAGGTGCAAACATATTGGATGTGAACTCCATCACCTTGTCACAAAATTTCAAAAAGTTGAGTTCCAGTTTGCTGAGATAGTCCACAGTACCGCCATCAGTGAACGTATAAACTCCATGCGTAGGACGATGTTCCTGCATCATCTTCTGGTGCTCCATGTCGTTCAAGATACTGTGGACGGAGACACCACGTGCTTTTTGCATGTTCCGTTCCGCCTGTTGATAGAGTCTCTTTTTACACTCCGGATTTGTGGATACCTTGAACGGTTTTCCGGTTTTGTAATTCCATCCAGTATCTCGTCCACATCCACAAAAACATTTCCCTTTGATGGATCCTCCATGGGTAGAAGCATACAACCACTGCTCAGCATTCCAGCCGAGCTGGTCTAAATCTTCAGAATGAAACTTATTGATATGATCAACACACTTCTGTTTCTTGTCGAAATATTTTCTGCACTTGGGACAGTTCATTCTGTTTCACCTCGTTCACCAAAGATCGAATCATAGATGTCTTTTGCTGCATCATCCACTTCATTCCGGAACTGTTCCAGTTCATAATGATACTGGCAAAGACCGTCTTTATAAACTTCATCATCGCATTCTGCACAGGTCTTTGGACCACAGGCAGTCAGACCAACCCCAAGTGCAAGAATAACACCAATCAAACCGATTTTACGCATGAAACAATACCCCGCTTTCATGTGTCAATTTTTATAGAAATGTCCCAATAACATTAAGAATCGATTAAGGTTGACAGAATTATAGTTTTCAAGGCAACTCGTTAAGGAGGTGAGTTTATGCCTTCCAATCAAGTTCAGGATTTCAGTTTCCGTATGGATCGTACCGGTAAAATGGTAACGGTCCAAGGGGCGGAACATGTTCGAAATGTTTTGGTGATGCTGTTTGGTATGCGACCTGGTTCGGATGAGTATGATGCCGAACGAGGTCTTGATCTTGTTGGACGGAAACACAAGCAGTATATCGAGAAAACCCGTGACAGTGAGTACGAATCCATGATTACAACACAGATCAGCAAGTACACAGATTTGGTACCTGTGAACTGTGTTGCAATATATTTGAATGATTCGCTTTATGTGAATCTTCAGGTGCGGTATATGAATGAAGTTTACAACACGGAGCTATCCACTAAGCTCGGTGTTGGACTTGAGACCTTGGCCGCACAGATTGTCAACATCAATGATTTCAATACCAGATGATTCCGATTACCATAAAGGAGGAAATTTTCAATGGCAGATCTTGACGATATCATTCAGAAGCCTCATGACGATTCCACGGCAGAATCTGTACCCAATCCGAATTTCAATCCCAATGATTTCCTGAAGAAGACCACCGGTCTGGACATCGACGTGGACAATCTTCGTTCTACTCAGGAAGTCCAGGCGGAACAGCAGGAGAAGCCCAAGGGTCCTGTGACTGCAGAGGATTTTGAGAAGCTCATCACTGTGGATGCCAACATCAATCCCGATCCCTCAGTGGATTCTACCAAGCAGAATCAGACGCCTCCTCAGAATAGCAAGCCTGGTGCGCTTCCCCGTATGACTCCTGATATGGTGAGTCGGATTGGGGATAGTCTGAACAAAGACCCGATCGTTAGCAGTCAGGATAACAGCACTGGTCTGACAGTTGTAACTCCCAAAGAGGACGTAGAAGAAGAGCAGTGGGTCAAGCTCTCCGGTGAGACCAACTACAAGGACATGATCAAGAAGCGTGTGGAAGCTGCCAAGGGTCAGTATGACGGTGTCCTGGATTCCATGGATGCTTCTCTGAAGGAAGAGGAGGAGCGTCTGAATCGTGCCAAGGAGATTACTTCTGACCCGGAGAAGTATCAGGAGCTGATGCAGAGGCCCGCTGGGGATCCCAATGCGATTCCTCGGATCAATTATGAGGGTGTCTCTGTGGATACAACCGATCGTCCGCTTGGTGGTAAGGCCAAGGTTTTCAATCCCATTGCAGAGAATTCCAACATTGATGTGGATGACGACGATCTGATGCCTTCCTATGATCTGGATGAAAAGGAAGATGAGGACAAGGATGACGATGAAGCACCTGATGTCACCGATGTGGAAGGTTACACGCAGTATATCCGGGATCTTGAGGTAACCACGTTACCCGAAGGACCCAGCGCTGCTCGCATTGTAAAGAACCGTCAGGTGGAGACTGTTGATTCTGGTCGAAAGAACAAGGCTGGTAAGTTCCTTGGCGACCAGGCATTCATGAACTCCATCACCCGGTTCAAGAAGGATAACTTCACCGTGGTTTCTGTACCCCTGATCAACTCCGGCTTCATTGTAGATGTGGTCGGCACTGGTGAGGTAGATCTGACACAGCTCTATACAAGAGTGAATGAGCAGACTTCTCAGATGGATTACGACATGGAGAAGATGCGCACCATCATCCGGAATGTCGTTGGTTCCCATCCTATGATCGAACCTTCCCAGCTGAGAAACTACATCCACTATCGGGATTACAATATGCTGGCTTGGGGTCACATCTGTGCGACTCTGGACAACGTTGAGATCGTTGCTAACTGCACCGATTGCGGAAAGCCGTTCCGGATTACTTCTAATCCGAGACTGCTCCTGATGAACATGGATGAGATCATGGAGCGTCAGCATCAGATTGAAGAGGCCAATGATGTCAATCGGTACTCTCTGCTGGTCAGCAACAAGCGCATCGTTACCAGCAATCAGTTTGAGATTACCATTGGTCACCCGACCTATGCGGAGTTTATTAACCTGATGGGTCAGCTCCGTCGGTATGCCACGGATGGAACGATGAATCAGTTGGAGGCTGGTCGTTTCATTGAGATGGCCAACACGCTTTATCAGATTCGCAGCATCAAGATGCCCAATGGTGTAATCAGTTCCAACATCTATCAGCACTATCTGGCGCTCCAGATGCTGTCGGAAGAAGATATGCAGGTGCTGGATAACGAGATCCGTCTGCTCCGGAAGGAGATCCTGGAACCCAAGTTTGGTATCGCTTCTGTCACTTGTCCGCATTGTCGCCATGTCATGAAGGATATCCCCTATGACACTCTGGACGACCTGGTTTTTTTCCACACCACGGTCTCTCGTATGTTGAATACGAAAGAGACCGAGAAGCCCGAGAACGCATAACAGAATGGCTCCATCAGATCAAGGATGTGATTCTGAAGGACTATCGTGATCTGGTTTATAACGCACACAGCATGCTTCGGGATTATTATACCTATGAAGATATTTCGATGATACCCATTCGAGATTTGCTTGGGATCATTGACTACTTCAAACCGAAGTTGGCTGAGATTGCGAAACGTCAACAGAACGACATGCTTCAGATGGAACTGCAAGGGAAACGTGGACAACTAAAACCAGGTGGTAGGAGATGATTCTGTGGGGAAACCATATAAGATGAATATGACCAGACCCGAGTTTCTCTCCACTTTTCTCCTGGATGATCCTGATGAGAAGGTGTATTCATTTGAGGAACTGAGTCGTTTGATTCCAGCGTGCCTTGATCTGATCTATTGTACCTATTGTGCACTGATTGAAGCCAACATCTTCCAGTCAGATATTGAGTATGTCAATGCCGATGACGAAGATACTGTGATGATCAAGCTGCACAAGAAGGAGCTTGCCAAGAAGATCAAAGACACTTGTCATAAAGACAAAGTTCGAATAGGTGAGAAGATCTACAAGCTGAAAGTGGAGCACAAAAACGCCACGATCTTTGTGAGCATCAAACTGACCAATCCGGAAGTGTTGGAGAACACGATCATGCAGATGGATCAATATACAGATCCGGAAGATTTTGAAGATTAAAGAGTGATGGTGGGTGGCAATTACGCCACCCACCATTGTTTTTGGAGGACATTTTTATAAAATTTGGATATACGAAAGGGGTGTTGTCCATGGTTGTTGCAATCACAGAAGCAACGCAAACCAAAGCAAAGTTACCTCCCAAAGGTTCTGGTTTGTTTGCAGATCTGTTGGATATCGAGCAGTTCATCAAAATCAATGATCTGAAACCCTGTACCGATCCCATTATGTTGGAGAATGGAGTCCCTTCTCCTGGTGGTGTATTGTCCTATGAAATCTTCGGGACCTCACAAGAAGATCGACGAAATCGATTTGCTTATATTGATCTTCACGGTCATTACATGGCTCCTCTTGCGGCATTGAAGTTGGGTTCTTATGACCGACGGTTGTCAGATGTGTTATTCTCAAATGGTCGATGGAAACTCCAGAAGGATGGTACGTTAGTAGAAGATGAAGATGGTGACAGTGGTCCGGAATTCCTGTACTCGATTTGGGGTAAGGTGAAGGTTAAGGATAAGACCACCAATATCACCAAAGAGGTTGCCGCTTTCTATGAAGTCCCAAGGGATGAACTGTTCATCACCAAGATGATTGTGGTACCTCCCTTTACCAGAGATCTGAATCAGCATACTAACAGCTCTACCAAATCAACTGCACTGATCAACAGTATGTACAACAGTTTGATCAGCTATACCCAAACGTTGGAGAACTATTCGGATACGTTTACCAATATGGGTCGGTTGACAAGGGGCAGAGTCCAGCAGATCCTGGTGAACATCTATCAACATCTCATCATTGATCAGATAAAAGGTCAGCCTGCAAAGTTTGGCATGATCAACCGATTTATGATGAGCAAGAACGAGAAGTACGGTGTGCGTTTAGTTATCACAGCTCCCATGTTGAATAAGCAATCTTTCGAGGAAGTCCAAGTGAAGTATGGGACTGTGGTCATTCCGTTGGCATACATTGTCAGCATGTTCTATCCGTTTATTGTCTATCATCTGAAACGGTATTTCGAAGCTCAATTTATCGAGGGTGGTAAATACCCGGTGATGGATAAGGATGGAAATGTAACCTACACTTCATTTGAGGAATCCTTTGACGAAGTGTACATCAATAAACTGATCTCGAAGTTTGTCAACTCACCATCTTCTCGATTCGATCCAGTAGAAACTCCAGTTGATAAAGATGGGAATGTATATCGGATTGTATTGACAGGTCGATTCAAGAAAGAGAATACGACCTTCAATAAGCCTGCTACTCTGACGGATTTGTTGTACATCGTAGCAAAACGAGCAACGGAAGATAAGCATGTCTTTGTGACTCGGTATCCGTTGGAGAGTTACAATGGTCAGTTCCCGGCTAGGATTGAAATATCCAGTACCTTGAGAACCAGACCAGTGATCATTGGTGAAACTGTCTATGAATTTTTCCCTGTCAATGAAGGTAACCCGGCGAACTCGTTTGCAGATACATTACAGATGAGCAACGTTATGCTACCACGCATTGGTGGGGATTTCGATGGTGGAACGCCGTGTCTAAGCTGTCTGTTCGAGTATTCAAATGATGGAGTAACGTCCGGAAGGAATACCCATGAGCCTCCGACTAGCATTACCCGTGAGGGTTTTGTTAGAAGTTCGGTAAAGTCGTACTCTACGTAGTGCGGTGGTCGAGTTACTATGGTGAGGAACACGAATGTCCTATGACGCTTTGCTTGTTGGGATGAGTAGTCTGTCGCCGTCGCAAAAGTCCTATCAATTTTACAGGAATTGATCCAGACAAACAAAGAACAGGATGCACCTAAGGTAGCTCTATGATAGAACAGATGGAACACGGGAAGCGTTGATTTGAACTCAACGTGGCAGAGGAGTCGTAGTAGTGTTGAAGCTCCGTAATGGGAGTGGAGCGAAGGGCTCTAGTCGGGAATATATGGATAAATTCTCGATGGAAAGCCGTATGCGGTGAAAGTCGCACGTACGGTTTGGACCGGGGGAAAATCCGGAGATCACTTCAAAGGATTACCTATCGGTATATATGGTGACAGTTCGTCCGTTATTTACCAAGGAAGCCAATGATGATGCCGAAAAACAAATCAATTCCAATGGCTACTTCTTCAACATCCAAGGTGGGAATATGAATACGGACGGTAAAGACTTCTTTATCACGGCATATAATCTGACTCATCTTTGGAATAAAGGTGATTTCCAGTTGAAAGATGGAAATCGAGTCAAACCGAAGTATTCATTGATGTGATGCTATGAAGAAAGAGAGGTGTTCACAGTGATTTTCAAAAAGTTTCGTATCAACCGGATGGTGAAGAAGGAAATCTTGCCGGCTTTATCGCAGATGGAACTCGGGGAAGAAAAGTATATCATTGATAAACCCAAGTTCCGTATCAAGGGTGAAGTCAGTGAAGATGGTGTACGGAAGTTCACCATCCATGAACTGAGCAGTGACAAGAAGAGATGGTCCTATACCACTTATAAAGTCACCGAAGATAACGATACATTTACCATGCGCAGTGGAAGCTATCCCGGTAGTTGGGATAAGTAATAAATAAAAGAATACCCCTCCCGAAATATGGGAGGGGTATCTTGTTTGAATGTTACATTGCATAAACTTGTAGAGTTATTGAACCTGAATTATATATTCCACCTGCTTGAAGTGTGCCCTGACAAATTGTGCTACCGGTATAAAAACCTAAGAGCTCCGCGCTGCCAAGTTTTGTATGTAATATAGACATCGTTGATGTGTTTGACATTTTTATTAAAGATATACCATTTGATGTTATGGAACTCAGTGATGTATATTCACGCCAAGATATATATCCACTATCAAAAGTTAGTGTTACGTTACCCATATCACCGTAGAATGTCGGTACTGCTGATATACGGGCGAGATAATAGCTGTATGATGTTGATACAGAGAACGGCGTTTCTGAAAGATACTCGCCAGACGAAACATATGTCTGTTCAAAAATTTTGGTTAATGTTCGGTTTGATAACGAACTCGTTACCAAACTCTGAACGTAATTCTGCAATCCATCAATTTGACTTGTTGCGTGTGTGTGATTTGCATTTGCTTTACTATTTAACTCACTTAATGTGACTAAACGTTGCCCTCGAATAAACCCATAATTGTTTCCTATAATGAGCTTACTCAGGATTTAATTATTTAAATGCAACATACACATCAGCTACTCCATTTTGATTTAGTGCAGCACCAGAGTCATTGCTACTATATACAACAGTGAAGCCACCATCATAGATACGAACTCTATCGTTTGTTCGTACAACATTTCTAAGTGCTAAAGTTGTGTTATATGGATAATAAGTTGATCCAACAATAACAAACGATGGTGTAAATGATAACGATATATATCTGCGATATGATTCATCGCCAATGTATGAACCGCACACGTATTGTAAATCACCTTCAGTTGAATTAACAAAAGCTATTTCTTTACCCAATAACCACGCTTTCGTATTTCCAACAACAAGTCGTTTCAGGACTCGCTAAATAAAAAGAGAATACCCCACCCATTTACGGGTGGGGTATGTTGGTTTAATCATCGTCCTCTTCTTCGTCTTCTTCCTCAGCAATGGCAGCATCAGCAGCCGCCATATCCTCTTCAGGAGTAGACTCGGTTTCGATCACGGTCACCTCAGGAGTCTGTTCGGGAAGATGCTGTGTCGCGGAAGGAACTTCAGTTACAGGAGGTTTTTCACTCTGGAAACTGTCTACCACACGAGTAGCTCGTCCCAGCTTATACAAACCCTCAATCCGGAACCAACGAGCATGATCCATAAAGACATCGCAAACGTCATCCGGAAGATCATCGTCATCCGCCAGTTCCAGAGCAAAGTCATGAAGCTGCTTGAACATCCGATAGCAAGCCTCATCGGCTGTATCAACGCTGTATGCTTTATCGGTACTAAGCAGGAACGCATCAATGTCACTGGACTGTACCAGTTCAAGTGCTTCTGCATCATTGACCGGTTGCATACCCATAGACAGCAACTGCTCAGCAGTCTGATCCATGAACTCACCAAGCTGTTCATAGTATCCGGCATATCTCTCATGGGAAGTATGCCAAGAACGTCCGGAAATGCACCAATGGATCGTGCGTGCATTCGATTCGTAAACGGTAAGCAGAGCCAGATATGTTCTCATATCAGCCATTTGATAGGACACTCCTTTCGTAGTCATAATCGACTTATAAGGATGTCCCAAAATATATTTAACCAAATGCGACATAATTGTAACCATTAATTGCTTCAAAATTTGGTATATTCAGTGTTATACCATTACTGCTCAACGAAAAACCAACAAATGTATCGCCGGGTAATAAAATAACGATAGCGGTACCATATGTGCCATCTTTATTTTGATTTCGTAAAATAATAACGGCTTTTGCAGCAAATGATAGAGTAACCCTTCTAGTTGACGCATTGACATTACCACAAGCAAAATACTGTATACCGTTTCCACCAGACGGTATATCTTCTTTATATGCTAACTCTTTGCCAAGCCCAAATATTTTCGTTGTTCCTAAAATGAGTTTCAGGACTTAATAATATAGCATTGCATAACCATATCTAGCGTTGTTTGTATTCAAAGCATAATATCTATCAGTTGAGTTATATGAATTTATAAATGCGTATGTACTATTCCAAGTAATATAACCATCTGTTCCATACATCGCTTCTGTTATAAATCCAAATGTTGATGGATTAATAAAAAATGCAGATTTCCCATTAGAGGAACTCGAACAAACAATTAGTATCACTGCGGGTATTTCTCTATAAGAAATACGAACACTACCAGACCCATTCCCAATATAACTACCAGTCTCTATACTGGAGCCGCCACTACTACCAGTATATGCTATTTCATTACCATTTATCCAAGCTTTTGTTGTTCCAATAATGAGCTTTCGTAGGACTTATCAAAACAAAAAGTCATTACCCCTCCCGTGAGATGGGAGGGGTAATGATCATTCATCGTAAAGGAGTTGACTTCACACGCAAGCGTTATATTGTTGTTAGGTGGGCTGTTCCGTACGATACCAAGCCCATCTGGTCATCAGGCTCAGCCAAGTACCCTGGTCAACTTCACCATTTGCAGTACGCTTCACCCAATTCTGGAAGGAGATCACCGCATTGCGCATACCAGGACCAAACGATCCATCAAACCCATCCGGATCGATGTCATGGCCATAGATCAGTCCCTGTGCGATCTTCACCAGTGTTCCAGTGTTGCCATATTTGATTCCAACCAGATCCTTCTGCCAATGTTGCTCCACTCTGCCGTCTACAAAGATATTTTTTCCATATTCCTTGTTCAGGCAGGTTTGAACTGCCTTAATCGCAGCAGCACGGGTGATATTGTCACATATGCCATCGATCACCAGACCAGCGTCCACATAATCGTTCAACCAGTTCTGGAACTTCTTTACACCGGTAACAATTGCGTTGTCGGTGTCAAGGATGTTGTTATTGTTGGAACCGCTGGAAGTCCCGTTGTCCTGGATCTTGTCGTAGTCCGGAGCACCATAACCAGCAATGTATTTATAGGTAAGTGGATAACTCTTGTGGCGAACACCGACGACACTGTAACCACCCTTGGTATTACCGCCAACCGTATAGACCTTGGAGCTGTCCACATCAACAACCACTTCTACATGGTCACAGTTTCCAGAGAGGTCCCAATCAAAAAAGATCAGATCGCCCATCTGGGGTGTATACGTGGTTCTGGTCTTCCATCGTCCATTGGGCTTCCAGAAGTTGTCTCTGGACGTGGTGCAGGAAGCAAAGTTGGGAATAACACTGGTCGGAATGCCAACCTTACGAGCACCACAGGTGGCAAAGATGGCACACCAAGCGGTTCCGTTTACACTGAAATTGGTTCCGACGATGGAGTTGTAGTATGCAATGTACTGGTCATCACCATGAGGTGCCTCATTGCCGACTTCACCGAGACACCAGTCTGCATACTTCTGACGATAGTTCGTAGCCACAGTAAGTACCTCCTTCTAACAAAGTTGTGTGAGTGGGAATTTATGGTGAGAACAGGGGCCTTTCAATGTTATGAGATACCGAGAAGGTTTGGAGGTTGTGTCCGATTATGGGCGAGATCGGAGTGGGTTTCGATAAGGGAATTTCACAAAAGGTAAAAACCACATTACAGGAGGTCTGTCGTGAAACAGAAAAGACGGGTTTGCCACGACTATTGCGGAGCGATTCACAATAGGTAGGCACATTGAGCAGCCCACTGCTCTCATAATGTTGTTCAGCGCTTTCAATTTCGGACATTTCTATAGTATCTCATTTCTTGAAAGGAGTGAAACAAATGCCGGGAGAAGCCATGAATCCCAGTACCTTTTTACAGGTACGTGAAAATATGAACCGTCTGAACGAGTTCTTTGGCGGTGGTGGATCAGGTGGTTCTATTCAGGATATCTTCGATCGTTTGGACCAGCTGGAAGAGAATATTGACAAGATTATCAACAATAACCCCTCCGGTGGCGGTGATATCACGATTGGTGAAGATGGCGAAATGGTGGTCAATGGTATCACCATAAACCTCAATTTCCCCGATACCGATACCACGCCTGGTTCATACACCAGAGATGTCACGTTTGAACTGAAGCATCCTACTGCAATTGGTCTGGGCGAGACAGAAGGGTTCGACAATCAGTATTGCATTGTGGTGACTTATAAGCATTGCGTGGATGAGGGTGAGATTGATACGATCAACTTCGTCCCGCAGCAGGTTGCTTATGGCAAAAACATGATTGGTTATACCCGCACAGCATCTGATGCATCTGCACAGGCTTCTTGGGGTGCGTGGGGACCTGTTGTCGCTGAGCAGGAAGAGGCTCAGAAGCAGTGGGTTCAATCCACTTCCGAACCCCAGAACCAGGTGGAAGGCGATTATTGGGCTGAACCGATCAGTTAAACAAAAATACAACAATATCGGGAAGGGGTTGAACCTGAGAAATGCCTGCGATGAAAACGCGTATGAAGCAGAAAGGGGCAACGAATCAATTTGATGACATTTTGATTGCAAGCTCCTCTGATATCGTCAGTCGTCCTGACAGTGAAGAGACCGTTGAAACGTCTCTGCAAACCATCGAAAACGTATCGCTTCCTGGTAAGGTGGATGGCGTATTCCACGTCTACCATGCTCTGGATGAAATTGGGCTTACCATCGGTTCGGAAACCATGGATACGATCATTGCCGGTATGTCCACAAATAGTATCCTGGTACTGACGATCGGAAGCGGTTATGTTTCTGCACAGTATCCTACCGGGAATGGCACGCTCCTGGTTGTAAAGGCTGGTACCACTGGTATGGCCTTCTTCCAGGATTATAGCACCAACTCTCTGTACACCAATACGTTCTATACGAGCTGGTCTGGTTGGCGTAACTATGAAGTGACGCCTCCTCAGTATGATGACACCCCGACGGATGGTTCTTCCAATCTGGTCAACTCTGGTGCTGTCTATGATGCACTGGTTGCACTCCAGTCCACCATGCAGTCTTACAGTGATGCAGCTGACCAGAATGTGATGAAGACGCTCAATGCGACGATTGCTGGTCTGGAGAGTCAGCTCACGACGCATACCGGCGACAACACCGTTCACATCACCAGTCTGGAACGGCAGACCTGGAACGCCAAGCAGAATGCTCTGACGTTCGACAGCACTCCTACTGCTGGTTCCAATAATCCGGTTACCTCCAGTGGTATCAAGACTGCACTGGATGGGAAGTCCGATACGACACATAACCATGACGGTGTGTATGTACCGGCTACTTCAGTTGGTGCAGCTTCTGGTGTGGTTCCTCTGGGCGCTGATTCCAAGATTGCCGCGCAGTATCTGCCGTCCTATGTGGATGATGTTATTGACGGTACGCTTGTCAACACGAGAACCTTTAACGATACCGACGGTACTGCCGTCACACCGGAAGCCGGAAAGATCTACGTCGACACAACCACCAACAAGTCCTATCGGTGGTCTGGCTCTGTGTATGCGGAGATCGGTGGTGGCGTAGCGCTTGGCGAGACTTCTGCAACTGCCTATCGCGGTGACCGTGGTAAAGTGGCTTATGATCACTCCCAGACAGCTACCACCAGATCCAATACCACCGCGTCTCGAAGCCTTGCCAACGGTGGTCAGTTTGTTGCGGTTACGGCTGTTACTGACAATGGTGGGCATGTAGTGGGTACCCAGTCGACCACCTTCACTTTGCCCACGATTCAGGCAGGCAACCGCACCGTATCTCAAAAAGCGCAGCCTTCTGGACAGGTTGAAGGCGATCTTTGGTTTGAGACCCTCTAATGTTGAGGGTTCTCAAATCGAAGTGCTCATAAATCCGCAAAACAAATCTATAAATTCTTCTAAAAAGGGGGATATCACTATGGCGACGCTTAAGCAACGTCTCCATCGGAAGAACGCTTCCGGGACGTATGACACCGTCCATTTCGAATCCAGTTCCGATCTGATTCTTCGTCCGTCCGGCCGAACTGTTGAGCAGGATTTGGCCGATTATTTGCCCGAAGTTCAGGCTAATGACAATGTGCCAGAAAGTCTGAGTAAGCTAATTATCGGGAATACAAAAGGATTCATTAGAGGTAAAGCTTTAT
>ERZ1090861.333-NODE-333-length-29811-cov-27.502184_pt1 | contig 29811 bp, 17 predicted proteins | sample MGYA00478482_ERZ1090861 | MGnify/ENA primary metagenome ERZ1090861 (study PRJEB33644, sample SAMEA5815744) | chicken gut metagenome | biome: Chicken; feature: Gastrointestinal Tract; material: Caecum | place: Ireland | collected 2019-01-01 | study: A study of the... | reverse complement strand
CGATTGCTACCTTTTTGTTAAGCATTTTTGTTGCATTTAATTTTTCCTTGCGCCCCCACCAACTTTGCTCTTGACATACGGAAATATTGTGATATAATAAAAGCATAAGAAAAAGGAGAGAAAAATGAAAGGCAGTTTAAAGAAAATAATTCCAACAGCACTATTATCAGTTACTATGACTTTTGCCGCATTAGGCATTGCTGGTTGTTCAAGTGAAAATGATGCTGATGGAACAAATGTAAACGATATGTTTGAGAATAATTTTGATAATGATACCTATATTGCAAATTTATCTATCAACAACGTTTTTATTGTCTACAATGGAAAACTCCATAAGGGTGACGTATCATTTGTAGGAAAGTGGAAATATGGCTATTCAATACCTTTTATCAAAACAGATTGTGGAATGGCACGTATAACAAACGAATATTCAATCAGCCCAGACATGCCACATGACGACGAATACGAATTTGTTTGTGAAGAATGTATCCATGAAAATGAATAATAAAAATAAAAAAGGAAACTCTTAGGGTTTCCTTTTTTAATGCAAAATAAAAAATAATATGTTAAATTTAAAGAAATTATTAGAAAATATTAAAAATATTTCTATATTTAAAAATTTATTAAATCTTAACAGAATATTCTAAAATTTCCTTTAATCTAGTATTGTCATTTTTTAAATAAAGATAGCCTATAAGCACTTCAAAAGCGGTTGCGTATGAGTAGTCAGATTGGCTTGCGTTTTTTGCCGAGTGCTTAGGCTTTGCATTTCGACCGCGACGGACAATCTCACTTTCTTCTTCGCTTAGGGTAGGGAGAAGTTCTTTCAAAACTCTAGCTTGCGATTGAGCTTTACAATATTTTGCAGCTTCAGTATGATAGTTTTCCATTTTCCCGTCATACATTTCAAGGCAATACTCTCGCACAAAAAGGGTATGCACGCTGTCGCCTATAAAGGCAAGCGGCAGCAGATTAGTTTTTAGTAACTTTTCAAGCAGTTCACTATTTTTTGTAGTGTGATTTATAACATCCATAAAAATCCTTTAAAAATATGATTATATTCGGTTTGGAAGAAATGTAGGCGTTTATATATTAGTGATGCAAACTAAGTTTGCCGTCAAACATTTTGCTTATAAAGTTCACCTCGTTGTAGAAAACCAAATGTTAGAAAGTAAATATAGACATTAATAGTTTGATACTAGCAAGTAATAGTTACCCCTTGTGGGTCCAAATTACGACGAAATTTACAGAGTAAATTTCTAGGGGGTGGAAAGGGAGTTGGGAGGAAAACCAAAATTTTAGCGGTTAGCCGTTAGGCGTGCCCGCGTTCTCCGCAAGGAGTTGGGCAAAAGTTGCAGGCTTAAACCCTGAAACTTTTCTCCAAAAAATTTTGGTGTTACCCCAAGATTTATACATTGAAGCGGAACAGCATCACATCTCCATCTTGCACAACATAGTCCTTGCCTTCCATGCGGACTTTACCTTTTTCTTTAGCCTTTACAAATGAGCCCGCTTCCACAAGGTCGTTATAAGATACAACTTCAGCTTTGATAAAGCCTTTTTCAAAGTCGGTGTGAATTTTTCCCGCAGCTTGTGGAGCTTTTGTTCCTTTTTTAATAGTCCAAGCTCTTACCTCTTTCTCTCCAGCGGTTAAGAATGACATCAGCCCAAGCAAATCATAACTAGTTGCAACAAGTTTTTCAAGCCCACTTTCTTTTATACCAAGTTCTTCTTTAAAAATCTCTCGCTCGTCAGGTTCAAGCCCTGTCAATTCTTCTTCAATTTTGGCAGAAAGCACAATAACCTTCGCGCCTTCACTTTCAGCATGTTTCTTTACTTGCTTAACAAAGTCATTGTCTTCTTTTCCCACATCATCTTCACTAATGTTTGCAACGTAAATAACAGGTTTAGCGGTCAGAAGTTGCAAGTTTTTCATAATTTTTTGTTCTTCTTCGCCGTCTATTTCCACACTTCTAACTGGCTTATTATTTTCAAGGGCAGTATTTATTCTGTCAAGAAGGTTTACTGTTGCAATCAAACTTTTGTCACCAGTTTTAACAAGTTTAGCATCTTTTTCAAGAAGTTTGCTTACTTGTTCAAGGTCAGCAAGTGCAAGTTCAAGATTGATTATTTCAATGTCGCGTAGCGGGTCAATAGAACCATTAACATGAATTATCTTTTCATTTTCAAAACACCTTACAACATGAACAATGGCATCAACTTCACGAATATGACTTAAAAATTTATTGCCAAGTCCTTCACCTTTGCTTGCTCCTGCAACAAGTCCTGCAATATCAACAAATTCAATGGAAGCGGGTGTGATTTTTTGTGTATTATAAAGTTTTCCAAGCACTTGCAATCTCTCGTCAGGCACATCAACAATCCCTATATTTGGCTCAATAGTGCAGAAAGGGTAGTTCGCACTTTCCGCCCCAGCATTTGTAATTGCGTTAAATAGAGTGCTTTTTCCAACATTAGGAAGTCCAACAACACCAATTTTCATATTTTTTATCCTTTTAATAATTAAATTTTTCTCTTGCATATTATAACATTTAATTTATTATTAGTAAAGTTAAATAATAAAAAATATATAAATTCTATTTTTTATTAAAATTAAGGATATTTTTTAATAATTTTGCAATAAATATCACTTTATTTAATTAAATTTAATAAATTTTATTTTAAATATAACAATTTATATAACCTTCAAATAATTAAAAAAGAGTTTAATATATAACCCTAAAGTTAATGTTAAACTCTTTTTTTTAACTATTCTCCTTCGCGTTCTGAATCTTCTGTTTCAGGCGCTCTTCTGCCAGCTTCAGCAGCCGCGACTCTAGCGGCTTCTTCTCTCGCTCTAGCTTCTGCTTCTTCAGCAGCAGCTCTTTCTCTGTCGCCTTTAAGTTTTGAAAGGAATTTGCTTATTCCGCTAAGCCCATTCAAAGCTTTTGACCTGCTAACTTTACCAATATCATTTTCAGTTTTTGTAGAAACTGCAACAGCATCGTGATAAGAACTATCAGCGGCTATTTTAAGTTCAAGACTTTTTGCACTTATCTTCTTATCAAGTTTGCTCTTTTGTTTTTTAAGCTGTTCAAGAAGCTGTTTATTTGCTTTGCTAGCTTTTTCACTAGCCGCACGGGCAGCTTCTGGGGTAAGTCCAGATGTGTTAGACCTTTCACTAGCTTTTTGTTTGAGTTTTTCAATATCTTTATTAATACCAAGTTTTTCAAATAGATATAGGTCAGAAATATCAAATTCCAAACCTTCAGGTCTAAATTCTGGGTGTGCTTCAAAGAATGAAACATCTCCTTCTATGAAGGCATTTATAAGCTCATTTGCATATTGATAGTCAGGGTGCTCTTTGATATAGTCTTCAATAGCTTTAAATTTAGCATCAAATTCTTCTTCAGCCTTTTCAAATCGAGCGAGATTATCTTTGTCTCTATTAGCCTTGCGTTCAGCCTCAGAATTGCCTTCTCTTACTTTTTCGGCATGCTCTTGTTGGTCTTTAAGTCTAGCATCCTGCAAAATAAGTTCTTTTTCATAGCCTTCTAAAAGTTTATCAATCTGTTCTCTTTTTTCGCTGTCACTAAGTTTTTTATTGCTAATCACATCCACAAGGTCAAGCCCATAAACGCCAGCTCTTTCAAGATATAATTCGGTTTTTTCAATGGCACTTATAAGCTCGTTTCGTTCTTCTTCGTTCTCAGGGGATAGTGTTTCGCGAGAAAGTATTTCATTTATTCCTGTTATAAATTTTGAGATATTTGAATCAAAAATTCTTATCTCTCTATTTGCCTTAAAGTATTCTATATTTGCTTTAGTTGGAAGCTCATCTAGAACATATTGCTTAGCTTCTTCATACTCATTTTTATATTCATCAGGAAGAAGGGATAGAATTAGTTTTTCTCTGTCACTGTCAGACTTTGCACTATCAAGTTTAATAGCAAGTTTTTCTTTAAAGAGCTCTTTGCTATCAGCCTTTATAGAAGACACGCGAGACGCACCCGCTTCTTCATCATAAAGAATTTCTGCAAGAAGGTCAACACTTGTATCATATTCAGTTTTTCCACTTTCTTGAATTTCCTTTCTTGTTTCATATTCTCTATCAACAAAGGTTTTTCCATTTCTTGCACGAAGTGAAGTAAGATTTGTTGAAGTTCTTCTATCAATAACTTTATTTTTGTCATCGCAGAATTTAACAAACTCGTTTGCCTTTTTAGTTCTATCATTTTCATTTGCATATGGTCTTTCAACGTCAGAATATTTTGCAATTATATCGTAAATTTTTTCGCCATCAACTTCTCCACGTTCCATAAAAGGTTTTAATTGTGCGTCAAATGCTTGTTTTAGGTCAAGCTCAGGATTGTTTATATGTGCAACGCTAAGAGCCACTTGCATGTTATTTTTTTCTGTTTGAGAAATTGGCAGTTCATTAATTATTCTAACAAAGTTATTATATTTTTCAATGCTAGAAGATAGTTCTTGACCTGCATTTTCAACAGCACTTAAGTCTCTGCCATTGCTATGTGCAGGGTCAAGCACACTTTCAAAAGCTCTTTCATCGTATGCCACAGAGAATGAACCATCAAGCAGAGAGTTCGCAAACTTTTCAGCGCCATTATAAACACTAAGTTTTGTTTGATATTCAGCTTCATTGAAGTCTCTTTTTGCTTCAAGTTTTCTCTCTCTATCAACCTTAAGCCTATTTCTTTGACCTTCAGCTCCTAACTTAATAAGCAAAATATCTCTCTTTTGTTCGTCTGAAAGGGTGGCAAAATATGGAAAAATCTTAGTATATTCTTTGATTAATTCATCTTCGCTGTAAATAATAAAGTCGTCTTTGCCCTCTTTTTTAGGGTTAATATCATAGTTAGCAACAAGGTAAACTTTCTTTTCTTCATCATACCTAACAATAGGGTTGTCACCAGTTTGTCTAGCCACTTGTTTTGTTATTTTTGACAAAGCAGTGTTGATTTTTTCTTGTTTAGCTTTTTGGTAACTATCTCTGCTAACAGAATAAACCGCTGCAGAATATGCAGTTTTACTCTCAGAAGAATATGAATTTGCAGAAACAGATAGAGAAAGGTGCTCACCTAATTTGATAGAAACACTGTCATTATCTATTACAGAGATATCATAATCATGGACGATATCTGAAAGTGATTTTTGATTTAGCTCATCTCTAATAGCATCAGGGTTAATAGCGTCATGTTCAGCTCCTTCAACATACCTTCTAGCATTTGATACAATAAATTCAACAAGGTCATTTTTTGCAAGAGTATCAGCGGTAGCATAAAGAGTATGGCTCTTTTCAACTGTGTTTCCAGTAGGGTTGGCAAGAAGTCCGCCATCACCCAGCAATGAAGCTCCGCTTTCTGTAGTGGTTGTATAAAGTCCTGCAATTCGACCGATATAGTCACTATTTTGAAGAGAACTATCAACTGCTTTCATTTCAGCAGTTGCTTCGGTAGGGTTAAGCATAGAAACTGCGTCATTTACACTTTGAAGGATATTTTTTTCAACTCCTGTAGCAGAAGCAGGTAAGTCTCGGTTAATTTCTTCTTCAAGATTTTTTGCATAGCCATCATAGTATGCAAGACTATACGTTTTCAAATAGTTTTCACTTGCAACAACACAGCTATCAATAGTTGCAACATTTTCACTGTTTCTTGAAATTTCATCGATAGCAGTCTTATAAGCTTTAATATCGTCAACTTTCTTATGTTCTTCATTGTTTTCTTTAGCCTGCTCGTCAATTAGTTTTAAATCAGTATCAATTTGAGAAGCGGCACTTTCAAGTATATTTACAACTTGGTCACGGCTCTCTTCAGGCACATTTTCTATAAGTTGATTGATAACCTCAGTTGTCCCGTCATGAGATAAAACCGCGTTTTGGATGATATCAGTGCCATATCTGTTGAAGAAAACAAGCCTTTGCTCTTCAGTCATTTGCTCAGTGCTAGCAAAGAATTTAAGTCTATATATATCCGCACTTTTAACAGCGTCACGTTGACTTTCAAGAAGCGTTCTCTCTTTAACTTGTGCAGAGTTAAGTTCATTCAAAGCAGAAACATATTGTTGCAAATCTGTGCCGTGAACAAGAGTTCCGTCTCCATTTGCTGCAAATAGGCTTTCAATATTTGCTCTTTGATTAGTATTAAGATTTGAAAAATAATTTGCAGTAAAGTTTTCAATAAGTTGTTGCCTATTTTCAGGGTCAGAAGTCTTTGAAATTTGGTCAAGACTCATAGCCATAGCAAGACGGGTGTCAAGGTTTTCAATATTGTTTAGTGAGTAAATGTTATTGCTAATATCTGTTCCAACAGGTGAGGCAATCCCAACACCGTTTGTGTTATAAAGCGAAGCAAAATTTTTTGCGAACTCATTTTGAGATAACTCTCTATCATACATTTGCTCAAGGGCGGCAATTTTTTCAGTGGAAGCATTTTCAAGAGTGTCAAGTTCTCTTTCATTTTCAATAAACTGGTCACGAGCATTGGATTCGTTCTCTTCTTCGGCTTCATAATAGTCGATTAGGTGTCTTATTCTTCTAAATGGGCTAAACACAAGCTGGTCAGCAAATGTGGTTTGAATAAGTCCTACGCTTGCCATAATTGCACCAGATATCAAAGCAGCAAGCCCAACACCAGGTATCATTGAGCAAACCATAAGCCAAATACCAATGGTAGAAAGCGTTTCACCCATAATGTTGTTAACAGTTTTCATGGTATCTTTGAATGCTTTGTTCTTCTCTTTATTGCGAGCCTTTTCGGCGGCTATATGTTCTTCGCGTTTTCTTAGCTGTTCGGCTTTTCTAGCTTCTCTATCATCTCCACTAGGATTTCCGCCACCATTTCCACCGCTTCCGTTGTCGCCGTCGCCATTTCCGCCGTCATTTCCGTCATCTTCAGGCTCGTCACCATCGTCTTCCGGTTCGTCTCCATCGTTCTCAGGCTCGCCACCTTCATTTTCAGTTGGTGGAATATTTCCGCCACCGGTGCTATGTTCAGGGCTTGGATTCCCAGAGCCACTACCATCTTCTGCATCACCAGAACCGCTACCATCGTCGGTGTCGCTAGAATCACTACCATCGTCAGTGTCACTAGAGCCACTTCCGCTATCGCCATCCCTATCACGTCCATCAGGTTCGTCAATATCTGGCACAATACCAACTTCTCCTTCACCGCTACGATATGGCTCAGGGGAGATAGTCTCTTGAACAGATAGATTTCTGTCATTTATCATAAATGAAACGGGATTAGATTTTCTAGTATCCATTCGTTTTGCGTCAACATAGATATCACTGCCATCAATAGGGATAGCAATCTGTTTTAGCCCGTTATCAGCCCCCATATTTTCAGCATTAAAATTCAAACCGCTTGTGTTTGTCAAAATTTCATAGGCTTGGGTGAACTTCGATATAGTTTGCATATTTGATGCACTTGTGTCAATAGGCACAGGAACATAGTAGTAATACTCAGGTTTAGTGGCAGTTTGTATATGCATAGTGAAGTGGTCTCTGCCATCTCCACCATTCTCATAAAGGAAGGTCACCTGTCCACTACAAGGAACCATTCTGCCTTCAACATAGAAGTATCGGATTTCTTTGCCTCTAGTATTTTTTTGCTTAACAAAACAGCATGGCGGTGTATCAGCACCAAAATCAAGTTTAGTTAAAGTTATTCCGTTGAAGTCAACAGTGGTATTGGCTTTCATACCGCTAAAATATTGACCTATAACATTTGCGGGCAGTGTGCTTATGCTAGAAACAGTGCTAAACACACTTTGACCTTCTTTGCTTGTAAGCATATCCTTAACAACGCGTCTGTTGAGTGTTATATCAATACATTTTTCATTATTTGTTGTGTATTGATATCTGGATTTCCCTTCGCCGTCACCATATTCAAGAGAGATTGAAGTAGGGGTTGCAATGATAGTGTAAGGTTTTTTATCTTTTGCATTAACAGTGATAACAATTTGGTCGATAGATTTTTTCATAGAAATAGCATTGCTGTTAGGGCTAATTTCAAGACCGTCACCATTAAATAAAGCCTTTAAGCCTTCATCAGCTTCAAGTGACTGCCCATTTTCATCTAAAAATTGTCCAAGCTGTTCAAGTTTAACAAAATAGCTTTTGTTTTTAGGGTCAATTTCGTCATTTTTAGAGAAAATAGACATAATAGAGCGCCCGCCGTTATCTTGCTCTTGAGTTGTAAGGTTAAAAAGAGTTTGCACGCCGCCACTTGTTTGAGAATTGACCATAGTCACTTTTTGAGTAAGCCTTGCCTTTGTCTTTCCATCTGTAGACTTAATTCTAACATTTTGATTTGCAACTATCGGATAAATCTTAGCCATATATATCTCCCTATAAAATATATTTAATATATATAATAATATCATTATAAAAGCCATTTGTCAAGAAATATGGTATCAATATTGCCTTGCAAATTTAAGAGCAGGGCAATATTACTTTGTCAGTGTTTACCATTCAAAAAATTTTAATTAATAGAAAACAAACAAAAATTAAATAAATTTCAGAAAAAACATAAAAATCAAGTTTAAAAAAGTTTAATATAAAATATACAAAACACAATAATTAATTAAAAAAGCATGAAACAAAGTTCATGCCTTTTCGTTATTCAGCTTCATGTTCTTCAACAGAATTTGCCTTTTCTGTCTCTTTAATTTTAGTTATAATAGTTTCAATATTTGTTATATATTCAAGCACTTTTTCGCTGTCAGCACTAGTGAAGTAACGTTCATAGAATTTGGCTTTTGCTTTAATTGAATTAGAAGGGTTTGTGATATTCACTTGGTCAGCTTCTATATCATCAGAAATCTGTGCGGCTTTGGTAGCAATATCTGAGATTTCGTCTGCGTAGGTTGTAACTTTTCCGCTGTTTTTTATTTCAACTTCACCAATTTTTTGAGTGTTTTCATCGATACCACTCGCATTTTCTGGCAATGTTTCGCTTGCCAAAATCATATCAATACCTGTTGTGATTTGATTGCGTATTGTGTCATTTTCAACTGCAGCAGCACTATCAGAAGGAGTTTCACGTTCTTCTTCAAGGTCACTTCTAATTTGACGGAGATTTTCAAGGTTTTTGTCAGCTTTTGCATAGTGCTCATCTCTAGCAGTAATATTCTTCTCTTTGTTTGTTTCTAATTCTTCAGTTTGCTCTTCAACATATTTAATACTACTATCAATAGCTTCTCTTTGCATAGCATTCATAACGGCTCCAAGTTTAAGGTCACGTTTATTTGCAACCTTAGGGTCAAGTGCGCCTAAAAGAAGACTATCAATTTCAAAAGCACGAATATCTTTATTGCTTCCAATAAAGGCTCTAACAGCTTCATTGCTTCTAATAAACATGCAAAGTATTTTAAGTTGGTCAACGCTGAGGTCGTCAAAATCCACGTCTATTGTTTGACCTTGCTCTATATCCATACCAAAAATGGCTTCACCAACTTCTTTAAGTTGCTCAGGGGCAGGGGTATGTTTAACAGTTTTGTATTTAAAGTTTTCAAGAAGGTTATCTCCAGCTTGATATTCACTATCATTTACAATATTTTGAGCATGTTGTTTCATGATTTCAAAGATTTGCTCCATAACCTTTTCTTGTCTTGTTGTGTAAAGATAAGAATTTCTTGTGCCATCACTTTCAACTTCAATTTTTGTTCTAAAGATATCGTCTGTGTGCTCAATAGTGTCGTCACCATTGTATCTATCAATAGCATCAACAAAAGCATCATAAGGATTATTTATACTTTGGTCAAAGATGATTTCAAATTCTTTGTCTCTATCTTCTTCTAAGTCTGATGAGAGTGTGTCTTTGTCTATAATGAAAGAAAAACCATTCATTTTTCCATCAACTTCTTCGCCATCAAAGTAGGCAACAGGGAAGTCTCTTGCAATGTTAAGCAAAGCATTCATAAATTCATCGCGTCTTTCAGCGGCAGGCTTAACAATATCTCTTTTACCTTTAAACCAGTTGCGAAGTATAGCATGCTCATCTTCATTTTCGTCATATTCTTCTTTTAACTCGGCAAGTTTTTCTGAAACAATGTCAGCTTGAGCAAGTTTTTCATCAATATCTTGGATTTTTGCGTTTCGAGAAGCAATTTCATCTATGTTTGCGTCATATTCTTCAACATTTTTATTTACATTTGCACTTGCCTTATAGTTTTCTTGTGCTATTATACTTTCAGCATCAACTCTTTCTGCAAGGATATCGTCACAACGTCTTTGAGCATAAGCTGCACCTTTAACATAAACGTTAGAATTAAACACTTCGTCGTTTACAACTTCAGGATTAAACTCAGGCATTGTGTAGCCGTTGATATCAGCATCAGCATAGCTATTCACTATTTCCATAAGCTCACTAAAAGCCTTGTCGCCTTCTTCATCGTAGATTTCTTTCATATTGCAAATACCAACAAAGTTGGCTTTGATGTAGGCAAGCGCTCTAGCTTTTGCTTGAGTTTGTTTTGCAATGCGAGAGTAGGCGATTTTGTCTTGCTCTGAAAGATTTTGCCCACCAGCGAAATATTGAAATAGCCCATCAACTGTAAGCATTGTTGCATTTGCAAAAGCCTGTCTTCTTTGAGCATTCATAGTTTTGATTTTTGTTTCATACTCAGAAGGATTTGCAAAATTTCTAAGGTCACCTGCAAAGTCAACAACGTCTTGTAAGGTTTTGTTAGCAAAATGCTTAGCAAAATGCTCTACAGCTTTTCCTTCATAGAAACCTGATTTGTGTTCAAAATTAGGACGTCCTGTTCTAACCTGTGGACCATCAACAGTTTTTGCAATAGACCTAGTTGCTTGTTTAAGGTCGGCCATTTTTAAGGCTTTTTCACTTTTCAAAAATAATCCAGAAATTTTTGAAACAATGTTTTTAAATAATCCCATTTTTAACTCCTTTTTTTATTAAATCAAAAAATGATTTTTTCATGCTAATATTTTACAATAAATTACAAGACTTGTCAATATAAATCTTTAAAATAAGTTATTATAAGGAGATAAATAAGTTTTTTATGACAGTATTTTATCAAATTTTCATATAAGGAAAAGCTTTTGCATAGCAAATATCTCTTAAATAATTTGACATTTTATAAAAAATCATTAAAATTATATCAGCTTTATTGTTTTTTAAGGAGATTTTATGGGACTTTTTGGTAATGAAAACAAATCACAGTTAAAGAAATTAAGAAAAATAGCAGACAAGGTTATTGCACTTGAAGATAAATATAAATCGTATTCAAACGAACAGCTTCGTGCCTGCACTGATGAATTTAAAAATAGATATAAAACAGGAGAGAGCTTAAATGACCTTCTTCCAGAAGCTTATGCGGTTGTTAGAGAAGCGGCAGCAAGAGTGCTTAATATGAGGCATTTCTATGTGCAAATTCTTGGTGGCATTGCACTTCATCAAGGCAGAATTGCAGAAATGGCAACAGGTGAAGGTAAAACTCTTGTTGCAACACTTCCTGCATACTTAAATGCAATCACAGGAAAAGGCGTTCATGTTGTCACAGTCAATGAATATTTGGCAAAACGTGACGCTGATTGGATGGGAAAGGTGTATAAGTTTTTAGGGCTTTCTGTCGGTGTTTCACTAAACGGGCAGAACAACGAGCAGAAAAAGAAGGCATATCTTGCTGATATCACATACACCACAAACAACGAACTTGGCTTTGACTATCTAAGAGACAACATGGCAAGGTCAAAGAACGAACGTGTGCAAAGGGGACTTAACTTTGCAATCGTCGATGAAGTTGATAGTATCTTGATTGATGAAGCAAGAACACCACTTATCATAAGCGGACGTGGAAGCAAGTCAACCGACGGCTATATGGTTGCACAAAAGTTTGTAAAAACTTTAAAACAAGATAGTGATGTTGATATAGATATAAAAACAAAGCAAATCAACCTTACAGATAAAGGTATCAGAAAGGCTGAAAGTTTCTATCATATAGAGAATTTGTCAGATATTGAAAATATAGAGCTAAGCCACTATATCAACAATGCCTTAAGGGCAAACTTTATCATGCATAGAGATGAAAACTATATCGTCAAAGACGGCGAAGTAATCATTGTAGATGAGTTCACAGGTCGTCTCTCTCCAGGCAGACGTTTCAGCTCAGGGCTTCACCAAGCCATTGAAGCAAAGGAAGGGGTTGATATTCGTGATGAAAACCAAACTTTTGCAACAATAACCTTCCAAAATTTCTTCCGTCTATATAAAAAGCTATCAGGTATGACAGGAACAGCAAAGACAGAAGAAGGTGAGTTTAGAACAATTTATAATCTAGACGTTGTCACAATCCCACCAAACAGACCAAAACAAAGAATAGATTACCCAGACAAGATGTATGTAACAGAAAAGGGTAAGATTGCCGCCATTATTGAAGAGATAAAGGAATGTGTAGAAAGTGGTCAGCCTGTGCTTGTCGGCACAATCAATATTGATAAATCAGAACAGCTTTCAAACGCACTTCGTCATGCAGGAATAAAGCATCAAGTATTGAATGCTAAAAATAATGAAAAAGAAAGTGAAATCGTCGCTCAAGCGGGCAGAAAGGGTGCAGTAACAATCGCAACCAACATGGCAGGTCGTGGAACTGATATCTTGCTTGGTGGTAACCCAGAGTTTATGGCAACAAAGGAAATGAGAGATAAGGGCTTCACCGAAGAAGAAATCTTGTATGCCACAGCTTTTAACTATGTTGATGATGAAGCGTTAAACAAGGCAAGAGAAGAATATAACAAGTTCTATACTAAATATAAAGAGATAACAGATAAAGAAAAACAAGAAGTCATCTCACTTGGCGGACTTAAGATTGTGGGCACAGAGCGTCACGAATCCCGCCGTATAGACAATCAGCTTCGTGGTCGTTCTGGTCGTCAAGGGGATCCAGGCTCAAGCATATTCTTCCTTTCACTTGATGATGATTTGTTCAAGAGATTTGCAACTGACAAACTTAGAAAACTGCTTGCATTTTTCAAAGTTGACGATTCAACACCAATTCAATTAAAAGCCATTTCAAAGCAAATTGAAGCATCTCAAAGAAAGATAGAACTTCAAAATTTCAGCATAAGAAAAACCGTTTTGCAGTTTGACGACGTTATGAACAAGCAAAGAGAGATTATCTATAAAGAACGCAACGAAGTGCTTGACGGGCAACCTGTTCATGACCAGATTATGAAGATGTTCCCAGAAGTTGTCACAAAGAGCGTCACAAAGATTATCTCAGATGACCGCCCATATTATGAATGGGATTTAGAAGCACTTAATAAAGAACTTGAAAACGGACTTCTTGAAAAGGATAGCAACACTATCACAGAAGAGTTCATTGAAGGCTGTGACGTCAATGACGTTATAGAAAAAGTGCTTGATATAATCTATAAGAAGTATGATGAGCGTCAAAAAGAAGTAACAGCAATCGGCGTCAATTTTGAAGATATAGAACGTAATGTTCTTTTAAGAATGGTTGACATAAATTGGATGAGCCAAATAGAGAATATGCAGATAATGAAAGATGAAATTCTTTCAAGACAATTTGGTCAACAAGATCCAGTCATGGCGTATAAGAAGGAAGGCTTTGATATGTTCGACTCAATGATTGACAAAATCAAAGAGACCACATGTAAAATTCTGTTGAATGCAAGAATACAAGCGCGTCCTGTTACTCCAGCACCAGAACCTGCAAAGATTATCTTCACAGGCAAACAACTCACACCAGAAGAGAGAGCCGCTCAAAAGCAAAAGCAGAAACTTCAAGTTCAAAAGACAGTATATAATGATAAGCCAAAAGCGGGCAGGAACGACCCATGCCCATGCGGAAGTGGCAAAAAATACAAAAACTGCTGCTGGGATAAAGACCACTAATAACTGGTGAGACACCAAAGCCATAACGCTGACACGCTGAAAAATTCAGCTAACAGCTATGGCACGCAATTTTAACGATAGGACATTAAAATTGCTTTCGGTTTCTCTCCCAAGCCTCTTCCACCCCAGACAAAAATTTTCTAAATTTTTGTCTTAATAAGGACCCACAAGGGGTAGATATAAGTGAAAAATGAAAAATGAAGAGTGAAAAGTTTATTTAGCTCCACAAGGGGGGTGGAATAATTGTAGTTTATGTTCTCATGGAACAAGTAAACTCGGTATTATAGATGCACTAGACGATAGAAAGTGGCTAAGCCACCAAGATAATATCAAAATCTTTTACAAAAAATTCTCGAGCTTTAAAGTCTTGAGAATTTTTTGTAGTGGCAATCGGTATTCTTCCGCCTTTAAATTGCTATTTTTAATGTTTTGCGTATTGACAAATTGAAAAATATTTGATAGTATTATCATGGTTGAAAAAAGGAGAAGAATATGAAAGTAAATGAATTGATAAGCTCATATAAAAAGGATAATAAAAAGAGCCCTATTGAAAGAGATTGGTTTAAGTCTTTAAAAGGGTGTAATTTAAATATAAGTAATGAAGAACTATGCGAAATACTAAAGGCTAAAACTGGTTTTAATTGGAATTATAAAGTTTGCTTAGATGATAAATTTGGACCAGGACCAGATAATCATCCTATGCCATTGTGCTATGACCTTATTTTAATAGCAGAAAATAATAAAACACGCAAACAATTTCCATTATTACATTCTTACTATAGCTATGCCGGTGATGTTATAGAGTCAACGCTTTATAAAATTATTGTAAGCAAAAACCAAGCTGAAGAAGGCAAACTTAAAAATGCAAATTGGGCAGAGCTATTTTTAAATGCGGAAAATAGAAATGGAACTCTTTATTGTGGAGAATGGATGAAAGAACCATTGCCACATATTGTGCAAGAATGCTTAACGGAATTTATGCTTTGCGCAGCAAATCAAATGGAGAGTGAAGCTAACAGTTCAGCAGAAGGTGAATCAGAAGGCGAAATAGAGTAATAGTTATTTACTAATATTTATGTCGGCTGTTAAAAACCACAATATAAGAATAGATTTTAAAGATGACAACAGAAATTCTCAGGGCTTGCCTTGAGATTTTTTTAATTGTTCTTTATAAAAATTGTGTTTTTTGTTTTGAAAAAGATTTTTTTTATGATACTATTAGAGTAGGAATGTTTATTTTTCAAATAAAAAGGCGATAAAAAGCTTTAAAAATCTATGCAGAAACATTCATTTTAGAATTTAAGGAGCTTTTAAAGCATGAAAACTTACGTTTACCCGGCAGTATTTATCAAAGATGAAGAAGAGAATGTCTATCGTGTGCTTTTTCCAGATTTAGAACTTACAACTGATGGAGCAATAGTTGAAGAAGCATATCTTTATGCAAGAGAGTGTTTGAAAGCCTATTTTAAATATATTGAAAAGTATGATTTAGATTTCAACTTGCCAACAGATTTTGAATGTGTAAAGAAATCGGCAAGAGCGGAAGACTATGTCATGCTTATAGATGCAGTCATTCCAGATAATGAAAAACAAAAGAAATAAAAAGCCTTAATTAAACGACATAAAAAGTTGTTTTACGTAAAATAAAATAAAAAAATATTGATAAATTGTTGACAATAAAGTCAAACTGTGATAATATAATGCTAGCACTTCTTTGATGGGGTGTTAGTTTTTTGTTAGGAGATAAGAAAATGGCAACACCAAAACGTAAAAATATTATTCTTGCTTGCACAGAATGCCAAGAACGCAACTATGCAACAAGCAAAAACACTTCTGCAAATCCTGAAAGAGTGGAAATAAAGAAGTTTTGTTCTCGTTGTGGAAAGAGAACTGTTCATAAAGAAACCAAATAAAACCACAATATAGCAGGGGGTATTATGCCAAAAAAGAAAAAGTCGCAGAAGAAAACCAATAACAATAAGAATGTAAATGTTGCAGCTCAAGAAGATGCTGCAATCCTTTCTGCAACCACAGAACAAAGCGAAGTTCAAAGCGAAGAAATAGCTGAGACCGCTACAGCAGAAGCAAAACAAGAAGAAAATGTATCAAAAAAAGTTGCAAAGGCAGATAAGAATGTAAAAGAAAACAAAGATGATAAAAAATCTGCGAAAAATGATAAAAATAATAAGAAAAAGAACAATAAAAACGACAAAAAAGAAAAGGGTAAGTTAAAAAGAAAGGTTAAAGAAACTTTCTCAGAACTTAAAAAGGTAACTTGGCCATCTTTTGGTGACGTCTGCAAGAAAACAGGTGTAGTTCTCGTTGTTGTTCTTATTTTTGCAGTTGTAATCTTTGGCATAGACTATTGCTTAGGACTGCTTATGGGATTATTGAGATAAGAGGTTGTTTATGGAAGAAAAAGATATGGGCTTAGAACAAAACGAAACAATAAATGACGTTGAAAAAGTTGTAAGTGATGCAGAAAAATCACAAGATGAAGTGACAGACGCTACTGAAGAATATGATGACGAAAAGGCATACAAAGAATTTGTAGACAGCTTGCCAGCAAAATGGTATGCACTGCACACTTTTTCAGGGTATGAAAACGTGGCAAAAGAAAATCTTGAAACTGTTATTGAAAAATTCGGACTTCAAGATCGTATCTTTGATATCGTTATTCCTATGGAAGATGTTGTTGAAGAGAAAAATGGCAAGAAAAAACTTGTTCAACGCAAATCAATGCCATCTTATATATTGGTAAAAATCAAATATGCAGACGACCTATGGCACAATATCACAAGAACACGTGGTATCACTGGCTTTGTAGGACCAAACGGAAGACCACTTCCTTTGAAAGATGAAGATATAAGAAGACTTCATCTTGAAAAAATTAAGGTTGATGTAGACTTGAAGGTTGGCGACAAAGTTGAAATAGTTGATGGTCCTTTCAATGGACAGGTTGGTGATGTAACATCTATCGACACAGAATCTGGCAAAGTTTCAGTAAATATCGTCTTCTTAAATCGTGAAACACCAGTAGAGCTAGAACTTTCTCAAGTTAGGCGTATAAATCAGTAGGCAAGTTATGGAAAATAAACCAGTATTCACGAAAAAAGAAGTTTCCGATCTTATGAGAAGACTAAAGCAAGAAGAAAGGGAAACCGAACGCGACTATGAGACTATTGAAGATAAAAATCGCAGAAAACAACTTGAAAAAGTGTCCTTTGAGCAAAGACAGATGCGTCGTAAACTTCGTATGCAAGAGCCAATCGAGCAAACTCAAGACGACTACGAAGACGAACATGATAGATAATTGCCACAAAATATAAAAGTTTAAATTTATTTTTGTTTAAAATTTAATGAAACAAGATATATTTAAGGCTTAAAGCCTTTCAATATATTGTCCTTGACAAGACAGAAAACTATCAAATAAAAATCGTGGGAGAGTGGAACTGCAACCGCTCAAAACAACCACAAAGGAGGAGAAAAAATGGCAGAAAAGAAAATTGCTGCGGTTGTAAAATTACAACTAGACGCAGGTAAAGCCACTCCGGGACCTCCAGTTGGTTCAACTCTTGGACCTCATGGAATCAACCTAGGTGCCTTTACAAAAGAATTTAACGAGAAGACAGCAGCGCAAGCAGGACTTAAGATACCTGTTGTTGTAACTATCTATGCTGATAGAAGCTTCTCATTCGTGCTCAAAACCCCACCAGCAGCCATCCTTATTATGAAGGCTATCGGTATTGACAAGGGTTCTGCAGTGCCAAACAAAACAAAAGTCGGAAGTATCACAAAAGCACAAATCAGACAGATTGCTGAAACAAAGATGCCAGACCTTAACTGCACATCAATAGAGTCTGCAATGTCAATGATTGAAGGTGCTGCTCGTTCTATGGGCGTAACCGTAGTGGACTAAGGAGGCAGAGATGAAAGTAAGTAAGAAATATGCACAAGCCTCTCAGGCAATCACACAAAAATCTTATGATATCGCAGAAGGAATTAACACACTTTTGTCACTTCCAAAAGCTAAATTTGATGAAACAGTAGAACTTCACGTAAAACTTGGCGTTGATGGAAGAAACGCAGACCAACAAGTTCGTGGTGTATGTATCCTTCCACATGGAACAGGTAAGTCACTCAAAGTTCTTGTTATCGCAAAGGGCGATAAGGCAGACGAAGCAACAAAAGCTGGGGCTGATTATGTAGGTGCTGAAGAAATAGTAAGCAAAATACAAGGCGGTTGGCTTGATTTTGACGTATGTATCACAACCCCAGATATGATGGGTGTTGTAGGACGTGTAGCTAGAGTTCTTGGACCTAAAGGTTTAATGCCAAACCCAAAGAGCGGAACAGTTACTATGGACGTAGCTAAAGCTATCCGTGATGCTAAAGCTGGTAAAGTTGAATACAGACTTGACAAAACAAACAATGTTCACGTAATCATTGGTAAGGTAAGCTTTGGAAAAGATAAACTTCTTGATAACTTCAACACAGTTATCGAAGCTCTTACAAAGGCTAAACCAGCAGCTGCCAAAGGTCAATATTTCAGAAACGTTACAATCGCTTCTACTATGGGACCTGGAATTAAAATCAACGTTACAATGTAACAAGTTAAATGTAACATATAAAAGATAAGTTGAAATTACTTATCTTTTTTTATTTTATCTAGAAAATATTTAGTTTGTTTTTTAATTAATCCAAATTTTATCTAGCAGTGTTTGTTTTAAATTGACTATCTAGAGTTATTATTGTAAACTATAATTATGTTAAAGGAGATTTCATGAAAGTTTGCTACTATGAAAACGAAGAATTAATTAGGCATGAAAAGTCAATTTTTTTAGCAGGTCCAACACCTAGAGACGATGAAACTAAGGGTTGGAGAGAAGAAGCCGTGCAGATATTGACGGATTTAGGCTACGACGGCACAGTGTATGTTCCTGAAAGAGCAGAAGGTGGCTACATAAAAGATATAACGGAAGAAAAATATAAGAAAACAGCAGAGTGGGAACTTCAACGTTTACATAATTCAACAGTTATAGTCTTTTGGGTTCCACGAGAACTTAAGAAAATGCCAGCATTTACAACAAATGTGGAGTTTGGCTTCCATATAAATTACAATGTGGTATATGGTCGCCCAGATGATTCAGAAAAGAATAGATATCTTGACAATCTCTATTTGCGTGAGTGCGGTAAGATGCCCTATAACACATTATACGACACATTGAAGGAGGCAGTTTCACAGGCAGATAAACTGAATGCACAAGAACTAGAATTACTCAAGCTGTTGCCATACAAAAAGAAAAAAGACAAGATTTATTTTACAGCAGACACGCATTTTGATAGCTTAAGAACGCTAGCCTATTCTTATAGACCATATAGAAATGTTGAAGATATGAATTTTCATATTGTGAAAAATTGGAATAGCGTGGTTGTTAAAGATAATATGGTATATCATTTAGGTGATTTTGGAAACTATGATTATGTCAAGCAGTTGAATGGGAAAGTTGTTTTGCTTGCAGGTAACTATGAATTAAAGGATTTAAAAGAAAATTATAATAATGATAAGACTGCATTCAAGCAATATCTGATATCTCTTGGATTTTATGATGTTATATTTGATAAGAACTATAATCTAGACCTTCAGACAACAAACGGAGAAAAGGTAGGCTTCAATTTGTCGCACAAACCAACTGATTGCAATAAAACAAAGTTTAATTTATTTGGTCATATTCACGAAAAATGTAAAATCAAAAGCTTTGGTCTTAACGTAGATGTGGATGCATCATCATTTATGCCAATATCTCTCGAGCAGGTTTTATTTTTAAAGGATGCAATAGAAAATAATTACGACCTAGACGTTTTCTGCACCGACAAAGATTTAAAATGAAAAATTATATTAAATGTTAAAAACATAAGTAAGTTAAGCTTTTGTTGCGTAAAAAACACGTTAAATTGCGTCAGCACACATTAAATAACCAAATTAGTTTCACTTTGGCGACTAGTCCAATTTAATAATTTAAAAAGTAAAAATAAAAGAAACAAAAAATAAAAAAAGCTTTACGGTTTGTAAAGCTTTTTTGTTTTTATTTAACCTTTTGTCTCTTTCTGAGAGCGATTGTGATGCCAATTATTGCGGCAACAGCTGCAACGCCGATAATGATTGCAATGATTGCAAAGGTGTTGAGTGGCTCAGACCTTATAACTTTGTATGAGTAGAGCAGGTTGTTAGACATTGTATAAACTTGGATGAAATATGTTCCAGTATTATCAATGGTTATTGTGTAAGTTTCACCATAATTTGCAAGCCTGTCTGCTGTAAAGTAGTGGTATTGAGAGCCAATTCTTATATAGCAGTCGCCCATAGCGTTATAGAAGTTTTGAACGTTAAAGGTTATAGTGATAGTTCCTGTTGTGCTGTCGCCTTCTGCAAGTGATATGTTGAGTGGTGGATTTTGCATATTAAGCCAGAACTCAAAGGTATATCTGCTGCTTGAAGTGCTAGCGTAGGCACTATCATTTGTGTTTACAGTGATTTGATATCTTCCGCTTCCTGTCTTTTCATCAAGATAATTTATCATAAGCTCAGAAAGATAAGTTGTTCCATCAATTCTTATTGTGTCATAGTTTCCTATATCAATAAGGTCTTGAGTGATATCAATTCCGTCTTTAAAGACGCTTTCAATGTAGTAGTTTTTGTATTGTATAAATTCATAAGCGTATCTAGATTCATTTTCATTGATGATAGTGAAGTTATATTCATCTTGTCTTACAGGCACGCCAGTTGTGCTAGTAGCAGTGAATACAACAGAGTAGTAACCAGGTCGTGTGAATGTGTAGTTGTAATTGCTTGCTGTATAGCCTGTGTAAGTGTTTCCATTCAGCCGAACAGAAATTGAAGGGTAACCAGAAGCTTGGTAGTATGAAGAAAGGTTATATAGCGAAAGTGTAACGTCGCTGTTATAAACTGCATTGTCAACTCTTTCTGAAATCACTTCTTCGCCGCTTATTGTGTCAGTATAGGTCACTATAAATGGAACTGAATTTAAGAACACGATATCTATATAAGTGCTAGTGCCAAATAGATGAACGTTAGCAGGTGAGCATGAGTCGTAGAGTCTAACTCTGTAAGAACCCGCCTTTTCAAGATAAATGTAAGACATATTACCATTAGAGAAGATTGTTGGTGTGATTGCAGTATATGCACCATTGAAGAATTTTAAGACTTCCACGTTAATCTTATTCTGTTCAATTCCGTAGTATAAGTTGAAATTGAGTTTAAGCCTGTCAAATGAGCTTTCAGTTTCATTATTTGCAACGATAACAACAGAAGGTGTGGACCTAATTGATTCCGTCGTTCCCGAAGTTGTTTCATAAGTAAATTGTGTTAAAATATTGTTTGTCTCATTGATATAGATTATTGTAAAGTCGCCTCTAGATTCAGCACATTCATAATGATAAATTTCTACGTAGACGTTAGTTCCTGTGGTTTCCACTCTTGGCGTTCCGATTTGCACACTAAGCTCGCCGTTAGGAACAATTTGTAATCTGTTATCTCTATCGGCATAGTCCACACTTACAATATAGTTAACATCATATTCATAACCATAACTATCGGTATATTTCATATCCCCACGTTCAATAGGCATTCCGTCAACTGTGATGTAGTAGTAAGATGTTGAAGAGTCTAATATAGAAAGTGTGAAGATCCTGCAATTATTGACAAATACGTTTTCAGAATCATATTTAATGAAGATAATATACTCGCCTGTGCCGGAGATGGTGTATCCACTTGAAGCTGAATAGTTATCATTTATGTTTTGCCAAGTGTTACCATTGTCTGCTGAGAGATATACACTATAGCCATAACCATCTTGATATGCGTTAGCACCTTCATGATTCAATGTTTGCCCATCCCTGAAACGAACTCTTATGGTTTGAGAGTAGGTTGTAGCAGCTTGAGCAGTTGCAGTGTAAGGTGTTCCGTTGAAGTTTACAGTGTAGTTAGGTATTGTTGCGAAATCTTCACTTCCCAAAGGTTCGAGATTTCTATCAACAAACACGATAGCACCGCCGTTTATATCACTTGTTGAATATGATAGATAAGGAAGCTGATTATAAACTCTTATATGAAGGGTTCTAATTTCTTCATTTGTCTCACTATCGGTCACAACTATTCTATAGTAGTCATCATAGATATTTGCACTAGATGGTGAGAACGCATAAGAATAGATATTGTTGCCAAGATTTGTATAGGTGAGACTGTTTGTAATATCAATATTTTCTAAGTTAAAGATATTGATTGTATAAAGCAGGGTGTTGTAAGCAAAGTTGATAGTGTTATCAGAAAGATAGGTCACATCACCATTGCTTTCAGTGATTTCATAGATGTCAGAGTTGCCGCTTATTTCATTGTATGCAACTTCATTTGCAAGCTGAATTATAGTTGTTTCATTTCCAAAGTTATCAAGGATTTCAAAACGAACTTTCTGTGAAGCATTTGCACCAAGATTTATAACAATTTGAAGAGTAGAGCCATTATTTATTGTTGTAAAACTAATATATGATAAAGCAGTTTCAAATTCTGGAGTAGGTGTCCAAGTTCCGTAAGGTCCTTGATTTGCAATCATCAAAAGGTCATATTCGCCAGATATTGAATTGTATTGAGAAATCGTTATTTGTGTTGGGAATACAAAGCTTGTTGTCGTGCTTTGATATTGAGCTTGAGTTGGCACAGAAATGTTGAGAATTGCAGATGTTCTATTAGGATCCTCCACCTTTTGAGTTGAAATAGTTGCGTCCATAATAGAAAGATAAGTGTTATACGAAGCCCCGTTTATTCTGTTAGTAAAGGTTATCATATGTTTATTTGACGAAGATTCAACATCATCAAATATTGATGCAAGGGTAACTTGCTCAAAGCTTACACCTGTTGAGCTGATTGTAATCCTATAGATATATCCATCATCAAGATAAGGCGAAGTCATGTAGCGAACAGAGCTTTGACCTGCTATTTGAATATAGACAAGGCTCCAAGGGTCAGACATATAACTTAAACTGCGTAACTCAAACCCGCTGTTAGAGTAGATATTGAAACCTTCTCCGATATCTTCTGAAAGCACCGCAATTTCTTCAGAATGTTGAGCATTGGTGTAAGTCAAAGCGTTTACATTGACATTTTCATCTTCTTCAAAAGACGAATTAACAAGATAAACAAGATATACAACCATATTGCCAGCATAGTCCATTTCAACGATTTCATAATATCCACAGCTTAAATCATTTGCACCGCTAGTTGTAAGCTGATAATAGTTGTTAGCAGAGAATGAGTTTCTATCCACCTGAGTATAGGAGTCAAGAGAAGGCACTTCTTCATAATAGATATATTGAGTATCATATCTAAAGCTCGATGCATTTCTAAGAGTTCCAACAAGGGTGGTATTGAAGAAATCTGTTGTAACATTATAGCTGTAGTATTGGAAATAACCGGTAGAAGCGGAGAAAGAGTAACTCATATTTGCTATTTGGTTATAGTTTGTTGCTGTTATAGTAACATCTTCACCGGTATAGTCTTGATAACTTCTCATATTGATTTCTTGATAATTTCTAGTAAATATTCCTGTGGCATATTCGGTGTTAGTCATCAAGTTTTGCAAATTCGCAAGTGGGGCAGACCTATCAAAATAGATAGTTTTTGTAGTTCTATTATAATAGTTGTTGTTATGCCCTTCAAATTCCATAGTAATGGTCAGTGAAGAGTTGGTAGCAGTAATTAAATTAGAGCAATCAATAGTGAAAGACCTAGTATTTCCATTGGCAGTAATTTCAGAATGAGTAACAGGTTGAGAGCCGTTTATGGTTATGTGTGAGAAGTCTTCATTTATTCTCGCCTCAAACTCACTTGTAGGAACTTCCCATTGAATAGTAAGAGAATTAGAGTTTGTGTAGTATGTATTTGTAGAGACTGAAGCCAGCTCATAGCCGTCAGCACTAATTATACTGAAAGCAGGTTGTTGAGAGATAATTTCAAATCCAAATTTATAGAATGAGTAGAAATTGCTTTGTGGGTCGTTGTTTGATTGATAGATTGTCACAACATAGCTTCCTTGTTGGTAGAAGAAGTCAACAGGCGAACTACTTGTAATAATTCCATTTGAAGAGCCTTCATAAAGGTTAAGGAAACCACCATTAGTTGTTCCGTTTGAGAAGTAATATCTTGTAACATTTCTACCATTTTCAATAACTTCAGCAACCACTTTAGCATATATTTCATATTCGGTAATTGAAGCCTGACTATTGACAAAATCTTGTGCTTCAGCTTCAGTGTTAAAGGCTTCGGTTATTTCAATACCTTCAGAGTATACGTGCCATAAGTTGTCAGCTTCAAGTTGATAATAGGTATTTCCATAGAAGGATAGGTTGTCGTTATAGTCAACACTATAAGAATTTGAATTTTCGTCATAGCTTGTCGTTGTAGTAAATTTATATTTAGGAATGTAGAGCGTCATTGGAAGTTTGTTTCCTTCTACTGAGAAGGTAGGTATTTCATCTTCACTTGAGAATGATTCTTTAGTATAGAATGAGCCACCATTTAGTCCTGTTTCAGCGTTGTAGCTTGGGAAAGAAACTTGAATAGAAGAATTTCCTTCACTGCTATACATACTAAGGATTATATCACCACCAACAAGACTTTCAAGAGAAGAGTTTCCTTCTTCACTGCTTACAGCTTCAAGTCCAGATATAAGCCCAAAATCATCAACATCAAAGGTGATGGTTCGTTTGAAATAATCATATTGGTCGGTATCATTTCCTTCAATATATTGTCTTTCAATGATATACCTTCCAGCTAAAGGTAAATTTCCGCTTCCAAGTGCAACTGTATAGGTCAAAGTTTCTCCTGGCTCATAGGCAACACTTGTGTCATACTCATAAATAACAACTTGTTGATATTCGTCAGAGATATCATAGTAATAGAAATATTTTCCATCAATTAACTGATAAGTTTTAACATAAGGGTAGTATCTTAAGACAACAGAGCCAAGTGTTGAGCCGTTGTCAGCAAGTGGAATAAATGAAATTGTAAGTTCTTCATCGGCATTTACAGGGATATAGTATGCAAAGCGATAAGTGAGTTCACTTTGAGTAAGGTCAACACCTTCCATTTCGGTAAGGTGAGTGTAAACTCTTTCGCCATCTTCATTGGTGTAGTAATAAAGGTTTCCTGTAAGGTCATAGCTTGCCCAGTCAAGCATCGTTTGGTTTTCACCACTTCCACGATAGACTGAAAGCTTTGAGTCATCGCTTGTCACATTGAAGGTAATGATTGCACTAGGGTTGTTCAAGAAGTCGTTTTGTTCATTTCCTGTGATATATGTGTTAGACATATCTCTTATAAGGATACGATAAGTGCCTTCTCTTGCTTGACCGTCATTGTCAATAAAGTCTATTTCATAGCTATTGATGCCAGAATATCTATTGTAAGTGCTTGAAAGCTCACGGATATAACTCACATCATCAATGTCAACAACAAGATAACTTCCATTATAGCTTGATATACCTGTTGTGATTTGTCCTTCTTCAGAACTTGAAGTTATAGCAGAAATACTGATATTAGTAACGCGTGTAATGTCGTCATTTGTTGTGCTTGAGAAGAACTCAGACAGCCTTTGGCTCAAGTTTGCACTAGCCTCGCTATAGCTTAAAGTATAAGTATAAGGGGTGATTGAACTGTAAGATTCAATATTGTCAAGATAAATAGCCTTGCTATCCGACCATTCAACCCACATTCTAGTTCCGGTTTCAGGAACAGAAATGCTTTGAGAACTTGACATAACCTGTCTTGTTTCATCATTGTATGAAACTCTAAGAACAAAGATAGGACTAGTATTGTCAATCATATAGATTTCAAAGGTAGAGTTTCCAGCTTGGTCATAAATTTCAAGGATATAGAAGCCGGCATTTGATTTAACATAGGTCGCATCAACAGTTGAAGTGAATGATGCTGAGTTTCTATATTCAGTCCAAGATGAAGCACGCGCCAAATCAACCTTGTAAGAAACAGGCAAAGAGCCTTGCTCAATCCAGTAGTCAAGAAGTTGTGAAACTGTTGCAGAGTTAGTTTGAGAAGAGTAGTAGTTAATTTCACTCATAGGAATGTATTTAACATATCCATAGGTTGTAGCACCGCTTGCCTTTTCATTCCAAGAGAAAATAAGTGGTCTGTTTGTGTTGTAAGAAGAGATGTTATCTCCAATTCTATAGGTTGTGCTTGAAGAGTAAGTAACATTTCTTGCAGTAACACCGCTAATCTGGTTTGTATCTATTGTGAAAGTTCTACTGCTTGGCACTGTTGAGTTTGCAGATAGGATTTGAACAGTAAAGCGGGCATTTGCATATCTATTTGTGTTTTCAATCAAAATTCCATATTTTCCAGCTACATTTGCGTTATATTCTTGATAATTTTCAGTATCGTCAGTAGCTTCTTCAAATTGCTGATATGTAATTCCATAACTTGAAAGGTTTGTTATATTTTCATTTTGGAAGAAATAACTTCCGGTTGCATAGTTGTAAGCTGACAATGTGATATTGACTTGGGCATCATAAACATTATTTTCAGCATCATTTAAGATATAAACACTTTTGTTAGTAAAGCCAGAGGTATAAACTTCGTTAAAATCACTATCAAGCACTGTAACCGATGGGGTAGAGTTTGTAATTTCAAAGAAGAATATTTGATAGTGATAGTAAGAGCTTTGCAAAGTTCCTGTTGTCGACATATAGTTTTCAAATTGATATTGAATAATATAGAGATATAGTCCAGGCTCATTTTGATTAAAGCCTTCAAAATAGTTTTGTCCATCAATTTGATATTCAAGTTGTCCATCGTTTTCAACAGTTGATAGATTATAGATATAACTATTTACTCTAGAATTAGTTGAATTTGTCAAGAATTTGATAGGGGTTTGATTTGTTGTAATAGGCTCTATCAGTCCGTCAGCACTTCCATTGTTTAGGTAAGCTAAGGTCGCACTTCTTAACTGATTATTGCTAAATACTCTATAACTTGAAGGGTTAGCTTCACTTGCATGATTTGCAGGATTTTCAGTATTGCTTTCAATACTGCCCACACTGTCAGGGTTCGAAACTATATAACTATTCACAGCACTTGTGATATCTGCACTTGCAGAGTAGTTAAGCTGGTCAAAGTTGAATGTTTTAAGTTCAACAGCTTCAGGTTGGTTTGTATCTGCATTGATATTTGCATAATCGGAATATACTGCTTGATAGCCATAGACATAAAGTCTTTGATCTTCATTTTGCAGGGTAGTTGTGTCAAGACTATCAGCAAACGGGAGTTCATAAACTGTTTCCACGCCGTTGACGATTGCTTTATAAAGGTATTGGAAAGATAGGTCATAATAGCCAACATCTAAGAAGATAAGTTTGCATTCTTCGTCAATCATGTATGGGAAAACAAAATAGTCATCTTCGCTTATTTGATTTCCATTTTCGTCAACTTGGGTAAGTTCTCCATTGCTATAAACAACAGTGGCAACATGTGAGATTTGATTTAAATCGGTATAATTAACAGTGATTTGAAATCTATCAGGATTGTAGGTGAAAGAAGCTAAGCTGTTTGTTGAGATAACGGTATCACCTGCAAAAGAATAGTTATAGTAATAATATCTTGAGAATGTATCAGAAGAGGTGAGAGTTGATTGTTGTATATTTGAAGATGGCGTAATGTTAGGCAGACCTGTTGTGTTATTAAAGTAAGAGCCAGAGCTAAAGAGCATAAATGAATAGTATAATGTTTGAGTTCCAGGAACAAAAGTAATTCCGCCATTATTTGTATAGTAATAGTTTAAGTTGATAACAAGGGTGTAGATGCCTTCTTGATTTAACGTAACTTGACTTCCGCTTAAATTAATTTCTTCTAAGTTTGTGTCAAGCGAGAAAGATATTTCAAGTTTTTGTGGTGTGATGCCAAGCCCAGAAATTGCGAATGCGACTTCACCACTATCACTATTTGAAGATGCGTAGTTTGTTATAGATTGTCCATAGAGCAGGTTTTCTCCAACTTGTCCGTCTTGCACTTGAGAGTTCGAAAGATTATAGTATAAAGATAGACTGTTTGAGAATGTGAAGTAATAATACTCTTGTGGATTGTCGTCTGTGTTTGCTGTAGAGTCTGTAATGTATGCGTAGTTTCTTTCGACAGCGCCAACTGCAGTAGGATTAGAATTTGTAATCTTGTCATTTGCCGCGATTGTGACATTCACTTGACTGCCGCTGCCACCGCCTTGCATAAGAAAGATTGTGTCACCAACTGAGCCTGCCACATTTTTAAGCTCTGGCATTTCAAAATACTCAGGCAAATCGTTTGTGATTTGCTGATATGTCGGCGGCTCAGCCAAACTTACTAGGCTATCACTTTTTGGCAGAAAAAGCCCGATACATAAAATTCCTATCACTGAAAATGATAGAACTAAAGAGTTAAACAATCTTTTGATTTTAAACATACGTCACCTCTTAATAATTTTGTATATTATGATTTTATCATAGCTTAGAAAAAAATCAAAATATTTTGACGAAATATATAAGATAATATATAAATAAATATATATTTATTTAATTATTTGCAATATGTATAAAAATAATCAACTTTAATATTAAAATATAAAAAAGGTGAAATTAAATAATTTATTATAAAAAATTTAAAAATATACCATTTTAAAAAATAATTTTATCAATTTTTAATGTTTTTTCATAAAAAGTATATATGAAAAGTTTATCTTTATGTATGATTGTCAAAGATGAAGAAGACTGTATTGAAAATTGCCTATCTTCAGTCAAAGACGCATTTGACGAAATAATCATTGTAGATACTGGCTCAACCGACAAGACAAAAGAGAAAGCAAGCAGGTTTACAGACAAGATATTTGATTATACTTGGCAATTTGACTTTTCAAAGGCAAGGAATTTTTCTTTTGATAAGGCGACATGCGAATATATCATGTGGCTTGACGCAGACGATATCATGCTGCCAGAGTCAGTAGAGAAGATAAAAGAGTGGAAGAAAAATGGCGAAGATTGTGATTGCGTCATGTGCAAGTATATAACGTCTTATGATGAGAGTTTTAAACCACTTTTCGAGTTTTTCAGAGAAAGGATTGTAAAAAACAGTCCAATTTTGCGTTGGAGCGACCCTATTCACGAAGTCATAACGCCAACGGGCAAGATTGTCTATAATAATGATATCTTGGTCTATCACAACAAGAAAAATAAACCCTACACAGATAGAAATCTAAATATTTATAGAAAGATGATAAAAGATGGCATGGTGTTCACGCCGCGTCAACAATTTTACTATGCAAGAGAACTATATTTCAACAACTTGATAGACGAGGCAATCCATGAGTTTTCAATCTTTTTGTCAAGTGGAAAAGGGTGGAGCGAAAACAATATTGAAGCCTGCCTAAATTTAGCAAAGTGTTATCAACTTAAAGGTGAAACGCAAAACGCAATCACTGCACTCTTAGGCTCATTTACCTACGACGTTCCACGTGGTGAAGTGCTTTATCAGCTTGGCAGAATTTTTGAAGACGAAGCAAAATATGATATGGCTATTTATTGGTATAAACAGGCTCTAAGCAGCAACCCAAACACGCAAGGTGGCGGCTTTGTAAATGTTGATTGCTACAGATTCTTGCCTGCACTTCAGCTTTGTGTTTGCTATTATAAGAAAGGTGATGTCATCCTATCGCAGCATTATCACAATGTCGCAAAGTCAATAAAACCTAACGATAAAAATGTTTTATATAATGAAAAATTCTTTAATAATTTAAATAAAAAATAATATTTTAAAAATAATTCTAGCTAACCTTGTGGGCTTGTGCCCATCAGGAAC
>ERZ1090861.332-NODE-332-length-29841-cov-14.206137_pt1 | contig 29841 bp, 26 predicted proteins | sample MGYA00478482_ERZ1090861 | MGnify/ENA primary metagenome ERZ1090861 (study PRJEB33644, sample SAMEA5815744) | chicken gut metagenome | biome: Chicken; feature: Gastrointestinal Tract; material: Caecum | place: Ireland | collected 2019-01-01 | study: A study of the... | reverse complement strand
TCCAGAAAAGCCGGAAACTCCTCTTTCAGCATTTCTTCCATTCTTTCAAGAAATGTCTGGGGAAGCTGTGTATTCATATGTGATTTCCTTTCTGTTGATTCTCATATCTGCCGGCCCGGGAAGATCCTAAGAGTCATTAAGAGGAGGACTTTCCCTTGTTTTTGTCCGGCCCGGGATAAAGGGTGATGTTATTCTTTCGCCGGCTTTTTAAGCCATCTGAGAAAATCTGGCGAAGCAGGAAGGAAACAGTGATATTTGGCGCCTGTTTCCAGAAATCGTCCAGCCAGTGGCCTGTCTCCAGAAGCATTTCCGGCAGATCTTCACTGCCTTCCTGACATTGACTATACAACTGATCCATCTCATCCATAAATTTGTAACCGTGGAGATCCCAGATGAATCTGTGGAGATGTTCCAGCTCCAGGTAATCTGTCAGCAGGGAAAGCCTGCGGAAATCCTGGAAAGTCATGGGTTGCTGATCGAGGATCTTCTGTCTGTCCTCATCGTCGCAGATGCTGTAGAATAGAATTTCGTCCAGCATTAATTGTCTTTCAAAAGTACTTAATTTTTTCTTCATAAATGTTCTCCCGTTAAAGTGTTCTGGATTTATTATATAGCCAATACAGCTGTAAATCCATATTAAACTGATGATAGAAAATTATATTACTGATTAATATACGAGGGAAACAGCCCATTTATGACACATATCAGAAAAAATTTAAAAATTTTTTAGATATTCTAGTACATCGTCCGATAAATAACCGGACGATGTACTAGCTTATAGAGAATAATTTTACTTGGATTTATCTTCTTGGTCAAGACAAAAATGAATATGTAAAATTATGTAGAAAAGGGTTCCTTTTGCCTTATTTCTCTGTTATGATAAAAAATACGAGAAAAAATAGATCAGGAGAGACATTGTGGAGTATACGAGAATTGATTTGTTTTGGATTTTTATTGTCTATTCTTTTGTGGGCTGGTGTGCAGGAGTGATTGCCAATGCCATGAGAAGAAAAAGATTTATCAACACCGGATTTCTGAACTTGCCTATCTGTCCGGTGTATGGTGTGATCGGCATGGCCTACTGCATTTTTCTCCAGGAACTGAAGAATGAGATATTCTTTCTGTTTTTAGGCGGCGCAGTGGTAGCTTTTCTGGTAATTGTTATTACCGGAGTCATACTGGAAAAAGTATTTAACCGGAAGTGGTGGGATTACAGCCAGGCAAGATTTCAATTTCAGGGGTATCTGAATTTTGTCCACCTGTTGTTTTTCGGTATCGCAGCTGTGTTGTGTATCCGTTTTGCCAACCCTCTGCTGCTGGAGGCCGTTCACATGCTTCCGGATAAGGTGGAGATCGTCCTGGAAATCTGTCTGGGAGTTCTGGTCCTGACAGATGTAGTATTCTGTATTGCAACAGTTACTCAGATGCACCGCTCAGCAGCCCAGGCAGTATTTTTTGACTATGTACAGAACTTTACGGATGATTTTGGAAATGCGCTTACCAGAAGAGTACAGAGGCGAATGACCAAGGCCTATCCAAATATCCAGCTGGGAAATATTCTGGAGGTGCTGAAACAGAAGGAAAAGCCTACAGTCTTTGCTCAGGGCAGCAGCTTTTACAAGCTGGTGTGGATGTTCGTCATCGGCGCAGTTGCAGGAGTTGCCATAGAGACTGTTTTCTGCCGGTTTTCCATGGGAGAATGGATGAGCAGGAGCAGTTTTGTCTGGGGGCCGTTCAGTATTGTATGGGGCTTTGGATGCAGCTTTCTTACGGCTCTTTTATACCCCTATAGAGATAGAAGCGACCGGTATATTTTTGCTTACGGAACTGTGCTGGGAGGGTTTTATGAGTATGCCTGCAGCGTGATCTCAGAAAGGGTTTTCGGAACTGTATTCTGGGATTACAGTAAGATTCCCTTTAATCTGGGCGGAAGGATCAATCTTCTTTACTGCTTTTTCTGGGGAATTGCAGCTGTGGTGTGGATTAAGATTTTATACCCCAGATTTTCAGCATGGATTGAGAAGATTCCCATGAAACCTGGAAAGATCATAACCTGGCTGGTATTGATCTTCCTTTTTGTGGATATGGTTATGTCAGGTCTGGCTCTTTACCGGTACACAGACAGGCTGACAGACCCGGAACCGGACAATGCTCTTGAAGTATTTCTGGATGAACATTTTGACGATGAGAGATTGGAAAAACTTTATCCAAACGCAAAGGTAACAGGAGAAGACGGAACATGGCAGAAAATGAACGAACTGACGGAATGAATATCTGTATGACCTGTGAGGAAAAGCTATTGAGAAGGAGAGAGCTGTATGAAGAAATTATTAGTAGTAGTGGATATGCAGAAAGATTTTATTGACGGTGCCCTGGGGACGGAAGAAGCGGTGAAGATCGTAGCGCCGGTGGCTGAGAAAATACGGCAGGCCAAAGAGCAGGGAACAGACATTGTCTTTACAAAGGACACCCATTACAAAGATTACCTGATGACCCAGGAGGGACGAAAGCTTCCGGTGCCCCATTGTGTGAAAGGGACAGAGGGATGGGAACTGGACGCCGGACTTAAGGAGCTGGCCATGGACTGCAGGATCCTGGAAAAACCTTCCTTTGGCAGTCTGGAGCTGGCAGCTCTGGCAGAAGAAGGGAGTTACGAGGAGGTAGAGCTGATCGGACTGTGCACAGATATCTGCGTGATTTCCAATGCCATGATCCTGAAGGCTGCCCTGCCTGAGGCGGCGGTACGGGTAGATCCTGCCTGCTGTGCAGGAGTAACTCCTGAAAGCCACAGAAATGCACTGGAAGCTATGAAAGGATGCCAGATAGAAGTTTTATAAACATACAAGAAAAAAGCAAATAAGAAGAAGCTGCTGCATTCTTCAAAATCGAGAATATTTATACATTTTATTGCTCAGTCTGCAACCCTTTGAGCCTATAGTCTCAAAGCTATGCTCAACAAATTCGCATAAAATGTATAAATATTCCTGAAGTATGAAGAATGCAGCAGCTTCTTCTGTTTATCAGGATTTTAGAAATGTGATTTCTACGGTAAATAGGTCAGCGTCTGTGAAAACTTCCAGCCGTCCTCCCTGAAGCTCGGTGAAGCTTTTGGCGATGGCCAGGCCCAGGCCGCTTCCTTCGGTGTTTCTGGAGGCGTCGCCTCTTACAAACCGCTCGGTGATCTCATTGGGATTAAAGTCCAGCTCTGTGGCGGAAATATTTTTCATGGAGATCTTTACATGATTTTCTGTATCTTCCATGGTGATATAGACTCTGGTGTGAGGCAAAGCGTATTTGGTAATATTTACCAGCAGATTTTCAAAGATCCGATAGGTCCTTTGAGGATCCAGAGGAAGGATCACCTTCTCCTCCGGGAGCTGCCAGCGGAAGATCAAGTCTGCAGCGTCGATCTTATCCTGAAGTTCCAGCGATACCTGGCGCAGCAGACTGGCAATATCCACATCTGCGATATTCAGCTGAACAGTCTTGCTTGTGGCCTTGCTGATCTCGAATAAATCTTCAATGAGCAGTTTCAGCCGATCGGCCTTCTGATCCAGGATCTGGATATATTTCTTCTGGTCTTCTTTAGGCAGATCTGCGTCTTTTAACAGGTCTACATAGGTTATGATGGCAGTGAGCGGGGTCTTCAGGTCATGAGACACATTTGTGATCAGGTCTGTCTTCATCCTGGTACTTTTTACTTCTTCGTCTACCGCCTTGCTAAAGCCGGTGCGGATTTTGTCGATTTCGTCACGGAAAGGCTCAAAAATCCCCAGATCATCGGGAATAGTACCATTTAAATTTCCTTGTGCCAGTTCATTGGTTGCCTGAAGGAGAAGCTGATACTGATCCTGGATCTTCCGCACATATTTCCGCAGAAGCAGGAACAGGATCACAGAGTAAACAATCAGAGCCGCCAGTCCCCAGTACCACAGGAGACTGATAAATCCCAGTATGATGAAATTGATCAGGACAAGTTTTAAAAGCACACGGGAGGCATTGTCACGGAGATCTATATGGAGAAGGCCCTGATAGATCCGCCGGTACCAGTTGGTAATCCAGGGCCAGAAACGGTAGATCAGTACCTGCTTATAGAAATATTCTTTTGGCCCCATGGAGAAAAGATGCCGGAGACAGGCGGCTGACCAGTAGCATACAGCAAAAACCAGCACCCAGCCCAGAAGTCCCCACAGGTATTGGATCACAGTAGCAGCTGTCTCTTGGAGGCCTATGCTCACCAGCACGCTTCGGATAGCCTGATGATCCAGAGCGCCGGGATTGGCCGTTACGCTGGCAGCAACACTGATCACGCAAAGCGCAATCAGGCATACCAGCTCAAAGGGACAGGAAAAAACTTTTTCGTTTCCGGTCTCCAATACTTTTATAAAAGGAAGAAGAAAAGCCGCAGCACATACAAATCCCACAAAGGTCATAAAAAGAACCACCAGATCAGCCGTTGTCTCATAGCCGCTGCTGGCGTATAAAAGGGAAGGATCTTGGTTGGAATAAGCGCCCAGAGCCGTCTCGGTCATAGCGAAGCAGTAGATCCTGTCCTGAGGTGGCTGGAAAGTGCCGGAATAATCGTAGTATTCGCGGAGAGATTCTCCAGGATCTGACCTGGCCAGTTCGTTTAAAGCCTGGGAGGAGTTATCCTTTTCATGGGTGAGAAAAGTTGTAGACTCGATATTCCCTTTTTCCCCATATTCGATCACAGCTACAAAGGCGTAGCCGCTGTCGGCATTCAGTACGGAATTGGTCTGGATATTGTCCAGAGAATCATAGAGAGATTCCTGGGAGTCTGCCAAAGACTGATTGGTATCCAGGGTGTTCCCGCTTCCATCCAGCACCTCATATTCAATATAAGAACGGATGGCAGAGAAATCAAGGATCCATTCGCTGAACATATTGCTTTGAAACTCATCGGCAACGGAGCTGATGTCATCTTCATAAGTCTCCTCAGAGGCGTCTTCGGAAGACACAGGCTCAGCCGAAGCCTCATTTTCGGCACCTTCTGAAGAGGACGTATCGGAGGTATCTGCTTCCGAAGCAGGCTCCTGAGTCTCACTGTTTTCAGAAGAAGCGCCGTCGGAAGCAGAGTCCCCGGAGGTTTCCTCCTCAGAGGCGCTTTCCTCTACGGATGTATCTCTCTGGAAAAAAATCTCAAAAGGAGTTATGCTGCTTCCATGCTCTCTCTGATATTCTTCTGCGTAGAGTACATAAGTATCTTTTACAAGCTGGTCCGGTAAATCTGTGTCTGAGTAGGAGATATGCCCCTCTTCTTTCTGACGGCTGATATAATGTGGCCTGATGAACATCATTGCCAGGGAAGGCAGGAGGATCACCAGGGCAATGATGATGGCTGCCAGTTTATGATTGTTTTTCAATTTTATATCCAACTCCCCACACCACCTTTAAATATTTTGGCTCCTTAGGGTTGATCTCGATTTTTTCACGAATGTTCCGGACATGGACCATGACCGTCTCTGTATTTACTGCCCGTTCGTTCCATACCCGCTCATAAATTTCGTCTGCCGAGAAAACCCTTCCAGGATTTTTGATCAATAACAGAAGAATCTTGAACTCCATGGGAGTCATTTTAACGGGAGTGCCGTCTACCCGGACTTCAAAGGTGCTTTCGTTGACCTCCAGTCCGCCTATGGTGTAAAGCGTATCAGAATTCTGGGTCTCTTTTTCCTGGAGCTTTTCCATGAATCTCCGGTAACGGCGCATCTGGGAATTGACTCTTGCCATCAGTTCCATGGGCGTGAAAGGCTTTGTCACATAGTCATCTGCACCGATATTCAGGCCCATGACCTTATCCACTTCCTCGGACTTTGCAGAAAGCATGATTACAGGGAAGTCGTGTTTTTCTCTCAGCTTCATAGTCATGGTGATGCCGTCCATACGGGGCATCATAATATCCACGATAGCCAGATGGATGTCTTCACGGTCCAGGATCTCCAGACCTTCCACGCCGTCAGCGGCCATGAAAACCTGGTACCCCTGGCTTTTCAGGTAGATTCCCACTCCTTCTCTGATATCTTTGTCATCCTCCACGATTAAAATGTGATTCATTTCCATGATGTTCCTCTCCTGTTTTATGATGTAAATATAAATTACAATATTAAAAAGTGACATGTGTAAAAACGAAAGATTTTCTTAATAATTATGAATAAAAGTTTTTACAGCCTTGTTTCCGATTCCTTATCCAGAAAAAAGCTTTTGATCCGGTCCATTCTTGTGGTCATAGAAGCCAGAAGGGCATCCAGGATCACAAGGGCGGCCATAGACTCTACCACTACCACGGCCCGGGGAACAATGATGGGGTCGTGACGCCCTTTGATCTGGATTTCGATAGGTTCTCCCTGGCGGTTTACAGTCTCCTGAAGAGCGGCTATGGAAGGAGTAGGCTTAAAGGCTGCACGGAAGACGATAGGAGTCCCGTCGCTGATTCCTCCGGTGATGCCGCCGGAATGATTGGTCTTCTTTATGAGATTTCCCTGTGCATCTACTGCGTAGGCATCGTTGTTTTCCAGGCCATTTGATCTGGCGGCTGCCATGCCGGAGCCGATCTCAAAGCCTTTTACCGCTCCGATAGAGAGGACGGCTTTTGCCAGAGCGGCGTCCAGCTTATCAAAAGCAGGCTCTCCCAGACCTGCGGGAACTCCTGTGATGATACACTCTACCATCCCCCCCAGGGAATTGGTCTCTTTCATGGCCTGTTCCAGACATTCCTGAGCTTTTTGGGCAGCCTGGGCATCAGGCATATACAGAGGATTTCTGAAAATCTCTTCTTTGTCGAAACACGCCTTATCGACGGTTACGGGACCGATGGCACAGGTGTAGGCGCAAAGGGAGATTCCCAGCTCTTCTAAAATCTTGGAGGCTACAGCTCCTGCAGCCACTCTTCCGATGGTTTCTCTTCCGGAAGAACGCCCTCCTCCGCGATAATCCCGGAAACCATATTTCCGGTCATAGTTCAGATCCGCATGTCCGGGGCGGTAATAATTGGCGATTTCGCTGTAGTCCCTGGAGCGCTGGTCTGTGTTGGAGACCATAAGAGAAATGGGAGTACCGGTAGTTTTTCCCTCGAAGACGCCGGAAAGGATCTGCACCTGATCAGCCTCCTGGCGCTTGGTGGTGAAGCGGGACTGTCCGGGCTTTCTCCGGTTGAGGAATTTTTGGATATCTTCTTCTTCAAGAGACAGGCCTGCCGGGCAGCCGTCTATGACTACGCCGATAGCTTTTCCGTGGGATTCCCCCCAGGTAGTGATTTTAAAAATGTTGCCGAATGTAGATCCATTCATGATTTTCCCTCCTTTAAACGAAACTGTAGATCAGGATCGCAGCAATGCCCTGCAGGATCAGGATTGCCGGAAGTCCCAGGGCAAATTTGGCATGCTGGGTCTTATGGCGAAAGAAACGCATACCCAGAATGGCCCCTACTGAGCCGCCGCAGATGGCAATGCCAAGAAGGGTTTTCTCTGAGATACGCCACTGATGGGCTTTCGCTTTTTGCTTATCAATGCCGAAACAGACAAACGCCAGGATATTGATAAATGCAAGGTACATAAAAATGTTTTTTAAGATCAAAACAGACACTCCTTTGTGTTTTCTGTTACAGCAGGATTGTTTCCGGGATCCGGAGTTCTCCTGCCAGATTTTTATAAAAGTATTTTTGGACTTGATATTTTGCGATCATTCCCCTTCCCAGCGTCCGGAGGCGCCGCAGGGAAGGACCAATCCTGTCTGTGTCACAGGAAGACCGATCTCCTGGGACTCCACTTTGCCGTGGAATTTTTTCAGCTCCACGGAGAGCATGTAGGTCAGTACAGCCGGAGCCAGTCCGGTGGTGTAGGAATTCAGCAGGAAGAACAGGGGCTTCTCTGAGAGGATCTGGACGCACAGCTGTATCAGATGATGGATGTTATCCTCGATTTTCCAGATTTCTCCTTTGGGACCTCTTCCGTAGGAGGGAGGATCCATGATGATCCCGTCATAAGTATTTCCCCGTCGGATTTCCCTCTCTACAAATTTTACACAGTCATCTACCAGCCAGCGGATAGGGGCGTCTTTCAGCCCTGAGGAAACAGCATTTTCCCTGGCCCAGGTGACCATGCCCTTGGAGGCATCCACATGGGTGACGCTGGCCCCTGCGGCAGCTGCTGCTAAAGTAGCTCCTCCGGTATAGGCAAAGAGGTTCAGCACCTTTACCGGCCGGCCGGCATTTCGGATCTTTTCGGAAAACCAGTCCCAGTTTACCGCCTGTTCCGGGAAGAGGCCGGTATGCTTGAAACTGAAAGGTTTCAGGTTAAAGGTAAGGTCTTTGTAGTGGATCTTCCACTGTTCAGGAAGATCAAAAAATTCCCATTCTCCGCCGCCTTTTTTGCTTCTGTGATAATGTCCGTTAGGGTGTTTCCATCCTGTATTGGCCCTGGGAGTGTTCCAGATGACCTGGGGATCCGGACGGACTAAAAGGTATTTTCCCCATCTTTCCAGCTTTTCACCGCTGGAAGTATCGATTACTTCATAGTCTTTCCATTTATCTGCGATCCACATATAGAATCCTTTCTTTTTCTTTCTTTTTAAGGTCAGGGTCAAAAGGTATTTTAACCCCATGATACCATTTTCTGACATGGATAGTATAACAGAAGGAAAAAGTACAGGCAACCCGGCAGAGAAATTTATGCAGCTGTTCAGCTATGGGGCCGGATAGAGGAAAACTGACGCAAGCTTACTTGCAGAAGTCTTTTCTTTCTTCTTTATGCATACATTGAGTTAGCAGACAATCTATTGATTCATGCGACAGATCCTATTGGTTTAGGAGGTGTGCTATGTATGAGACTTTGAAAGAAAAAGAACTTTGCCGGATCCTGGATACGGATTCCCGGAAGGGGCTGACACAGGAGGAGGCGGAGCGGCGCCTAAAGAGCCAGGGAGAAAACGTTCTGAAAAAAGGAAAAGAGAAAACCATCTGGGATATGATACAGGAACAGATCAATGACCCTATGATTTTTATCCTTTTTGTAGCGGCTGCGATCTCCATGCTCCTGCGGGAATTCAGTGATACAGGGATCATTCTGGCGGTGATCCTTCTGAATACCGCCATTGGCGTATTCCAGGAGGGAAAAGCCGTGAAAGCCATGGAGGCGTTAAAAAAGATCACTGCTCCTGGGGCTCTTGTAAAAAGAGACGGAGAATACCGGAAGATCCCGGCTGCTCATCTGGTAAAGGGAGATCTGGTGAAGGTGGAGGCGGGAGCGCAGGTGCCGGCGGATATCCGGCTTTTAAGAGTAAGAGGCCTGTCTGCAGATGAGTCTGCTCTTACAGGAGAATCTCTCCCTGTGCAGAAGACCTGTCTGCCGCTGGAACCAGGGCTGCCTGCAGCGGAAAAACGAAATATGCTTTTTATGTCTTCCCAGATCATGAAAGGCAGCGGAGAAGGCCTGGTTACTGCCACAGGGATGGATACAGAACTGGGAAAAATCGCTCACATGATCAACCAGGTCACCGGGGAGCATACCCCTCTGCAGAAGCGGCTGGGAGACCTGGGGAAGATCCTGAGCATTACTGCAGTGGGGTTCTGCCTGGCTTTGTTTTTGCTGGGACTTTTCCAGCACAGGGATATGCTGCAGATGCTCCTTCTGGCTATATCTCTGGCTGTAGCGGCTATACCTGAGGGCCTTCCGGCAGTAGTGACCATAGTCCTTGCACTGGGAGTGGGGCGGATGGTGAAGGTGAACACCATTATCCGGAAACTGCCTGCAGTAGAAACTCTGGGATCCGTAGGGGTGGTCTGTTCAGACAAAACAGGCACCCTTACGGAAAATCACATGCGGGTAACCCAGATTTATGCCAACGATATGATCCTGCCGGTTTCTAAAGTGAGAAAACGGGAATTTCCACGGCTGACAGAGGGCTTTCTCCTCTGCAATAACAGCATGCTGGGAAAGCAGGAGATCGGAGATGCTACGGAACTGGCTCTGCTGCATATGGGAAAGGATATGGGATATGACAGGGAGAGACTGCTGGAGCAGTATCCCCGGACTTTTGAGATACCCTTTGATTCAGAAAAAAAATACATGATCAGCGTACATAAGGACAGCGGTCATGAAACGGTCTATGTAAAAGGTGCCTGTGATTATCTTCTGGAAAACTGTGACTACGTACAGGTCTCGGACCGGCAGGAACCTATGACCCAGGCCAGAAAGATGAAGATCCGCCTTGCCATGGAGCAGATGGCAAAAGAAGGACTGCGGATCCTGGCTCTGGCCTATCGGGAGAGAGCAGAGGAAAAAACAGAGTCCGGCCTTATGCGGGGACTGATTTTTGCAGGAATGGCGGGAATGATCGATCCACCCAGAAAAGAAGCGGCCTCTTCTGTAAAAATATTGAAAAAAGCAGGGGTTATAGTAGCCATGATCACAGGGGACTATAAGGAGACGGCTTTTGCCATTGCCAAAAAGATCGGCATTGCAGACTCTGTGGAGCAGTGTATAACAGGCAGCGAAATAGACAGTCTGAGTCCTGAGGCTTTTCGACGGAGGATCCCCCACATCCGGGTTTTTGCAAGGGTCACTCCAGCTCATAAGGTGAAAATTGTCAAAGGCTTCCAGGAAGCAGGGCAGATCGTGGCTATGACCGGAGACGGAGTGAATGACGCCCCCTCTCTTCGAGCAGCGGATATTGGCATCGCAATGGGAAAGAACGGTACTGATGTGGCCAAGAATGCGGCAGATATGATCCTGACAGATGACAATTTTGCTACTATAGAGAAGGCTATGGAAGAAGGAAGGAGCATTTATGTAAATATTAAGAAGGCCATTCTCTTTCTCCTTTCATCAAATTTTGGAGAGATCCTGACTATGTTCGGGGCAACTCTTCTGGGATTGCCGGCGCCTTTAAAGGCAAGTCATATCCTCTGGGTGAACCTGATCACCGATTCTCTTCCGGCCCTGGCCCTGGGAGTGGATAAGAACGATGCAAAAGCCCTGATGCGCAAGAAACCCAGAGACCCAAAAGAAGGGATCTTTGCGCACGGAGGCTGGCTTTTTACGATTTTTTACGGAATATTAATAGGGAGCATTACCCTCTATGCCTTCCATCTGGGAGGCCAGACCTATGCTTTTACCGTTCTGGGGATTTCCCAGCTTTTCCATGCCTGGGGAATGCGGGATCGGGAGCGGTCTATATTCCGGATGAACCATCTGGAGAATCCCTTTATGATCCTGGCCTTTTTCCTGGGAATTTTCTTACAGGTGCTGGTCACAGAGGTCCCCTGGCTGGTGGAAGCTTTCGATACCAAACAGTTATCTTTGGGAGAATGGCAGCTTCTTTTGGGAATCTCTGTCCTGCCTTTGGTGTTTCATGAACTGCTCCTTCTCCCGGGAAAGCTGCTGGGCCTTCATAAAAATCAGTGATTTTGCAGGATGAAGGGCGTGAAGTTGCATATAAAAAAGAAAAAACCACTGTTTTTCCAGTAAAAACCCACAAAAATGCAAGAAGGACTTGACACCATATCATGTGCCGGATACAATAGGAAACAGTGAAATCAAAAAAGACCAGGAGGAAAGCCATGACACCGTACAGAGAACTTAGCAAAGAACAGTTACAGGCCATGAAAGGCGAATTAGAAAAGCAGTTTGAAGAAGTAAAAGGCAAGGGATTAAACCTTGATATGTCCAGAGGAAAACCCTGCAAAGAGCAGTTAAATCTGTCTATGGGTATGCTGGAAGAATTAAAAAGTACTGATAAGCTGAAATGCGAAACGGGCATTGACTGCCGTAACTACGGACTTCCAGAAGGTATTCCCGAAGCCAGAAGACTTCTGGGCGAAATGACAGAGGTCGCTCCGGAACATATTATCATTTTTGGAAATTCCAGCCTGAATGTGATGTTTGATACAGTTTCCCGCTCCATGACCCACGGTGTCTGCGGCAGCACTCCATGGTGTAAGCTGGATAAGGTAAAATTCTTATGCCCGGTTCCGGGATACGACCGTCATTTCCGGATCACAGAATATTTCGGCATTGAGATGATCAATGTGCCAATGACTCCTGCCGGCCCGGATATGGATATGGTAGAGGAACTGGTAAGTGCTGATCCTGCCATCAAAGGGATCTGGTGTGTGCCCAAGTATTCCAATCCTCAGGGAATTACTTATTCCGCAGAGACAGTAAAGCGATTTGCCAGACTGAAACCGGCAGCAGAAGATTTCCGTATTTTCTGGGATAACGCTTACTGCATTCATCATCTCTATGACGAACATCAGGATTTTCTGGTAGAGATTCTGGATGAATGCGAGAAGGCAGGAAATCCGGATATGGTTTATAAATTTGTTTCTACTTCTAAAGTTACCTTCCCGGGATCCGGAATCGCTGCAATTGCAGCTTCACCCAGAAACCTGGCAGATATTAAGGAACATATGATGGTGCAGACCATTGGCCATGACAAGATCAATCAGCTTCGCCATGTGCGTTTCTTCGGCGGCATTGTAGGTATGCATAAACATATGAAGAAACATGCGGAGATTCTCCGTCCGAAATTTGAGGCAGTGGAAAATACACTGGAGCAGGAACTGGGAGGAGCCGAGATCGGTACCTGGACCAAGCCCATGGGTGGTTACTTTATTTCCTTTGACGCACTGGAAGGCTGTGCAAAGAAAATTGTGGCAAAGGCGGCAGAAGCCGGACTGAAAATGACAGAAGCCGGAGCTACCTATCCATATGGAATCGACCCCAGGGACAGCAATATCCGTATTGCTCCAAGCTTTCCGTCACTGGAAGAGCTGCAGCTGGCAACAGAAATTTTTGTTCTCAGCGTGAAGCTGGTAAGTATTGATAAAATACTGGAAGAAAAGTAAACGGGGTTGCCGCTCCGTCAGAAATTTTAAGGCGCTGTGAAGACTCACGGCGCCCCTTTTGTATTCTCAGAGAAACATGAGATTTCTCCCGGATACGGGGTTGGTATGAAAGAAAATTTGTGCTATACTGAAACGAAACAACGAGAGTTGAAAAGGGGTAAGAAATATGGCAAAAAAGAAAGCTAAGAAAGGAAAATACAAAAAAGCAAAGAAGATCATGCTGGGTGTTCTCATCGGATATGTGGCCCTTTTGGTCATTGCCTACGGTATCGGTGTGTTTTATTATTCTAACCGATTTTTATCAGGTACTGAGATCAACGGTATGGATTGTTCAGGAAAAACTGTAGAAGAAGTAGAAAACAACATGGAAAGCCAGATTGCTTCTTATCAACTGGTCTTGAAGGAACGAGGGGATAAAAGCGAAGCGATCAGCGCTTCCCAGATCAGTATGGAATACATAAGCGATGGAAAGATACAGGAGTTAAAAGAACAGCAGAATCCTTTCACCTGGTTCTTAGCCTTTGCAAGACAGCAGGATTATACTTTGTCTGCTACCACTTCCTATGATGAAACTGCATTAAACGCAGCGGTGGATGCTCTGGACTGCTTTAAGGAAGAAAATGTTGTTCAGCCGGTAGACGCTCATCTGGAAGTACAGGACGGCCAGTATGTGATCGTGGAGGAAACCCAGGGAACAGCTCTTGACAGCGATAAGGTAAAAGAGGCGGTGAAAAACGCCATCGACAGCGGCGAGACCCTTCTGGACCTGGATCAGGCCGGCTGTTACATAGAGCCATCGGTTCTCAGCACAGACGAGAACCTGGCAAAACAGAGGGACGAGGGGAACAAACTTCTTACTGTGACCGTGACGATTGATTTTTCGGACAGGCAGGAGGTTATTGATGCTGATGTGATGAAGGATTGGCTGACTACCAATGAGGAAGGCGCTGTAGATCTGGACCGGACCAAGGTGAGGGAGTATGTGCAGCAGCTCCAGTATGAGTATGATACCTTTGGCAGCTCCAGAGAGTTTACCACCTCTTCCGGCCAGACCATCACAGTCAGCGGAGGAGATTACGGCTGGCTGATCGCACCGAATGATACCACTACCAAGATCATAGATACTATCAAGAGCGGACAGTCCCAGACCATTGAACCGGAATACACCTATACCGGATACTGCCGGGATACCAATGATATCGGAAATACTTATGTGGAGATCAGTCTGGACCAGCAGCATATGTGGTTCTATAAAGACGGCCAGCTGATCGTGGAGACAGATGTGGTTACCGGCTGCCATAACAGAGGCTGGGATACCCACACCGGAGTATATGCGATCATGTATAAAGAGCGTGATGCCACATTAGTAGGAGAGGGATACAATTCCGCAGTGTCCTATTGGATGCCTTTCTATGCAAATGTAGGGATCCATGATGCGAGCTGGAGATCCAGCTTCGGAGGTTCCATCTACTTAAATAACGGTTCTCATGGCTGTGTGAATACGCCTACAGAAAATGCAGCCACAATTTACAATAATATCGAAAAGGGAGTTCCTGTAGTAGTATATTAAAGATACCAGGGTCAAAAGGAGTTAGGATATGAATATAGTAGTTTTAGCAGGAGGAAACAGTACAGAGAGAGCGGTTTCCATTGTTTCCGGAAAAGGGGTCTGCACGGCTCTTCGGGAGAGAAATCACAGAGCAATCCTCTTAGACGCTTATTTCGGCCGGGAAAAACTGGAGGAAGATCTCTTCCCCGCAGAATATGATGTGGAAAAAGAAGCTGCATGGATGGAGGGAAAAAGCCGGGACCTGGAAGCAGCCATGAAAGAGCGGAAGGAGTTCTTCGGCCCTTATGTGCTGGATATTTGTAAAAAGGCGGACATTGTGTTTCTGGCTCTCCACGGAGCCAACGGCGAGGACGGAAAGGTTCAGTCTGTGCTGGATCTTATGGGAATCCCTTATACCGGATCAGATCCTTTAAGCAGCGCCATGGCTATGGATAAGGGGATTACCAAGGTGATCTTTGAGGCTGCGGGAGTTCCAACCCCCAAAGGTGTGACCCTGGAAAAGAAAACCTGTACTTCCAGACTGGCCGACTACGGTATGGATTTTCCGGTGATCGTAAAGCCCTGCTGCGGAGGCTCCAGTGTAGGGGTATGCATCGCTAAAGACCAGAAAGAATATGAGATGGCTCTGGCAGAGGCTTTTTCCTATGAAGATGAAGTTGTGGTGGAACAGTTTATCCAGGGCCGGGAATTTTCTGTGGCAGTGGTAGACGGCAAAGCCTATCCTGTTATCGAAATCGCACCTCTGGAAGGGTTCTATGACTATAAAAATAAATACCAGGAGGGCTCCTGTGTGGAAACCTGCCCAGCAGAGATTTCCGTAATGCTCACCAAGGAGATGCAGAACTATGCGGAACTGGGCTACAAAGCCCTTCACCTTCAGGCTTATGCCAGATTGGACTTTATCATGGACGAAGAGGGAAATATGTACTGTCTTGAGGCAAATACCCTGCCGGGAATGACCCCTACCAGCCTGATCCCTCAGGAAGCAAAGGTTATCGGGATCAGTTATCCACGGCTTTGCGAAAAGCTTATAGAGGTTTCATTTAATAAGTATCGTTAGGGGGAAACAGGCAATGAAGAATCTGACATTAGAGCATATTGCCCAAGCCTGCAAAGGGATTTACAAAGGTTCTGAGGCAGATAAGAACAGAGAGGTTACCGGAATTTTCACAGACAGCAGGAAGATCCGGGAAGGAAGTCTTTTCGTGCCTATCAAAGGAGCAAGGGCAGACGGTCATGATTTTATAGAAGGCGTTATGGAAAAGGGCGCTCTGGCCACTCTTTCCGAGAAGGATCTGGGAGAAAAGTCTTACCCCTATATTCAGGTGGAATCTTCTCTCCAGGCAGTAAAGGATATGGCAGAGTATTATCTGAAGCAGCTGAAAATTCCGGTGGTGGGAATTACCGGAAGTGTGGGAAAGACAAGTACCAAGGAAATGATTGCCTCGGTACTTTCTCAGAAATATAAGGTGCTGAAGACCCAGGGAAATTTTAATAATGAGCTGGGACTGCCCCTTACCGTGTTCAATCTTAGAGAAGAACATGAGATGGCAGTGCTGGAAATGGGGATCAGTGATTTCGGAGAAATGCACCGGCTGGCCAAGATCGCAAGACCGGATACCTGTGTGATCACAAACATCGGCTTGTGCCATTTGGAATTCCTCAAGTCCAGAGACGGAATTTTAAAAGCTAAGACGGAGATTTTCGACTTCCTCAGAGAGGATGGACATGTTGTTTTAAACGGTGATGACGATAAGCTGGTGACAGTAAAAGAAGTAAAGGGGATCCGCCCTGTATTTTTCGGACTGGAGAACCATCAGGGAATCTGGGCAGACCAGGTACAGCCGGAAGGCCTTCGGGGAATTTCCTGCCGGATCCATATGGGAGAAGACTCCTTCCAGGTTCTGATCCCCGTGCCGGGACGACATATGGTATATAATGCCCTGGCAGCAGCAGCCGTGGGACAGATTTACGGCCTTTCAAAAGAGGAGATCAAAGAAGGAATCCAGAGTCTCCAGCCGGTAAGCGGCAGATTCCACATTATCCATGCAGATAAATATACTATTATTGATGACTGTTACAATGCTAATCCTGTTTCCATGAAAGCTTCCCTGGACGTCCTTTCCGATGCTCTTGGCCGGAAGGTAGCGATCCTGGGGGATATGGGAGAGCTGGGAGAGGATCAGGTGGATATGCATCGGGAAGTGGGAGTATATGCTGCTTCCAGAAATATTGATGTACTCCTCTGCGTAGGAGAGCTATCTGCCTATATGGCAGAGGCCGCCCGGCTTACGGCCCCTGCAAAGGAGATCCGGCATTTTGCTTCCAAGGAGGAACTGCTGGCAGAACTTCCCCGTATTCTGGAACAAGGGGATCATGTTTTAGTAAAGGCTTCCCACTTTATGGAGTTTGGAAAAATTCTGGAAGCTCTTCAATAATAAATCTTCGGAAGTTTTCCACTGCCGGAGGAATATAGATCTGGTCATTGCTGACCATGTAGATATTCCTCCGGGCAGTGGAATTTTTTATCCGTATTTTTTTTATGTCCAGATGGTCCAGCAGATCCATTTCCGGCACAATGGAAATTCCGAAATTTTTTGCCGTCAGGCCGGCGATAACCTGGTCTTCCTCCGTCTCGTAGGCGATCCGGGGCCTTTTTCCGATTTTTTCAAAGAGACGGTCAACATCATAGCGTACCCCGGAACCGGGGGAAAAATATATATAGGGATAGGGAAGGGTCTGTTCCAGATCTGCTTCCTCGTATCGGGCCAGGGGATGGTTTTGGGGAACAATGAGTACTAACTGCTGGCCGGCTACGGGAATGCAGCTTAGGCCTTTATCCATTGTCGGATAAGAAGAAAAGACCAGATCAAAATGCCGGGACTTCAGCCCTTCCAGGAGTTCACTGGTGACTCCTGTGTGGAATGTAAAGCGGACAGGCACATCCCTGTGGCCTGCCAGAAATTTTTCTGCCAGAGCCGGCAGCCAGTTTATTCCCAGCACCCGGAGAAAACCCAACCGTATGGTTCCGGCCCCCAGGGCGCTTTGATGGAGCATTTCCACTCCGGAATCCAGAGTCTTTAAGGCGTTTTCCGCACAATCCAGGAACTGCTCTCCGAAACAGGTAAGGGTGGTATTTCTGCCGGATTTTTCAAAAAGGGGAACTCCCAGTTCCTCCTCCAGCTGACGGATGGCGTGGCTGAGACTTGGCTGGGCAATGCAGAGCTGTTCTGCTGCTTTGGTATAATGTCTGGTGTGCGCCAGTTCTACAAAATACCGGAGATGAAAAAGATTCATAGGGCTACCTCCTTTTCCTTTATCCTACTACAAATTATAGATAAAATCTATTGTATGATTAAAATTATTCATTTGATTTTAAGGGAAAAGAAATCTATGATATCTGAAGAAAGAGATCAGAAAGATCTGTTAATAAAGAAAGGAAATTATGTTTTATGGAAAAAAGAAAAATGCAGGCCAGAGGGGAGCTGGCGCTGATCCCCTTGATCTTTGTAAACAGCTTTGCTGTAGTGCTGATGCTTTATTCCGGATCGGGGATTTCCGCCATATCCAGTGTGCCCTATGCATTTAACCAGGTGTTTCCCCGGATTTCCCTGGGAACCTGGACTTATATATTTCAGGCTCTTTTAGTGGCTGCTTTGTTTATTCTGAGAAAGAAGATCCATCTGCCTTACCTGCTCAGTTTTGTGGTAGGCTTTTTCTTCGGCATAGCAGTGGATCTTCATGAGGCATGGATCGGGCTGCTGCCAAAGGGGATTTTTTTCCAGATCTTATATTTCTGTATCAGCTACCTGCTTATCTGCTTTGGTATTGCTCTGGCGAACCGGTGTAAGATGCCCATTGTACCTACAGATCTTTTTCCACGGGAATTTTCCCGGATCACGGGATTGGCCTATTCCAGAGTGAAGATCTGTTTTGACGTATCCTGTCTGGCCCTGACCGTCTTTATGACCTGGACCTTCCTGGGATATGTGAAGGGCCTGGGGATCGGAACTGTTCTGGCTGCCTTTACTATGGGAAAAGTTATCGGATGGATCGGAGACTGGATGGACCGGCATGTGGAATTTGTTTCCTGTATGGAGAACAGAGATCTGAAAAGAAAGAGATATAAAAAACAGGTATCCTTTGGAAGAATATAAAAAGAAGAAGTTGTCGCATTAATCAAAGTCGAGAATATTTATACATTTTATTCCCGCAAGCAACGAGCCAAGGGGACATGCTGGCATGTCCATTTGGCGACTGCTGCGAGGGTCTTTGACTACTGACATATGTTTCATGCGACATCTTCTTCTTTTTCTTATGCTGCTGTCTGGTGTTTTTCCAGCATTTCACGGATTATTTTTTGGGTATAAAGACCTAAATGCTTTTTGTCTTCTTTTGAGATCTGATCAGGATAGATGGGATCTCCGTATTCTACTACCACCTTGCAGGGACGGATCTTAGGAAAATGGGCTTCAAAAATCTCTGCAGAATTGTGGATTGCTATGGGAATAACGGGACATCCGGTCTTGGTGGAGATCTTAAAGCTTCCTTCATGGAAGGGAAGGAGTTCCAGTTCATTGTTTCCTTTGTTTCTGGTGCCTTCCGGAAAGATACAGATGGATATGCCGTTTTTCACTTCCTCTATGGCGGTCAGTATAGTCTTCAGCCCTTCTTTGATGTCCTTTCGGTTCAGAAAGAGACAATGAAGATACCGCATCCAGTTAGAAAGAAGAGGAATGGGTTCCATTTCTTTTTTGGCGATATAGCCTGTCGTACCCGGACAGAGAACATAGGTGAGGAGAATATCAAAATAACTCCGGTGGTTTCCGATATATAATACAGCCTGGTCTGTTGGAACTTTTTCATGGCCCAGGATGGTGATATCTGCTCCGGTAACTTTCAGGATCAGACGGAACACCGCCTGGATAATCCGCAGAGAGCTGATGTCCTTTTTCCTTTGGTTAAATTTTCCCAGAATCCACTCGCCAAAGAGTATGGGAATTGACAAGATCAAATACCCCACCACAATAATACAGATGATGATAAAACGAATCATAATATTCAGTCCTTTACAAAAATATATTTTCTATACCAAATGGTATAGGAATCTGATATTCCTCTATTATAATAAGTCTATGTAAAATCCGCAAGGAAAAACAGGTATATTTTTCGTGAATCCCGCATAAATTAGGGATAAGGTTGACGAAATGAGGACGGCAGGAAAATTGAAGAGATATGGAGCAGGAATTCTGCTTTTTTTGATGCTTTGCTGCCTCCTGGGAGGCTGCAGCATTGAGAAGGTCCGGGCAGGGGACGGAGTGAAACCGGAGTACACAGTGATGAAGGAGGAAGACTATCCGGAAAAGGTAAAGGAACTGATCAGCGAAAACAGGGAAGAGGAGTTTCAAATGACGTATCAGGACCAGGGATATCTTTATCTGCTGAAGGGATACGGAAAACAAGAAACCGGCGGCTACAGTATTCAGATCGAAGATCTGTCTCTGTGGGAAAATGCAATTCATCTCAAGACTGTACTGATGGGGCCTGAGAACCAGGAAGAACTGACAGACGAGCCTTCCTATCCCTGTTTGGTGGTGAAGATGAAGTACCGGGAAGAGCCGGTGATTTTTGAATAGAAAAGGGGTAATGGTGTGGAACTGATAACGAAAAAAATGCATATGCTGGAAAGAAAATGCCAGGCGGTGAGCCAGATCACCTTTGATGAAGATATGAATGTACCGGATGTTAAGCCGGATATGGGCCGCATGATCCAGAAAAAAGGAAATATTCAGATTGAAGATATTCAGATCACAGAGGGAAAGGCATATATTACGGGAGCTCTGCAGGTATTCCTTCTCTACGTCAGCGACAGCGAAGAGCGGAATATTGAAAGTCTGATGGGAAATCTTCCTCTTGGGGAAAATCTCAATCTGGAAGGACTGGAGAATGGGGATAAGGTTCAGCTAAAGTGGGAGATTGAGGATCTCACGGTACATTTTATCAATTCCAGAAAACTGAATATCAAAGCCCTGGTAACCTTTACCGCCTATGCAGAGGAAGTAAAGGAAACAGAACTGCCCATTGGAGTGGAAGATCAGGATATTTCACAGAAAAAAGAAGAGCTTTCTGTCATGGGAACAGCCATACATAAAAAAGATACTATGCGGGTAAAGGAGGATATCAGTCTGGCCTCTAATAAACCGGATATTTATCAGCTTCTGTGGAATACTGTGGAGATCCGGGGACTGGATATCCGGACGGAACAGGATAAGGTAGCGGTAAAAGGGGAACTTTTTGTCTTTATCCTGTACCGGGGAAATGACGATAATAATTCCCTTCAGTGGCTGGAGCATTCTCTGCCTTTCTATCAGGAACTGGAGTGCCCCGGATGCAGCACAGACATGATTCCGAATGTAGAGGTTTCTATGGCCCAAAACGATCTGAAGGTAAAGCAGGACGAAGACGGGGAAGAGAGGCAGATCGGGGTGGATGTGGTCCTGGAGCTGGAAATGAATATTTATGAGGAAGAAGAAATTTCTCTTCTTCTGGATGTTTATACTCCGGCCAGAGACTGTCAGGCTATCCATGAAGAAAAAAGACTGGAAAGCCTGCTGGTGAAAAACTTCTCCAAGTGTAAGGTCAGTGACCGGGTAAAAACAGAAAGCAGCCAGGGAAAGATCCTTCAGATCTGCCATAGCGATGGAAATGTAAAGATTGATGAAACCAGCATAACAGACAGAGGGATACTGGTAGAGGGCATCGTCCAGGTGCGTATCCTGTATATTATCAGTGATGATGAGATGCCCTTCTATTCCATGGAAACCATGATCCCCTTCTCCCATCTTATTGAGGCCCCGGGCATATACCGGGATTGTACCTACCATCTGCGCACAGACCTGGAACAGCTTTCCACCACAATGATTGACAGTGATGAGATTGAGGTGAAGATCATCATTAATCTCAACGCTCTGGTACTGAAAGGTACGAAAACAGGGATTATACGGGGGATTGAGGAGAAGGAGCTGGACCGGGAAAAATTAAGCAGTATGCCGGGGATAGTTGGCTATCAGGTTCAGCCGGGAGATACTCTCTGGGATATCGCAAAGAAATTTTATACCACCATAGAGACCATTGTTCAGCTCAATCATCTGGAAGACCGGGAGATCAGGCCCTATGACACACTGATCCTTATGAAAAAGGTGGAAGGCTGATTAAGAAGCACATAAGGAGAGTAATCTGCGGAGAACCGGGAGGAAAAAGCCCGGGTTTCACAGGATACTCTCCTTTTTGTCTGCCTTTATTTCTGCGAGCAGCCAGCCAGGCGGAGATCCTTTAATCGCAGCAAGGTTGATGCCCCGTATGCTTTTTGATTTTAGAGTGCAAGATTCCCTGTTGAAAAATACTTTTATTTCCGCTAGAATGGAATGTATTAGAAAGGATACAATATACAGGAGATAAGAGGGAGGAACTATCATGAGATTAAGAGCGCTGGCCAAGATCAATCTGGGATTGGATGTTTTGGGAAAGAGAGAAGACGGATATCATGAGCTGCGGATGATCATGCAGACCATTAATATGTATGACCAGCTGGAAATAGAAATCTGCCAGGACCCGGGAATCCATATTTCCACCAATCTTCCTTTTATTCCAACAAATGAAAATAACCTGGTATATAAAGCTGCAAAGCTTCTGATGGACGAATTCCGGATTCCCCAGGGGATTACCGTGGAGCTGCAGAAATTTATTCCGGTTGCTGCTGGCATGGCAGGGGGAAGTTCTGATGCGGCGGCCACAATGATCGGAGTCAATCGTCTGTTTGACCTGGGCCTTTCTGTAAAGGAACTGATGGAAAGAGGAGTAAAGGTAGGGGCGGACGTTCCCTACTGCCTTCTGCGGGGAACTGCTCTGGCTGAAGGAATTGGCGATAAACTCCGCTCTCTTCCTGCATGTCCCGGCTGTTATGTGCTGATCGGCAAGCCGGGGATCAGTGTTTCCACAAAATTTGTCTATGAAAACCTCCATGCGGATGAGCTGGAAGAACACCCTAATATTGATGGAATGCTGGAAGCTATCCAGTGGCATAATCTATATAAGATCGCTGATCTGATGGGAAATGTGCTGGAGACAGTGACCATTCCTAAATATCCGGTGATTCAGGAAATCAAAGACCATATGAAAGACCACGGGGCTTTGAACGCTCTTATGAGCGGCAGCGGCCCTACGGTATTCGGACTTTTTGATGATAAGCATACGGCCCAGCAGGCCTGCGAGGCTCTCCGTGCCAGCCATCTGGCAAAGACGGTTTTCTTGACGACAGTTTTTAACAACGGAGGAAGGAGGAAATAAACATGGAGCTGGAAATGCATATGGATGAATATCTGCCCTTAAGGGACGTGGTGTTCAACACCCTTAGGGCGGCGATCTTAAAAGGAGAACTGAAACCGGGAGAGCGGCTGATGGAAATTGCCCTGGCAGACAAGCTGGGGGTAAGCAGGACACCTATCAGAGAGGCAATCCGAAAACTGGAACTGGAAGGTCTGGTGGTCATGGCTCCCAGGAAGGGAGCGAAAGTGGCCTCCATTACAGAAAGAGACCTGAATGATGTACTGGAAGTGCGGAAAGGAATGGAAGTACTGGCAGTTTCCCTGGCCTGCCAGCGGATCACCAAGGAAGAACTGGACAAGCTGGAGGAGATAGAAGGCAAGTTTCAGGCCCAGATCGAGGCGGGAAATCTGACAGAACTGGCAGAATTGGATGTGGAGTTCCATGAGACTATCTATAAGGCGACGAATAATCAGAGACTGGTACAGCTTTTGAACAATCTCCGGGAGCAGATGTACCGCTACCGGGTAGAATACCTGAAGGATATTGCAGTTCGCCGGACTCTGGCAGATGAACACCGTTCCATCTGCGAAGCCCTCCGGGCAGGAGACGAGACAAAGGCACTGGATTATATACGGGTCCATATTGATAACCAGCAAAAAGCCATCATCCGGGGTCTGAACCAGGACAACGAATAAAAAAACAGAAAAGACACATACTAAAAGAGCGCACCAATACCGGCGGCGCTCTTTTATCGTGGGGCGGAGCCGAAATGATTGGATAAGTCTGGTAAGGAGAAGATAAATGGGACAGAAAATTTCCTGCAGGATAGAAGAAAATGAAGCTTACGTAAGAAAACGGCTGGAGAACTGCGATGATTTTATTATCCGGCCTATGCTTCTGGGAGAAGAGAAAAAGATCCGGTGCCTGGTGGTCTATATTGAAGTGGCGGTGAGCAATATGGTACTGGAGGATTCTGTGATCGGCAAGCTGGTCAACCATATGTGGGAGATGCCTTCTGATAAGATCCTGGAATTTGTAAAAGACAACGGCATGGGGATTTCCGATGTCCAGCCTCTGGATACGATGGAGGCGGTTTTTGCCTCCATGCTGGCGGGAAATGCAGTGTTTTTCCTGGACGGTTACACCAAAGCCATTAAAGTGTCAAGTAAGGGCTATCCTAATTTAAGTGTGTCTGAATCTACCAGGGAGAAGGTCCTTCGTGGATCTAAAGAAGGATTTACCGACGCAGTGAAGACAAATTCAGCTCTGGTACGGAAAAGGATCCGGGACACACGGCTGAAGGTTAAACAGAAAATCTTAGGGGAGAGGAGCCAGACGGTAGTACAGATCCTCTATATAGAAGATCTGGTCCGGCCGGGGCTGGTGGAGGAGATCGAAAAACGGCTGGACTCCTTTGTTATAGACGGGGTCCTGGATTCCGGTATTCTGGAGCAGATGACGGAGAGCAGCTGGATGTCGCCTTTTCCCCAGTTTCAGACCACAGAGCGTCCGGACAAATGTGCTGCAGAGATATTAAACGGCAGGATTCTGGTCCTGACGGATCATTCCCCGGTGGGACTGCTTCTGCCGGCAGTATTTAATGATTTCCTTCAGGTGAGCGAAGATTATTATAACCGTTTCGCCATTGTATCCCTTCAACGTCTTCTCCGGTATGGGGCTGTGCTTATGACTATGCTGTTTTCCGGTACGTATCTGGCAGTGACAAATTTTCATACCCAGGTACTTCCCACCAATCTGATCCTTTCCTTTTCAGAAGCCCGCCAGGGAGTTCCCTTTCCGGGAATCCTGGAGGTCCTTCTGATGGAACTGGCTTTTGAAATGATCCGGGAGGCAGGAGTACGGATGCCAGGACCTTTGGGAGGGACCATTGGGATCGTGGGAGGCCTGATCATCGGGCAGGCGGCAGTGACTGCGAATCTGGTAAGTCCTATTGTAGTGGTAGCGGTGGCCGTGTCGGCTCTCAGTTCGCTGGCGATTCCAACAGATGAATTTTCCGCTCCCTTTCGTCTTTTAAAATTCGGGTTTGTTATACTTGGGGGAACCTTGGGAGTCTTTGGCATGCTTCTGGGATTGTACCTGGTGCTGAGTCATCTGGCAGGGCAGAAAAGCTTCGGAATCCCCTATCTGTCTCCGTTTGCGGCCCAGAACAGGGAGGGATATTGCGGAGAAAGGGACAGCTTTATCCGCTTTCCCCTGCCCTTTCTCAACAGGAGACCCATTTATGCCAGAAAGGAAGAGCAGGTAAAACTTCGGAACCCAGAAAACAAAAAGGGGGAGGGCCATGTATACCGATAATGCAAGAATTTCCCACAGACAGCTTTTCAGACAGATTCTCACCGGACTTCTGGGAATCTACTTTTTAGTGGTCCCTGTGCTGCCGGATATGACAGGACGCCAGGGGGTGCTCTGTCTCCTTACCGGAGGGGCAGTCTATGGATTTTTGTGTATTTATTTTATCCGGATCCGGTATTTCTTCCAGAACCCGGAGCGCTACATGGGAAGAATATGGGGAAAGGTTTTTATTCTCCTTTATACTTCCTGGCTGTGGCTTATGGGGGTTTGCCTTCTGCTCATAACCGCCAGGATCACAGGAAAATATCTTATAGAAGGAAGCCCATCCTGGGCAGTGATCCTCCTGGCTTCTTTTGCCGCCTATCTTGGCAGTCATCAGGGGCTGGAGAGACGGGGGAGAATGGCAGAAGTCTCTTTTCCCATACTGCTTCTGATTCTGGCCGGAATGCTCTTTTTAGCTGCCATTCAGGTACGGCCGGAGTACCTGGAAGAGATGGGAGAGCTGCCTTTTTCCGGCTGGGCCAGGGGGAGCTGGCAGGTACTGTGTGTGCTTCTGCCTTTTGCCTTTCTGCCCGTAGCTTTGGGAAATGTAAAGAGACCTGCGGATACAGGAAAAGTTATGTGGTCTGCCCTGGCAGTGATTACCGGACTTCTGATTCTGACACTTATCCTTCTTCAGGGAAGCTTTGGCCTGGGAGGCTATGAGCACGAGGAGTATCCCGCCATCCGGCTTATGAGCGGCATACGCCTGCCGGGGGATTTTCTGGAAAGAGTGGATCTTTTCTGGGTGGCTGCTCTGGTATTTGGGGTCCTTTTTGGCCTTGGCAGTGTATTTTTTTACAGTCATGAATTACTTACAAGAATCCATCTGAAGAAAACAGCTCTTGCGGCAGGAGGAGCTGTGGTACTGGGGGCACTGGCCTGTGAAAAAGCCGGGATCGCTCCGGAATTCTTTATTCGGATAACCATGAAACTTTACGGTCCCCTGCTGTTTTTGCTTCTGCTTCTGGCGGGGCTTACAGGAAAAAAGGGAAAGAGCATAAAAACGGGCCTTTTGGCCCTGGTGCTGCTGGGGATGTCCGGCTGCGGAGTCTCCTTAGAGAACCGGGTGTTTCCTATGTCTATGGGAGTGGATTATGAAAACGGACACTACCGGATTGTTTATGGGATCCCTCAGTTGTCCAAGGTCACGGGACAGGATAAGGAAGAGACCCAGTCCGGGGAGGAACAGGCCCTGGTCTATGAAGGGCTGACGCCCCAGGATGCCCTGGAGCGTTTTAATGAAAATCAGGAAAACTATCTGGATATGGGACATATGAAAGCCATCATCCTGGGAGAAACCATTATGGAAAACAGAGATGCTCTGGCAGGATTTCTGGGATTTCTGGAAGATAATCCTGCGGTGGCGGGAAATATCTATGTGTTTGTCACGGAAGATATGGAAGAACTGATGAGCCTGGACGGACAGGGAGTAGATTCTGTTGGAGACTATCTCACAGGAATCCTGGAAAACACCATGGATAAAAAGGAGAAAAAGGCGGTGATTCTTCAGGATCTGTATGGAGCATGGCACAGAGAAGAGGAGTTTCCAATACTTCCGGAGGTGACTATCGTGAATAAGAAGCCCAGTATCCGTCAACACTCCGGATAGAAGGATCATAGAGAAAAGATCAGGAGGTGCCGGACAGATGCGGGGGCTGAAAGCAGAAAAGGGAAGAAAAGGGAGCAGGAAGATCCTGACATGGTCTTTACTTATAGGACTGGCAGGAGCCATTCTGGTTACTTCCTGGCAGAATATTGTTCTGGGCAGGGAGAAGGAAGATCTTCAGAAACGGCTGGACCGGGAGATCCAGGAGGGGATTGCCGGGGAGATCTTCCGCCTCCATGTCATTGCAAACAGCGACAGCAAAGAGGACCAGGAGCTGAAGATGGAAGTGAAAAAAACGGTTGTAGAATATCTGGAAGAAAATCTGGGCGGGGAGGCAGGCCTTGAGGAGACCAGAAACTGGGTTCTGGAAAATCTTCCGGAAATAGAAGAGGCGGCGGCAAAAACCGTGGAGGAGCTGGGAGAAACTTATCCGGTGTCCGCCAGTGTGGAGAATACGTACTTTCCTGATAAAACTTATGGAGACTGTACTTTCCCGGCAGGAGAATATGAAGCTCTGAATGTGCGGATCGGCCGGGGAGAAGGGAAAAACTGGTGGTGTGTCCTTTACCCCAGCCTCTGCTTTATAGACGATACCTGGGGGATCGTTACAGAGGAGAAGAAGGAAGCGCTGAGAGAAGTCCTTACAGAAGAAGAATTTCAGAAGATTCTGGGGGACCCGGAGGAAAAGAAAAAGATAAGGATCGGATTTAAATGGTTTTAGGCTTGAAATCTTTATCTGTTAAGGGTACAATGAGACACAGTGATATTAACAGATAAAGAGGATGTTTTATGAAACAGTTAAAGGACGCCCCTATCGGAGTGTTTGATTCAGGGGTGGGAGGCCTGACCGTAGCCAGAGAGATCATGAGGAACCTCCCCAAAGAAAAGATCGTCTATTTCGGAGATACGGCCAGAGTTCCTTACGGCAGTAAATCCAAAGAAACCATTATCCGTTATTCCAGACAGATTGTCAGGTTCCTGAAAACCCAGGATGTCAAGGCCATTGTGGTGGCCTGTAATACGGCCAGCGCCCTGGCTCTTGAAACCATCTCTGCCGAGACGGACCTGCCCATGATCGGTGTGGTAGAACCGGGGGCAAAGGTAGCGGTAGAGACTACCAGAAATAAAAAGATCGGTCTGATCGGCACCAGGGCTACGGTAAAATCCGGCCTGTATCAGAGAGTGATCCAAAAAGAAGACCCCGAGATTCAGGTAAGCGGCCAGCCCTGCCCTCTGTTTGTGCCTTTGGTGGAAGAAGGCTGGCTGAAAGACGAGATTACAATGGCGGTAGCCAGGCGGTATCTGGAACCACTTCTGCAGCAGGAGATCGACACACTGATCCTGGGCTGCACCCATTACCCTCTTCTCAGATCTCTTCTGAAAGAACTGGTGGGAGATCAGGTGACTCTGGTCAACCCTGCCTATGAGACAGCCCTGGCTCTGAAAAGGCTGCTGGAGGAGCAGGGACTTTTAAGAGCAGGCAAAGAAGAAGAAGAATTTCCCTACCGGTTTTTTGTCAGCGATGAAGAAGAGGATTTCCAGAAATTTGCCAATTCTATCCTGCCCTATGATGTAAAGAGCACCAAACAGATACAGATAGAGGAGTATTAAGAGATGGAAAAGGATGTATTAGTTACGATTAAGGGTCTTCAGACCCTGGAGGATATCGAAAATCCGGAAGAAGTAGAGCTGGTGGCAAAAGGGGACTATTATTACAGGAACGGCCATCATTACATCTTTTTTGAGGAGATGACAGAAGGATTTCCCCAGCCTACTAAGAACACGATCAAGATTACGGACAAGAGTGTAGAGGTTAAGAAAAAAGGCGTGACCAACGTTCAGATGATCTTTGAAGAAAATAAGAAAAACCTTACATATTACGCCACACCTTTTGGAAATCTCCAGATGGGGATCGCAGCCACCAAGATCGCATTGAAGGAAGAGGAGAAAGGCCTGGACCTGGCCATTGACTATGCCCTGGAGATCAATGCGGAACATGCGGCGGACTGCCAGATACAGATCAATGTGAAGCCTAAGGAGCCGGGAAATCTTTCCCTGGATGTGGTGTGACCTAACCATTTACATCGCAGATAATTGAAAACCCCAAAAGCATCATTAGTACAAATTCGGTAAAGAAATACCCTAATGACGTTTTTGGGGTTATATGATTTAGATACAAAATAATAAAAAATACGGAAACAATGCAGGCATCGTCTCCGCGGAAAAAACTACGTTTTTTTGTTCTTCTCGGTTATTATATGCGATTGTCAGAAAAAAATCAAGGATTATTTCCGATATTTATTGCAAAAGTAATTGACAATTTTTGCAACGAAATTGTAGCTTTCTTTTATGGTGTTATTTTTTTCAAAATATTCTTTATGCTTTAACATGCGTTCATTGAATAACCAATGCAGATTATTAATGCCAGATTGCTTAATACCGGGGCTTTTGATTAACCGAAGATATACATATACAAGAATAACAAAATCATGTATAACAGGGTTTTCCATCCATTTTTCTCGGCTTTTTTGTGAAATGGTTTTAATTTTGGATATCTCAAACAGGATATCTCTAGTTTTATGGAAGGTTACATGATAAGGAGATTTTAAGCTGTTTAGTAAACAGTTATTATGGGCGGCGGCGTTTCTTAAAAATTTGATTGACCACAGATAGCTGCTAAAGTCATTATTTTTAGATGGATAGAGAGAATAGTAAAGTTGGTATAATTCGATAAACTCTCCAAATGAGATAACCTCAACAAGTTCCCATAAAGCATAATTATCATTAGTATTTTGTCTCTTTTGAATTAAATCTGTTGCGGCTGATTTTCCAATTTTGTCGTGAATAGATTTAGTACGCATAAAATCACCACAGGAAAGATATTTTTCAACAATGGAGTAACCATCTTCAGCATCGTTAGTACTTAGATCATAAAGTAATTGTGTCTTTAAGGCATGTTCGATGTCTAGTGCCATTGCTATTATAGCTTTGCGTAAATACATATCCAGAGTGGATAATTCTTGTAAATAAGAAAAATCCAAATTTATATACTGTCCTTTCTTTTCAGTAGAATTATACCTGTCTCTTATACACATCTCCGAGCCCACGAGACACTGAGCGATC
>ERZ1090861.331-NODE-331-length-30066-cov-8.495418_pt1 | contig 30066 bp, 27 predicted proteins | sample MGYA00478482_ERZ1090861 | MGnify/ENA primary metagenome ERZ1090861 (study PRJEB33644, sample SAMEA5815744) | chicken gut metagenome | biome: Chicken; feature: Gastrointestinal Tract; material: Caecum | place: Ireland | collected 2019-01-01 | study: A study of the... | reverse complement strand
AACCCACACGACCAGCTTGGAAGGCTGGGATTCTACCATTGAACTACACCCGCATCAATCTCTTCGTCTTTGTGACGCTTGTAAATTTTATCACAAGCTCGCGGCGTTGTCAACAGTATACATTTATTTTTTGTCAAATAAAATCGCACCGCCGCCGCGCTCAGTTGCGGGCAGACGTATCTCCGTCCCGCTTTTCTTCCAAAAGCGTTTCGCTCAATTCCAATATACGCGCCGCGTACTTTCTTTTGCGCCTTTTGAGTATCGCCGTATATACCGGGTGTGACAAAGACGCTATCGCCGCGCCGATAAAAGACACCGCTATGCCGACGCCGAGAGCGTTCCACTCCAACACCGCCGTCAATCCGAGTCCGAATATCAATACTCCGGCTATGCCGAGCGTCAGAGCGACCGCCGTCGCGGGGCTCTTCACTTTTTTATCGAGTCGGCGCAAGGTCTCCAACCCGTGCTCCGCGCTTTCCGTATCCTGCGCCGGGCAATACTGCCTGCGTATCCCCTCTATCTCGCGGCGTTCTTCCGCCGTGGGCGCCGAATAGCTGTATTCGAATTTTTCTTCATCCTTCCGATCCATCTTCTCCATCCTCCGACGATCCTTCGTTTTCGTTCTCCTCGACGGCGACTTCTCCTCGCAAGAGTTTTTTATATCCCGTATATCCGGAAACGCTCATGACCGCGCCGAGCGCTACTGTCAAGGCGCACACCGCAAACCCCGTCACGGCTTTCAGCACGAACAATTCGTCCCCCTCGCCGAAAGCGCTCAACATCGCGTTTTCCAACGACATCACCGAAACGAGCGCATCCGACAATCCTATCACGCGCAAGGCTTTTGCAGTCAGATCGTCCCTTTTTTTCGCTTTCACGAAATTGGCTATCGCGGAGATCGCCTTGTAGAACGTATAAGCCGCGATCGCTATGACGACCCATTCGGGATTGCCGGATCCCCTGCCCGATACCACCATTTGCGCCACCGCTACGGACATAGCTGCCGACAACGCCACGAGAAACGCTCCGCATATGCCGTACGTTTTCAGTCTACGCTTTTGCAGTTCTACTCCCTCGGGCGCGCCCTTGCCTCTCCGTCCGTCCCTTCGGATCACGAAAGCGCGTATCGCGCCCAACAAGACGTAATACGCAGCGAGAGACCCGTACCATACGAGATCGTAAAGCACCGCCATCACGATCAGAAAGACCGAATATCCCAGATCTATCGCCAAAGAGAAGACCGCCGTTATCACGGTACGGTAGCCGTAATCCAGCAACGGGCTGTCGTCAGGCAACATGGCCCGCACGGTTTTCGATACGGCTCTCTTGACCGACGGGACTGTCGTGACGACGAGATAAACCCCGTAAGCCAACCCCGCCGCGGCAAACGCATAGACTGCGTAGACCCAACCGCCCTGAGTGCCCGCCACGGTCAGAACGACCGAACCGACAATAAGGATGAGCGATATCGTAAAAACGCAGACCGTAAACACGGGTCCGGGTTTTTTGAGATATTTCAACAGCCTTTTAAGCACTTTGATCACCGTTTTTCAGAGTCACGGTAAAGCTGCTGCCCTCGCCGAGTCTGCTCTTCACCGAAATACTGCCGCCGACTATATCTATGACCTTTTTTACCAACGCAAGTCCCAGTCCGTTGCCCTCTTCGGCATGGGAAGTATCTCCCTGCCAGAACTTATCGAAGATCCTCCTGCCCGTTTCTTCGCTCATTCCGCATCCCGAGTCTGCGACCGTGACGGTCGTTTCCTTCGCGTTGCGGGCGATCGAGACCGATATCCTGCCTCCCTTTTCGGTAAACTTGACGGCATTGGACAGCAGATTGTTCCATATCAGATCGAGCAGATCTTTGTCGGACACGATATTCGCTCTGTCCGGAAAGGAACAGTCGAATTCCACTCCCTTTTCTTCCGCTCTGTCCTCGAAACGCAGAATGCTCTCCGCAACGGCTTCGACAAGGTCGAATTTTTCCGTTTTGGGAAGGATCCTCTGTCTTTCGAGCTTGTTGAGTTTGAGTATCCCCGAAACGAGCCCCGAAAGCTTCTCCGTCGCGCGCACGAGTTCGAGCGTATATTCCTTTTTCGTCGCCTCGGGAACGGACGGCTCGGCAAGCGCCTCCGCATAATTCCTTATCACGGCGAGCGGCGTCTTTATCTCGTGCGACACGTCCGCCACGAAATCGGATCGGAGTATTTCGGTCTGAGACAGTTCTTCCGCCATGCGGTTGAGATGTTCCGCTATCAGATCGAAGCCGTCGTATTCTCCCCAATCGTGCCCGATAGGGATCCTTGTGCGGAAATCGCCGCGGGACATTCTTTCCGCCGCCGCGAGTATCGCTTCTACCGGCTTGTCCACGACGCGTCTTTTCCGCATACAACCGATCAGATAAAACGCCGCGGTCAGGATCATAACGGCGGCGAATACCGTCGCGACGGCCGCCCCGTATCCGCCCCCTCGGGCGGAAGATACCGCATAGAACACTCCAACGCTGACGGCAGCTACGGAAGCGGTCATCACGAAAAACATCGCATAACCGGACACCGCGCGCAGGATCGATCCCGACCTTCGCCTGCCTTTCATCTGGGCACCGCCTTGTAGCCGAGCCCATGCACAGTAACTATGTCGAACCCGTCGCATCGGGACGTCTTTTCGCGCAGTTTCGCCATATATACGTCCACCGTACGCGACGTAGCGGACGAATCGTAATCCCAGAAGGCGTCCATCAATGCCGAGCGAGTAAACGTCTTTTTCGGATAAGAAAGCATTCGGAACAGGATATCGAACTCGCGCACCGTGAGCGGAAGCTCCTCTCCGTCGACGTACGCGGTATGTTCTTCGCTGTCCATCACGAGATTGCCCACGCAAAGGCGCTTGTTTTCGGCGATGTCCGATCTGCGAAGCACCGCTTTGACTCTCATGACGAGTTCGTCGAGATCGAACGGCTTGACTATATATTCGTCGATCCCGATATCGTAACCGCGCTGCTTGGACTCGATATCTTCGCGGGCGGTCATGAAAAGTATGGGGATACGCTTGTCCGACGCCCTCACGGCGGCAGCAAATTCGAATCCGTCCATTCCCGGCATCATTATATCGGAAATTATCATACCGTAAGAGACGGTCTCCATTGCCGCCAAAGCTTCCTTTGCGTCGGCAAAGCCGTCTACCGCGAAGCCTCTCGCTCCGAGGTATCCGCAGACGACCTGTCTCAAACTTCTCTCGTCTTCGACCACAAGTAATCTTATCATGATCCCTCCGCCGCTATTATTGTGCATTCACGGCGTTTGCGCGGTGTTGTCGCCGTGTTAAAATTTTGTAAATATATTATATACCGCGGCGCGCGCAAAAATCAACACGCCCGGAAAGATCCGGACGTGCCGTGCGCAGACGGGACGGGATGATCGGGGGAATCCGTTAAGGCACACGCCCGCACCGCCGGCGCGGAGTTTGAAGCTATCTTGCGCGGAACGCGTTACTCGTTGAGCAACTTGCCGCTGAGCTGCGCGATCCGGTCGGCATACTTCTTTTTGCCTTTTTTGAGCAACGCGCGGTATGCGGGATAATTGACGCAGACCATGACGATGCCTATCACGCCGATAACTATACCGAGAGGCATCAGATCTCCGATGACTTTCATCGCAAGACACATACCCACGCCGAGCACGAGCGCGCCCAGTATGCCGAACGTATACGCGAATATCTGCGCGGGTCTTTTAGCCTTTGCGTCCAACTTGCGCAATCTGTCCATGCCGCTCTCGGGATGATCTTCGTAGCCGTACGCTATCCTGGATACTTCTTCTCTTTCTTTTTCGTTCAATGTATTTGACATATCGTCAAACCTCCTTGTTTTTATACCTGCATTTTAGCCCCGCATTATTTGAGAATCTTTCATTTTTCGTAACCGCTCCGTATTTGTTTTGTTAAAGTTTTGTAACGGAGGTCGTCGTCCCCGCGTAAGCTGAGCAACATATCCGCCGCAGGTGGGGAAATTTTATGCAAAAAGGGCGTTTTGCCCCCGTCCGCCCTTGACGGACGCCGCGCGCGTGATTATAATAGTCGTAACGAAGACAACGCCGCATTCGCGGCGGGAGGTAAAGATATGAAAGATCCCAAAGTGCTCACGATACAGGACCTGTCCTGTTACGGACAATGCTCGCTTACGGTCGCCCTGCCGATCATTTCGGCGTGCGGACTGGAGACCGCGGTCATCCCTACCGCCGTACTGTCCACTCATACGGCTTTCAAGGCGGGCTGGACGTTCCGCGATCTGACCGACGATATCGCCCCTATCTCCGACCACTGGGTCAAGGAAGCTCTCAAATTCGACTGCATATACACCGGATATCTCGGCAGCCCCAGACAGGTGGATCTCATTCTCTCGATCATCGACCGCCATCTCGCAAACGACGGCGCGGTGATCGTCGATCCCGCCATGGCGGACGGGGGCAAGCTGTACGCCGGATTTGCGGAGGATTTCCCTTCCCACATGGCGCGGCTGTGCGCGGCGGCGGATATAATACTGCCCAACATAACGGAAGCGTGTCTTATGACGGGCACGGAATTCCGCACCGAATACGGAGTTGACTACATAGAATCGCTCCTGCGCAAACTTGCGAAACTCGGCTGCCGCAACGTCGTTCTGACGGGCGTCTCCTTCGAAGAAGACAAACTCGGCGTAGCGGTCTACGACTGCACAAAACAAGAAACGGCGTATTATTTCAATCCGAAACTTCCGCGTATGTCCCACGGAACGGGCGACGTATACGCGTCGTCTTTCACGGGAGCGTATATGCGCGGCGCGTCCATCTTCGACAGCGCTGCGATAGCGGCGGATTACACCGTCGAAACGATACGCCTGACGATGGACGACGACTCTCATTGGTACGGGGTCAAATTCGAAAAAGCGCTGCCCGCGCTCGCGCACAGGATCGCGCAACTCACGGAGTAACGGACGGAATATGAACGTAACGGTCTTGTACGGATCCCGATACGGTCACGCACGCGCGTACGCCGAAAGATTCGCGGCGCTCGCGGGGACGGAAGCGATCGACTGCACCGAAGATTTCAGTCTGACGAACGACGCGGACAAAGTCGTGTTTTTCGGAGGCGTCTACGCGGGGTCGGTACGCGGGCTGAAAAGAGCGTTCAGGCGCGTGCCGGTATCGGCGGAAACGATCGTAGTAACGGTCGGGCTGTCGGACGTGAACGACGCCGCAAACGCCGAATATCTGAAAAGCTCCGTTCGCCGCGCTCTTCCGCGCGGAATGCGAGAAAAAACCGAAATATTCCATCTGCGCGGAGGGCTCGACCCCGAGAAGCTGTCTTTCACTCACGGGCTTTTGCTGAAAATGCTTTACCGCGCGATGAAAAACGTGCCTGCCGACAAAGCCGACGCCGTCGGCAGAGCCGTTGTCGAAAGCTACGGCAAGACCGTGGACTATACCGACTTTTCGGCGCTGGCGCCCATCGCGGAAGCGGCGGGCATACGCCTGTGACGGTCGGTCGAAAAAACACGGCAGGCCCCGTTTCGGGACCTGCCTTTTTTTGAATTTACCAACCTTTACTTCTTCCCGAAAGACGCCGAAACGGCGGCGGCTTCGGCGGCGGTCTTCGGATCTATCCTGCGAGAATCTCTCATCTTGCCTACGCACATTTTTCGCGCGGCGGGCGTAAGCGCGCCCTCTCTCAGTATCGCGATGCCCGCTCCCGGGACTTTGCTCTCAAGCGTACACACGAGCCATGCCGCGCCCATGTCCACGTAATATCCCTCCGCGGTCACTCTCTTCAGAACGCCCGCGATATCATCGGCAAATTCCCGCGTGCAAAAGCACGAATTGATCGCTATCAGTCCGAAACGAGCCTTCCACGGATCCCCGCTCGCGGCAAGATCCGCCATTGCGGAAAATTCCTCTCTCTTCTTGAATTTCAGACACGAACAGGCGACGTCGCACAGCGCCCAGTCGTCTATCAGCGTGCAGTATTCTTCGAGCAGAGGGAGTTTTTCGGCAAGCGGCAGTTTCGCTCCCGCCGACAATATGCCTATCAGCATGACGTGTTCGTAACACAGCACGGGGCGCATTTTTATCACCTGCTCCGCCTGCCCGTCGGCGGCAATGCGCTTTGCAAGCTGCCTGAGAACGGGGATCTTCGTCCCCAGGACCGGATACCCGGTATGAGTGAGTTTGGAGAAAAATTCACGGTTCCCGTCGTCCGCAAGGGACTGCAGGATCTCCTTTAATTGAATGGCGGTCATGTCAGCGCCTCGTCAACGTAACGGTCAGCGCTTCTCCGCTGCCGCAGTTATCGCATATCCCGTTCGCGTCGGAATCGGAATAGTGCGAACAGCACGCGTCTATGCGCGCCACGTAACCCACCTCGGTCTGCGCGGATTCGAGATATCCGAGCAGTTCCGCATAACTGCCGCAGGCGACGTTCACGGAAACGGACTGTCCTATACCGAGCGCTGACGCCGTCATATCCATGAGAGCTTCGAATTCCGTCAGATCGGAAATATAATAATTGCCTTTGTGATCGCCGTAAACGAAATACGTTTCGGAAAAGACGTTATACTGTCCGTCGGGCGCATAGATAACGAGCGTGTCCTCGCTCTGCTCCCTGTGACCCGACGTCGGATCGGACTGCGGCGTGGAGATCATGAGGTATTCGTGCGTGAAGCTTTCGGTATTGTCCCCGTTGTTCACGTTGCTCCATGTACTGTCAACTATATACCATACTCCGTCCACGTTGACCTTGTTCCATGCGTGCGCGACGTTCCGCGAAACGCCGTTGACCTTTACGCAGTCTATCCCCTCTATCCCGCACAGCAGCACGAACGCCTTGGCGATACCGTTGCAGACCGCGACGCCGTCGTCGAACACTCCTTCGAGGAAGAAGCAATTATATCGGTAAAACACCAGATACTCGTCGCTCGAAGGCGATATCCCGTTCATTGCCGCCGCCGTATCGTAATCGTAGATCACGTTAACGCCAAGCCAATCGTAAAATGCGTGTACCTTCTCGCCGTCCGTCATATCGTCGTCGATATATGTGCGGCAGACGTCTTTCGCCTTTTCGTATATCCTCTCCGCCGCGCTTCCCGCAACGGGTACGGGCAGATATCCCTGTTCGACCGCAAAATAAAGCTGATCGGACGTAGTCACCTCGGCCGTCCGCGCGCGCTCGTTTATCGCAAAATTTTCAAAGTCGGCGCTCCTCGAAGAGGACGTAAGATGCGCGGTCGTATCTCCTCTTTCGGTGTAATCCGTTTCGCAAGAGATCGAGGGTTCGGTAGCCGATTTGAGGCAGACCGCGATCTCGAACACCTCGGCGGACTGCCTGACAACGGCGGTCGTTATGCTGTACGCCTCTTTGTAGGAATCGCACGCGTCGTTGTTGAACAGCGTGAGCAGACTCCTGTCGGGCGAAGACCCGACTATACCGAGCGCCGTCAGATCGACGTAGACGCGCATATACCCCATCTCAGTAGATCCGGAATCGAGTTCGTAAGTCTGTTTGGGGAGATCGTCGTAATAGAGCAGCATATACTGCGCGAGCCTCTCCAATTCCGCCATGCTGTCGATATAAGTATTTGTCGCCTCGCCGAGATAGACGTATCCGCGGGAAGGATCGAGATACTGATCCATGGCGGCTACGTCGGCGCCGAACGTGAGAGTTTCGCTGACCGCCTCGCTGTCCCCGTAATAACTTTTGAGATATACGGTGTCGTCGCGCTCTATCACGTCCGTCAGGATGACTTTTCCGTCCGCAAACATCTCGGGATGGGACTCGCTGTCGTAAGACGTGCCCCCCACTACGACCTCGTATCTGTCCGCCGCCACGTCGCAGGAATACCCGAGCACTATATCGGGATAGCTCTCGTCGAAATCGAAATAAAGATCGTAACAGACAAGCTGCCCCGAATAGACGTAAAGGTAAATACCCGTCGAGCCCGCCGCGGTATAGATCTCGATATAATGCATACCGGGCTCGAGGTCTTTTATCATGGATTCGCGCAGCTGAACGTAATCGCGGTCCGTGCCGAACAGCACGTCCGTTCTGTCATCGGTAAACGTGCCGTCCACCGATATCGCATAACTGTGCCTGTCCGAGATCAGTCCCGCAACGGTCCCGCTCTGTCCCGGAGTGCCCGAAAGTCCGATATAGACGTCGCCGCTGTCGTTTTGTCTGTCGTACGCGACGCACAGCCTGTCTCCGAACAATACGCTGTAACTCCCCGCGTGTGCCGACGCGAACACGTCGTAGACGACCCGATCGCCGTCTCCGAAATCGAGCTCCAGTTCGTACGTTCTTTCCCCGTCGAGTTCTCCGTCTGTGCCGTAATATTCGAACAGCGAAGTGTCGAAAGCCGTCGTCCCCTCCGTATCGTCATATACGAATCCGACGTCGGCGCCGTCCAGGGTCGCTCCGACGGGAGCCCTGCCGGTATATATCTCAAATACTTCCCGAGCGTAAAGTCCGATCGGACATACGAGCGCGATCGCGGTCGCCGTACGCTCCTGCGCCACGTCTATCCTGAAAACAGCCTCGCTGCCGTCGGCAAAAGTCACGGTGAACATCTCCGTCTGTCCGGGATCGCAGGACGCGAACACCTCTTCGTCGAGGATCAGAGCTCTGCCCTCGAACGAACGGTCGCTTTCCGACACTTCTCCGACGAAACGACCCGTTACGGAAACAGGCCCTTCGTCGGAATTGAGCGGAATGCGAACGCTTCCGCACCCGTCGTAATAATATCCGTAAAAGAACGGGACAAGCGGCAGCATATCGTAATATTCCGCCGCCTGCGTGTCGCCGGGATCGACTATCACTCCCGACTCCGTGCTGACGCGGCGCACCGCGATACCCGACGCCTCGGACGCGGTAAAGCGCGATGAAAGCGCCGTTACCTCGACGTAAAATTCGCCGTAATCGGAGATGTAATATCTCGTATCGGAAGTGACCGTTTCGGTAAGCAGTTCGCCCGTGCTCTGACCTCCGCTCGCGGCGTAGACCGCGACGGAATATTCGTCGGCAAACGGAATGGCGCGCCACGATACCGCGCCCGTATCCGCGTCGTAGGACAGCGAGGGGCTCGCAAGAGTGAGCGAACACCCCGAAAACACGACCGCGGCTACCGCGACCAGCACGGCTATTACGAACAGCTTTTTCTTCATACAAACATCATATCACAACGCGCGCGCGATTGCAACCCGCGCTCATACCGCGCAAAAAACCCTCCCGTGCTATTGTGCCGCGGGAGGGCTTGTTTTACGCGTCATTCGGGATCGTCGGCTCCGTTGCCTTCCGTCGCCGACGGTCGGGGCGCGTCCGCCGAAGCAACGTCTTTGGGCGGCAGCCCGTCGAGTTTCTCTATCAACTCGGCGTGCGCCAGCGCCGAGGCGGGAGGTTCCATACCCCCGTCGCCCTGCGACGGAAACTTTTTGAAAGCGACTTTGAGCAGCACGGGCGTGACAAGAGAGGACAGTACCACCAGCAGGATCACGGCGGGCATGTAAGCGCCGTCGATCAGCCCCAGCTCCACGCCCTTTTGCGCGACGATCAGACACACCTCGCCTCTAACCATCATGCCTACGCCGACTTCCACGCTCTCGCCGAACTTGTATCTGCACATCAGACATCCCGCTCCGCAGCCTATCAGTTTTGCGGCAAGTCCCGCTATGATGAACACCGCGCTGAAAGCGATCACCGTACCGTTGAAGTTGTCCGCGAGCGCACCGTAATCCAACGAGATGCCTATGTTGGCGAAAAATATCGGACCGAACAGCATATACGCGCTCATATCCACCCTGCGCTCGACATACTCGGACTGATTCATGTTGGACATCATCATGCCCGCCACGAACGCGCCCGTGATCGCGGCGACCCCGAACAGTTTTTCCGCGCCCCAGCCGAACAGAAGCGCCATCGCAAGTCCGAAAATAGACAGCCTACGCGTGTGGGGGAATTTTTTGCTCAGGAGTTTGAACGCGTAATGTACCAGCACGCCCACGCCGACCGCAACGATCAGGAACAATACCACGTTGACCAGAGTCACGACGCCTTCCGACACCGAAGCCATATCCGCGCCGAAGACCTCTATCAGCTTATATCCCCATGTTGACGGTTCCACCTGTCCCGAAGTGAATGCGAGTATGACGATACCTATTATGTCGTCGAGCACCGCCGCGGTGACGATCGTCGCGCCCACCTTGCCGTGCAGTTTGCCCAATTCGCGCAACACGGACACGGTTATGCCTACCGACGTCGCGGTAAGGATGACTCCGAAAAATATCCTCTGCCTCGTTTCCAGTCCCGGTATCATGAACGACACTCCGAAACCCGCGAGCAACGGAACGATGACCCCGAGCGACGTTATGAGCAGCGACGCCGCGCCGTTCTTTTTCAGTTCCTTGAAATTGGTCTCCATACCGGCGGAAAACATGATCATCACGACGCCTATCTCGGCGAACGGTTTGAGTTCTCCCGTGTCGGATATAAGACCGCTCACGCCGATTATGATGCCCGCCAGAAGCGCGCCAAGCACCTGCGGCAGTCCCAGTCTGCGCATGACGATGTCGAGAAACTTGCTGAGAAGCAATATCAACGCGAGGTGCAAAAATATTCCGTAATCCATAACAAGACCTCTGTCCTTTTATACAGCCGTCACAATTATATGCCCGCGGCGAAAGTTTGTCAACGGAAATACCGTCCGAAAAACGCAAGCGTTCTGCACAAAAAAAGCGGCGGGTCAGCCCCGCCGCCGCAGATACGCGACGCGTTACTCCGCGAGTATCTCGTCGAGAAGTTTTTTGAGGTTCTCGATCTCCTCTTTGCTGAGCGTAACGCCCTTGCCCATCTTCTCGCCGTCGGGAGACCACTCTCTTATATCGTATTTGGGTTCCCTGTTATTCCAGCTGATGAGCTTTATCTCTTTCTTCCAGCCCTTGTCCGATTCGGAAAGACTGCCGAACGTCTTGACGACTTCATACTCAAATTCTCTTGCCATTATAATCCTCCCATTGCGCGCGGCAACAAATATTTTCTTTATTATAACATACGCAAAAGCAGTTTTCAATAGAAAAATAATATTTTTAAAATATTTGCACGCGCGCCCGCGCGCACATACATTATATATAATAAGAAAAGACGGACGCAAAGTCCGTCTTCGTATCTTTTCCGTTGCGAAAACGCTTATTTCCCGCCGTCCTTCGTCTCGGGAACTATAGGGCAGACTCTGAATGCGTACGACAGCGATCCCTTGTCCTTTTTGACAAACTCTCTGCGCGCGTCGGGACCGCAGCTGTTGCTGCCTATGCCTCTGACGAAACCGTCGATATGCACGCAGGTCGTGCCCGAGAAGTTGATATCGCCTCTGTGCTTTGCGCCGTATATCCCCTTGAACGTATAGGGAACGGCATAGAACGCGAACGGTTTTTCTTCGGCTATGAACCTCAGCCCCGCTCCCGATTCGTCGGTGACCTCCGCCCAGCGCGTATCGCCGCGGCTGCCGCTCTCCTGCGGCTTGATGTAATTCTCATACATTCTCGCTACGGACACCTTGTATATGCCGAGCACGGCGTGAGCGTTCATGTCGGGATAATTTTCGTACTCGCCTCTGCCGTAATAGCGCACCCTGTCGTATGCGGACGGCATCTCTATCGTCAGTCCGAACTTGGGCAGATCGTATTTTTTCTTCGGTTCGAGCAAAGTCTTGACGTCCATGCTGTTGTCGGCTCGAACAGTGTATTGCAGAATAAATCCGAAGCCCTCTCTGCCCTTCATCATGACCTTGTATCGGCACGCTATGACGACCCTGCCGTAGGTCTTCTCGCTGTCCATTCCGACGAACTCGACCTTGTAATCGTCGAAGCCCGCCTTTTTCCAATGCCAATCCACATTCATGTAGTTGTCGATCGGCGCGCCGTACAGCGACAGCCTGAATCCCTTCTGTTCGGCATTGCGGTTGAGCAGTTCGACTCCCGCCGTCACCCAGCTTTCGACCATGCCGTCCTTCTTGTTGATTTTTATCCTGCCCGTGTTGGTTACAACGCTTATATCGTCCTGACTTTCGATAAACGCGAGATCCTCTTTTTCCGCGGGTTTGCGCAGCTGCATCATGCTCTGGCACATCATTATCTGCTCTTTTGCGATCGTCTTGCCGGTATTCTTATCCGTATAGACGAACGTGATACAGCAGTCCTTCGTAGTGTCTATCGCGCGGTGTTTCAGCTCCACTTCTTCCGTTTCCGCAGGAGCTATGATCCTGTCTATCCTGCCGCTCTCGCATACGGCGCCGTCGACGGAATACTGCCACGCTATATCTATGTACGACGAGTCCGCAAAACGGTTCGTGTTGGTCAGAGCGTACTTGTTCGACGACACGTACGCCGCGATTACCGGACGGTAGACCGCCTGCATCAGACGCGCCCCCGTATGAGGCTCGCGGTTGGGGAAAAACAATCCGTCGACGCAGAAATTGGAGTCGTGATCATATTCCCCGTGGTCGCCGCCGTACGTATAAGTGCCGTCCTTATGCTTGACCGCATGGTCGCACCACTCCCATATACATCCGCCCATGGCGCTGCGCGTCTTATATATATCCTGCCAATATCTGTCGAGCGATCCGGGGCCAACGCCCATCGCGTGCGCGTACTCGCACATGAAATAGGGCTTCTCGTAATACTTCTTCGGAGCGGTACCGTCGGCGTATTTGTCGATAAACTCCGTGGACGGATACATCTCGGAGATCACGTCGTAAGCGAATCTCTTCGTCCTGACCACCCCCTCGTAGTGGATCGGGATGGACGTGAGCCGTTTCAGTTTGGCATAACAGTAATCCTGATTGCGCCATCCTCCCGCCTCGTTGCCCAACGACCACATACTGACGCAGGGATTGTTTTTGTCGCGCTCGTACATACGGTACACCCTGTCCCAATAGAAATCCTTCCACGGCGTATGATTGCTTATCGCGTTGGGCGTATAGAAGTTCTTTCTCGCGGACGCTCCGTGCGTTTCTATATCCGCCTCGTCTATTATATAGAGCCCGATGTAGTTGGCTATCTTTATGAATACGGGATCGGGCGGATAATGCGACGTGCGGACCGCGTTGACGTTGTATTCCTTCATCAGCATCGCGTCTTTGAGATAGTCGAACGCGTTCATGACGTAGCCCTTGCTCTCGTCCGTGTCGTGATGGTTCACGCCCTTGAACTTTATCGGTTTGCCGTTGAAAAGATACACGTTCCCGTCTATGGCTATCTCTTTGAAGCCCACTTCCTGCCGTATGCACTCCACGGTCTTGGAACCTTTTTTCAGCACGGCGTAAAGCATATACAGCGCGGGGGTCTCGGCTGACCACAGATCGGGCTGTTCGATCTCGAAAGAAGCTTTTCCCGCGCGGGCCTTGACCGAAGCGATCCGTCTGCCCGCTCTTTCGAGTACGTATTCGAGCGACGTGTTTTCGCCGCGAACGTCCGCCTCCGCACTGAGCGTCCAGACAGCGCCTTTTCTCGATACCGACGTCACGATATCCCAAATGTACGCGCCGTAGTGCGTGGTCAGATATACGTCGCGGAATATGCCGTTGCTGCGGAACATATCCTGCGATTCCAGATAAGTGCCGCTGCACCACTTGTAGACCAACACGACGAGCTCGTTCTCTCCGTCGAGCATGAACTGCGTAACGTCGAACTCCGACGTGTTGTGGCTGCCCTCGCCGTAACCGATATATCTGCCGTTGAGATAGACCTGCACGTTGGACGCCGCTCCGAGGAACGTAAGGAAGTTCTTGAATCCCCTTTTCGCCTCGAATCTGCGCCTGTAAACTCCTATGCTGTTGTAGACCTTGTGTATCTTGCCGTCGTTGGCGGGCATATTTTTTCCCACCGTGCTCTCGTCCGCGGGCACATACGGGAATTTATAGTCGAACTGATATCTTACGTTCACGTAGTAGGGGCTTTCGTACCCCGTATACTGCCAACAGGAAGGGACCTGGACCTTGTCGGTCTTGAGATCGTAAAAATCTATCTTGTCGGGCATATCCCCTATCTTGGAATAGTAGACGAAATCCCACTCTCCGCTCAGGACCTGCACGCAGTCGGACGAAGATCGTTCATTGAGATAATCGCATTTGTCGCACGCTTCGCGCGACGAGAACGGGATAAAATACGACCTGGGTCTGAGCCTGTTGTCCTCGAAAATTTTCGGATCGTTGAATTTGTCGTGCTTGAATCTGTACAGCATATTCCGGCAGCTCCTTTCCGTATTGATTTAATTATATCATCAAAGGGCGCGACTTGCAACATTAACCGCAAAACGCGGATCACGATATGCGGCAGGAAAAAGGAAATACCGACACCACAGCGACTTTGAGCCATTGGTATGCAAGAGGTATCGCGGCGAGCGACGCAAAGGATATCAACGCTCCGACAAGGGATATTATCCCGAACAAAACTCCTCCCGTCGCAGCCCACAATATCCCCGACACGGGCGACGACGGCACTATTACGACCTGCTTGCCGAACGGTTTCCAGACGAACATCCCCGCCTTGAAAAATCTGGCAGCCCACGGCGCGCCCACGACCGTTATAGCCGCGGCGAATCCCAGCGCGAACCATATCACGCACAAAACGACTCCGCCGAATATCTTCCAGTAACCGTTGCCCGCGATCCTTGCGACGCGGAGCAGTATGCTTTTCACACAGGTAGTTTGCGCAAAGTCAAAAAAAGTAAAACAACCTACACGGGCACGAAAAAACCACCGTAGAACGGCGGCGGGAATTCTGCGTCAGTCAGATATCAGGCCCTCTCTTCTCAGTTCGGATTCTATGATATCCACCGAGTCGAGCACAAATTTTATACACGGTCTTATCCCGTCCGGAGCCGGAGAAGGCACGTCCGGCACGTAATTTTCCGTCAGCCGTCTTATCTGCGACAGCAGTTCGGGACAGTTGTCCGTACCGTTGTTGCGGGCCTTGAATTCGGAATCCAACGCCGATACGACGCGGTATATCTCCGCCTTGTTTATCGGCACTCCGTCGCTTCTGCGGCGGACAAGCCCCGTTACGAAACCCATCGCCGAGACCGCTCCGCACAGGTTTTTCGTATTGCCGAATCCGCATCCGAACGCAACGGAAACCGCCTCCAGCGTATCCTTGTCCAAAGGGAGCACGTCCTCGAACGCCATCAGCACTGCGGGAGCGCAGCCGTAGCCGCGTTTGAAATAATCGTAAGCCTTCTGTTTTCTGTCCGTCATATCAGCCCTCCATCGCCTTATCGGCATACGCCTGAAGTTCTTTCAGCCTGTCCTTGGAAAGGGCGGGAGTCCCCTCCAAAGGATTGACTATGCCCAATTTACGGTACTTAGCGAATCCCATGGTATGAAACGCAAGCAGCTGCCACCGCTCGACGCATTTGTAGAACTTTATCAGTCTCGCGTACTCGGCGATATCCTCTTTGGTATCGTTTATCCCGGGGACTACCACCGTGCGTATCCATACGCGTGCGTTCACGCTTTCGAGATACGCTAGCGTATTCATGACCGTCTGCAGACTGCCTCTGCAGTATTTGCGGTAATCGTCTTCCGTATGGAATTTCACGTCGAGGATGACCATATCCGCGACCCTGAGCACGGTCTTTACGGCGTCGGTCAGCGGTACGCCTCCGCAGGTGTCCACGGCGACGTTTATCCCCTTGTCGTGCAACGCGGGTATTAGCTGCGCGGCGAAAGCGCTCTGCGTGAGCACTTCTCCTCCGCTCAGGGTCACTCCGCCGTCTTTGCCGAAATACGGCTTATACCGCACGAGCTTCTTTACAAGTTCGTCCACCGTCATGCGCAGACCTTCTCCCTCCCATGTGTCGGGATTGTGGCAGTATGCGCAGCGGAAAGGGCATCCGACGAAAAAGACCTCGTAGCGAATACCCTTCCCGTCGAGAGTCGCTAAGCTCTCGAAAGAATGGATATTCGCCGTCAGAGGTCCTTTCATCAGAATTTCTCGTGGAACGTACGGTTGATGACTTCCTGCTGCTGGTTCTTGTTCAGCTTATTGAAGTTGACCGCATAACCGCTGACCCTGATCGTGAGATTGGGATAAAGCGTGGGGTCGTTCATCGCGTCGATGAGCTTCTGCCTGTTGAGCACATTGACGTTGAGATGATGAGCGTCCTGCACGAAGTATCCGTCGAGCATGTTGGTCAGTTTGCCGATCCTGTCGTCCTCGTCCTCGCCGAGCGTATCGGGAGTGATCGAGAAGGTATTGGAAATACCGTCGCGGCAGCACGCATAATTGAGTTTCGCGACCGAGTTGAGGCTTGCGAGAGCGCCCTCGCAGTCTCTGCCGTGCATCGGGTTGGCTCCGGGAGCGAACGGCTCGCCGCGCTTTCTTCCGTCGGGCGTGGAACCCGTCTTCTTGCCGTAGACGACGTTGGACGTGATCGTCAGTATGGACAGAGTGTGCTTTGCGCCTCTGTACGTCTTGGTCTTTTTGAGTTCTTCGTAGAAGCTTTCCACGATCCACTTGGCGATATCGTCCACCCTGTCGTCGTCATTGCCGTACTTGGGGAAGTCGCCCTCCGTCCTGAAATCGGTGATAAGACCTCTCTCGTCCTTGATCGCGGTGACCTTGGCGTATTTGATCGCGCTTAAACTGTCTGCAAGCACGCTCAGTCCGCAGATACCGAAAGCCATGAGTCTTTCGACTTCGGTGTCGTGCAAACTCATCATGAGCCGCTCGTACGCATACTTGTCGTGCATATAATGGATCACGTTGAGAGTATTGACGTACAGCTTTGCCATCCAGCTCATATAGTGTTTGTACGCCTCGAGGACCTTGTCGTAATCGAGCACGCCTTCGTCGAATACCTTACCCTCGGGCGCGACCTGTATGCCGTAGATCTCGTCCTTGCCGCCGTTGAGCGCCATCAGCAGGACCTTGGCGAGGTTGCATCTCGCCCCGAAGAACTGCATCTGTTTGCCTACCTTCATCGCGGACACACAGCACGCTATCGCGTAATCGTCACCGAACGCGGGTCTCATCACGTCATCGTTCTCGTACTGAATGGAGTCGGTATCTATCGATACTTTCGCACAGAAATTCTTGAATCCCTGCGGCAGATCCTGCGCCCAAAGTATCGTGATATTGGGCTCGGCGCTGCTGCCGAGATTGTAGAGCGTCTGCAACATTCTGAAAGACGTCTTCGTGACCATGGGTCTGCCGTCCTTGCATATACCGCCCTCGGAAGTGGTGACCCACGTGGGATCGCCCGCGAACAGATCGTTGTATTCGGGCGTGCGGAGATGACGGACAAGACGGAGTTTGACGACGAGATCGTCGATTATCTCCTGCGCCTGTTCTTCGGTCATCATTCCGTTTTTGATATCTCTCTCGAAATAGATATCGAGGAACGTCGTGATCCTTCCGATAGAGTTCGCCGCGCCGTTCTGCTCCTTGACCGCGCCGAGATAGCCGAAGTACAGCCACTGCACCGCCTCTTTCGCGTTCCTCGCGGGACGGGAAATGTCGCAGCCGTATTGCGCCGCCATGGTCTTGAGCTGTTCCATGAACTCGAGCTGCTTCGCCAGTTCCTCGAGCTGACGTATATTGTCCTCGCTCATATCCTTGGCGCCGTATCTCTTCTTGTCGGCTTTCTTGCACTCAATAAGATAGTCCATTCCGTACAGAGCCACTCTGCGATAGTCGCCGATGATCCTGCCGCGCGCGTAAGCGTCGGGAAGTCCCGTGATAACGCCCACGTGACGGGCGGCACGCATCTCCTCGGTATAGACTCTGAACACGCCGTCGTTGTGCGTGGTGCGGTATTTGAACTCTTCTCTTATCTTGTCGGACATCTTGTAGCCGTAAGCGTCGCACGCCTTCTCGCACATTCTCTTGCCCGCAAACGGATTGACCGCTCTTTTGAGCGGAGCGTCCGTCTGCAATCCGACTATTATGTCCAGATCCTTGTCCACATAGCCCGGCGCATAACTGAGAATGGACGCGACGTTTTCGGTGTCTACGTCAAGCACGCCCTTTTTCGCCTCTTCGGCAAGCAAAGCGTTGAGCTTTGCGGATATCTTTTTCGTTCTCTCGGTCGGACCCTGAAGGAACGAAGCGTCGCCGTCGTAAGGCGTATAATTTTTTACGATGAAATCTCTGACGTCGATCTTATCGCACCACTTGCCTTTACGGAAGCCCTGCCATTCTTCTCTCATAAACCTCTCCTTTCCGAAGCATTAAATTACCGCCCCGGCAAATTTATTTTTTGTTTTGCCCAGACGGTCGACGATCATCACCGCGAACTCCACCATAGTAAACTATGTAAAACCGTCAGTCGCACGCGGCTCTCGTATATTGCATTATTATGATAACACAGCCGTATACAAAATGCAATACATTGAACGCACTTTTCGAAAAAGACCACAATATATTGTTACAACGTCGCCGTCATTCGTGATATTTGCACAAATCGGCACGGTTTTTTAGTGCCATACCGCAACATATTGTGTTTATCTCTCCGCAAGTCCACAATCTCTGCGAACGCTCTTATCGGTATCGGGTCGCGGCGAGTGCCGCCGCCGTCCGATATTATTCTGCCACCGCCGCCTCATTTTATGACGTATGACTCGCGCGGCAATGCAAGGATCCGTCCGGCGCGCAATACCGAGAAAAATCGTTGCGCGGCTGTCGCCATTCTCGTTTTATACTCTCACGGGAGCGGATACCGACTGCGGCAGTCCCGCGCCCGCACGACCTTACCTGTCCGTACTCGGCGACGTCCGCGCCGACGGTTTGCCGCAATGCGCGTCGTCATGCCGTAAGCATCGATAGGAAATATATTTCGGCGCAAAAGAAAACGGAGCCTTTCGGCTCCGTTGACCGTTATTCTTAAAGTCGATCAGAGGCTCTCTTTGAGCGCCTTGCTGGCCTTGAACGCAACGGACTTGCTCGCCTCGATGGTGATGGTCTCGCCGGTAGCGGGGTTTCTGCCCTCGCGAGCGGCTCTGTCCTTGACCTCGAAGTTGCCGAAGCCGACAAGCGCGACCTTGTCTCCGTCCTTCAATGCGTCGGTTATCGCTCCGAAAACCGCGTTGACGACGGCGTCAGCGGTGCTCTTGGGTACTCCTGCCTTCTCGGCGACGGAAGCGATCAATTCGCCTTTATTCATAACTTTTCCTCCTCGGGCTTCCAGCCCTATTGCTTTTATTTAAGCCTTGCGGCTTACTTTCGTAAACAACAGATCGTCGCCGTCGAGCCCGATACCGATCATGCCTCGCTTCAAAGCCTCTTCCACGGCGTCGATTTTTCTTATATTTATTCTAACACATTCCGAGGAATTTTCAAAGAGAAAATCGAATTTTTTCAGTAAATACAGGAAAATATAGGTGCTGTCCTGCCTGTATATCCCGCAAATAGCGAATTCCTTTCTAAAAAACGTATTCAAACTGGCTTTGTTTTCGTAATGGACCACTCCGCACAGATCTATTTTCAGCTCTTTCGCGCGCTCAGTGACCGCGTCCATAAGCGCGGTCCCGAGCCCTTTTCCGCGAAAACGCCCGTCCGTCATAAGCCCGCTCGCCTCGTAACAGCGCTCCTCCGTTACGGCTCCGCGCGTGCTTTCGGTGATTATGCTTCCGAGACGTTCGGCATATTTTTCGTCGAGATCTATATTGAACGTTGCAACGAGCTCGCCGTCTTTTCTTATACCGAAAGGTTCGCCCCGCTCCATTACGGCGCGCAGTTCTTCGTCCGTATAGGGAAAAAAGAATTCTTTGCGAACAAGCGCGTCCCTGCACCTTGTCAGGAACGCGCGCTCTTCTTCGTAGTTTTCGGGGCCGAGCCGTATCAGCTCGAATCCGACGTTTCCGATCATTGCCCGAGAAGTTTGACGAGCACGGCTTTTTGCGCGTGCAGCCTGTTTTCCGCTTCGTCGAATATTTCGGGATGAGCCTCGATCACCGACGCGGAGATCTCCTCGCCTCTGTGCGCGGGCAGACAGTGCAGGACCATGGCGTCGCTCTTCGCGTTCTTCATCAACGCCTCGTCCACGCAATATCCTTTGAACGCCTTTCTGCGTATCTCGGCCTCCTTTTCCTGCCCCATGGACGCCCATACGTCGGTGTAGACCGCGTCGGCGTCGGCGGCAGCCTCCGCAGGAGAAGACGTCAGCCTGAATTTGTCCCCGTACCGCTCCGCAAAAGCAAGCACTCCCGCGTCGGGGCGATATCCGTCGGGGCAGGCGATCGATACGGACATACCGACTTTCAGACAGCCGACTATGAGCGAATTCGCCATATTGTTTCCGTCGCCCACGTAACAGAATTTCAGCGAATCGAACGCGCCTTTATGTTCTCTTATCGTCATGAGATCCGCAAGAACCTGACACGGATGGGCGTAGTCGGTAAGACCGTTTATCACGGGTATCGAACCGTACTTCGCAAGATCTTCTACCTCGCTCTGCGCAAAAGTCCTTATCATGATCCCGTCGAGATATCTGGACAGCACGCGCGCGGTGTCGCAGACAGGCTCTCCGCGTCCTATCTGAAGATCCGCCGAAGAGAGAAACAGCGCCGAGCCTCCGAGCTGGTACATTCCCACTTCGAAAGACACGCGCGTACGCGTGGAAGATTTCTGGAAGATCATGCCCAGGGTCTTGCCCTCGAGCACCCTGTGGGCGATGTTGTGTTTCTGCTCGTATTTGAGTTGATCCGCCAGATTGAGCACGGACAGTATTTCCCTGTCCGAAAGATCCGCCATTTTAAGTAAATGCTTCATATCGTCTCCTTTCCGTTCAATATCCCCGTCAGGATATCCATACCTTTTTCGAGCTGCGCGTCCGTTATCGTAAGCGGCGGCAGAAGCCGTACTCTGTCCTTGGCAGTGAGCACGAGCAATCCTTCGGTTATCGCCTTTTTCGCGATATCTTTGGCAGTTCCGTGCGCCGGAAGTATCCCGACCATCATGCCGAGTCCGCTCACGTTTGCAGCCCCTTCGCAATCGGCAAGGCGCCGCCTGATATATTCGCCCTTGCGCTCAACGTCGGCGAGCAGTTTGCCGTCCAGCTTGTCGAGCACGACTCCCGCGCCCGCGCATACTATCGGATTGCCTCCGAAAGTGCTGCCGTGCATTCCGAAACCGAGCGTGCCCGCCGCCTCGCCGAGAGCGAGTACGGCGCCTATGGGAAGTCCTCCGCCCAGTCCCTTTGCGAGCGTGGTCACGTCGGGTCTGATACCGAAATGTTCGGAAGCGAGCAGCCTGCCCGTCCTTCCCATGCCCGTCTGGACTTCGTCCGCAATAAACAGTATATCGCGCCGACGGCACAGATCATACGCTTTTTGCACGAACTCCTTATCGAGAGCGACCACTCCGCCTTCGCCCTGAACGAATTCGACGATCAACGCGCACGCTCCGTCGGCGGCTTTATCGAGCGCGCCGATATCCCCCGCCGCTACGTATTCGAACCCCTCCGTAAACGGGAAAAACCACTTATGATAGCCGTCCTGTCCCGTCGCGGAAAGAGTGCTTATCGTCCTGCCGTGGAAGGAATTGACCAGGGTCAACACCTTGGAACGCCCCTCGCCGTATTTGTCGTAGGAATACTTTCGCGCGAGCTTTATGGCGCACTCGTTGGCTTCCGCGCCGGAATTGGCGAAAAACACCTTGTCGTACCCCGTGCGCAGGCACAGCTTTTCCGCCAAAAGCGCGCACGGTTCCGTATAAAAAAGATTGGACGTGTGATTGAGCCTGCCTGCCTGAGCCGCAACGGCTCCCGCCCAGTCCGCGTCGCTGTACCCGAGAGAGTTGACGCCGATCCCGCTGGTGAGATCTATGTATTCGCGCCCGTTCTCGTCGTAACAGAGCGCGCCCTCGCCGCGCTCTATCAGCAGATCGAAACGCGCGTATGTGTTCATGACGTATTGTCTGTCTATCGCCTTTATATCTTTCATATCACTTGAACAGCGTTCCCACGCCCTCGTTGGTGAGCATATCTATAAGGATCGCGTGAGGAATCCTTCCGTCGATGATGATCGACTGCTTTACGCCGCGGCGCACCGCTTCCACGCAGCAGTCCACTTTGGGGATCATTCCCCCGCCGATTATGCCTTTCTTTTTGAGCGACGGCACGTCGGAAACGTACACCTCGCTTATCAGAGTATCCTCGTCGTTTCTGTCCATCAGCAGACCGCGGATATCGGTCATCAGCACGAGGTTTTCGGCGTTCATCGCCGCCGCGATGCGCGCCGCCGCGGTGTCTGCGTTGACGTTGTAGACGTTGCCTTCTCCGTCGCTGCCGACCGTGGCGACCACGGGTATATAGCCTCCGTCGAGGGCGTCGAATATCGGCCCCGCGTCCACGTCGGTAACGTCGCCGACGAACCCGAGATCCGCCTCTCCCTTATGTTTTTCGCACTTTATCATTCCGCCGTCTATACCGCACAGCCCCAGAGCCTTGCCTCCGCTCTCGCCCAGCATCATCACGAGATTCTTGTTTATCTTTCCCGCAAGGACCATCTGAACTATCTCCGCGGTCTCGGCGTCGGTATAACGCAGACCTCCGATAAATTCCGATTTTTTGCCGACCTTTTTCAGCATTTCGGATATCTCGGGACCGCCGCCGTGCACGAGCACGACTTTTACGCCTATCAGCGACAGCATGACTATGTCGCTCATGACGGCTTTTTTCAGCTCCTCGCCGAGCATCGCGTTGCCGCCGTATTTTACGACGACGACTTTGCCGCTGTATTTCCTTATATACGGCAGCGCGTCGCTGAGAACGCGCGCCTTGCTCGCTATATCCATATCTTACGTCCTGTAATCCGCGTTTATTTTCACGTAATCGTATGTGAGATCGCATCCCCACGCCACGGCTTGCGCAGTCCCGTCGCCGCAGGTCACGTCTATGGTCACTTCGTCTTCGAGAAGGACTTTCTTCGCCTCCTCTTCGGAGAATTCCACGCCGTTGCCGTCCTTGCACACCTCGACGGATCCCGCGCGGGATCTCAATACCACGCCGACCTTCTCTATATCGCAGACCGCGTCGGCGTAGCCTATCGCGCAGAGTATCCTGCCCCAGTTCGCGTCCGAAGCGAACATGGCGGCTTTGAGCAGAGAACTGCATACGACGCTCTTGGCGATAGCCTTTGCGGAAGCGACGTCCGCCGCGCCCGACACCGCGCATTCTATAAGCCTCGTCGCGCCCTCGCCGTCCTTTGCAATGGCTTTGGACAGCTTGGTCATGATGTACAGCAGAGCGTTTCTGAACGCGGCGTAATCCTCTCCGTCCGCGGAATCGACCGTCTTATTGCCGGCGGCGCCGTTGGCAAGCACCAGAGCCATATCGTTGGTGGAGCTGTCGCCGTCTATGCTGACCATGTTGAGAGTGTCGTCGACTACCTCTTTCAGAGCGCGAGCCAATACTTGGGACGACACAGCCGCGTCGGTGGTCACAAAGCACAGCAGCGTCGCCATGTTGGGGTGTATCATGCCGCTGCCCTTTGCGATCGCGCCCATACGGCACGTTTTGCCGCCAAGCTCGAACTCGCAGGCAAATTCCTTTTTGACCGTATCGGTGGTCATTATCGCAGCCGCCGCGTCGGCGCTTCCGTCCTCGGAGAGCGCGCCTGCGAGCGCGGGCATTCCTTCGGCTATCGGCTCGATAGGCAGTATCTGTCCTATCACTCCCGTGGAAGCGACGATGACGTCTTCCTGCGGTATGCCCGTATTTAGTTCCACAAGTCTGCACATTTCGCGGGCTTTTTCCTCTCCGTCCGCATTGCAGGTATTCGCGTTTCCGCTGTTGCACACTATGGCGCGCGCCTTCCCGTCGGCGATATGCTCTTTCGTGACCGCTATCGGCGCGCCTTTGACCTTGTTGCGCGTATAGACTCCCGCGGCGGCCGCGTCGCGGTCGCTTACGATGAGCGCAAGGTCGAGCTTACTCTTGTTTTTTCTTATCCCGCAATGTACGCCGGCTGCCTTGAAGCCTATCGGAGCGCACACGCCCTTTTCCGTATCTTTCATCTCAAAACGCGGGCGGCACAAAGTCCAGTCCGCAGTCCTCCTCTATGGAAAACATGATATTCATATTCTGGATCGCCTGTCCTGCGGCGCCCTTGACCATATTGTCTATCGCGCTCGTGATCACGGCTCTGCCCGTACGCGGATCGGCGAAAATCCCGATATCGCAGTAATTGGACATCCTTACGTCGCGGATATTGGCGGCTCTGCCGAGCGGAAGAACCCTGACGAATTTTTCGCCGCGGTAACGGTCGCTGTACAGCTTGTGCAGCTCCTCCGCCGTACACGGCGCGGTCAATCCGACGTACATGGTCGTTTCGATCCCTCTGTTGACGGGCAGCAGATGGGGCACGAACGTCACCGTGACCTTATCTCCCGCCAACGCGCTCAACGTCTGCTCGATCTCGGGCGTGTGCCTGTGCGCAGCCGCCTTGTATGCCGAAAACGCCTCGTTGCAGTTGGGGAAATGCGTAGTGTCCGTCAGACCTCTGCCGGAACCCGTCACCCCCGACTTGCTGTCTATGACCATGCTCTTTTCCGCTATACCCGCCTCGAAAAGCGGAGCGGCGCCGAGAGCTACCGAAGTGGGATAACACCCGGGATTGCCTATTATCGGCTGCCCGCGATAGGCGGAACGGTGCAGTTCGGGAATGCAGTAAAGCGCTTTTTCGTGCAGATCGGGTCTTTTGTAACTCTTGCCGTACCATTCGGCATATTCGCTCTCGCTGTCAAGACGGAAGTCCGCTCCGAGATCGATCGTTTTTTTGCCCGCCGCAAGACATTTTCCGGCAAGTTCCTCGCTGAGTCCGTGCGGAAGCGACGCAAAGACGACGTCGCACTTTTCGACGACTTCGTCCGCGCCCGTCAGCACGAGATCGCATATCCCGTACAGATTGGGATATACGTCGCTCAACTTCTTGCCCTCGTAACTCACCGACGAGACCGCCTCGACGCGGGCTTGCGGATGCGACGCCAACAGTCGTACGAGCTCCGCGCCCGCATATCCCGTCGCGCCGACGATTCCTGCCTTTATCATTCTTCCTCTCTCCACGGTTTGAGCACCGTGCTTCTGATCTTTTCGATATGCGCCGCTACGGCTTCGGGAGCGGGGCCTCCGACCGCCTTGCGCCCCTTGACGCATCCGATCAGATCTATGGCGTCGTACACGTCGCTGTCGAACAGTTCGCTCGACGCCTTAAAGTCTTCGAGCGGCAGTTCGTCCAGCCCGATGCCCTTTTCCGTACACTTCGCGACGAGCGCTCCCACAACGGCGTACGCGTCGCGGAAAGGCATCCCTTTGCCCACCAGATAGTCCGCGCAGTCGGTGGCGTTGATAAATCCCTTCTTTGCCGCGGCGAGCATATTCTCTTTGATAAACCGCGCCGTTTTCAGCATCGGGACTATGATCGAAAGGCACTGTTTAAGCGTATCCGCGCTGTCGAACACCGCCTCTTTGTCCTCCTGCATATCCTTGTTGTAAGCGAGCGGCAGCCCTTTGAGCACGGTCAGAAGCGTGACCAGATCGCCGACGGTCCTGCCGGTCTTGCCGCGTATGAGCTCGCATATATCGGGATTTTTCTTCTGCGGCATGATGCTGCTTCCGGTCGCATATGCGTCGTCCAGTTCCACAAACTTGAACTCCCAGCTGCACCACATTATTATCTCTTCGGACAACCTCGACAGATGCGTCATGGTAAGCGCCGCCGCGCTGCAAAACTCCACACAGTAGTCCCTGTCGGAAACTCCGTCAAGGCTGTTGGCGCAGGGAGCGTCGAAGCCGAGCATCTTCGCAGTGTATTCGCGGTCGATCGGATATGTGGTCGTAGCGAGAGCGCCGCAGCCGAGCGGCGATTCGTTCATCAGCTCGAAGCAGTTGAAGAACCTCGTCATGTCCCGTCTGAACATCTCGACGTACGCCATCATATGATGTGCGAGCGTGATCGGCTGAGCGCGCTGCAAGTGCGTATATCCCGGCATCACGGTTTCGAGATTGTTTTCGGCTATGCCGACCAGCGTTTCGACGAGTTTGCGCAGCATGCCCACGATCTCGTCGATACGCTTGCGCATATACATACGCAGATCCACGGCGACCTGATCGTTACGCGACCTTGCGGTGTGCAGCTTTTTGCCGGGAGCGCCGAGCCTTTTGGTCAGCTCCTCCTCGACGAACATATGGATATCCTCGGCTTCCGGATCGAACGCCAGCCTGCCCTCGGTGATATCGTCCGCGATCGCGGCAAGTTCGGAAGCGATCTTCTTCGCCTCCTCCTCGGTCACGATCCCCTGTCTGCCCAACATCGTCACGTGCGCTATGCTGCCCGTGATATCTTCGAGATACATCGCGCTGTCGAACGATATCGAACTGTTGAAATCGTTGACGCGCTCGTCGAGCTCCTTGGAAAATCTGCCTTTCCAGAGTTTCGCCATTACTTGTTACCCTTGTTTTTGAGTTTCATCATTGCCTGAACCTTTATCGGCAGTCCGAAGAGGTTGATGAATCCCGCGCTGTCTTTCTGATCGTAAACGTCGTCTTCCGCAAAAGTGGCTATATCCTCGTCGTACAGCGAGTACGGGCTGGTGACTCCCGCGTTGACTATGTTGCCCTTGTAAAGTTTGAGCCTGACGTCGCCGGTGACCGTCTGCTGAGTGCTGTCCACGAATGCGGAGAGCGCTTCGCGCAGCGGAGTGAACCACTGTCCGTTGTAGACGAGATCGGCGAATTTGACCGCAACGTGCTGTTTGAAATGCATCGTTTCCTTGTCGAGGCAGAGCGTTTCGAGCACTTCGTGAGCGTGATAAAGTATCGTGCCGCCGGGGGTCTCGTAAACGCCGCGCGACTTCATGCCGACAAGTCTGTTCTCGACGATATCGGCGATACCGATACCGTTTTTGCCGCCGAGTTCGTTGAGTTTCGCCACGATATCGCTGCCCTTCATCTTCTTGCCGTCAACGGCAACGGGCACGCCTTTCTCGAAAGACACCGTGACGTAAGTCGGCTCGTCGGGAGCCTTTTCGGGACTTACGCCCAGCTCGAGTATCTTGTCGTAATCGGGCTCGTTGGCGGGATCTTCCAGATCCAATCCCTCGTGGGAGAGGTGCCACAGGTTCTTGTCTTTGCTGTAATTGGTCTCCCTGTTGATCGCAAGAGGCACGTTGTGGGCCTCGGCGTAATCTATCTCCTCGTCGCGCGACTTGATATTCCATATACGCCACGGAGCGATTATCTTCATCTCGGGCGCGAAAGCCTTTATCGTCAGTTCGAAGCGCACCTGATCGTTGCCCTTGCCGGTGCAGCCGTGGCAGATGGCATCGGCGCCCTCCGCCAAAGCGATCTCTACGATCTTCTTGGCGATGACGGGTCTTGCGAAACTCGTGCCGAGCAGATACTTGCCCTCGTAAACGGCACCCGCTTTCAGCGTCGGGAATACGTAATCGTCCACGAACTCGTCGGTAAGATCGGCGATATACAGCTTGCTCGCGCCGGTCTTGATAGCCTTCTCTTCCAGTCCTTTGAGTTCCTTTCCCTGTCCGACGTTGCCTGCGACCGCTATGACCTCGCAGCCGTCGTAATTCTCTTTGAGCCACGGTATGATTATGGACGTGTCCAATCCGCCCGAATAAGCCAAAACGACTTTCTTTATCTTGTTACCCATGAGTTACACCTCGCGTTGTTGATATTGATATATTAGTACAATGTGCGCGCAAAAGCAAGCGTTTTTGCATCTATTTTTATAAATATTCAAATATTACCGCAATAAGCCGATTATTATTCACTATTTTGCATAAATATTGAAATATACAGATGTTTTATGCATAAAAATACAGTCATGGCACGCAGACCGTTCCGCAAAAGTCCGCAGCCGCCGCTCTGTCGTCGGAACGGGCTTGTAATCGTCCGCCGCGCGTGTTATCATCTTTATATGGAAAAAACTCTTATATTCGTAAACGGCACAATGGGTTCGGGCAAAACTACGGTCTGCCTCGAACTTGCTTCGCTCATCGCCGATTCCGTCTTTCTCGACGGCGACTGGTGTTGGTTTTCCGATCCGTTCAAGGTCGACGACGCGACGAAAAAGGTCGTTATCGACAACATCTCTCATTGCCTGAACAATTTCCTTGCGTGCGGTTCGTGGAGGGTCGTGATCTTCTGTTGGGTCATGGACGATCCGACGATCGCGGAGACGGTTTTGAAAAGACTCGACTTAAACGGCGTTCGCATCCTGCGTTTCACTCTGGATATCGACGACGGAGAACTCCGCAAGCGGTTGGAAAAAGATATCCGCGGCGGCAGCCGCCGCCCGTCCGTTACCTCGGACGCGATCAAACGACTGCCTCTTTACGCAGAACATCCCACAATACATATCGACGTATCGGAACTTACGGCGAAAGGCGTCTCAAATAAGATACTGTCGTACCTGTGACGGTACGCGAAAAAGGACGGCGCCTGCCGTCCTTTTGTCTGCGCGATATATGCGGCTCGATCATCGTGAGGTCAAGGACACGTCCGAGAGATCGAATCCTCCCGACATCGAATACTCGCCGAAAGCGCTTCCCGCCTGCTCCGCCGTCTGCGCGGGATTGGGCGAAAACGCGAGCTTTTCTCCGCCGAGCCCTTCCGTAAGCGCGTACAGCACCCAATCACGGGTAACGTTGTGGATATCTCCTACCGATCCGTAAGTCTGCGTCAGTCCGTCCATGAGCACGTAATTCGTCTTCTCGGTCAAAACTCCGTCCACGTATTCGTCGCTGCCGTAAGACTTGTACGCTATCGCCATACCGCAATAGAGATCTATCGCCGCTCCGCTGCCGCTCATGGACTCTACTGCCTGAGCGAATACCTGCGCGCAGTTCTTGCCCGATAATGACTCTCCCGTGATATCCAGCTCTCCGGACAGCCCTGTGGACGGGATATAGGGGTCCGCCAGCACTATTCTCTGCGGCAGGATCGCGTCGGATACCAACAGTCCCATAGCCGACATACCGTACAAAGTGTATGCCGCGGCGGTTACCATCTGCGCTCCGAAAGAGTGCCCGACGAAATACACCGGAGCGCCCTCGTAGTCCTGCATCGACGTCACGAACTCCCTCGCGAATTCGCCCGCGAGCGAAACGTCGACAAGATCGGCTTTTTCGGCGGCGACTGCGCTGTCAGTGAAGTTTTTCGACCAGATCAGTCTGTGCATGGAAAACAACTGTTTTGCGTATGCGTTCCATTTGAAATACGCGACGTTGTACCCCGCGTCTTTGAGCGCTTTGGCATAATCGACGTCGACCGAGATCCCATCCTCTTTGGACGAAATAAGTGCGGAAGTGACGGTCGTCAGAGGCTCGTCCTCGCCCTGCGTTTTCCATCCGTGGGAATAGACCACGGTCGGTTTGGACGGATCGTAATATTCGAGCGGAAGCTCGGAAGAAGCACGGAGCATCTCCCCGTCCTCTCCGTCGGGTCCGTACCACCACAGACCGTATTTCGTATTGTCGGTATTGACCTCGTATTCCGAGATCGGCGTGACGCATCCGGTCAGCAATACCGCGGACATTACCGTCAGCGCGACTATGACCGCGCACAACGCGGAAGCGAGAAGCGCCGTTTTCGTTTTCGGATAGTTTTTTGTCATAAGCATTCTCCGCCTTTAATTATAATACGGACGGGCACGTCGGGTCAAGTACGCGTTTTGCCGCAGCTGTACTTGACAAAATTAACGCGCTCCGCGCCCGCAAGTCCCGCACGTCGCCGCGATCCGTGCGCGGTTTCCGCCGATTTGTTTATCTCATCGTCTGTTTATCTAGTCGACCGACAGTCTTTTGTGCCGCGATCCGTGCGCGGTTTCCGCCAATTTGTTTATCTCATCGTCTGTTTATCTAGTCGACCGACAGTCTTTTGTGCCGCGATCCGTGCGCGGTTTCCGCCAATTTGTTTATCTCATCGTCTGTTTATCTAGTCGACCGACAGTCTTTTGTGCCGCGATCCGTGCGCGGTTTCCGCCAATTTGTTTATCTCATCGTCTGTTTATCTAGTCGACCGACAGTCTTTTGTGCCGCG
>ERZ1090861.330-NODE-330-length-30072-cov-34.321951_pt1 | contig 30072 bp, 26 predicted proteins | sample MGYA00478482_ERZ1090861 | MGnify/ENA primary metagenome ERZ1090861 (study PRJEB33644, sample SAMEA5815744) | chicken gut metagenome | biome: Chicken; feature: Gastrointestinal Tract; material: Caecum | place: Ireland | collected 2019-01-01 | study: A study of the... | reverse complement strand
ACTCCAAATCATGGTGTTTTTCGTAAAATTTTGGCGATTACACGTTAAAATATTCGGTTGGTTTATTCTGTGTTACCTGGCCCGAGCAGGCCCTGCGGGCCAACATCCACTGTCAGATCTCGCTGGCGCTCAACCGCATCTATACCGAGTGGTATCCGTCCCGCGGGTACAATTTCAATATCACCGGTTCGCCCGGGTACGACCAGGCTTACGTCCACGGGCGCACCGTCTTTGACGTGATGGTCCGGCTCACCGACGACATTTTCAGCACCTTCATCCGCAAGACCGGCACCGTCAACCCCTACTTTTCCGAGTACTGCGACGGCAAAACGGTGTCCTGTCCAGGCCTCAAGCAGTGGGGGACCGTCACTTTGGCCGAGCAGGGCCGCAGCGCCCTGTCCATCCTGCGCTACTACTACGGCAATGACGTCGAGGTCATCCGCACCTCCAACATCGCTTCCATCCCCGAGAGCTATCCCGGCAGCCCGGTGCGCCGGGGCGACCGCGGGCCCAGCGTCTTTACCCTCCAGCGCCAGCTCAACCGCATCACCAAGGACTACCCCTTCTTCGGCACCCTGACGCCGGACGGCATTTTCGGCGAGCAGATGGCCGAAACAGTCAAGCGGTTCCAGCGGCAGTTCAGCCTGACCGCCGACGGCGTGGTCGGCCGCCAGACCTGGTATAAGATCAGCTATATCTACGTCTCGGTCAAGGACCTGGCCGAGCTGACCAGCGAGGGCGAGACCTCCTCCGGCGTCCTGTCGGACGGCACCTGGGGCGGCACCGTCCTGCGCACCGGCTCCCGCGGGGGCGCGGTGGAACAGCTGCAGTTCTGGCTCAACACCATCAGCCAGTATGTGGCCTCCATCCCCTCGGTGTCGGTGGACGGCAGCTTCGGCAGCAGGACGGCGGCGGCGGTCCGCGCCTTCCAGCGCCGGTACGGCCTCGCCGTGGACGGCGTGGTGGGCGAAGCCACCTGGAACGCCATTTACGCCCAGTTCTTCAGCATCCAGTCGGACAACGGCACCCCCAACGCCTACCCCGGCACAGCGCTGCGCCAGGGCGACGAGGGGCAGAACGTCCGCCTGGTCCAGTTCTGGCTCAAGATCGCCCGCACCGTCTACACCGCCCTGAACAACCCCACGGTGGACGGCCAGTTCGGCGCGGCCACCAAACGGGCCGTCGAGGCTTTCCAGCGGTACTTCGGGCTGACGGCCGACGGCGTGGTGGGCCGCACCACCTGGAACAAGCTCCGGGAGGTGTACACCGACATCGCCAACGACCTGCTGGCCGAGGGCCTGCGCCCCGGCGCGTTCCCCGGCGTGCTGCGGCGGGGCGCGTCCGGCCGGGCCGTGCGCGAGCTGCAGTATTACCTCTACCTGATGCACACCTACAATCCCAGCCTGCCCTCGGTGAACATCGACGGCAATTTCGGGGCGGCCACCGAGGCGGCAGTCCGCGCCTTCCAGCGGTCGGCGGGCCTGACGTCCGACGGCGTGGTGGGCCGCGCCACCTGGGAAAACCTCTACGCCCAGGCCAACATCCTGCGGCAGGCAGGGCCGGTGGTCACGGTCAACCGGATGGCCTACCCCGGCGCGCCCCTGGAGGTAGGCTCGGAAGGGCCCGCCGTGCTCTATTACACGGTGCTGCTCACCCGCATCGCCTACTATTACAACGCCGTTTCCAGCCCCGGCACCGGTTCGGTCTACACCGACCAGACCGCCGCGGGCACCCGCAGCCTGCAGCATCTGCTGGGCCTGCCCGAGACCGGCGAGGTGGACGCCGACACCTGGGAGGCCGCCGAGGGGCTGGGCCTGGCCCTGCTGACCGGCGCGCTGGAACCGGGCGCCGACCCCATCCCCCAGCTGAGGGAGGACTGAGCCATGGCCCGCCTGCTTGTTTACGACAACTATGAGGACCGGGTCTACACCTATTCCAGCGTCAACGAGAACGACTCCATGCCCTACAGCACCGAGAGCACCCTGCTGGTGCGGGAGTTCCGGGGCGAGTCGGGCAGCCCCACCCTCTGGACCACCACCTCCGCCATGGAGGCCTGGAACCTGACCCGCCGCCGGTACGGCCGGGGCATCCACGTGGGATACGCCTTCCGCCGCATCTGGGAGGGCGGCCACGGCACCCGCAGCCAGCACTACGCAGGCGTCTCCTTTGACGTGGGGCAGACCACCACCCAGGCCCACCGCACCGAGATCTTCAACGCGGCCCTCCGCACCGGGGCCTGGGGCTATGTGGAACCCCTCTCCCTCACCCCCACCTGGGTCCACTTCGACCGGCGGTACGGGGTGCCCGCCTGCTCGGGCACCACCTCGGGCTACCCCACCCTCCGCCGGGGCAGCCGGGGCTGCTACGTCATGATCCTGCAGGACGCCCTGTCCACCCTGGGCTATATCACGGGCGAGCGGATCGACGGTGTGTTCGGCGTCCTGACCGAGAACGCCCTCAAGGGCTACCAGCTGCGCAACTGGCTGACCGTGGACGGCATCTGCGGCTGCAACAGCTGGGCCAAAATTTCCACCTCGGTGCTGGGCATCGGCCGGACGGCCACGACGATAGACTGATAAGTAAATTTAAACGGCAGCCTCTGCCAAGAGACTGCCGTTTGCCTTATTATTCAAGCAGAAAAGTGCAACGTTTTTATGCTAAAACGTAACCAATCCTATTCACACCAATGACCCCACGCCGTAAAATTGTAATACCAATTGTTTCATATTTTGATTTGACAACTTCGGCTGCTGACGTTTTTATCCTTGCAATATCAGTTTTTTCAATTTGTATTTGCGGGATTGGTACGGTTTCGATTCCCATTTCATGCAAAACTTTGTCCGGTAATTCGTAATTTTGTTCTACTAAGCCAAAGCAGGTAAATCCTGTATCTATACAGAGAGCAATCAATTTATTTTTTCCAATATTATAAGCAACACAAAATGCCGTTCCGACCAAACTGCCTAAGAGATATCCAATAGCAGGCAACTCAAATCCAAGGGCCTGTCCTATCATACCACCAATATGTGTACCAATCACATACCCCCCTGAAGTAACAACCATATCCACCATCGCGTCACCCATTTGCTGGGCACTCATCTTTCCAGCCGCAACGAGGATGCTGTTTTTTACAGTCTGTATCACTAAAGCTGTTACGGCTCCTAAAACAGTTGGGTTGACACGTATAAAAGCCTCACCTAACGCCCCCTTTCCACACATAATCATCAATAAAGCGGAAACCGATCCATGAAGGAATCCCTCTGCCCCAGAAGAAATTCCTTTTATCCCAATTTTCTCAATTTGCTGAACGTCAATTTCTCCCTCCTTAATTAGAAAATCGATTGCCTTATAAATTTCTGGAGCAAGTTGAATAGCTAAAGATATAACCGCTGTTGTATACCCAGCTTTCATTGCTTGTTTCAGCATATACTTTGTTGTAATCGTACTATTTGGCGTCACACCATGATCTTCTGCTCGAAATTCTTTTTTCTTGCTTTCACATGCAATTTCTTCCAGTTCTTTCCTGCTCACTCTTCTGGCATGGATACCTTCATCATTTTCAATAACGTCAGTAAGTTTCATCTCTGTTTCCGCATAAACTTCAGACACGTCCGTTCTCATACTCCGATTTCTCAAAGCTTGTTGGTGCGCTATTGCTTTTGCATCAGAAAGTTGGTCGGTAGGAATCAATCTCTCCTGACCATAGTAGCTGGCCTGTCCAGTTTCAGGATTAAACTTTGCCTGTGCTTTTACACTTTGCTTTGCAGTCGTATAAGATTTTGCACTGTAGCTTTTGCCGGAATTCGTTTGGATATCAACAGAATCTTTCACTGTACTATGTAGAACGGTGGCTCTGTCAGCAGAATCAGCCGCAGTCGCATCTACATTAAATGTTCCTGCACTCCATTCCTCGAACATATATCCTTGTAGCTGGGCAACTCCAAGATTTCTGTATTGGTGCTGATTGATATTTTTTTCAAGCTGTTCAATAGCCGCCTCTACTACATTGACGTATTCTTGTCCCATTTGTGCAGCTACATCTACCCCCATAATTTCAGCAGCGAATTTCCACCCTTGTTCCACTTCATGTTTTGACTGCATGGACAACTACCTCACAGATTCATAAATTGCTCCAGTCCATCTTCATAAAGATGAAACACACCATAAAACATCATCTGTCGCTTCATCAGTGATTTATTTCTAAAAAGCTCCTCCGATTTCAAAGCCACCTGATTACCCACCTTATCAACCGCATTTACTCCAAAAGAAAGCGCTTTTCTGGCAACCTTGAGCATACCTTTCTTGTGTTTTTTCTTTTTAGCATTCATATTTTCTGAAAGTGCACTTGTGACCATCTCTTCCGGTACAACTTCAACTTCTTCATCCTGTTTTTGCTCAGTTTCTTCCTCAGAATCAAGATTTTCTTTTGGGATTTTCAAAAACTCAGGAATCGGAAGATTTGATAGCTTTACCAGAAACTCATCATATTCTGTGCGTTTGGTCAAAATTTTAGGATTTGCAAACACAACTGCCTGATTTCCCGCCCAGCCAAATTTCACTCCATATTCACTGTATTTAATATCTATTACAGGAATCAAATCATCTGTACCTTTAACATCACCAAGAAACAATATTTTCTCCTTTATGTTCCCAGCCTTTTTGTTATCCAGCCAAACTTTTTCCGTCCATGAAACAATATTGATAGAATTGTCCCGAGTCCCGACAATTTCTTGGTTATCATCATGGCTCTCCACCAGCTTTTTTAACTGGTTCATTAACAACTCATCCTTATACACAACGATAAGCGTCTTTTTTGTTTCAAACATATATAGTTTCCTCTACTCTCTAATATTTTCGTGTTTCTCTGGCATTCTGAACGAATTACCAGTTAGGAATCTCTACTTATATCTTACATAATATACCAAAAAGACATAAAGTCAACATTCTTTTGTTAAATCGTCGTCTTTCATAGGCAATGTTCCTTCCCCTCTGGATTTCACTTATCTTATAACATTCTCCTCTTCAGTTGCAAACCCTGGCGAAACGTGCTAAAATGTTCAAAACACGAAGCAAAGGAGAGGGAATGTAAGGATGGAATTTTCCAAGCGGATGAAGCTGTTCGGGGACGAGATCTTCGCGGCCCTGAACGACAAGAAGGTGGCTCTGGAGGCCCAGGGCCGCACGATCTATAACCTGAGCGTGGGCACGCCGGACTTCGCCCCCGCGCCCCACATCGTCAAGGCGCTGACCGGCGCGGCCGCCGACCCCGAAAACTGGAAGTACAGCCTGCGGGACATCCCCGAGATGCTCTCCGCCGTCTGCAGCTACTACAAGCGCCGCTTCGGGGTGGACATCACCCCCGACCAGGTAGCCAGCTGCAATGGCAGCCAGGAAGGCTGCGGCCACATCGGCATGGTGCTGTGCGATGAGGGCGACACCGTCCTTCTGCCCAACCCCTGCTACCCCGTGTTCATCGCCGGGGCCAAGCTGGCCGGGGCTGTGCCCTACTACTATCCCCTGGTCAAAGAGCACAACTTTCTGCCCTATGTAAAGGACATTCCCGAGGACGTCGCCCGCCGGGCCAAGTATATGATCGTCTCCCTGCCCGCCAACCCCGTGGGCAGCGTGGGCAACCCCGCCCTGTATGAGGAACTGGTGGCTTTCGCCAAAAAGTACGACATCCTCCTCATCCACGACAACGCCTACAGTGACATCATCTTCGACGGGGCGGAGGGCCGCAGCCTGTTCAACACCCCCGGCGCCATGGATGTGGGCGTCGAGTTCTTCAGCCTGTCCAAGAGTTTCGACGTCACCGGCGCGCGGATCAGCTTCCTGGTGGGCCGGCCCGATGTGGTGGCGGCTTTCCGCCGGCTGCGGGGCCAGATCGACTTTGGTATGTTCCTGCCCATCCAGCAGGCGGCCATCGCCGCCCTCACCGGTCCGCTGGACATGGTCAAGGAGCAGTGCGGCGTCTACCAGCAGCGCCGGGACGCTTTGTGCGGCGGCCTGCGCTCCATCGGCTGGGATGTGCCCGACAGCCACGGCAGCATGTTCGTGTGGGTGCCCATCCCCGCCAAGTACGCCAGCAGCATGGATTTCTGCATGGACCTGGTGGAAAAGAGCGGCGTGCTGTGTACCCCCGGTTCCAGCTTCGGCCCTGCGGGCGAAGGCTACGTCCGCTTTGCCCTGACCATGCCCGCCGAGCGGATCGCCCAGGCGGTGCAGGCCATTGCGGACAGTGGCATCCTGAACTAAAAACGTTGAGCCGGGAGGCGTGCCTCCCGGCTTTTTTGCTGCGGAAAATTTTTTTGAAACACTTTGCCCCTCCCGTTCGTCTAACAGACAGAAGCGGCCGCGAGGCAACAGCATGGCCGGGCCGCCGGCAGGAGGTGAATCTTTTGTGGGAAACGCTCTATGACAGCTTTTGGGACAAACTGGTCCGCTTCTGCTGCCGCCTGACCCGGGACGAGGACGCCGCCGAGGACCTGGCGCAGGAAACTTTCCTGCGGGCCATGGGCCACGCGGGGCTGCTGGCCGGCCTGAGCGCGCCCCAGCAGAAGGCGTGGCTTTTCGAGACGGCCCACAACCTTTTCTGCGACGCCGCCCGCCGGGCCGCCAGGGAAAAGGAGCTGCTGGAAAAGTACGCTCCGCCCCCCGAAGAAGAACCCGCCGACGATACCGCTTCCGCGGCCATGTCCGGGGTGGAGCTGTCCGCCGTCTTTCAAAAGCTCCCCCTGCGGGACGCCGCCCTCTTTTTCATGCGGTACGACGCGGGCTACACCGCCGCCGAGCTGGCTCAAATGACCGGCGAGCCCGCCGCCACCATCCGCACACGATTGCACCGCATCCGCAAACAGTTACAGCAAGCACTCAAGGAGGACTAAAACCATGGGCAAAAAACTTGTGATCGACACCATGTTCTGCGACCTGCGCAAAATGCAGGAATCTACCCTCGCTCAGTACGACAGCATCAAGATCAACGCCATGATCGTCATGACCAACGCCCGCGCCCGGGAGCTGATGAGCCGCTATCCCTTCGAGATGGACTGTATGCACACCCTGGACCTGGACGACGAGACTACCCTGAACACCGTCAACGGCAAGACCCTGTTCACCGGCCGCAACACTCCCAACGGGCGGCAGTATCTGGTGGTCAACGGAATGATGACCATTACCCCCGACGCCGGGGACGCCCTGCGCCAGTATATGGGCCTGATGATCAACGGGATGGTCTACTGCCCCGACTCGCTGGCCACCGTGCTGGCCAGCAAGGCCGCCATCAACGGCAAGGTGGAGACCTACCCCGACGGCGCGGTGGTGCTCAAAAGCAACGCCGTCATCGACCGGGCCTTTGCCCTGCGGGCCGAGCCGGGCCGCCTCTACTGGGCTTCCAAGCGGCTGATCGCGGTGGACGACGCCGTTGACGGGGACGAGCTGGCCGCCAAGGGGGTGCGCTTCTCCGCGCGGGAGGCCTACCTCACCGAGAGCCTGGCCGAAAGCCTGGCCCCTCTGTTCGACCCTGACACCAAACTGACCATCCTGCCCGACGGCATCGCCGTGGAGCAGGACGACCTGACTCTGAACGGCACGGCCCTGCGCCGCTTTGGGGACAGCCTGCTGGTGCTGGGCGACCTGCGCCTGACGGAGGACTGCGCCGAAGCCCTGAGCAACCTGGAATACCTGCAGGTGGAGGGCGACGTCTATCTGCCCGAGAGCCTGTCCGACGCCCTGGACGCCGTCACCGAGACCATTCTGGACGGCGAAGTCTACTACCTGCCCGGCAAACCCCTGTTCGACAAGCTCAAACTCAAGGTGGACAAAAACCTGCTGGACGCTTTCCCCGACGGGCTGACCCTGGTGGGCTGCACCGACGTCACCCTCGCGGACGATCTGACTTCCGCCGACGTCATTGACCGCCTGGCCTTCTACGACTGCAAGACCGTCACCTGCCCCACCGCTCTGGAGAGCGCGGTGCAGGCGGTCTCCAGCGACGTGAACAGCATCGCCCTTTCCGACGCGCCGGACGGCGGCGCTCCCCAGCCCGACGCCGATACCCAGTGTATCGACGCCATGAACTACGTGCTGTAAACAAAAAAGCGGCCCGCCCCCGCCGGGGCAAAGCCGCTCAATTGAACCCGTATACTTCCTGCCATGCCCCGCCCGGTGTCTCAGCCCCGGGCGGGTTTTTGTCGGCCGCTGCGGGCCGGGCGCGTCAGTTCACGATGTTTTCCCCTTTCCCTTCGAGGAAGGTGGCAAGATTGTTCGCCGTGATCTCCAAAAGGCGTTTGAGGGCCCCGCCGGTGGCCCACGCCACGTGGGGGGTAAAGAGGGTGTGTGGAGCTTTGCGCAGGGGGCTGTCCGCCGGCAGGGGCTCCACCGCAAAGGCGTCGGCCGCATACCAGCCCAGACGCCCGCTTTCGAGCGCGGCGGCCACGGCGGCCTCGTCCACCAGCGCGCCCCGGGCGGTGTTGAGCAGGATGGCCCCCGGCTTCATTTTGGCCAGGGCTTCCACCCCGATCAGCCCGCGGGTGGCGGGGGTGGCCGGACAGTGCAGGCTGACCACGTCGCTTTCGGCCAGCAGGGTGTCCAGACCGACGAACGTCACCCCGTCGGCGGCGTACTCCGGTCGGACGGTGCGGGTCCAGACCAGCACCCGCATCCCGAACGCCTGCGCCAGCCGCGCGGTCTGCCGCCCGATGTTGCCGTACCCGCAGACGCCGAAGGTCTTGCCGTACAGCTCCACCTGGGGCAGGATGCCGTACCCGGCCGGGATGTCCAGCTGCCAATAGCCGTCCCGGAGAGCGCGGTCCTGCCGCTCGGGGCACTGGCACAGGGTCAGCAGCAGGCTGAACACCATCTGGGCCACGCTGTAAGTGGAATAAGCCGGCACGTTTGCCACGCTCACCCCGTGGCGGCGGCAGGCTTCCAGGTCCAGGTTGTCGGTGCCGGTGGCGATGATGCCCACCCAGCGCAGGTTGGGGCACTGGGACAGGATAGCCTCGTCCATCCGGCACTTGTTCAGCACCACCAGCTCGGCGTCCCCGATCCGCGGGGCGATCTGCTCATAGGGGGTGCGGACGTACTCCACCACGTCCGGCACCAGGGCCCGCAGCCCCGACCAGTCCAGGTCGCCCGGCTCCATCACATAGCTTTCGAGAATGACCAGTTTCATCGTTTTACTTCCCTTTCCGTTTTTTACAGCGGGCAAAGCCCCAGCGAGGTGCCTGCGGCGGTGGTCTCGCTGGATACCGCGCCCCAACCCCGGCCCAGCAGCGCCGCCAGTTTGGGCCGGTCCGCCAGCGGGACCCAGACCAGTTCCGCCGGGTGCAGCCCCGGCGCCCGGGCAAACAGCCAGCAGGGCGCAAGGCCGCTGAGCGGCCGGGCCGCCCGCAACGCCAGCCCGGCTTCTAAGTACACAGGCAGAAGTTCTTCGGCCTCGGGGGTGGCCTCCAGCGCCGCCCAGACCGGGCCCGCCCCGGCATGACGGCAGGCCGGCGTCAGGGCCGCGTCCAGCAGGCTGGATAGCAGCGCCCGATCCCCCACCGGCGGCCCCAGCAAAACGCCCCGGCCCAGCCCATGCCGGCCCAGAAACCGCCGCAGAGAGGCCGCGGCCTCCACGTTGGCGGTCAGCGGCAGTTCGATCACAGCGGCCAGCGGCTCGCCGCGGGGGCCGCACACCCCCGCCGCCTGCCCCACCGCCAGCATCCGCAGCACCTCGCTGCGGGGGCGGTAAAAGCCGGAGGCCTCCCGCCGGGCCAGCAGGCAGAATTCCTCGGCCGACAGGCGGCGCGGCCGGACCGCCGGTTCACATAATTGCAGCATATAGGTTCCGATCCCCTTCCTGCAGGCGTGCCGCCTGCACGGCCTATTGTACCAGAAGGGGCCGGGCGCTTTGTGTCAAACGGGGTCGTCGAGACAAACTTCCTCGCTCAGCACCTGGCCGATGGGTTTGGCGATGCACAGATCGGCCGAGCGGTCGGCGGCGGTGGGCTGCATATTGATGACCACCAGATGCCGCCCTCGGAAATAACGGATGAGCCCCGCCGCCGGGTAGACCACCAGGCTGGTGCCCCCGATGATGAGGGTGTCGGCCTTGCGGATGGCCGCGATGGCCCCCACCATGGTCTGCTCGTCCAGGCATTCCTCGTACAGCACCACGTCGGGCTTGACGATGCCGCCGCAGGCGGTGCAGCGGGGCACGCCGGTGCTGTCCGCTATAAAGTCCACGTCGTAAAACTTGCCGCAGTCCACGCAGTAGTTGCGCAGGGTGCTGCCGTGCAGCTCGTACACCGTTTTCGAGCCCGCCGCCTGGTGCAGCCCGTCGATGTTCTGGGTGACGACGGCCCGAAGTTTCCCTTCCCGCTCGAGCTTTGCCAGCCGCAGATGGGCCGCGTTGGGCTTTGCCCCGCGGACGATCAGCTTGTCCCGGTAAAAGCGGTAGAACTCCTCGGGGTTCTGCTCCCAGAAGGTGTGGCTGAGGATGGTCTCGGGCGGGTAATCGTACTTTTGATGGTACAGCCCGTCCACGCTGCGGAAATCCGGGATGCCCGACTCGGTGCTGACCCCGGCCCCGCCGAAAAAGACGATGTTCTTGCTTTCTGCGATGATGGCTTCCAGTGCCCTGACCATAAAGACCTCCCCTTTTCAAAACCGATGACTGACTTATGTTACACTAAGTATAGCATATTTTGCCCAGAAAGGAAGCGGGAGAGCCCGTGAGCTCCCCCGCTTTTTGCAGTTTAGGTCAGTTCCTGGCGCAGTAGGCTTCGATGGCCTGCCGGACGAACGCCGCGGCGCCTTCGCCGCCCGCCTGGTCGATGTTCCGCCGGAACCGCTCGTCCTCCGTGTACATCTGCCCCAGACTGTGCAGGACCTCGCCGGTGCAGGTGTAATAGTGTTCCGTGATGAACGCCTGCAGGGCGGCGGTTTTCTCCTGCACTGCCGGCGCGTCGGGCGGCAGCTGGCGCAGGGCGCCAAACCCGGCCAGCAGTTCCATCAGTTCCCGGCTGCTCTGTGCAATGCCGGCGGCGTCCTTTTGCGCAAACTCCTGGTAGGCGCTGGTGGCGCCCCATTTGGCTTTGGCCTCCGCCTTGTACTGTTCCATCTCGCTGGTATCAAACGGTTTGAAATCCATGATGACCTCTCCTTTCTTTTGCAGGGCACGGGCAAAGGCGATCAGGTCCCCGATATGCCGGTACTGCAGCTCCAGCAGGCGGATCTGCTGTTCCAGCGCCGCCGCGGGGTCAAAGTCCGGGCTGTCCAGAATGGCCTTGATCTCCTTGAGGGGAAACTGCAGCTCCCGGAACAGCAGAATGTTCTGCAGGCGGCTGAGGGCTGCATCGTCATACAGCCGGTAGCCTGCGCCGGTCACAGCCGCCGGCTTCAAAAGGCCGATGGCGTCGTAGTGGTGGAGCGTGCGCACGCTCACCCCGGCGATCCTGCTCACTTCTTTTACGGTCCGCATCGTCATCCCTCCCGTGTGATGCCAGTATACACTATGACGCTGCGTCAGGGTCAAGGGGGTCGGTCAAACTTTTTTACAGACGCAAAAAGGGGCGTGCCGCAGCGGCGCGCCCTTTTCCGTTCACCGGCAGTTTTCCGCAAAGAGCGCGCCCAGGTCGGTGAGGATGTCGTGGGGGAGCATCCCGTACTGGCCCAGACGTTCGGCGCAGCGGTCGGCGGCCGCGCCGTGGAGCCAGACCGCGCAGGCGGCGGCCTCGGGCGCGGGCAGGCCGCAGGCGGCAAGGCCGGCGGTCATGCCGGCCAGCACGTCCCCGCTGCCGCCCCGGGCAAGGCCGGCATTGCCGGTGGCGTTCCGCCACAGGCGGCCGTCGGGCGCGGCCACGATGGTGCGGTGCCCTTTGAGCACAATGGTGCAGCCCCATGCCCGGGCATACTGCGCGGCCACGCCGGGCCGGTTGGCCTCGATCTCGGCCACCGGAAGGCCGGTCAGGCGGGCCATCTCCCCCGGATGAGGGGTCAAAACCAGGCTGCCCGCCGGGCGGGGCAGCGCTTCACCGGCGGCAAGCAGGGCCGCCGCGGCGTTCAGGCCGTCGGCGTCCAGCACCACGGTGCAGGCGGCCCCGTCCACAAGGGCGCGCACCAGCGCCCGCGTATCGGAGGTATTGCCCATGCCGGGGCCCATCAGCAGGACGCCGGCCTTTTCCCGCGCGGCCAGCAGTTCCGCCGCCGCGCCGGCGCTGATGCCGCCGTCCGCCCCTTCCGGGCAGGGCAGCAGGCAGCATTCGGGCAGGCGGGCCGCCGCCGCTGCGATCACCGGCTCGATGGCCGCCAGGGTGACGATGCCCGCACCGGACCGCAGGGCCCCTTCGGCGGCAAGGTTCGCCGCGCCCCGGTAGCGCCGGCTGCCCGCGGCGAGCAGGACATGGCCGTAACTGCCCTTGTGGCTCTCCTGCGCCCTCGGCTGGATGCAGGAAAAGACAAAATTTTCGCTGAGCTGTTCCATCCCATTACACCTCCTGCTGGATATACTGGCGGATCTCCCGCTCGACCTCGTCCACTTCCTCGCGGAACTGGCGGGCCGAGACCCGCAGGGCTCCGTGCCCCAGAATGATGATCTGTTCCATCCCGTCCGAGGTAGCCACCCGGACCCGGCGCTCCCGGCCGATCTCGTGGGTGACACGCTCGATGTACATATCAGCCGTCTCGGCCTCCCGGGTGTAGACCACGTGGATGTTGTGGTACTGTTCCACCGTGCCGGGACTGCCCGGCACCCGGTAGGCGTCGAACACCAAAATCAGGACGCACTTTTTGAACCCCTGATAGTTGCACAGGATGTCCATCAGCTTTTGCCGGGCGGCGGCCAGGCTCTCTTTTGCCAGGGCGTTGAGGTCCTCCCAGGCAAAGATGATGTTGTAGCCGTCCACCAGCAGGTACTCAGGCAGGACGGTCCACTGCTGGGCGTTGAAGTCGGGCCGGCTGCTCTTGACCGTGCGGAACGCGGCCAGCGGGTCCCGCTTGATGGGCCCGTAGGTCTGCTCGAAAATTTTCATCAGCTCGGCGTCGTCCTCCAGGCTGGCCCGGAAGGCGGCAGCCCGCCGGGCGGGGGCGCTGTCTGCCGGGTCGGGGCGGGCAGGCTTGGCCTTGCCCCAGCCGCTTTCGACGTGCATATACTCCCGCACCTTGTTCCAGGGCACCACAAAGCCTGCCCCGTGGGCGCAGAACACCGAGTCAGGCGAGTTGTCCAGGTCGGCCTCGGGGTCGTAGCCGGCGGCCGCCACGATCTCGGCGGCATTGCGGCAGGGGCGGTAGCTGTCGGGCGTCAGGGTGATGCGTCCCCGGCCGTGGGTGTAGCCGGCCAGCTCCCGCGGGTAGCTCCGCAGCCCGCTGACCGGGGCAGAGCCTTCCAGGACGGCCGTCTCCCCTTCCTGGCCGGCGGGGCCGAAACTGCCCCCCAGCTGCTGGATATCGTTCATGGCGCGGCCGAGGTTTGCAGCCGGCAGCTCGATGCGGAAGTGGTACCACGGCTCGAGCAGGACGCTTTTCGTCATCATCAGGCCCTGGCGGACCGCCCGCAGGGCCGCCTGCCGGAAGTCGCCCCCTTCGGTGTGCTTGAGGTGGGCTTTGCCGGCGATGAGGGTGATCTTGACATCGGTGAGGGGTGCGCCGGTCAGCACGCCCCGGTGCTCTTTCTCCTCCAGGTTGGAGAGGACCAGCCGCTGCCAGTTGCGGGCCAGCACTTCCTCGCGGCAGTCGGCGTCGTACTGGATGCCGCTGCCGGGGGGCAGGGGTTCCAGTTTCAAGTGGACCTCGGCGTAGTGGCGGAGGGGCTCGTAGTGGCCCACCCCCTCCACCGGCTCGGCGATGGTCTCTTTGTAGAGGATGCCGCCCTCCCCAAAGGAGACGTCCAGCCCAAACCGGCGGGACAGCAAACTCTGCAGCACTTCCAGCTGGATCTCGCCCATCAGGCGGACGTGGATCTGCCCCAGCGTCTCGTCCCAGACCACGTGCAGTTCGGGCACTTCCTCCTCGATACGGCGGAGCTGGGCCAGGGCGGTGTGGACATCCGTGCCCTCGGGCAAAAGCACCTGGTATGTCAGCACCGGCTCGAGCAGCGGGTCGCCGGCGTCCCGCTCGGCCCCGAGACCCTCGCCGGGCTTTGCGTCGGCAAGGCCGGTCACGGCGCAGACCTGGCCGGGCAGCACCTCGCCCGCCAGGGTGTATTTTGCCCCCGAGTAGAGCCGCAGCTGGTCGGCTTTGGCGGACCAGCCCGCCCCCTCGGGGCCGCCGGCGAGGGTGTCCTTGACCTTCAACACGCCGCCCGTCACCCGCAGCCAGGTCAGGCGGGCCCCCTGCTCGTCCTGCGAGATCTTGAACACCCGCGCGCCGAAGTGCTCCCCGGCGGGGGCGGGACGGGTCCAGCGGGCAAGCCCTTCCAGCAGGGCGTCCACCCCGTCCAGCTTGAGGGCCGAGCCGAACCAGCACGGGAACACGTGCCGCCGCGCAATGGCGGTGACGATGTCCCCGTCGGACAGGGGCTCGCCCGCAAGGTAGGCTTCCATCAGGCGCTCGTCGCACAGGGCCAGGGCTTCGTCCCAGGCGGCGGCGTCCGCGCCGAAGTCCACAAAGCCCTCCCCCAGGCGGCGGCGCAGCTGGTCCAGCAGCGCTTCCCGGCCGGGGCCGGGCAGGTCCATCTTATTTACAAAAAGGAAGGTGGGCACCCGGCTGCGCCGCAGCAGGGCCCACAGCGTTTCGGTGTGGCTCTGCACCCCGTCGGGGCCGCTGATGACCAGCACCGCGTAATCCAGCACCCCCACCGTGCGCTCGGCCTCGGCCGAAAAGTCCACGTGGCCGGGGGTGTCCAGCCAGGCCACCTGGGTGCGGCCCCCGTCCAGCTGGAACAGGGCCTGCTTGGAAAAAATGGTGATGCCCCGGGCCCGCTCCAGGCTGTCGGTGTCCAGAAAGGCGTCCCGGTGGTCCACACGGCCCAGGCGGCGGATAGCCCCGGCGCGGTACAGCACCGCTTCGGACAGGGTGGTCTTGCCCGAGTCCACGTGGGCCAGCACCCCCACCACCAGGCGTTTTGTCGTGTCCTGCATGGGCGGCCCCCTTACAGGATGCTGGCGGCGATGCCGATGGCGGTCATCGGCACGCCCACGATCAGGCTGGCCAGCATACTGCACATAGCCTTTTCTTCGCTGCTGAGCTCGTCAAAGGAGACGATCTTCTCGTCTGCAAAGTCGGCCATGGAGTGGGTGGCGTGGCGCTTGCGCTGGCCGCGGGCCTCCCCCAGGCCCTTTTGCTTGTCCAAAAAGGGCACGCGCACCCCGTCCAGCCGCAGGTAGCTGACCCACGCCCAGCCCAGCAGGGCCGCGCCCACCGCAAAGCAGGGCGCTTCCCAGATGGTGAAGCGCCCGTCGCTGACAAACCGCTGCCACAGCAGGCACAGGCACGCCGAGATCACCAGCCGGCTGAACGTTTTGTACAACACCGCGTGGAACATATCGCTTTTATAAATAGAACGCAGTTTTTTCATAGCTTCTCCTTCTGCTTATACTTAGCTGATTTTATTGTACCACGTTTAGCGCCAAAAAGATAGCCGCGTTTGCCCGCGTCCACCGGCGGCGCACACATGGACCGGCCGGAAGGTCATGCAAGCTTTGCATTTCGTACAGGAGAAAAATGAAAGTCTTTCAACTTTTCACGCTTTTTTCACCCTTTTTCGGGCTTTGGGGGCAATTATAAGCACAAGTGAGGGGTCCGTTTTCTTGACAAGCCTACTTTATGATGGTAAAATACACGTGTGTTAAGGATTCTGCGGCGGGGCCCGGGTGGTGCCCAAATACAGACGCTGAGGTCTGTATTTGGGCCTTTTTGTATTCACCGGCGAAACACCGCCGCAGGAATAGGAACAGGCAAAATCTGCAACTCTTGCCGTGACACGAAGAATAACAGGGAGGATATAATCACATGAACGCAAACTTTGAAATCAGCCGCCGTTCGTTTCTGAAGGGCGCTGGCGCTGTGGGCGCTGCCGGCCTGCTGGCAGCCTGCGGCAGCTCCAGCTCCAGCACCGGCAGCACCGCCACTTCCGGCGCTGCTTCCGCCCCCGCTGCCAGCAACGGCGGCGCGCCTCTGACCGAATATATCTGGTATGAATCCGGCAACCGTGAGCTGGAGCGCTGGAACGTCCTGTACAGCCAGAGCGCTTCCGACTTCAACGTCCTGACCAACCTGGTGGACGGCCTGGTCAGCTACGACTGCTACGGCAAGCCCGTGCCCGCCATCGCTTCCAGCTGGGAGAGCAACGAGGATGCTTCCGTCTGGACCTTCCACCTGCGCGACGACGTGGATTGGTGCGACGTCAACGGCAACGTCATGGGCCACATCACCTCCAAGGACTTCCTGGTGGGCGCCGAGTGGGTCATCAACCAGTTCAAGAACGAGGCTTTCAACACCTCCATGCCCCTGCAGACTATTCTGAACGCCGAGGAGTACTACAACCACACCGTCGAGCTGGGCGACGCCGCCGCCGACCTGACCTACCAGGATATGCTCGACTTCGGCGTGGGCATCGAGGCTCCGGACGACTACACCCTGGTGTTCACCTGCAAGGATCCCTGCCCCTACTTTGTCACCGTGGCAAGCTATGTCTGCTTCTACCCCGCTTCCGAGGACCTCATCAACCAGCTGGGCATCGAAGGCTTCCGTGCTGCTACCTATGCTGAGATGTGGTACTGCGGTCCGTACCTGATCGAGGAGTATATCCAGGGCAACACCAAGAGCTATATCCCCAACCCCAACTGGTACGGCGCTGCGGACCACAGCCGTTTCGAGCGCATGACCATCCTGATCCTGGTGGACGGCACTATGGCCTACCAGCTGTATCAGAACCGCGAGCTGGACGAGTTCACTCTGGGCGAGTCCACCCTGACCACCATCACCAGCGACCCCAGCAACGAATACAACAGCCAGCTGTGCGAGAAGCGCCCCAACAAGTTCAGCTATCAGATGCACTTCAACTACCAGCGCCGCAACGAGGATGGCACTCCCGACGACAACTGGAACAAGGCCATCGCCAACACCGCTTTCCGTCAGTGCTTCACCCACGGCCTGGATCTGACCGCCTGGCTGACCCGCTATAACATGATCAACCCGCTGAAGTGCGAGAACGACTTCTACACCATGACCGGCGTCTGCTACAACAACGACGGCAAGGAGTACACCGATCTGGTGCGCGAGAAGATGGGCTGGGGCACTTACGACGGCGAAACCATGGTCCGTCTGCGCGGCGTCACCGACTTTGCCGACCTGAAGAAGCAGGCTATGGACGAGCTGAGCGCCATCGGCGTCACCTTCCCTGTGCACGCTCACTACCACATCCAGTCCGGTTCCACCTCCGCACAGGATAACGCCACCGTGCTGCGTCAGTGCTTCACCAACAGCTTCGGCGACGACTTCATCGTCCTGGATATCGACGAGTTCGTCTCCTCCGTCACGCAGGAGGTCGTCAACGCTCACCTGCACAGCTTTGTGGTCAACGGCTGGGGCGCTGACTTCGGCGATCCCATCAACTTCCTGGGCCAGGAGATCCTGCACGACGATAACGCTTACTACAGCCACAACTACAGCTATATCGCCAACGTCTACGAGGAAGGCCCCGCCGACTGGCAGGCTGACCTGATCGCCAAGTTCGAGGAGTTCACCACCATGGTCAACGACGCCAGCGCCATCGTGGACGACATCAACGCCCGTTATGACGCCTTTGCCGAGGCCGAGGCCTATATGCTGACCAACGTCCTGACCTGCCCGGCCAACCTGGACGTGTCCTGGACTCTGACCCACGCCAACGATTACTCCAAGATCAACGCCATGTACGGCATCTGCAACTACAAGTACGTTGACTGGGAGACCTCCGAGGAAGCCTATACCACGGAGCAGTATGAAGAGTTTGCGGCTGCTTATGAAGCCGCCATGCAGGCTTAATGCTGAAATATAGCGCGAAACGGCTGCTGCAGTCGTTTATCACCATCCTGATTGTTGTCACCGTCGTCTTTCTGATGATGCGGATGCTGCCCACGGACTACTACTTCACGGAAGATCAGCTGATGAAGTTCACCCCGGAGCAGAAAGAAGCAGCGTTGGAAGCCGCCGGTTTGCTCGACCCCATCGGCGAACAGCTGGTCCGTTTTTATGGGCAGTTGCTCCACCTGGACTTCGGTACCTCGCGGAGAATTCAAAACGGCATCGCTGTCACCAAGGTCATTGGCAGCAAGGTGGGTGTTTCGATCCGTATGGGCCTGATCTCCTTTGGTATTTCTCTGGTGATCGGCCTGCTGCTGGGCATTGCCCAGGCCGCCTTCAAGGGCAAGTTTATCGACTGGTTAGGCACCGTCTACACCGTCGTGGTCAACGCTGTGCCCTCTCTGGTGGTTTATTCTCTGGTATTGGTGCTGGGTTCCAAATATCTGGGATTCCCGTCTCTGTATTCGTCCCGTAATGTCGCCATGTCCAGCGTGTTACCGATCATCAGTTTGTCGCTGGCATCCATTGCAGGCTATGCGCTGTGGATGCGGCGGTATATGGTGGACGAAATGACGCGGGACTATATCAAGCTGGCCAAGGTCAAGGGTTTGAGCTACAGCCAGATCATGTTCCGGCACGTGCTGCGCAATGCGCTGGTGCCCATGGTCCAGTTCATCCCCCAGGCGCTGTTGCTGACGGTTGCCGGTTCGCTGCTGGTAGAGCAGTTCTATTCCGTGCCCGGCATGGGTCCCCTGCTGACCGACGCCATCAAGCGGTATGACACCAGTGTCGTGCAGACCGTGGTCATGTTCTACGCTGCCCTGAGCATTGTGGGCATCTTCCTGGGCGACGTGCTGATGATGCTGGTCGATCCGCGCATCACTATTTCGGAAAAAGGGGGTAACCGTTAATGGCCAAAGCATCGGATTTTGCGGGCAAAAAAGACGACGAGCTGTTTTACGTCGTTGAATATTCGCCCGAAGAGGCCGAGCGCATCGGTTACTCCAACTATTCCTACTGGGGCTCGGTATTCAAGAGCTTTTTGAAGAACAAGGCTGCGGTCTTTTTCCTCATTCTGTTCTTGGCGCTGACGATCTTTTCCTTCATTGCGCTGGCAATCGGCAAGTACGATTACCAGACCCTGGTCACTGACTCCACGCTGGCTTTCAAGAAGCCGAACGGCGAGTATTGGTTCGGTACCGACAACCTGGGCCGTGACTACTGGTGCCAGGTGTGGTACGCCACCCAGGTGTCCATCCGGCTGGCCCTGATCGTCGCCGTGGGCGAGAGCATCGTGGGCGTCATCTTCGGCCTGGTATGGGGCTATGTCCGCTCGTTGGACCGTCTGTTTACAGAGATCTACAACCTGTTTGACAGTGTGCCCTATATCATCTATATGACCCTGATTGCCCTGATGGTGGGCCAGAGCTTCACCATCATGGCGGTGTCCATGGTCGCGATCGGCTGGCTGCCGATGGCGCGCCGGGTGCGCAACATGGTGTTCATGTACCGCGACCGGGAGTATAACCTGGCTTCCCGGTGCCTGGGCACCCCGCTGTGGCGTGTTCTGACCAAGAACATCCTGCCCTACCTGGTGTCGGTCATCATCCTGCGCATGGCGCAGAGCATCCCCGCCACCATCAACCTGGAATCGACGCTGTCTTACCTGGGCCTGGGCCTGGGCATCGACACGCCGTCCCTGGGCCTGCTGCTGGCCAAGGTGCGCAGCTTCTTCCTGGATTATCCGTACCTGCTGATCTTCCCCGCGTCCATCGTGTCCATCATTTCGATCTCGTTCTATATCATGGGCAACGCCTTCTCGGACGCGGCCGACCCGCGCAATCACGTTTAAGGAGAGATAGAACATGGATAAAAAAGCGATCATCTCTGCCCGCGACGTGGAGATCCAGTTCAGCCTGCGCGGCCGGACCCTGAAGGCCATCCGCAAGTGCTCGCTCGACCTGTACGAGGGCGAGACGCTGGCCATCGTGGGCGAGTCGGGCTCGGGCAAGAGCGTGTTCACCAAGACCTTTGTGGGTATGCTGGACGTCAACGGCAAGATCACCGGCGGCAGCATCATGTACGAGGGCCGCGACATGACCAAGTTCACCGAAAAGGACTGGCTGGGCGTGCGCGGCAAAAAGATCTCGATGGTGATGCAGGACCCGATGACCAGCCTGAACCCGCTGAAAAAGATCGGCAAGCAGATCCAGGAAAGCATCGAGCATCACCAGGGCCTGAAGGGCGAAGCCGCCAAGAAGGCCGCCATCGAGATGCTGGGCAAGGTAGGCATCCCCGACCCCGAGCGCCGGTACGAGCAGTACCCGCACGAGTTCTCGGGTGGTATGCGCCAGCGCGTGGTCATCGCCATCGCGGCGGCCTGCAAGCCCCAGGTGCTGATCTGCGACGAGCCCACCACCGCCCTGGATGTGACCATCCAGGCCCAGATTTTGCAGCTGATCCGTGAGCTGCAGAAGGAGCTGGGCATGTCGGTCATCTACATCACCCACGACCTGGGTGTTGTGGCGAACGTGGCCGACCGCGTGGCCGTCATGTACGCAGGCCAGATCGTGGAGTACGGCACCGTGGAGGAGATCTTCTACGACGCATGGCACCCCTACACCTGGGCCCTGCTGCAGGCGCTGCCGCAGCTGGGGGTCAAGGGCGAGCAGCTGCCCACCATCGACGGCACGCCGCCCAACCTGTTCAACGACATCCACGGCGATGCCTTTGCACCCCGCAACAAGAAGGCCCTGGCCATCGACTTTGTCAAGGAGCCGCCCTTCTTTGAGGTGTCGCCCACCCACGCCGCCAAGACCTGGTATCTGGACCCGCGCGCGCCCAAGATCGAGCGCCCGCACTCGATCCAGAACCTGCGCAAGAAAATGATGGAGGACCACGCCAATGGCTGAAAGAGAAAAGCTCATTGAACTGAAGGACCTCCAGATCTCCTTCGGCTCGGGCCGGCGCAAGTTCGTGGCCGTGGACCATGTCAACTTCGACATCTACAAGGGCGAGACCTTCTCCCTGGTGGGTGAGTCGGGCTCGGGCAAGACCACCATCGGCCGCGCCATCACCCGCATCAACCCCACTTCCGGGGGCGAGATCCTTTTCAAGGGCCGCAAGATCAACGGCAAGATCCCCAAGGAGCTGGACCAGGAGGTCATCCGCAAGTGCCAGATGATCTTCCAGGACCCCATGGCTTCCCTGAACGAGCGCGCCAAGGTGGAGTATATCATCGCCGAGGGCCTGCTGAACTTCCACCTCTACAAGGACCAGCACGACCTGCACGAAAAGGTCATGGCGGCCCTGCACGAGGTGGGCCTGCTGCCGGAGTTCGCCTCCCGCTTCCCGCACGAGTTCTCGGGCGGACAGCGCCAGCGCATCGGCATCGCCCGCGCCCTCATCATGGAGCCGGAGTTCATCGTGGCGGACGAGCCCATTTCGGCGCTGGATGTTTCCATCCGCGCCCAGGTGCTCAACCTGCTGAACAACCTCAAGGCGTCCCGCGGGCTGACCTACCTGTTCATCGCCCACGATTTGTCGGTGGTCCGCTTCATCTCGGACCGCATCGCCGTCATCAGCAAGGGCCGTATCGTGGAGCTGGCCGAGACGGAAGAACTCTTCCGCCATCCCCTGCACCCCTACACCAAAGCCCTGCTGTCGGCTGTGCCCATCCCCGACCCCGCCCTGGAAAAGAAGAAGCGCCTGCTGGTCTACGATCCGTCCATCCACGACTACAGCACGGACAAGCCCATGTGGCAGGAAATTGCCAACGGGCACTTCGTCTACGGCAACAAGAAGGAGCTGGAGGGCTACCGCAAGGAATACGAGGCCCAGCGCCCGTGATCTGATGCGCGCCTGACGGCGCTTTCCCGCAAAGCAAGACCCCGCAGCCTGCCGGTGTTCCCGGTGGCTGCGGGGTTTTTGCTGCCCTCTCCGGCCTTGCAGGCCACCTCCCCCGCACGCGTGGGAGGCGAAACTTAGACGTTCATTCTTATCCCTCCCGCGTGTGGCGAGTACAGCGAGACTAAGAGGATAAAACGAAGCCCCACGGGCTGTGTGTACGCTCACACGGCCTGCGGGGCCTTTTATTTTGGTTTTCTGCCCGGATGCAGTAACTTCCTTAGCTGCGGACGATCAGGCTCTTGCCGGTCATTTCCGCGGGCTGGGGAATGCCCATCAGGTCGAACATGGTGGGCACCAGGTCGGACAGGACGCCGCCCTCACGCAGGGTGAAGTCGTTGCCTGCGCCGATCACCACACAGGGCACGGGGTTGGTGGTGTGGGCGGTGAAGGGGGTGCCGTCCTCGTTCTTCATCTTGTCGGCGTTGCCGTGGTCGGCGGTCAGGATCACCTTGCCGCCGGCGGCCAGCACCGCGTCGATCACCTTGCCGGCGCACTGGTCCACGGCTTCCACGGCCTTGACAGCGGCGTCGAACACGCCGGTGTGGCCCACCATGTCGCAGTTGGCAAAGTTCAGGATGATCACGTCATACTTGCCGCTCTCGATCCGCTTGACGCACTCCTCGGCCACCTCGGGGGCGCTCATCTCGGGCTTCAGGTCGTAGGTGGCTACCTTGGGGCTGGGGATGACGCAGCGGTCCTCGCCGGCGAAGGGCTCTTCCCGGCCGCCGTTGAAGAAGAAGGTGACGTGGGCGTACTTCTCGGTCTCGGCGATGCGCAGCTGGGTCATGCCCAGCTTGGAGATATACTCGCCCATGACGTTGTTCAGGTCCACCGGGGGATACGCCACTTCGCAGTTGGGCATGGTGGCGTCGTACTCGGTCATGCAGACGTAGTGGACGGGGAAGCGGCCATAGCGGCGCTCAAAGCCGTTGAAGTCGTCGTCCACGAAGATGCGGGTCATCTGGCGGGCGCGGTCAGGCCGGAAGTTGATGAACACCACCGTGTCCCCTTCGGCCACACGGCCGCCCTCGCAGGTGATGCAGGGGATGACGAACTCGTCGGTCACGCCGTTGGCGTAGCTGCGCTCGATGCACTCTTTCCAGCCGTTGGCGCGCTCGCCCTCGTTGTAAACGAAGGCGGCATAAGCCTTTTCTTCGCGGTCCCAGTTCTTGTCGCGGTCCATTGCGTAGTAGCGGCCGGTGACGGTGGCGATCTTGCCGACGCCGATCTCGTCCAGCTTGTTCTGGACGTTCTGCAGGAAGTGCTCGCCGTCGTGGGGGTCGGTGTCACGGCCGTCCATGATGGCGTGGATATACACGTCCTTGGCGCCCAGGGCCTTGGCCATGTCCAGCAGGCCGAACAGGTGCTCCTCGTGGCTGTGGACGCCGCCGGTGCCCATCAGGCCCATGAAGTGGATGGCCTTGCCCGCGTCGATGGCCGCCTTCATGTTGCGGACCAGGACGGGGTTCTTCTGCATCTCACCGTCACGGATGGACTTGGTGATGAGGGTGAGCTGCTGGTAGACGATGCGGCCGGCGCCGATGTTGGTGTGGCCAACCTCGGAGTTGCCCATCTGGCCGTCGGGCAGGCCCACGCTCATGCCCGACGCGCCGATGGTGACGTGGGGGCAGGTGGCGAACAGGTGGTCGAGATAGGGGGTCTTGGCGGCGACGATGGCGTTGCCGTACGTTTCGTCCGGCACCCAGCCGAAGCCGTCAAGGATGCAGAGCATCATGGGTTTCTTTGCCATAGTTTTATAAATCCTCGGTTTCTAGTTTGTCTTGTGAGCGGGCGTTACCCGTTGGAAGCCGCGCTGACGATCACGGCGAAGTCGGCCGCCTTCAGGGAAGCGCCGCCGATCAGGCCGCCGTCCACGTCCTTCTTGGACACCAGCTCCTCGCAGTTCTTGGCGTTCATGCTGCCGCCGTACTGGATGGTGGTGGCCTCGGCCACGGCCTCGCCGTACAGCTCGCCGATCACCTTGCGGATCTGGGCGCAGACTTCCTCAGCCTGGTCGGCCGTGGCGGTCTTGCCGGTGCCGATGGCCCACACGGGCTCGTAGGCGATGATGACGTTGGCCATCTGCCCGGCGGTGACGTTCTGCAGGGCGATCTTGGTCTGCATACGGACCAGCTCCTCGGTGATGCCTTCCTCACGCTGCTCCAGGCTCTCGCCCACGCAGATGATGGTCTTGAGGCCGGCGTTCAGGGCGGCCAGGGCGCGCTTGTTCACGGTCTGGTCGGTCTCGGCGAAGTACTGGCGGCGCTCGGAGTGGCCCACGATGACGTACTCCACGCCCAGGTCCACCAGCATATCGGCGCTGATCTCGCCGGTGTAAGCGCCGGACTTCTCAAAGTGGACGTTCTCGGCGCCCACATGGATGTTGGTGCCCTTGGTCTTGGCCACGGCGGTGACCAGGTCGGTGTAGGGGGTGCAGATGACCACCTCGCAGCTGGCGTCCTTGACGGCGGGGATCAGCTCGTCGATCAGGGCGGCGGCCTCGGTGGCGTTCTTGTTCATCTTCCAGTTGCCGGCAATGACGGCCTTGCGCTTTTCTTTATCCATCTTACGTTCTCCTTATCATTTTTCCAAAACAAAAGGGTGCGGCGGCGTGTCGCCGCCGCACCCGTCGCAGGCTTGTGAGACGTGTTTTCTTTACGCGTTCTGGATGACCGCGATGCCGGGCAGCTCCTTGCCCTCCAGGTACTCCAGCGAAGCGCCGCCGCCGGTGGAGATGTGGGTCATCTTGTCGCCCAGGCCCATCTGCTGGACAGCCGCAGCGCTGTCGCCGCCGCCGATGACGGTGGTGGCGTCGCTCTCAGCCATAGCCTTGGCCACAGCCAGGGTGCCGGCTGCCAGGGTCGGGTTCTCGAACACGCCCATGGGGCCGTTCCAGACCACGGTCTTGGAAGCCTTGACCGCGTCGGCAAACAGCTTCATGGTCTCGGGGCCGATGTCGCAGCCCTCCATGTCGGCGGGCATCTTGTCGATGGGGTAGACAGTGGTCTCGACCGCAGCGTCGATGGGGTCGGGGAACTCCTTGACGCAGACGGTGTCCACAGGCAGCAGCAGCTTGACGCCGTTGGCCTTGGCCTTCTCCATCATTTCCTTGCAGTAGTCGATCTTGGAGTCATCGCACAGGCTCTTGCCGATCTCATAGCCCTGCGCCTTGACGAAGGTGTAGGCCATGCCGCCGCCGATGATCAGAGTGTCCACCTTCTCCAGCAGGTTGGAGATGACGTTCAGCTTGTCGGCGACCTTGGCGCCGCCCAGGATGGCGGTGAAGGGCCGGACAGGATCGTTGACGGCGTTGCCCAGGTAGCGGATCTCCTTCTCCATCAGGTAGCCCACAGCGGTGTCCTTGATGTAGTCGGTGACGCCGGCGGTGGAGCAGTGTGCACGGTGGCAGCTGCCGAAGGCGTCGTCCACGTAGGCGTCGGCCAGGCTGGCCAGCTCCTGGGAGAATTCGGGGACGTTCTTGGTCTCCTCCTTGCGGAAGCGGGTGTTCTGCAGCAGGACCACGTCGCCGTTGTTCATGGCGGCGACAGCGGCCTTGGCGTTCTCGCCCACAACGTTGTCGTCGTCGGCAAAGACGACTTCCTTGCCCAGCTTGGCGCTCAGGGCCTTGGCGACGGGGGCCAGGCTGAACTTGGCCTCGGGGCCGTTCTTGGGTTTGCCCAGGTGGCTGCAAAGGATGACCTTTGCGCCGTCATTGACCAGCTTCTGGATGGTGGGCATAGCCGCGTTGATGCGGTTCTCGTTGGTGATGACGCCGTCCTTCATGGGGACGTTGAAATCGCAGCGGACAAGCACTTTCTTGCCGCAGTAGTTCTCGTCGTCGATGGTCTTCTTACCTAAACCCATTGTTCTCTAAACTCCTCTCAAATCGTTTTACTTGCCTGAAGTGAGTTTTGCATCGTCGGGTTTCCCCGTGGATACCTCTATTATATACAAATCCGGCCCGCAACGCAAGGAGTTCTTTGCCGATTCCTTGACAAAGCTCAAATAAACAGCAAAAAACTGTATTGCCACGGCCCGCCCCGCGGCGCTATAATAGGCTTATCAAACATCCCCTGCAAGCAAAGGAGGACGCTGCTATGGAAAAACCCGTATTGGTCGTACTGGCTGCCGGGATGGGCAGCCGCTACGGCGGCATGAAACAGCTCGACCCGGTGGGCCCGGGCGGGCAGATCATCATCGACTATTCCATTTTTGACGCCCGGCGCGCCGGCTTTGAAAAAGTCATCTTCATCATCCGCAAGGAGAACGAGGCGGCCTTCCGGGAAGTGATTGGGGACCGGCTGTCCCACCTGATGGAGGTGGAATACGCCTTCCAGTCTCTGGAGGACCTGCCCGCCCCCTATGCGGTGCCGGAAGGACGGACCAAGCCCTTCGGCACCGGGCAGGCGGTGCTCAGCGCCCGGCACCTGATCCACGGGCCCTTTGCGGTCATCAATGCAGACGACTACTACGGCCCCGAGGCCTTCCAGGTCATTTACGATTACCTGTCCACCCATGCCGACGGCGACAAATACCAGTACTGCATGGTGGGCTACCAGGTGAAAAACACCGTGACCGAAAACGGCAGCGTCTCCCGCGGCGTCTGCGAGGTGGGCGGCGACGGGATGCTGACCAGCGTCACCGAGCGCACCAAGATCGTGCAGGAGCCGGACGGAGCCATCCGCTACGCCGACGGCGACGCCTGGGTAGACCTGCCGGGGGACACCCTGGTCAGCATGGGCTGCTGGGGTTTGACCGCCAGCTTCATGCAGGAGGCGCAGGCCCGCTTCGGCGCTTTCCTGGCCGAGAACCTGCCTGCCAACCCCCTCAAGTGCGAATATTTCCTGCCCACCATCGTCTCCGACCTGATCGAGGACGGCAAGGCGCAGGTCAAGATGCTGCACAGCCACGACAAATGGTACGGCGTCACCTACCGGGAGGATAAGCCCGGCGTGGTTGCCGCCCTGGCCCGCCTGACCGCCGAAGGCGTCTACCCGGAAAAATTCTAAACCGCTGCAAGCAAACGCCCCCGCCGGCTTCGAACCCGGCAGGGGCATTTTTGCGCCTGTCAACCGGCAGGCGATGCGTCGTTCCGGTGGGCCGCCAGGATCTCCTCGCAGCTCAGGCCGTATTTGCGGGCGATGTCCTTGGCGTAGCTCAGGCCGTCCGGGGTGGCCCGCAGCACCCGGTAGCTGCGGGTGCCGTCGGCCACGCTCTCCATCTGGGCCACCAGGTTGTCGATGCAGCCGGTGCGGCCGGGGGTGGCGTTGAAGCGGTCCACCTGCTGGGTCAGCTCGTGGATGTGGGTGACGTACACCCCGCCGCAGCCGATCACCGCAATGGCCGACAGCACTTCCCCGGCGATGTAGCCGCCCTCCAAAAGGCTGGTGGAACTGAAGCTCTCGTCCATCAGCAGCATATCGTCTCCCTGCAGCTGGGACAGGATACGGCTCATCCGGGCGCACTCGCTCTCAAGGCGGCCCTTGCCGTAGTTGTCCTCGTCCGAGGTGGGGAAATGGGTAAAGATGCAGCGCACCGGGCTCATCACCGCGGCCCGGGCCGGCACCAGCAGCCCCAGCTGGAACAGCGCCTGCGCCATCCCCACCGAGTAGCAGAAGATGGACTTGCCCCCGTGGTTGGGCCCCGTGACCAGATAAAAGCGGCCCCTGTCGTCGTAGGTAAAGTCGTTGGCGACCACCGTCTGTCCCTCGCTGCGCAGCACCAGCATGGGGTTGTAGACGTCCTTCAGGCGGAGGGCTTTGTCCTTCATGGGGCGTATCTCGGGGCGGCAAAGGACGCAGCCCTGGCCTTTCAGCTCCAGCAGGAAGGCCACCGCCGCCGACAAAAAGCGGAAGTCGTCCAAAAGGCCGATGAAAAAGGACGTCTCGTCCCGGAAGTACTGGTCGATGACCGGCTCCCAGCTGCGGATGGTCTTGGCAAAGGCGTTGTCCAGCGCGCGGCAGACCGCCTGGTCCAGGGCGTGCTTTTCCTCCTCGCGGGCGGTCTTGGCCAGGTTGGCAAAGCCCGAGATGCAGACCATGGGGTCGTTCTTGTCCCGGCCCAGCAGCTTGTCCAGCACGCTGCCCTGGCGGTACTTTTCGGTGTTCAGGGCCAGCAGGCCCACGTCCGTCACCCGGAGGGTGCCGTCCAGATTGACGCCCAGGGCGATGCTCTTGACGTGCCCGATCTGGTACTGGGTCTTTTCCAGCTGGGCGGTCAGGGCGCGGTAGCTGCCGCTTTGGCGGCGGGCCTCCACCTCGTCCCGCAGCGCGGCAAACCCGGCGCTGTGGATGGGCGCGGCAGCGAGCCGCGTGTGGAACAGCTTCACCAACTCGATGTACACCTCCAGATAGCGCACCGAGGCCAGGCTGCTCTCCACCGTGGAGGAAGCGCTGTTCAGCACCTTGCGCATCTCGGCGGCGTCCCGCAGCATGGGCAAGGCGTCCTTGATGAGAGCCCGCAGGTCCTCGCTGGCCACCAGGTCGGCCACCACGTCCAGCCGCCAGGCCAGCACCTCGGGGTCGGTGGTGTAAAACTGTTCCAGCCGCAGGTCGGGCAGGCCCCGCCAGCTCTCCCGCCGGACCGACACCATCTGGTCGATCTGCAGCGTGTGGAAAAAGCTGCTGTCGGGCAGCGCGGCCCCGCGGGCCGGCTTGTGCGGCGGATACAGCAGGCGGAAGCTCTCCCGTCCGCTCTGTGTTTGGTCTGGCATGGCTGTTCCCCTCCCCTGTTTTGGATACAAGCCTATTAAACACCCGCGCGCGCCAAATGTCCAGCGCAGGGGCAACAAAAAGGGCCGCCAGCCCGAAAGCCGGCGGCCCTATTCAGGTCTTTGGTGTACCCTCCGAACTTAGCAGTTCTCGGCGAAGTACTTGATGGTGCGGACCATCTGAGAGGTGTAGCTGTTCTCGTTGTCGTACCAGGACACGACCTGCACCTGATAGGTGTCGTCGTCGATCTTGGCGACCATGGTCTGGGTAGCGTCGAACAGAGAGCCGTAGCGCATGCCGATGACGTCGGAAGAAACGATCTGGTCCTCGTTGTAGCCGAAGGACTCAGAAGCGGCAGCCTTCATAGCGGCGTTGATGGACTCCTTGGTGACGTCCTTGCCCTTGACGACAGCCACCAGGATGGTGGTGGAGCCGGTGGGAACAGGCACACGCTGGGCAGAGCCGATCAGCTTGCCGTTCAGCTCGGGGATGACCAGGCCGATGGCCTTGGCAGCGCCGGTGCTGTTGGGCACGATGTTCTGAGCGCCGGCACGAGCGCGGCGCAGGTCGCCCTTGCGCTGGGGGCCGTCCAGGATCATCTGGTCGCCGGTGTAAGCATGAACGGTGGTCATGATGCCGGAGACAATGGGATAAGCCTTGTTCAGGGTGTCGGCCATGGGAGCCAGGCAGTTGGTGGTGCAGGAAGCGGCGGAGATGACCTGATCTTCCTTGGTCAGGGTCTTCTCGTTGACGGAGTAGACGATGGTCTTCAGGTCATTGCCGGCAGGAGCGGAGATGACGACCTTCTTGGCGCCAGCAGCGATGTGAGCCATGCTCTTGTCCTTGCTGGTGTAGAAGCCGGTGCACTCCAGAACGACGTCAACGTTCAGCTCGCCCCAGGGGCAATCCTTGGCGTCCTTAATGGCGTAGATCTTGATCTCCTTGCCGTCGACGACGATGGAGTCCTCGGTGGAAGAAACGGTGTGCTTGTTCTCGCCGATCTTGCCGCAGAAGGAGCCCTGAGCGGTATCGTACTTCAGCAGGTGAGCCAGCATCTTGGGGCTGGTCAGATCGTTGATGGCGACGACCTCGTAACCCTCAGCGTCGAACATCTGACGGAAAGCCAGACGGCCAATGCGGCCAAAACCATTGATAGCAACTCTTACAGCCATTGTATAGTACCTCCTAAAATTTTTACCCTTGGAATCTGGATCAATTTCACGGTGTCCACGGTGTCTTTATTATAGAACAAAAATCCCAAACCTTCAAGAGCCTGCCAAACAAATAACAAGCCATTTTCCATTTTTGTAAGTTTTATATTCTTTCATTTAAGAATTTTCAGTAATTTTAGCCAATCATCCAGCGGCATGGCTGCCCCGCCGCAGCGGCTCCGGGCTGGCGCACAGCAGGGCGCACACGCCCCCCAGCAGCCCCACCACGCCCTCGGGCCCCAGAAGCAGGCCGGTGA